>Ga0209330_1000258_pt1 | contig 25656 bp, 23 predicted proteins | sample JacPinW_OM2H0_O3_FD_187969 | JGI IMG/M metagenome (GOLD analysis project Ga0209330, IMG submission 187969) | Forest soil microbial communities from Algoma, Ontario, Canada - Jack Pine, Ontario site 1_JW_OM2H0_O3 (SPAdes) (version 2) | ecosystem: Environmental > Terrestrial > Soil > Boreal...
TAGCTCTCGACGTCGGTAGTGTTCCGCAAGCTGCGATATTGTTAACGTGACCGTCTGAAGACGAGGATCACTGACGTTAATCTCGAGGACGATGCCCGCGACCGCATCCCGTGCTTCGCGCTCAGTCGCGAACTGTTGAGTGGTACCGAGGACGATCCGGCGGTAGACAGCCTTGCCGCTCGTCCGATCGCGCCACCGAAATTCCCACACGGTCTGTCCATTCCTGCGTTTGGATTTCATGATGCTTCCGTTTTGCATGCTGCTCCTTTTTGCACCGGCAGACGGATTTTCTTAAGCCGGGTGGGGGTTACCAAGTCTTGGCGGGAGTTTGATTTAGCGAAACTCGCATCGGTCCAAAGTTAGATGGATTGCTGCTTTCCGGCGGCAAAGCGGTTGTATTTGGACGAAGGGCCAAAAGAGGAGTCAGTCCAGTGTTTGAGTCAGTGCTTAGGCAACTGCTCGTAGCGCGTTTCGAGGAAAGCTGGAAAGCTGGAAAGCTGGTGCGGTCCATTCGCCAGGTTCAGGTTTCGCAGAACCGGACCTCGGACGAGTGGAGACTTCTCGTTTGTTCGTCATCCGATCACGATCGCCAAAAAAGGAAACTCAAATCTCTAGTTGCTATTTGAGTTGCGCGTATTCCGTCTTAGCCTGCTTCAGAACAGGTACGTCTGAATCAGCATCCTTCCACAGCGTGAGGAAATCCTGATAGGCGGATTTTGCCTTTGCTGTATCTCCCGATAGAGCGAACGCCCGGGCCAATTGCAAGTGCGCCAGCGCGCCTACCGGATCACTGACTAAGATCCCGCGGTGATCGATAATTTTCTGGAATTCCGCAGCGGCTTCGGCGCCCTGGTGCGCACTCAGATAAGCCTGGCCGCGAACGTATACTGGATAGAGTGTGCCGAAGAATCCTTGTAGATTGCTACGTGGCGTGCCTAGTTCATAGGGAGCGGCGCTTTCCAGCACTTCGATCGCTCTTGAAGGTTGCCGCCGATTCAGAGCAAGAATCGCACGAAGCACGGGCAGGTAGCTAAACCTGACGGAAGTGTCTTCAGGGAAATTCTTCTCCAAGTCGTCCGCCAGAGTTTGTGCCCGCGAAGAATTACCCGCGAGCGCCAGGGTCAAGGCTGCGCCGTACTCTACTTCACGATCTTTCGCGAGTGCAAGTGCTGACGACGCACGCTGCCTAGCGGCGGTGGCATTGCCAAAAAATGCTTCCCGCAGCGCTGCTCCGACTTCGAACAGAGCAGCTCGTTCGCCATGTCCAGCCTGCTGAGCCAACTCTACCGCTTGCAACGACATTCTCCGTGCGTCTCGTAGTCGTCCGGTGTAAGCCAGTACAAATGATTTGTGATGTGAGAGCCAATCTTCTGCTTCCGAGTTACGTTGACTCAACGACACTTCACGTGCCATTGCTGAATCGTCGGACTTTAAGAACGCCAAGTCGTATCTCAAAACGAGGAAGTCCGGCATTTCCAGTTTACGGTCCGCGGCCCTCTTAAGGGTCGCCTCGGCATCCCCCAAACGGTCCAAGTAGATGTAGTCGGAAGCGAGGTTGAGATAGCCAATCGGTGCATCAGGATCGAGTTCGATGGACTTCTGAGCCTCTTCCACAGCCCTCTCAAATTTGCCTAAGCCGGTATAAGTGAATCCGGCCAAGAAATCGTGCGGAATCGTGTCGCGGGATAGGATCGTGACCACGCTTGGCAAATCTGTCGCGTCTTTTCCTGGTTTCCGGTCGTCCTTCCCGCATAATACGCGGTGATGAAAAACTTCTCCTGCTCGCTGACACGATCGCGCAATTCGTACGCCTTGCTGGTGTGCGCGGATGCCAGAGCGGATTCACCTGTGTGACCGTACATGAGCCCGAGCGCAGCATGTGCCATGGCGAATTGGGGATCGATTTCCACTGCCTGTGTGAGAAACGGAATAGCAGCTGGAGGATTGGAATCTACTAGCTGCCGGCCCCTGCTGTAAGCCTTCAGCGCATCCAAAGATGGAGTCGTAGCCTGCGCTAGCGGTGTATCGTATTGCCCCACACTTGTGAGCGACTCCCCGACGCGGCTCCTGAACCTCCTTGAGACTTGGTCCAGGGCACGCAAAACCTCTTCCTTGCGAGCTGCCTGTACTTGCTCCTCGTCAAGCACTTCACCACCGTGACAGTTGACAGCTTTTACTCGCAAGACGTACTGGCTTCCCAGAGTTGCAATGGAACCGTTCAACATTGCTGCGCTTCCGGTTCGCTCGCAAACTTCCCGTGCCATTTCAGGGGTCAAATGCGCATCGGCCGGTTGGCCCATAAGCCGGAGCGTTTCGTGAATGCGTTCATCGGAAACCAAACGCAGGAACGGCGATTGCTCAAGCTGCACCGATAAGCCTTGCCGCAATGTGCCATCAAAGACTGGATCCCCTGTCGAGTTCGCAAAATCGGCGACCACGAGAGTGTCATTTACGCTCAGCCCGGGGGACGGACGAAAGAACAGCCGATAGCTACCCGCGGCTACCGCGACCAGCAGGATGACTGCAGCAGCGATCCAACCCCAGGGTTTCGACTCATCCACCTGCACCCGAACTTTGGTATGACTCGCGGCGACAACGCTCGTTTCGGGGCTCGGTACCAGCTTCACGTCCTCTGCGAACCGATAACCGCGTCCCGGAACGGTGACGATGTATTGATGGTCTTGCGGACTCTCACCCAAGGCCTTGGAGGAAGATTCTAGCATGGTCCACCGCTGACTCAGGCTGTAGTCCTTGCCTCTGCGATCGGGACAACTCTTGTTTTTTCTGTTCGTTACGTGAATGCGAGAAACTATCAGAAATTATCACGGGCTTTGTAAAGACTATTCCCGTTCCCTTCGTGCAAGCTGCCCTCAGGTTCCCCACGAAGTTCAATTGAACAAGCGAGCTAATGGGGCACCACAGCAGGTGGGCTATGGCAAAGCAGACGAAAATCACGATCGAAACTGATTCCTTGCTGGTTATGCGTGGAACAGTTTCACCGCGAGGCTGGTGTCCGGAATGTGCCGCTGAGGGCGAAATAATTCCCTTCGACGGCATCGGGGTGATCTCGAACCTGACGCCATCAGAAGTGCAGGCGTGGCTCGAATGCGAGGCCATTCACCATTCGCAGGCCCCAGATGGCACACACTTGATTTGCCTTAACTCCCTGCTCAAACGCGTACAGAAATCCAAAACCGATTAGCGCTAATCGCGCAATGAATAAGGAGGAGTTATGAAGTCTAAAAACTTGTGGTGGGTGCAACGGGCTGGTAGTGGTCGTCCAGTGGCCGGATTCGCTCGATTGTCGCTGGTCGTCTCCTTTATATGCAGCTTACTTGCCGCCTCTGCCAGTGCTGCACCTTTCGTTTACGTCGTCACCCTAAGCCAGCAGTTTGGCACCATTGATCTTGCTACCGGCCAATTTACTCCCATCGGCAGCCCCACGCCCGACGGCATGTCAAACCTCGTGTGGTGGAACGGGTCATTGCTAAGCCTGGCAACGACGGGCGCCAATGCCGGCTATCTGGTCAAGATCAACCCTGCCTCAGGGGACGAAACAGTGCTCCGCCCCATTACGCACAACGGGCAACCACTGGGATTCAATGCCTTCGATCTTGCTAAAGTCCATGGAGATCTCTATGTAACCGACTTCAGCAACAATCTCTATTCCGTGGATTTTGCGACCGGCGCCGCGGGACCTGTCGGACACAGCGGTGGAACCACTGGTTTGAGACCCGATCCGAACGTTCCTTTCACCTTCAATAGCGACGGGACATTCAATCTCTGCGATGAGGGTTTGTACGGGTTCGAAGGAAAGCTTTATGCGACTTTCGACTCCTATGCCATTGATCCGACCCAGACTCCGCCGACCCGGGCGCACGAATACATTTCTCCGTATGTGTGGCAGATCGACCCTCGCACCGGAGCCGCAACCTTCGTCGCCAACACCGACTGGCAAGTGAGCGCCATCGTGGGGGTCGACGGGAAGTTCTATGCTTTCGAAGCCGTGTTCGACGGGTTCGATTTCAATTACAACGTGCCCATCGCGCACGCCGAACTGGTAACGCTGGATCTAAGAACGGGTAAAACCAAGAAGGTGGCTGATGTCCTCCCCAATCCCGGCCCTATTTTTGGGGCCGCCCCAGTTCGCTAGGACAGACATCGGCTACATGTTGTCGCTGGGGCCCGGTGTGGGGAAGAGTCTGGGCCCCGAGTGCGACCTGCGAATGCGATGCGCGCTCCCGCTCTAGGTTGTCGCTAATCTGAAGTTGAGTTTCTTAGCACCACTGACGCAATCGAAGGAGGTTTTATGAAATGGGGAGGCATCTCGGCAATTCCTCTGTTTCTGGTAGTTTCGTTCGCGCAGAATACACGTGTCGAGACAAAGGACGTGCAGCCCGTAGTACGTCTTGAGGAGGTTATCTCGGGTCATGTCACAGATCTGAATGGCAAGTACAAGTTTCGCGTCTCCGAAGTCACCTACCAGCCAGGAGGCTACGTTGGCGATCACAATCATGCTGGTCCGGGCGTCCGGGTCATCATGGCCGGTGAGTTCACTTACGTGAAAGGCGATAAGACGACCGTCTACAAAGCCGGAGACGCGTTCTTCGAGCCAGGCGATGTAACACATCGTGTTTCCAATCGAGGAAGCACGATTTTGAAAGTCATGAACATAGAAATCCTACCCGCGGACTTCACTGGATCTGCGCTTATACCGCCGCAGCATTGAGTCGAGAGGATGTGCATTAAGCGGGATGGACAATATGGACAATAAAGGAGCGTCTTCTTGGCTGGAGAAAACGACATGCGGGACGGACGTGACGTAGCATCGTTCATTTGCGCCCTCGTCGCTGTGTTCGGTGTTGCCGTCGCTTTGGCCGGCGCACAGACTCGTTTAACGACGAAGCTTGCACCAGAGGTGAGAGAGTATGTGAAACTCGACAACGCCGTTATCGCGCTCCGCCATATCCGCGTGATCGACGGCACGGGACAGCCTGCCCGTGATGATCAGACCTTAATCATTCACGACGGGGCCATCGCTGCTATCGGAGACTCGATCTCCACGCCGATTCCTCCGGGCGCGAAGGTGCTCGACCTCCCGGATCATTCCGTTATGCCCGGCCTAGTCGGGATGCATGACCACATGTTTTATCCCCAGCCCGTGAACTTAGCAGGTCAACGAGTCAGAGGAGTACTCCAGTTCGAGCAGCAGTCCAGTTTCACCTTTCCAAGGCTCTATCTCGCTGCTGGCGTCACGAGCCTCCGCACCACTGCAAGCGTGGAGCCATATGCGGACCTGAACCTGAAGAACTGGATAGACGCCGGCAAAATTCCTGGCCCCAAAATCCACGTGACGGGGCCGTATCTGGAGGGCGTAGGAAATTTCCGTCTGCCCGTCCACGAACTCACCGGTCCTGAAGACGCTCGCAAGACAGTTGAATTCTGGGCCGATCAGGGTGTCACTTCCTTCAAAGCGTTCGTGCATATCACCACGGGCGAGCTTAGGGCTGTGATTGAAGGAGCGCACAATCGCGGGCTCAAAGTGACGGGGCATCTCTGTTCGATCACGTACCGCGAGGCCGCCGAACTTGGCATCGACGATATCGAACATGGATTTGTACTTGCCACGGATTTCAATTCGGAGAAAAAGCCGGGCGATTGCCCGCCGTCCACCGAGCAATCGCGGGCTGCTTTCTTGGCACTCACTCCGGAGAGCCCAGCAGTTCGGGAGCTATTCCAGATACTGATCCAGCATCATGTTGCTATCACATCAACTCTCCCGGTCGTAGAGGCATACTCCTCCGATCGACCACCGTTGCAGGATCGTGTTCTTGATGTTATGTCCCCACAGGCTCAGGCTGGGTATTTATCGCAGCGAGTGCAACAGCCCATAACCCATAGTCTTCAGAAGGAGATGGAATTGGAACGTGCGTTTGTCAAAGCTGGCGGAACATTACTGGCGGGGCCTGATCCAACTGGCATTGGCGGCGTCTTGGCCGGATTCGGTGATCAGCGCGAAGTGGAACTTCTGGTGGAAGCTGGATTCACACCCCTGGAGGCCATTCATATCGCCACGGAGAATGGCGCACGATTTCTACAAGAGGAAGACCGGATTGGCACGTTGGTTCCGGGGAAGCGCGCCGACTTGGTGGTCGTTCGCGGAGACCCATCTTCAAGAATATCTGATATCGAAAACGTGGAAATCGTCTTCAAGGATGGTGTAGGCTACGATCCTGCAAAGCTGCTGTATTCGGTCCGCGGCCAAGTCGGGATTCGCTAGCACGCCATTCTTCTTGTCGGGCAATCGGATCATCCACGCTATATGACCGACCAGATGATCAATGACCTCGCTGCAGAGGGCGGTGTTATCCGTTAACCAGAAGGTGGGTGGCGCCAATGAGCAGGCAATTTGCGTGGTTTCTAGCCGTTATGATGTTGCTTCCCATGAGCGTTGTTGGGACCGATGGACCACCCCTCACCACTGAGCAGCGGGACGTGCTGAAGGTAAGCGATGCCTGGCGGGACGCGTTCAACCATCGAGATTTTGAGACGTTTGCGCAGTACGTTGCTGATGATTTTATCGGCTCCGCGGATGACGGGATATTTTTGACCAAAGCCAGACTCCTCAAGCGACTTGCAGCACATTCGCCGGAAGAGGAACAGCGCGGCGATGTGCGCGACATTCGCGCTCGCGTGGATGGCGACCTGGCGGTCGTGAATTATCTGGTGACGGTTACGGAGGGCGGGTTCCAGCGCAAGGCGCTGTCCTTCCAGTTTCGACGCACGGAATTCTTTCAGAAGGAAGAAGGACGGGACCTGGCTCGCCATCGCAGCCCATGAAAGCCAGTTGCTGATCAATCATCGCGTCCCCGTGAAAATTGATCCCAGGACCTTGAAGGACTATGAAGGCGAGTACACGTTTCGGCCCGGCTTCCCCGCAACCTATACCGTCGAGGGCGATCACTTGATCGACGAATTCAAGGGCGAGAAGACAGAAGCGCTTCCCATGGCCAAGGATACCTTTTTCGAGCGCGAGGATCTGGGCTGGACGACCTTTATTCGAGACAAGCAGGGTCGCGTCAGCGGCTACGTCTACCATTACGCTGACGGGCAGCAAGCCACAGGAAAGAAGATCAAGTAGCAGGGAAGGCCCCATGAGAACCAGCTTCAGACCTCTCGCCTTCGCTTTCATTCTTCTTGCAGTAGGGTCAGGCGTTGCATGCGCTCATGACCAGACAATCTGGGGACGACAATCCGATTTGTCGTCCGTCCCCGGGCTATGAGGTAAGATCATGAAACTCTCTTGTTCGTTCCTGATTCTGGCGATCGCTTTTTCTCTGTTGCCGTCGCAGCCACTTGTTGCGCAGGTTTCGCCCCATCCGCCCTCCGCTGCAGCTAAGGACGCATTCATTCGCCAGATAATGGAGGACGCTGGCATCCCCGGCCTGCAAGCCGTCGTCGTGAAGCGGGATAAGGTCGTCTGGTCGAATAGCTATGGTGATGCTGTGCTCGATGCACCTGGTCCGCGCCGCGCTATGAACGAGCACGATCTCATCCTGACTGCTTCCACCACGAAACTGTGCGTGACCATAGCTGCATTGCAGCAATTGGAGAAAGGAAAGCTTGCGCTGGATGACGACATCAATCGCAGTTTGCCCTTCTTGGTGCGAAATCCGAACTGGCCTGATGTGCCCATTACCTGGCGCATGCTTCTCACGCATACGTCCAGCATTGACCATACAACCGACGCCTTGATCCGGGCGCTATGTTACTGGGGAAAAGATCACCCGCTGGCCTTCGACGACTACGTCAAAGCCCGCTTTCTGCCGGTCGGCAAATATCACGCCTACGAACTTTTCCGCTCCGGTAAGCCCGGAAGTGAAAGAATTTATTCGAACGACGGGTTTTCGCTGCTCGCCTTTGCTCTTGAGCAAGTGACGCACGAGTCCTTCGATGCATACGTGAGGCGCGAGATCTGGACCCCGCTCAAAATGAATGAAACCAGTTATTCACTGGCTGGGCTTTCGCCGGATCACTTGGCGGTTGGGTACGGCGCGGAGCGAAAGGCGGACGGTACATTCTCGTTTGTCCCGGCGAAGGTATTTTGGGGACATGAGTCCGCAAGCGGCAGCATAACGGACCATCAGAACTCATATCCCGATTATCCCGTTGGAAGAACCTACACGAACGCGAGAGAGTTTGCGCGCTTGATCCTCATGTTCTTGAACGGTGGAACAGTGGACGGTGCGCGGATTTTAAGCCCCTCCAGCGTGGACATGATCTTCACCCCTTCCGGCTACCGGAACCTGGATGGCTGGAAACAAGGAATCGGAGTGAATGGCCTTCTCGATTTACGCGGACGGCAAGTGTGGGGACACGATGGACAAGGGGAAGGCTCAGTCTCCGCGCTGTACGTGAACCGCGAGACCGGCGTGGGCGTGTTCACGATCGCCAACAGCAATTATCTCGATGCATCGCAGAACTATTCTCTCGTCGATCTCGACATGCACCTGATTGCATGGTTTGAAGACAGTGCTATTGATCGGGTGGCTGCAAACTACATCCCGGCTCTAGAGAAGGGCAACCAGCATGCGCCTTTCGCTGCCGCTGCACGAGAACCCGACCAGTCCACAAAATCTAATCGACGTACGGCCCAGCGACTGTCGTCACAAGAGAAGAACGTATGGAAGGGAGAGCAAGACTCCTTCCGCTATCTCAATGCAAAAGATCTAAAAGCCTACATGTCAATGTGGGACGCAAACTTCGTAGGTTGGCCGGACTACAACGACCGCCCGGTTCGAAAATCGGACATCGAATCGTCTGCGGTAGAAGAGTTTCGGAGCTCACAGGCCCCCAGTCAGCCTTTACCCGCCCCGCAACCGGAGGCGGTTGCAGTCTTCGGGGATGTCGCGGTCACACACTATTTCTGGCCCGAGGTGGATCAAACCTCGCCGACCATTTATCGAATTACTCATACCTGGCAAAAAGGGCGGGACGGCTGGCACATCATCGGCGGGATGAGTTGCCCGACACCCCGCTCCGCGAAAGCCACGCCGAGTCCAATCCCGACGGGTCCATCGCCCAAATCGGTGGCCACGCCAACTGTCCCGCCAGAGACAGGCTCGGAACCCACACGCGCGCCACAAAGTGTCGAAGCAAAAGTCCTAGAACTCGATCGTGCTTGGGGGCGAGCCTATGTAAACGGTGAAATTGACGTGATCGATCGAACGCTTGCGCCTGACTGGCGAGGCTGGCTCGACACCGAAGGCTCGGATAGGGCCACGGAACTGGCTGAGTTCAAGGCGGGGAAGAATCGGTCCCTGGAGAACATCATTGACAATGCGCGCGTACGCCGTTACGGCAATACAGCTGTAGTCGAAGCTCGGGAGCGTGTCCGTTTGCGCGACGAAACTGGCGAGCATTGGCTCACTTGGCATATCACTGATGTGTTCGTCGAGCAGGGTGGCCACTGGCAAGTGGTCGCTTCTCATGGTTCTACGATTCCGAACCCATAACTAGTGGAACCCTCGGCAACACTTCCTTTAGTGGACAATGGAAGAGTTGCTCGTCATCCCACCAAGCCCTTGAGAGAATCGCCACTACCCCGTATGTCCCCCCAACGCCGTGCGCTAAGATTTATCAGGCGAGCGGTAGTACCCCCCTGCGCCTATCATGACTATCGACGACATCCGGCTGCTCTACCAGTACGACCGCTGGGCCAATAACAGAGTTTTGCAAGCCACGTCCAGGCTTAGCGCTGAGGAGTTCACGCGCGATCTTGGCGGCAGCTTTCGTTCCGTGCGCGACACGCTTGTGCACATCATCGGCGGTGAGTGGATTTGGCTTAGGTATTGGAAAGAGCCGCCGACCAACTCTGCCCTACTGACAAGCTTGCGAACGCGCCGCGACCTTTTGTTCAATCCAGACTCATTCCCCAACGTCGCTACGGTGCAGCTAAAGTGGGCCGAGGTCGAGAACGAACAGACCAAGTTCGTGAACGGCTTGACAGATGAACTCCTGGAACGAATGCTCCCATTTCGCGCAACACACGTCAGATTGATGCACTTGGTGCAACACTTGGCGAACCATTCCACTTACCACCGAGGCCAAGTCGCTTTGATGATGCGGCAGCTTGGTGCCGAGCCTGTGGCCACGGACTTCCATGTGTTCTTGGAGGAATGTTCGAGCGACGCCGCGCCTGTGCAGTAGAGCCTCATCGCCAGGCCGATGCCGATCGTGCGACGTTTGCGCCGGTATTCCGTTCGGATTAGCAGCGATCCGGAGTGCGCCGGGATAAACCTAATCTTGATGAAATCCGGGGACGTTAAGGGGACGATAAGCGATGAGTGCGACTCCTTCTTGTATCAAACGAAGTCCGCCGACACCGCTTGATTTCAATTAGTTACATCAGCCAGATTCTCTGCTCCGGCGAAAGATTCGCATCTCAGGATCGCCGAAGTTGCTGCTTGCGTTCGGGCGCTGCTTTCCATCGTAAATGTATAGAGATTTTCGTTGGGCGTTGTGCTGGCTTGAGTGGGTGGATAATAGCCATTCCTTTATCTCACCCTAAATCCGAACGGCTGACGGGCAAACCGGAACTGATCGGAATAGGTGGCTAGTTTCTTGTTTGCCGACAAACCGAAAGTTAAGGGTCACAAGGGCATTTTTACGAATTGATGCGCCAAGGGTGCGGACTATTGCTGATTGCATGCCGACCTCCGTCTCCCACACTCTTATTACTTCAGACGTAATTGCGGCCGTGTCCGATCGAGCCCATATTGGGGTTGAAGGCGCTAGACGCCTGATAAGAGGAGAAACAAATGACAACCCTAATCCACGAAGAGAAGGAAGTGACAATCCGAACTATGGGGAAAACGGCGCCGCCCGAGTGGCTGCTCGCTTTCTGGAAGGAAATTGATGACAAAACGTTCGGCAAAGGATTCGACTGCTTTACCGAGGACGCAACTTGCAATCTCGGCGTCGCGGATTGGCATGGACGCGAGCAAATTCGCGAGAATCTACGTGCCTTCATCGATACCGGCTTTACCGCCCTGCACGATATTGTCGAATACTGGGACGGTGGTTCATTGAAGGTATTCCGCGGTACGGTCACGATGGTGCCGGATGACAAAAGCAAACCCGTGGTGAAGCCGGTAATGACGCACTTCTTCTATATGGATGAGGACGACCCGACCAAGGTCCGAAGCTGGTTCGGCGCCGTCGGTCCCATTCAGTTCTGAGGCAAGCCATGCAAACGCACGAACACGTCAGGGAAGATGAACTTGGTGATCTGCTTCGTATTGGAGGCACGAGCGAGGCAAGAGCCAACTCGATTTGTCTCTTGATACCGGTATCTCGCAACGGCACCTCAGCTTGGTGGAGAGCGGCCGTAGCGTGCCGAGCAGAGACTTGCTGTTGATTGCTTCAGAGAAATTGGACATTCCGCTGCGCGAGCGGAATGTCCTGCTGCTCGCTTCCGGCTACGCACCCATCTACGAAGGATCCTCCTGGGAGGTTCCTGAGATGGCCGCGGTTACAGAGGCTATCGATCGAATGCTGCTGCAACAGAAGCCGCACCCTGCACTCGTGTTGGACCGCTACTGGAATGTGATTAAAACGAATGAAGCAGCGCCACGCTTCTTCGGCTCCTTCGTTGCTCTGGAGGCACGCCAGCACCCGCGCAACTTGCTTGACCTGATGTTTGATTCCGCAGGGATGCGGCCATTCGTCGAAAATTGGGAGGTCGTTGCCGTTGGCCTTCTACAGCGGGTTTACCGCGAATCGGTTGGCCATATTGTGGATCAAAAGACAGTGAAACTGCTAAAGAAGCTCGAAAAGTATCCAGGCGGGAAGACTCTAAGCACGATTCCACGGACTCATAGTCCGGTACTCGCTATCACGTTCGTAAAAGGCAGCGAGCGTTTTTCTTATTTTTCGCTAGTCACGACGGTGGGTACACCTCAATCCATTACGGCACAAGAATTGCGGATCGAGTGCATGTTTCCAATCGAACCCGGAAGTAAATAGGAATATTTCGATAGGGATGGTCTCTAGTCCTTTCCTGGACAACTTCCGGATCACCAACAATTGGGTAGTTAAAGTTTCGCCGTCGTGGCCGTCATGTATGACTGACAAAGGAGCACGAGTTGCTCTCGCGCTTTGCGGACCGTTGCCGGGGATGGACCAGCCTCCAGCAAGGAACGCATCGCGCCCGCCATGGCTGAAAGCATTATGTCGATGGCGAATTTGTCGGGTGGCGACTTGATGTCGGACGCTGTCTCCAGCATCGCCTCAACCGTTTTCCGAGACCGTTGGTTGATCCGTTTGATCAAGGCGGGGCCACCCACGTCGGCAGCGACCTGGTAGAGGGCCACAGAGATGTCGGCGCGGTCCAGCTTGGCGTCGACGAACGCCTCCACCATTTCTCGAATCATCTCGGCTAGCGGTCTATGACATGCGCTCTCACAAGCGGCCTCAACCCTTGCCATCACGTTACTGAAGTGATTTTCCAGCACTGCAAACAGCAGCGACTGCTTATTGGGATAGTACTGATACAGTGTGCCCACCGAGACGCCGGCACGCTGGGCGACCCGTGTCGTCGTCAATCGGTCTGCCCCGTGACTGAGCAAAACCTGAATAGTCGCCTCAGAAATCGCCTCTACCGTGACCGTTGACCTCGCTTGCAGGGGCGTCTTTCTTGGCTCGAATGCAACGAGGGTGTCAGCCGGCATATGCGAACTCCAAACCTGAAGAATCCTTCATCAAATGATTGTAGCAAGGAGGAACGGTAATGATTGAACAGTTCACTCTCACTGGGACCTTTACACTGCCCGGCACGTCGATGACTTTGAACCGCATGGGATACGGTGCGATGCAGCTCGCCGGACCCGGCGTCTGGGGACCACCACGGGACGTCGCTGCCGCCATTGCTGTTGTTCGCGAGGCAGTGGAGTCCGGCGTAAACCACATTGATACCAGCGACTACTACGGACCGCACGTAACCAATCAGATCATCAAGCAGGCTCTTCATCCGTACCCGGATGGTCTCGTGATCGTCACCAAATTGGGCGCTCGGCGCGGTTCAGACAAGTCCTGGATTCATGCTCTCTCTCGCCAAGAGCTCATCGACGGCGTCCATGACAACCTGAGAAACCTCGGTCTCGATGCGCTAGATATCGTCAATCTTCGGGTTGGAGGAATCATGGAACCCGGCGAGGAATCCATTGAGGAACCGCTGACCGTGCTTGCCGAACTGAAGCGCCAGGGCCTGATTCGTCATATCGGACTAAGCAACATAACTCCTAAGCAGCTCTTGCAGGCTCAAACCACTACCGAGATCGTGTGCGTGCAGAATTTCTACAACGTGGCCCGCAGGAACGATGACGCCTTCATCCATGATCTGGCTGCTCAAGGGATCGCTTACGTTCCGTTTTTCCCGCTGGGAGGCTTCACCCCTTTACAATCTTCGGCACTTGACGCGTCTGCGGCATCGCTCGGAGCCACGCCCATGCAGGTTGCGTTAGCCTGGCTTCTCCATCGCTCCCCCAACATCTTATTGATCCCGGGAACATCTTCGGTGGCACATCTCCGCGAGAATTTGAAGGCCGCGACGCTTCAGATCCCGGCTGAAGTACTTGCGGATCTCGACGCAATCGGTCGAGGTCAAGGGGATCAGTAGCCGTCCGCGCTGCACATTCATGTCACAACAATTCAGGAAGGACAATCGATGAAGGTATTCGTTACGGGTGCTACAGGTTTTATCGGGTATGCCATCGTTCAGGAACTCATTAACGCTGGCCATCAGGTACTCGGCCTCGCTCGTAGCGAGGCTGGCGCTCAATCTTTGATCGCCGCCGGGGCCGAGGTGCATCGAGGGAACCTGGAAGATATGGAAAGCCTGCGCAGCGGCGCTGCCCAGGCCGATGGCGTGATTCACCTCGCCTTCGACCACAGCGTCTTCGGCCGGGACTTCTCGAAGTTCGCCGAGGTCTGTGAAAAGGACATGCGTGCAATCGAGGCTCTCGGGGCCGCGCTCATCGGGTCGGACCGCCCGCTGCTCATCACTTCCGGAACCGGAATGGGGAATGCTGCTCCAGGTGAGCCCGCAACCGAGGATCATTTCGATGCCGACCACCCAAATCCTCGTAAAGGCTCGGAAGTCGCAGGAGCTTCCCTGGCGGGACGCGGAGTGAACGTGTCGGTGGTGCGCCTTCCCCAGGTGCACGACACGGTCAAGCAGGGCCTGATCACCTACGCGGTCCAGGTGGCCCGCGAGAAGGGAGCGTCGGCGTACTTAGGTGAGGGACGCAACCGCTGGCCGGCGGCGCATGTTCAGGACGTTGCCCATCTCTACAGGCTCGCGCTCGAGAAGCGCGAAGCGGGAAGCAGGTACAACGCGGTCGCTGAAGAGGGGATACCGATGCGGGAAATTGCTGCAGCAATTGGCAAAGGGTTGAAGGTGCCTGTGGTCAGCCTTCCTCCCGAGAAGGCGGAAGCTCACTTTGGCTGGCTTCGGATGTTCGCGGGCTTCGACATGCCGGCTTCAAGTGTGCAAACACGCAAACACCTGGGATGGAACCCGACCGGGCCTGGCCTTATCGCCGATCTTGAGAATATGCAGTATTTCCAGGCCTAAACCAAAAAAGGAGATATCGATGCAGAGCAAACGCGTTGCCATGGTCACCGGAGCCAATCAAGGAGTCGGCTTTCAGGTGGCAAAGGAACTTGCGGCGAACGGTCTCACTGTGCTGGTCGGGTCGCGCAATTTCGAGCGCGGCGAGGCCGCGACCAACGAGATCGGACAGGGCGCCATCGCCCTTCAGCTCGACGTAACGGATCGGCCTTCGATCGCCGCCGCGGCAGAACGCATCCGCAGAGAGTTTGGCCATCTCGACCTGCTTGTCAATAACGCGGCGATCTCGAATACGAAAAAGGGCAACTTATCTCTCCAGGAGTACGCCAAGATAACCCGCGCGAGCAACGCATCGCTCGATGAAATACGCGCAGTGTGGGAAACCAACGTATTCGGTGTCCTCGCCGTGTACCAGGCGATGCTGCCGCTTCTCCGTGACTCGTCGGATGCCCGTATCGTCAATGTCTCGAGCGGAGTGGGCTCACTGACGATGAACGCCGATCCGGCCTTTCCCTACCACGCGATGTTCAGTCCCGTTTATTCTGCATCCAAGACGGCTCTTAACGCTATAACGCTGGCCATGATGATCGAGCTGGAGTCGACGGGGATCAAAGTCAACTTAGTGACCCCGGGCTTCACTAAGACGAACCTCAACGGCTATGAGGGCACGTCCTCTGTCGAAGATGGCTCTCGCGAGGTGGTGCGCGTTGCGCTGCTCGGCCCGGATGGTCCTACTGGTACGTTCACGCGCTGGAAAAACGAAACCATCCCCTGGTGATGTCGCCGGAATATCGGACTCCGGAAGATATTCGGCGATTGCTCGAATCGTGGGCAATCCGGAAGATGACCCAGGCGGGCCAGCCTCGGCTCGAGGAGATCATGAATCGATCTCCCACAAACCCGTCTCCGGATAGTGTGCGCAGGCTACAAGCCCATCCAGAAACGAAGGGCGGCGCCGTCTTAGAACTCTAATTCGGCAATCAACTTCAAGAGTCGAAGAAGTGTTGTGCGTTCTTGCCGAGTCAGTTCTCTTCGGAGTTTGTCGTCAGCGGCTATCCTCGCATCGATCAGGCGCTGCCTGTATTTGTGGCCTTTTGGCGTCAACGTTACGTGAATTGCTCTGCCCGATTTTGCTTTTCTCTCCGACACAAGCCCTTCCTGAACCATTGACTTGATGGCTCGGTGCACGACAGTTCGGTCGAAACCGAGAAGTGTGGCGATTTGATTCTGATTGAGCGCGGCACCGCCCCGGAGTGTGGATAGGATGAAGCCACGAGTCGCAGAGCACCGAGTTTTTCGTTCAAGTCTCTTCCCGACGGAAAAATAGGCTGCAAAAACGTGGGCGAGGACTGAGTCCCTCAGAATTTCTTGAGGAATATCCTTCTTTGGAACGATGATCATAGGACGGTTACCGTGGCATCGAGAGGTCGCCGCCACTGAGGCGGTTCCGCATAAGCAGGCGATTTTTTCCCGATGGCAATCACCATCACAATTTCATGATACCGGGTTGACAGCCCGAGAAATCTGGAGAGCCTGCGGCCATCAAATCCTTCCATGGGGCACGTGTTGAGTCCCAGCGCTTCGGCGGCAATCATCAGATTCTCACAGGCCAACGATGTACTTTTCGTCGCCCACTTTAACAAGTCCTGTCGAAACACTGGTGGCATCCCGAACGTCTTCCACAGATTCACCAGTCGGAAAATCGCCCACTTGACCGCGCCAAAAATGCCGAACGGTCCTGGCGTGAACAGGATCCGGCCGATCTTCGCCGTCCGCTCGTAGTCCCGGACTTTGGCGTGGCTGAAGCCGCTCCTGCGCATCCACTCCAACTGGGCTTTCGAGGTCGCTGCCAGCGACCCGATGTCGGCCACCGCAACCACCAGCGCCGACGCGGTTGCCGCCGGCATCTGTCCAAGGCAGAGTGTCGCCGCGGTTGCCTTTCTCGGCGACGATTCCACCCAAAAGAACCGGTACGGCTGCATATTGAAACTGGAGGGAGCATGACGGGCGGCATCGAGGATTTGCTCACGCAGTAGGTGTGGGATTTCGACCGGCTCAAAGGCCTTAACTGCTCGCCTACGGAAAAGCGCTTCCAGGATTTCGCTCATGGGCACCTCTATGTTGCTATTACAACATAGAGGTGTTGCATGCGCAACATACAAAACGCAATGCCAGCGCCACGATGGGTCTATTCTGCGGTACTCAGAAAACGATTCGGGGCCGGAGGTCGGCTGGGCGGAAATCACCCTGGATCTCCTCCCAAGCCCGTTTCCGGATGGCGGACGGTTCCTGGCGGCGGATGGCAAATGCAAGCCGCTGGCTGTGGCGGTCGGATGGTTCAGAGGGTAAGTATTTGAATTCTAACGGCACGACCATTGACTTCGGTCAGCGGCGCAGGCGTTTGCCTCCGGTCTGGCCGGGATATATCCAGCCAGCCTGACAACAAGGGATTACCGACCGACGACACTTTGGCTTGGCTGACTACAAACCAAGGAAGCGATTGCCCCATGTCGGCAAGGTCTGCGCATGCCTAAAGCATAATCGTGGTATGCGCAAACCCGCCAGGAACTGACTTCCCATCAGACCTTGAGGTTCACAAGACCGCCAAGAGCCGGATCCGAGAAACTGTCCCTTCCGGTTTCAACGTGACCCGCAAGCCGGTAATTGAAGGTCGCGTCTTCGGCGACCGTCACGACCAGGTCATACCAGCCATGGAACTGTTTCAACGACAACTCATTTTCAAAGCTCTCACCAGGTTGGAGTACCTGCTCGACAAAATCGCCGGTGTAGGCGTCAAGTACATTAACTACGACTGGACGGGTGGCGACATTGGCGACGCTCCACCCGATCGAACCGGTACCGCCCGTATTATATTTGGAGGAAACATCGAGCATGGCAGCGCCCGACCCGACGCTGCCGTTGAAATAACGCACGAATCCGTTGGGCCCATAAACCGAGAGAGCGTAGGAGGAAGTTACCTTCCACTTGTCCGCCAGCTGCTTGCCGGATTCTACGGTGTAGGTTCGCACCACATCCGCAGGGTTGCCGGAGCGTACCTGGAACACCACCGCCGCACGGCCGGTGTTGACGAACGTCAGGAGTACGGCACCTGCCGAAGCATCGACCAAGGCAAAAACATTCAGTTCATAGGGCAAGGCCCGGGTCGGCCGCACGCCTTGTTCCTGTGGCGGAATGCCGACGATCACGGTGCCGAGAGAGGGTATGAAGGTTTGTACGTTTCCTCCCGCGAGCTCGTCAACCGGGGGCAGGAAGCCGTTGGTTTTCGGCAGAGTGATCATTTGGCGATTGGGGCTGGCAAAGTTAAACATCGACGTCAAGTCACCCGCCACCGCACGCCGCCAGGGGGAGATATTGGCCTCGAACACGCCAAAACGCCGCTCGATAAACTGGATCACGGACGTGTGATCGAAGACCTGGGAATTGACGAACCCTCCCTTACTCCACGGCGAGATCACCAGGAACGGAACCCGCTGGCCGAGACCAATGGGGTCCTGCGGCGTCGACGTGGTCACGATTTCGTTTTCGATGCTGACTGTCGAGACCCCGAAAGCACGGGTGTGCGGGGGGGTTGGCGGCAGGATATGGTCGAAACTTCCGTCGGCCTCGTCGTAGTTGACGATGAAGACGGTCTTGCTGAAAACCTCAGGGTTCGACACCAGGATGTCGAAGATTTGTGAAATATACCACGCACCGTAGTCGACCGGCCAATCTGCGTGTTCGGTATAACCCGCGGGACCAACGATCCAGGAAACCTGCGGAAGTTTTCCGCTTTGCACGTCACTGCGGAATTCGTCGAACAAGTGTTCGGCCCAAGCCAACCACTTCTGCTCTGGTGCGCTGTCGGCCGGAATGATCTTTGTGATCTCAGTTCCTTTGCACGCCTTGTCGAACAGCGGCGTACCCGGCGGGGAATTGAGGTACTGATTGAAGTACAGCACCGGATTGTCGGTGAAGTTCCCGGCGAAGGAGTTGCTGGTGCCGTCTCCGAAATCGGGGGCGAACGTCTGCCCGGCCATGTCCTGGTAGACCTTCCAGCTCACACCAGCCGCCTGCAGTACTTCGGGGAACGTATTCCAAACCCAGTATGCGTTGTTGACGCTCAGGCCGTTGGAAGTGGCTGGCCCAGCACCGTGGCCGTCGGTACCACCGCTGCCCAGGTAATTCACATTGCCGATGCAGCCCGACCATAAGTACATGCGATTCGGGTTGGTCGGCCCCATAATCGAGCAGTGGTAGGCGTCGCCGACCGTGAAGGCATCCGCGAGAGCGTAGTGGTAGGGCAGGTCCTCGCGGGTGTTGTACGCCATTACCATCGGACCATTCGTGATCGGCCACTTGTCGTACCGACCCTGGTTCCAGCAACCGTGGGTGGCCTGCCAACTATGATCCGTTCCCGGAAGATAGGTGAGGCCCGGGTTGGCGCCGTTGGGATTTACACGGAACGGCGGGATCACGTCCACTCCGTCCGGCGGTCCACCCAAGTTGCCATAGTCAGGTGCAACCGCGAAGCCAGCCGCTATATTGGCGGCTCCCGCCGGCTGTAAAAACACCGACACGGGCGTGCTGCCGCTACCATCCTTCAACGGGAGATTGATCTTTATGGCGCGTGGGTCGTTGTAGCCGCGCACGCCGCGAAGTGTGCCGAAGTGATGGTCAAACGGGCGGTTCTCCTGCATCAAAATAACGACGTGCTCGACATCCTGAATTGTCCCCGTAGGAGAACTTGCCGCAATGCCGAGCGCCCTGGCAATGTTCGCTTTCATCGTGGTTAGCGTGGCTGCGCCTGTTAACCCCATCAACTGCAAGAATGTACGCCGATTGGTGTTGCTCATAAGCAACCTCCTGTCGATCAAGATTGTGCGCCGTGCGGGGATCCGTGTCGCACTTACCCCACCTGGAAAATTGTGCGGCTATCTTTGAGAAAGCAGGATGTTAGCGCGAGCAGATGACGCTACGATGAATTACGAATTACAAGCGGGTTACTCGATCATGAATTGAATGTTAAAAAGTGTTTGCAGCTGTGTTACAGATCTCAAAACCAGCTGGGCATTCCTAACTCAGAAAATGCAACCAACTGGATGGATAGGCCGGGGTAGCAGGGCGAGGGTGAGCTTTCGCCAAACTGTTGCAGCCGTTTTATGAAGTATCGCTGGAGCTCGCTCTGATTGATCCATGGATGCTGCCTCAGATAGATGCCCCAAGCTCGTAACCCGTCTTCAGCATGTGGAAAAGTGTCATCGCTTTCTCCCGAGGACTGGCATTTTCCAGTCCTTGGTTGTGGGCTACAGGCTCAAGCCTCACTATAATCGAGAACCGTGTCAAGCCTGTCCGCACCCTCGCCGATTGAATTGGAGGTGAGCCGCATCCGTGAATTAAGCAAGAGTGGCCGGCACTGCGAAGCGCTCTCCGCCGCCGAAACGCTTGCGGTTGCGGCGCCCCAGAACCGCAATGCCCTGTACCTGGTCGCCACCAACCAGCGATGCCTGAACCGGATAACGGAGGCGCTCGCAATATTGCAGGAGCTCGAACAACAGCACCCGCGGTTCAGTCTTCTGTACCAGGAGCGCGGCTATTGCTACATGACCCTGCAGGATGCGCCGCGTGCGATCGAAGCCTTTTTACAAGCCGTGAACCTCAACCCGGCGTTGCGAACAAGCTGGACCATGCTTGAACGTCTTTATCGCATAACTGGGCAGACCAACGGCGCGGCGATGGCCTCCGAGCAAGTTTCCATCCTGGCACAACTTCCACCCGAGGTTGTGCGGGCCGGAAGCTTGTTCTCGGACTGCGAACTGTCCGCGGCCGACAACATCCTTCGGGCGTATCTGCTCAACGGCGGCAACCATGTTGAGGCCTTGCGGCTGCTCGCCAGAATCGAGCACCAACGCAACCAGCTCGAGGATGCAGAACAGCGGCTCGATACCGTTTTGACGCTCGCACCAAACTACTGGGCCGCACGTTTGGACTACGCCCGCATTCTGCTTGATCAGCAGAAATATCTGCAGGCGCATGAAGTGATCAGCACCATGTTGGGGCTCGAACCTGGACACAGAGAGCTTCTTTCACTGTACGCTGCGTCGTGCGTCGGCCTCGGACGAGATGAGCCGGCGATTGAGTTGTATCGCCAGCTGCTCGCCGCGTCGCCCGGGTCCTTTCATCTGCATGTGGCGCTAGGCCACTCCCTTAAGAGCGTCGGGCGGCGTGATGAGGCCATCGAGTCCTACCGAAAGGCCGCAGCCGTGAGACCAAACTTCGGCGACGCCTATTGGAGCCTCGCCAATCTCAAGACCTATCGCTTCTCGCCCGACGAGATCGCGCACATGCGTGCCGAAGGGGCCGCGCCGGGCGCGGACCCCGTTGACCGCTACCATCTCTGCTTCGCGCTTGGCAAAGCATACGAGGACGTGCACCAGTACGCGGAATCCTGGCGATTCTACGAGCGTGGCAACGCACTCAAGCGCGCCGAAAGCCGATACCGTCCAGAATTTACTGAAACCAGCACGCGCCGGCAGATCGAGGTATGTACGCAGGAGTTCTTCTCGGCGCGTGCGGGTGTCGGGGTGCCGGACCCTGATCCGATTTTCATTCTCGGGCTGCCGCGCTCCGGATCGACGCTGGTTGAGCAGATCCTCGCTTCGCATTCGCACGTCGACGGCACACAGGAGCTTCCTGACATCCCACGCATCGTCCGCGGGCTGGAGCGGCGCGGGACCGAGGGGTCCCGATCAGATCTTGAGAATCCGCGCTATCCGGGGATGCTTGCCGACCTTGCGCCCGAAGAATTCCGGAGGCTCGGCGAGCGCTACATGACTGACACGCGCTGTTATCGCGGGGATAAGCCGTTGTTTATCGACAAGATGCCAAATAACTTCCGCCACATTGGTCTCATCCACCTCATGCTGCCGAACGCCAAAATCATCGACGTGCGGCGCGAGCCCTTGGCGTGTTGCTTCGGCAACCTGAAGCAACTGTTTGCGAGCGGGCAGGAGTTCACCTACAGCATCGAGGATATCGCTCGCTACTACAAGAGCTATCTCGAACTGATGCGGCACTGGGACGCGGTGCTTCCCCGACGAGTACTGCGAGTCTGGTACGAGGACGTCGTGGAGGATCTGGCGGGAAATGTGAGGCGCGTCCTGGAATTTTGCGGGCTGGAATTTGAACCGGCCTGCCTCGAGTTTTATAAGCTAGAGCGCAGTGTTTACACGGCAAGCTCAGAGCAGGTCCGCCAGCCGATTGTCCGCGAGGGGCTCTTCGAGTGGCGGAACTACGAGCCCTGGCTCGGACCGCTCAAGGACGCTTTGGCCGATGCCGTGATCCGCTATCGTGAATAGGCCTCCGTGACCGCAGCAGCTTGGCGATAGGAACCATAAATGATTGCGGACCGCATGATGCACCGGAAACAAGCAATGGATTCGCGTTGCACCCAGTTTCTCTTGCACCCGAAGGGCACTAGTATCAATCCCTTGCTTTTCACCACGCGAGCCCTTGGCGAGGTGCACATGGACCTTCACTCCATCGCGAACAGAAGCCCCGTCCGCCTCGAGAATGGCAACAATGTTATCCATGGTTTGCTCCGCCTGCTGCTCAATGCTGTCGCCGACCAGCCCGCCATCGACCGGGTCGATCGGACCATGCCGCTAACGAAGATGAAATCCCCCGCCCGCCATCTTCTCGTGTCTTCGTGGCTCCTTCTTTCAAGTCATCCCTCTGACTCCTGCCGTGATACCAGGAAACTGTCACATAGTAACTCTCGATTCGTCGCAAACCGGAAACTATCCACAACGGCGGTTCCGGCTCGTAAACGTGGCCAGCCTGGCTTCTGAGCGTAAACGCCCTCCTAACGACGGTAATCTGGTGTTGCGATGATCCCCGGCCACATACTTAGCCTTGTCGTGCGCGTCGGCGCAACGCGCTGAACCGAACCACGCTAAGGATGGTTCGTAGCAGGTGGCGGACAGTGGGCGACGATTCACGCAAGTCGCTCGGCGTGGCGAGAGGCGCCATCTCTTGGATGACATTGACTCGAACGCAGGGCAAAGGAGTCGTTGCTAGGAAGACAAAGAATTGACGCCTGTCATCATAATCGTCGGAATCATTGGGGCCGCGCTGACGTTTTGGAATGGTGCCAACTGGTATGGGTTCGTCAGTGGCTATCGTTATAACAGCGAATTTCAGGGCAACCGCTACGAGTGTAGGTTAAGGTTTGCAACTTCAGAGTGCGACTGTCTGTGCTTTATTGGCGCCAATGAGTCCGGGGTTTACCTTTTGTACCATCCTGCCAGCAAAGGATGGTGGTGGAAGTATGGGGCTGGAGGCTTTAACAAGAATCTTGAAATTCCATGGAGCGACCTTGAGTACCGACCAGTAACAATTCTTTTCAAAGACTGCATGCGGTTTGAGATTTCCCCGAGAAAGATTTATTTCTATATTCCGAAAGATATTGGCGATCAGTTGTTGGTCGACGCCAAACGTAAGACCCCCGCCCCGAACGTGACGCTGAGTTTGAATTCTAGAGCACCGATCCAATAGGTACTCCGATGACCAGGCTGTATGCACAGCCCCCGCTTCTCAAAAGTTTCGGGAGTGTCGTTGGTGGTTGCAAAATCGCCATTACCGATTGACCGGGGGGAATTGTCCGCCACAGCATTGGCTGAAAATGGGGGACACCTGGGCGCCGAGGTGAACATTGAGGATGGGGCGCGTGGGTAGTCGACGGCCAAGGCTTGGCACACTTCTTGTTCGAAGGTGGGGCTGCGGCCGGCAGCGCTGTGGAGGCGGCAGGAATCCCGATTCTGGAAGTGCGGGACGTGCTCGTCCTAACACTGAATCAAACTGAGCCGGGCCAGCTTGGCAGAATCTCGCGACCGACGCCGTTCGTCAGCGTTGCGGCAGCAGCTCTGTTCATCGGCATTCTGCATCGCAACCATCGAAGACCGCATAAATGTGGCTCCCCAAATCTGGAACGCCGTATGTGAAAAGCGGTATTCAAACGATTCAGAACGGCGCAGAACACTGAAAATTAAGCTTAAACATTTTGGCCTCGGAGTTGCAGACCAGCACTCCATAAGGTCCCCAGTGTCTCGCGTCATTACTGTTTCTGGGATGCAAGGCCTTTTCAGAATAATGCCAGATAAAAAGTCCGACCAGAATTTTCGTTTTTTGTGGGAGGTATTTCCAGTGCATCTGCAGACAATAACATCCCAAACAGTTGGATTAAGACGACTACTGACAGCTACGTTAGTTTTGTGCGGGGCGCTGTTATATGCAGCCGATGCAGCGGCCCAACAGGCAACTGCAAAGATCGTGGGCACGATGACCGATCAGCAAGGGGCTGTGGTGCCCGGCGTGAAGGTCACGGTCACGAATACGGCGACAAACGTCACCAAAAACACGACGACCGGCAGCGATGGCTTCTTCCAGGTCTTGGACCTTCCGATCGGAACGTACCGCATTGTTGCCCGCCATGAGGGTTTTCGTGCGCTGGAGATGACTTCCGCCCCACTCGAAATCAATCAATCACTTCGCGTGGACCTGCATCTGGAAGTGGGTGCGACCACCGAACGGGTAGTGGTAGAAGAGCAAGCGTCGGGGGTGGAGACAGTTAATCCGACTATAGGCCAGTCAGTGACCGAACGTACTGTAGTGAATATGCCCTTAAATGGCCGCGACGTTCTTACCCTCGCTCTTTTGCAGCCCGGAGTCACCGACGATAATCCCGACGACAGCAGCGCAAGCCACGGCTTCAATATCGCCGGCGGACGGACGGATTCCGTTACCTACTTGTTGGATGGTGGCGTCAACAATGATCTCATCGATAACGGCGCAGTCTACGACCCGAACCCCGATTCAATCGCCGAATTCCGCATTTTGACCAGCAACTACACGGCGGAATATGGTCGCAACGGCGCCGGAATTATAAGTGTCGTAACCAAGTCAGGCTCGAATCAATTCCATGGCAGCGCCTTCGACTTTGTGCGCAACACCGACTTCGACGCCAATGCTTATTTCAATATTCAACAAGGCATACCTCGAAACAACCTTAAGCGAAACCAGTTTGGAGGCACGCTTGGCGGTCCCATTGTTAAGAATCGACTTTTCTTTTTCGCGTCGTACCAGGGGCAGCGGCAGATCGAGACAGATGTTCAACCGGAACAAACCGTCTTTACACCCGCCCAATTAATTGGGAACTTCTCCCAATCCGCGAGTGGAGCGCCGGATCCCAATGTGGTGACCTTCCTTCAAGCGAATCCCTATTTTCAATCCAATCCTGCCCTTGCGGCCCAGGCGATTATTGACCCCACCAAAATCGATCCTGCAGCTCAAGCCTATATCGCCACGGGATTGGTCCCATCCTCTCCAACTGGAACGCTATTCCCGACCGGCAATGGTACGAACAACACCAACGAGCTGACCGGGAAGATAGATTTCCAGATCACTTCCAAAGACAAGATATCGGCCACAGTCGGCGGTATTCGAAACCCCCAACTTCAGCCCTTTGCCGAGTTTGCTGGCGAAACATCCACAGTGGCCGGCTTTCCCGACATCGACCAACTCAACAGCTATTTTTTAAATGTCGCTTACACTCGGACCCTTTCGACAGCTCAGTTGAATGAACTGCGGGTAACTGGGCAGCGCCGCACCAGCCTGGGGAATTCGCCGGTTTCCAATCTGCCCGCGATTTCCCAGTTCGGTATCGCCTCGGACCTTTCCAACGGTCCCCCCTTCATGTCTTTTGATAATGGTCTCGCTTTTGGACCGGACCAGGCTGGTCCATCTCACTTTGTCGGCAACACTTATGCAATTGCGGATACCTTCACGTGGATAAAAGGCCGCAACACCTGGAAATTCGGCGCCGGATTCTCTGCCTATCAACAAAACACCTTCTTTGCGTTTTTCACCGACAGCAACTTCAGCTTTGACGGATATGCAGCTGGCGGGGATGGCACGGGCAACAGCTTTGCCGACTTTCTCGTAGGAGCTCCGAACAACCTGTTCGAGGA
>Ga0209330_1000259_pt1 | contig 25655 bp, 31 predicted proteins | sample JacPinW_OM2H0_O3_FD_187969 | JGI IMG/M metagenome (GOLD analysis project Ga0209330, IMG submission 187969) | Forest soil microbial communities from Algoma, Ontario, Canada - Jack Pine, Ontario site 1_JW_OM2H0_O3 (SPAdes) (version 2) | ecosystem: Environmental > Terrestrial > Soil > Boreal...
AAGCATCACCAAGAATTGGGCGAAGTATTACATTGCCCCGCTCTTCAAGGCGGCCAAGATTCCCAACCGCGGGCACATGATGAGCCACAGATTGCGGGACACATTCGCGGTGGATCTTCTGGAGCAAGGCGTCCCGCTTGAGGAAGTCTCCAAGCTGCTAGGACACGAATCCATCAAGACAACCGAACGCAGCTATTCAAAATGGATGAAGGGCAGGCAGGACCGGCTAGATAGTCTCGTAACCGGCACGTGGGAAAAGAAACGCAACAGCTAGAGCGCTTTCTTTTTCTTACTAGGCGCGGGGAATAACCCGATATCCTCATCGGGCGGGCAAGTGCAGGGCTTCCTAGAAGCATCGCCCGGCAATTCGCGGAGGTATTCGCACGCAGTCCTATCGGCCATTCTCTTGTGGAATTGGTCCCTTAACTTGTCGTGTGCATCCCAAGCCGCGAGCGTCCGACACCGTAGGCACACTACGTCATCGTACGTCGCAAAAAACTCTGTGAATTCCTCAGCCGCGTTAATTTCGTCCCCTGGCTTTCTCTTCACGTCCTCAAGGACGCTCCAATATTTCTCGTACATATCGCCCCATGCTCGGTTGGTTGCCATAGCGAAAGATCCTAGTTATCAACCACTACACGCATTTGTGCAAAGCTACGCGGATTATCCTGCCCCCGCTCTCTAGCTTCCTCGTATGTGGCAAACGGCCCGCCAGCGAGTGTCCGTAAGAGCTGCTTAGATCCGTGTCCAACCCACTCTCGATTGACCCACGATCTACCCCACGGGATTGCTAATCCTTGCGCTTCCGTTTCATCAAACGCCTTCAGGCTGTCACGGTGGTAATAGGCTTCAAGGCCGCACACCGAACACTTCCAGTTGACCCCGCTCAAATCGAAATCCGGGACGGCGTTGGGGTTCTGATCCGGGCAGCGGTTGATGCACAGTTTGCGTTCGCATTCCCCGCACTTGATTCCGTAGACTCGCGTCATATCACTTAATTTAGTGGTCATATAAGATATGGTCCTCCCACTCTCAAGGATAGGATGTTCGCTAGCAATAAGGGAAGTCACTTTAGTGACTCCCTAGTCCCGCGTCCTGACGGTTGGGTAGCTGCGCACTAGCTTGCCATTGCCGGACTTGAAATTCCTCAGATCCGGCTTGAGCACAATCTTGGCGCTTATATCCCACGTCATTACAGTTTGATCCTTGAATGTGACAGCGATATGGAACCCGTCATCGGTATGCCACTCCTGGACGGAATCCACAACCTTGTCCCGTACCTCTGGATACTTATTTCGCATAAGAGGCAGGATTCTAGCACGGGGTGCTAAGCCCGCCGATTATTTTTTGTGTTACCGAAATATTTATTTTCTGCTTTGCTCATTTTGTCAATGATCCACAAGACGCTGAGTTAGTAGGGACTTCCATCCTTGCAACCCACGCCGGGCGCGGCATGGTGTTTTCCTTTAGGGTGCCAAAAGAATTGGTTCTAGTTCACACCATCTAGTGTTTTCATCGCCTTAGGCAGCGCATTTTCCCCGCTCCTAGCCATTTACTAGCACAAACTTTTCACGCTCTGGTTTGTGCCATCCCGCGAAGGACGCGAGTATTGGACTGTAGTAAGTGGACTTACTAAATGGCAGTGTTAGTTAACCACTGAAAAAGGATTCGCTATATGCAGATCGAAGACAAACACGATTGGATCGCGAAGTGGGGACAGCACGCCGTAGTAATCCTTGGCAACGTGGCGAAGCGCGATTATGAAGTTGTGGACCTGGAGGCGGGACCACTCGGACCTGAATATCATGCGAACTTTGCAGAGCGGGGACTTGGCTACGTTGCCACGTTCGGCCTAATGCTCGGACAGTTTCGCTACGCGTATGCCGTGCCGCTTGAGGCTGAGGTCATTGTTACGTTGGCCGAAGACTACTCCCGGTTTGTGCTCGCCAAACTAACCAACCCTTCCAGCAAACGTCCGGATGACGGCGTGGAGTGGCTTGCGAAGTTGTGGTCATTGGAAGACCACCGAATGGGGAACTAAGGGTTTGGCTATTTAGCCCGGCACGGGCGGAGCCGCAATCCGCCCAAACTTTTGCTCAGCCTTGGAACGTGTGGGCCGGGCAAGGGCCGGTACTCAGACCGGCCCGACAATTTTGATGAGTTGCTTGTGTAACGACGCAAGCCAGTCTCGCTAGCTCAGGTGCTAAGTCCACGAAGCCTAGGCGAGAGAGTTGTCCGGCCACAAAGGGCCGGGCCAAGCACGCTAGCCGCCGCTACAACTCGGCATATCAGGCGTGTGCTGAAAAACCGGAAAGCCTTAGAGCGTGGTGCACACCGCCTATAGGCGGACGGTTATCTCACAAATGAATTGAGGAATACTTTGAACCTATTCGAACTTAAGAAACAGCGCGAACATGCTTTGGCTAAAGCCGACAGCATTGTCCAAGCGGCAGAGACAGCACGCCGGACGCTTACCGCCAATGAGGACATGGAAATTGCCACGTGCATGGCTGCGGTCACTAGCATCAATCCCCGTATCAAAGAGATTGAGTCTAAGAACACAATCCGCTCCATGTTTCCGGACGGTGCCGTTATCGTTGACGGCGGGCGGAGATACCAAGTTAACAAACCAACCCCACAGCTATCTGCCGAGTACGCGGATGACTTTTATCAATACGTGGCAACCCGTGGGCAGCGCGTAGGCGCGGCTCTGTACGAAGGATCTTCCCCGGCTGGAGGCTATGCAGTTCCCGTCACCGTGGACGATCAGATTGTGCCGTTGGCTCCACAGGAAATGTCTGTGAGGCAGTTGGCTCAAATCATCCCCACGGTTAGCGACATTAAGATTCCGGTCAAGGCCAGCTTCGGCGTTGCTACCGCAAAGGCAGAAACTTCGTCCTTCACGGAATCCGACCTGTCCCTTACTCAAGTCACGCTGTCCGCTTACATGGCGGGCATTCAAGAGAATGTGTCTTGGGAACTGGCGCAAGACGTGCCAGCGTTCCAGGCGTTCGCTGTGACTGACATGATTCTCGCGCAACAGATGTATGAGGAAAATCTCTACATTAACGGCACGGGCAGCGGGCAGGCGCAAGGGCTGATTAACAACGTAGCTCCGGCAACCTTTGAGGAGCCGGATGCTAACAGCAACCTTGTTTCCATCAATGGCACGCTGGACATTATCGGCAAACTGAACTCAATGTACCATCCCGGAGCATCTTGGTTGATGAACAGAACAACGTCCATCGTGATCCGCAAGGCGCAAGTTCAGTCCAACCTGTATACCCCCGTGTTTACCCGCGTGGGTGACCAGGACTTCCTTCACGGCTACCCGGTTGCGTACGCAGCGGCCATGCCGACAGTGGCACGCGGCGCGGCTCCTATCCTGTTCGGCAATTTCAAAATGGGATACGTGATTGGTGACCGTGGTGGCAGCGGTATTAACGTCAAGGTCCTGGACCAGCCCTTGGCCACGCAAGGTTTGATTGTGCTTCTCTGCTACAGACGTACCGATGGAAGGGTACGCCGGTCGGAAGCAATCCAGCAGTACCAAATCTCAGCCAGCTAACCGGCTGATTAACTTTGGCGGGACATCACGACACCGTACCGGGACGGCCATCACAGAGACCCGCTAATCAAAGACTCTGTGATGGGCTACTCGGAATCTGTCTTCGGCGTACAGAATCCTAAAAACCGCCGTAACAAACCGGAGTGGCTGTCATTGGGAGAGATGGCAGCCAACTCCAACATTTGCGAAACACCTAGGAAAGCGCAACGCCTGATAAGTGAACGTATCTTTCACGTTCTCAACGAACTAACCAATTCTCGTGCATTCGTAGAGTGGCCGCCCACCCAAACAATCAGGGCAGAAAGGTGGTAACCCATGTGGCTAAAGCTACGTTGGGCACGTTTTTTCACATTGGCCGGTTGGCATTGGACTCTCTCACCTAGACCCGGCTTCGATTTTGAAGTCTCATTCCCATGTCAGCACAGTGAGTGCTACGGCAATCACACGCTCATTGTCCGCGTTGTGGACAAGTGCCATGAGGCATTGGTCATCAAGCACCGAGAAACGTTTAGCTACGCCTATAACATTCCGCATCCCGCGCTCTTTGGCGACGGTCCCGAAAATACCTTTTGGGAGATGTCGCACGGTGCGGGCGGCGGTGAGGAGCAAGTAGACGATTGGATGACTTCGCCACGTGGGGACGTTAATAAGTTGTGGGAGCGTTCTGCCCATGACTAACTTCCTGGACATCGCACTAGAACACGTGGCGCGTGGTTGGCACGTTCATCCGCTCAAGCCATCCGGCAAAATCCCGATTACGGACCACGGCAAGAATGATGCCACGCTAGACATAGACGCCTTGCGTGCGTGGTGGACGCGAACGCCTAACGCAAACGTGGGCGTGTCCTGCGGACCTAGCGGCCTGTGCGTGCTGGACGCGGACCACGGGCTAAAGGATGAGGCAGACTTCAAGGCGTGGCGTGACCGCAACGGATTGCCGGTAACCTATACCGTGCGTTCGGGCCGCCGTCCGGAGTTTGGCGTCCAGAGCTATTACGCGGGCAGTCTCAAGGATGGAAAATTCGAGCTGGACGGAGTGACCGGCGAGATTAAGAGCCTTGGCGGTTTGGTGCTCGCTGCCGGTTGCATTCATCCCGACAGCAAAGAGCGTTATTACGTCCTGGAGAATGCGCCGCTCGCGCCGGTCCCATCCATCATTGAGCAATCCCGCAAGCACACAAACGCGGAAGGCAAACGCGAATGGAACTTGCCAGTACATGATGGCGAAGGCCGGGACGCTTTTCTAATCAGTCAAGCCGGAAAGCTGCGAAACGCCGGAGCATCAGAAGTCATAATCCGCGCACAGCTTGAAGAGTGGAATGCAGACCCGTCCATCATGGCAGACCCGAAGCCCGATGCGGACCTGGACCGCATTGCGCGAAGTGCGGCACGGTATGACGTGCCCGCGCCGGAGCCTGTGGTTACCATCGGCAGCAAGAAAGAAGAAAAGAAAATCGTCTTGGATTGGCGGGAACGCTACCACACAAAAGACGAAATGGAGAACGCGCCGCCGATTAGCTTCCTGATTGACGGATTCTTACAGTGCGAAGGCATAACCGGCCTTGCGGCTCCAGTGCGCGAGCGAAAAAGTCTAATTGCGCTCAACGTTGCCCATGCTCTGTTAACAGGTGAAAAGCTGTTTGACCACTTCGCGGTTGTGAAGAGACCGGCTCGCGTTCTGTACTTGTGTCCCGAAGTCTCACTCGGTCCATTTACGGACAGACTGCGAAAAATTGGCTTGATGAGTTACGTGAGCGAGACGCTATTTTGCCGCACGCTCAGCGCTCAAGGCCATGTGGACCTGGAGGACTTGAAAGAAGAATTGCCGGGTAGCGTGGTCATCCTGGACACAGCCATTCGCTTCATTGAAGGCAAGGAAAGCGACTCAGCCGATATACGGGTATTCGCGGACACTAACTTTGCGTTGCTGAAAGGTGGCGCGGATTCCGTCTTATTGTTGCACCACTCGCCTAAAGATTCGGTTGGCGACGTAATGACGCTGGAAAACGCATTGCGTGGCAGTGGTGACCTTGGAGCGTTTTTATGCTGTTGCTGGGGGACGAAGCTTCAGGACCCGGCCACTCCGTATCAGTCCGCAAGTTACCTGGAGAATTTGAAACAACGTGATTTTGAAAGCCAACCGTTTGAAGTTACGTGCGGTCCTGATTGCCGTCTCCATATCATCGGCAACCCCACAACGCAGTCTGTGGAATTGAAGACCCGGCGCGGCAAGCGAGCTAACAAAGATGGCAAGGATGATGTGGCAATGGCGTTTCTCAAAGCGCATCCCGAATTGAGCATCCGCGAAGCTGCTAGACAGCTTAAGGAAATGGGTATCAAGGGGCGCGGTAAGGATTGGGTGTCTGTAAAGCTCCGTGAGCTGTCTGGCACGGGCGTGCGTATTTATGAAACGCCATAACCTATCTGTTCGTTCTCACACAACCCCGAAGGGGTGTGAGAGACGACGGATGGGACAAGAGTGTCTGTCTGTATGGTTTCCTTAAGCAGACGACGACAGAAAACTAAACGGAGCGCCATGACAAAACTCCACGATTTAGGCTCTAGCGGAACGCCTAGACAGCGCGGCAAGAATAGCAACAAATACCAGCCAGATCCGCCTGAGCTGTCCATTGTGAAGGTTGGCGCTGATACCGTGCCGTATGGCATGGAAGTCAGCCGGAACGGGTCAACCGTTTGGGCGGCGTATCACAACGGGCAGTTTGTAGCTGTGGGAGCCACAGCAGACGAAGCGCGGCGCATGTTCTATGCGTGGTTCAATCGGACATATAGAGGGGCGAAGCAATAGCGAAAGGAAGGGCAAGTACCCTGAAAATGTTGACCATGAATGCCTCAGCGCCCGCCGCATCCGTTTTTCCCATACAAACAAGAATATTTCAAATTTGAGAAACGTTGCAAACAAAAGGCGAACAAACAAAAGTTGTGGCTAGGGTAGCGCCATCATCGGCCAAACCGCCGCGTATGGCTTTCGTAACGCAAGGAAACGGCATCAGAAAGGGCAAAATAGACAGATGAAATACTACATTTATGGCTTGATTGACCCACGGGACTACAAAGTCCGCTATGTGGGCCGAACATCACAGCGAATGAACCAACGTCTGGCCCACCACATATCTGCGGCCAAGCGTGGCAACACGAAGCCCGTTTATGAGTGGATGCGCTCACTTCAGCCACTCCAGCCTTGGCTTGTGTGCCTGGAGACATGCGTAGGTCTCGCTAAGAAAACGAGCGGCCTAGGATGGCGGGACGATGCCGAACCCGCCGAAGTGAAGTGGATTAAACGTTTTCGGCGCGATTGTTTCAATAGCATCACGGCTGAGAGTGGCAAAAGGGATTGGCAAAAACTGGTTAACCTGGAATAGTGCTACCCTACCGCTTGCGGCGGGTATTCTCCATATTTCGGAGACTGCGGCGAGTGGCCCACGCTATGGCTCCAAAAATAGAGCCGCAAAAAAGGATCATCCCCAACACGAATTCCCATAGGACGCCGCCCGTATAGGTCGCGACCAAGATCATTGCAGCCGATACAAAGACGAAAATTGCCAAGACAACCAAACCAGCTTTGGCGGAGGTGCTGGAGGGGCCTTTCCCTAGATTGCGCCAGAATCGCGCCTCATTTTGGACCGTATCAGGAAACACGACATTGCGCTGACGTGCTTCCACGTCGCGGAGCCACTCTTCTCGTTGCTTATGTTTTCCGTGCATCACTTCTGCTTCTTAGGCTTGGCTCCGCGTTTCCGGCGGTTTTACCGAAAAATGACTTGCGGAAAAAGGTAACACGCCTTAGAATTTCGCCCCGGAGCGCAATCCGCTCAAAGTCTTGAAAACAGTGGTTGGGGCGAACCCACGTTACCCTTTCGAGTAAACACGCTTTCCAAGCGTGCGCCTTCAGCCACTCGGCCATCTCTCCGGCAAGATTCGGAATAACAGCTTGTTGAGGAATGGCGCCAATTGCCAAGTGGCAGCCACTGAACATCCGACGTGTTTCATTCTATGGGCGTTGGCCCGTCAGCGCAAATCGTGGAGCGCTGATCGCAGGTGAATTTCAGCTTTGGTTGAGTGGCAAACGTTAGCTCAGAAGAGTTTATTCGGACCCATCGAATCGGGACTAGCTGAACTTGAGGCCGACGACGCGCTCGACGTAGAGGCTCCCGCCGCGGCGCCTGCGGCTGCGCTGTTGGATGCAGGAGCGGCAGAGGTGCTTTCCGCTGTAGCAGCGGTTGCAGGAATCGGGGGCGGCTTAACGCCATCGACGACGTGGTGGCTCAGACAATAGAGCGCTAGTTCCAGACGATCGGCGACGCCCAGTTTGTCATACACTTTGCGCAGATAATTCTTTACAACTTGTTCAGTTGTCCCCACCCGTATGGCGATCTCTTTATTCTTCATGCCCTGCGTTACACAAGAAACGATCAGGGTTTCCTTGGGCGTGAGCTGAACTTTGGGACGCGCTCCGGAAGGCCGCAGGTTGTGGCCGCGGAATGCTTCCATCACCCAGTGAACCGCCTGGTTCTCGAGCCAAGGTTCTCCGGCGGCAACTTTGCGCAGGCAGTCGACCAGCACCTCGGGTTCAACTTCGCGCGATAAAATGCCATGCGCCCCGCGGCGGAAAAGATCCAGAGTGAGCTGTTCGTCAGACGCGGGGGTGACGACGACGATTTTGATTTCCGGCGCCTGGCGCAGAAGTTCCGTCACCGCTTCAACAGGGTTAGCCGCTAAGGCGGATTCAAAAATCAAAACGTCCGCAGAAAATTTTGTGACTGCAGATTGGGTCTGAGGAAGGGTTTCGGCTTGACCGACAACGCGGATATCGTCTTCGAGTGCGAAGATCTTGCGCAAACCGGCGCGAAAGATAGCCTGAGAGTCAGCCAGGATCACACGGATCAGGCGGGCCGAGCCGCCATCCTCGTGAACCCCGTGATTTTCATCGATACTGACCGTGCTGGCCATCAGTTTCCTTTTGTCTTAGGTTCGCTCGAAATGGTATTCGTCAATCACGACGCCCACGCCTCGGCGCCCTTTGTCCTCAAAGCTGCGAACGACGCGGCCGTGGCAGTCGATCTGTATATCGGAACGCGAACCCACGACATCGCCCGGAAGCAGGATGGTGAAGTCCACGAGCGAACCCACGGGGACGTCTCGATCCATGGCGAAGAGAACGCCGTTGGCTGAGATGTTTTGAGTCTCCGCCGAGCACGCGCCGCTTGTCGATTTCAACTCGACAGGTAAATGCAGCGGAAAACGAGGAGCACTCTGCATTTCAGCGTAGTGCTTGGTCGCAGTCTGCTGCTGCGGTTCCGCTGCCAATTGTCGCTCTGTCGCTTCGCCTGACACTGTCCCGACGAACCTTCCTTCCGGATCGGCAAAAACGACCGTCCGGATTTCCAGAAAATTCTTTCCGTCAAGTTTCTTGACGATTAAGGGCAGCCTACACCCGAGAATCAGCCTGACAAAGTTACGGAAGTCACGGAACGATAGGGCGTTAACTGCTTGAGGATGAGAGGATTACAACGAAAATGACCCAGTCGTTCCGTGCAAAAAGTGAGGCTGAGGATCGAATCCTTCTCGACCTAGAACTTGGTCACTTCCGTGAAGTTAAAATCTCGAATCTTCATGGCGGGTACGACCATATCGAACGATTCTTCGCCACAAGAGCGGAGAGGCATACTCATGGCCGCGACGTTTGAAAGCATTTGGATAAGGCTTTGGTTGAAGCGAAAATTGCGGATACCCTTCCGCACCTGTCCGTTTTCCACTAGAAAAGTCCCGTCGCGAGTCATGCCGGTAACGATTTTTTCGTAAGGATCAACTTCGCGGATGTACCAGAACCGGGTGACCAGTACGCCGCGTTCGGTGGAGGAAATCATCTGAGCGAGAGTTTGCGGATTTTGCGGATTAGTAAAGACGATGTTGACCGGCATCTCGCCCGTTTCGTTGGGCAGGGGAAATCCGTGGCCGGTGGCCGCGATCGGTCCGACCTTGTCTTTATATTCTGAACGTTTCATGCGCTCGGCAGTTGCCCGCGCGTAGACCACCCGCTTGACGATTCCATTCTCGACCAGCTGCACGCGCTGCCGCCGCATGCCTTCGCCATCGAAGGGACAGCCGGTTTGTAAGGGATGAGCGACGTCGTCCCAAATGGTGACGTTCTCGCCGAAAAGTTGGCTACCGATTCGACCGGTGAGGAATGAGCGTTGGTCGAGGATCGCGATACCGGAATAATCCCAAAACATGAAGCCGACAAGGTCGAGCACGGCAGCTGGCTCCAGAATTACTGTGTACTTCCCTGCCGGGATCTCCGCTGGATTCGCGGAGTCGATTGCTTTCTTGGCCGCAATCTCGGCCAAGTGGAGCGGATCGAGATTAGTTAGGTCGGGCGAGTTAGCCTTCTGCCAGCCAGAAGAATCAGCGCCAATCATGGTGATGGAAACTTCCGCTAGGGTTTGCGTGTGCCAGCGGCTGAGACCGCACGAGTTGAAGACGCCATCGACGGATTCGGAACTGGAAAAAATGCCCGCGCTGGTTAGTTTGTATTTCTGCGCCACATCGACGATATTCTTTACGCCGACAGCGCGCATCTGCGGCGTGATGGCAGCGGTTTGTGCAAAGTACCGCGAAGGAAGCTGTGGTGCTTCCGATCCGCTATCCGCATTGCCGGCGGCCTCTCGCGAATCCGCCATGGGCAATAAGTCAGAATCTGGATGCTGTACTCTTGCCAGACTCTCCGACGATGCAACTACACGACGCAAACTATCGTCGTCAAATTTATTGGTGAAGGCGCGAGCCGTGCGTCCGCTAAAGACGGTGCGAACGGAGAGGACATGGTTTTCTTCGGCGACATTTTGATGAATTGTGTTATTCGCGAATCGGGTAAGGGCAAAACTTCCACCGGAGAATAAGACCTCAACCTCATCGGCGGCCGAGAGTTTGCGAATGCGCTGAAAGATGTCGGCTGCTTGTTCGTTAGTCAGCATCGAATGGTCAGATTAGCTGGATACCGATTTTCTTTGTGCCTCTGTGTCTATTGGATGAGCTAGCTTTTTTGGTAAGCACTCCCCACTTTGATGTTCCGAAACCGCGCAGGTGCTGCGCCATGGCCTGTGCCCATCACTTGTTGCGGCTGTCCTTTGCCGCAATTCGGAGTGCCCCAGAGCGTCCACTCGTCGCGAGAGCAGATCGCATCCAGCGAATTCCAGAACTCGGTCGTGATGCCGGAATACGATGGGTTTTTCACCATGCGCATTCGTTTGCCGTGCTTGATCTCCCAAGCGATCTCACAGCCGAATTGAAAGTTGTAACGCTTATCGTCGATTGACCAGGAGCGGTTGGTCTGCATCAGGATGCCATGGTCGGTCGAAGCGACGAGTTGCTCCAGGCTAAGCGGCTTCTCGGCGGGCAGGAGGCTGATGTTGGTCATGCGAATCATCGGAAGACGGTTCCAACTTTCGGCACGCAGTGTTCCTCCGGAGCGAGTCTCACCTATGGTGTGCGCCGTCTCGCACGAACTGAGATATCCAGTGAACAATCCATTGGTAATGATCGGCGTGCATTGCGCCGGAACGCCCTCGTCATCGAAGCCGAATGTTCCGAGGCCCGGCCCGTGCTCCTTCCGGGCGTCGGCGACAACGTTTACCATCTCGCTGCCGTAGCGTAGAGTACGCAACTTGTCGAGCGTGAGGAATGAAGTACCCGCGAAGTTCGCTTCCATGCCGAGCACACGATCGAGTTCAACGGGATGCCCAATGGATTCATGAATCTGCAACCCAAGTTGAGAGCTGTCGAGAATAATGTCAAACGCCCCTTCGGGGCACTGCTCCGCATGATGCAAAGCAACCGCTTCCTCCGCGATGCGGCGGGCGTTCTCCACGAGTTTCAACTCTTCAATGAGTTCGTATCCTTTATTCTGCCACTGTCCCCCAAAGGAATTCGGATAAGAGCGCTTCTGAATCTCGTTGCCTGCGAACGCGTACGCCGTGTAGCCCGCGCCGGCCGAATACTTCGTCTGATGAATGTCGCTTCCCTCTGACGACAGAAACCATTGCTCCTCGCGATTGAAGTTGAGGTTAGTTTCCGCCAACGTGACGCCGGCAACGGCTCGGAGTTCAGTGTCGACTTTAAGCAACAAGGCAATGTTTTGTTCCACCGAAATCGAAAACGGATCGATGGTGTGCGGCGTGGTCCATTCGGCGGCTACCGGCTTTTCGGCGGCGAGGCGAACGTCGTGCTGCTTCACTTGCGCCGATGCGCGGGCGATTTCGACAGCGCGAGCAGCGGTGGCTTCAACACTGGAGCGATCTAGTTTTTCGGAAGCGGCAAATCCCCAGGCGCCCTCGGCCAGCACCCGTACGCTGACTCCGACAGACTCGCCGTCGGACGCGCTGCCGACCTTGCCATTCTTCGTCGTGAGCGCGCGGCTTCTCTGACTGACGATGCGTGCATCGGCATAACTCGCGCCGCGCATCGTGGCGAGGTTTAAAGCCCAGTTTGCGATTTGCTTCATGCGGAACTTCAAATTTACCACGGAAGAGGAGAACGTGTGGCGCGAGCACTCTCGCCGGCAAAGGCCGAGAGCGCATGAACTTTGGGTATCGAAGTTTCAGCCGCTCACGTCTTTGGCTCTGCAAGTTCTGAAAACACAATGACTGCATTGCTCGTGGTTAGACCTCGCGGGCAAGAGTGCCCGCGCCACATTCAAAGAAACCCTTAGGGCGCGGCACGTGCCACATCCAGCGCTTGCCTCACTGCTAACAATTCCTTCAACACTTCGCGCAGCTTGGTGGATTCGAGCGCGTTGGCTCCGTCAGACTTCGCTTCTTTGGGATTGTCGTGCACTTCGAGGAAGACGCCATCCACGCCGGCAGCGACCGCCGCACGCGCAAGCACTGGGATGAATTCCGGCTGGCCACCACTGACCACCGGGCCCAGTTCGCCGGCTTGAGCCGAAGGGAGTTGAACCGAATGGGTCGCATCGAAAACCACGGGCGCGAATTTGCGCATGATGGAGAGCGAGCGCATATCCACAACCAAGTTGTTGTAGCCGAAGCTGCTGCCGCGCTCGGTCAGAAAGACTTGAGTGTTCCCTGCCTCGCGGCATTTTTCTACTGCGTGACGCATGTCCCAAGGCGAAACGAATTGTCCTTTCTTGATGTTGACTGCCCGGCCACTGAGCGCTGCCGCGACCACGAGGTCAGTTTGACGACACAGAAACGCGGGAATCTGCAGCACGTCGACAGCTTCTGCGACTTTACCGACATCCACCGCTGCGTGTACATCAGTGAGCACCGGAACCTGCACTTCGTCTTTGATTTTTTTTAGAATTCGCAAGCCCTCTTTCAACCCAGGTCCGCGGAAGCTGCGAATCGAAGTACGGTTGGCCTTGTCATAGCTCGCTTTGAAGACAAACGGAATCCCGAGTGCCCGCGTCACACCTTTAATGATTTCGGCCATGCGAATGGCGTGCTCTTCGCTCTCGATGACGCACGGGCCGGCTATGAGGAAGAGATTGCCTGAGCCGATGCGGACATCGCCGACTTGGAATGAAGAAATCAAAGAATGAAACTTTTGACCGCCGAATACTCAGCAGACGCCTGGACAAACAATACTAATAAAGGACAGATCCTGAAATCGGGCCGGAAATTATCTCGGCTAAGTGTTCGATCTTGACGATCAATGTTGTCTATCTGCGGGTCACCTTCTCGGGACGGTGGAACATCTCCACCGCGGCAACTTCCTTTTCCGCCCGCCGCTTCGATCCGTGCTCGTAGGCAGCCGCAATGAACGTGCTGAACAACGGATGCGGCTCCAGCGGCTTCGACTTGAATTCGGGATGGAACTGGCATCCGATGAAGTGCGGATGGTCCGGCAGTTCCACCATTTCGACGTAAGTGCCATCGGGGGTTGAGCCGGAAATTCGCAGCCCTGCAGCCACCATCGGTTCTTCGTATTCGCGATTGAATTCGTAACGATGGCGGTGACGCTCGCTGATTTCCAGCTTGCCGTAGATTTTGTGCGCCAGCGTATTGGGTTCAATCTTGCAAGTCCATGCACCCAGCCGCATAGTGCCTCCAAGCTCCTCCACGCCACGCAATTCGCGCAGCTTGTAGATCACGCGATGCGGCGTCGCAGGATCGAACTCGCTGGAATTGGCCTCCGCCAGTCCAACCACATTCCGGGCAAACTCAACACATGCAGTTTGCATTCCCAGGCAAATGCCGAAGTACGGAACTTTTTTCTCGCGCGCATAGCGAATCGCGATCAGCATCCCTTCGATCCCCCGCTTGCCGAAACCTCCCGGAACGAGGAGTCCATCGTAACCTTCGAGCTGCGTTTCATAGGATTGGTCACCCGTTTCCAGTCCTTCGGCCTCAATCCAGTTCAACTGAAGTTTGAGATTATGCGCCAGCGCACCGTGTACCAGCGCCTCCTTCAGCGACTTGTAAGAGTCTTCATATTCGACATACTTGCCGACAATTCCGATTGTCACCGTGTCCTTGGGGTTGTAGACACGATGCACGATGTCTTCCCACTTGGACAGGTCGCGTTCCTTCGCTTCCATATGCAGATATTTGAGCACCAGGGTGTCCACCCCCTCATTGGCAAACACCAGGGGCACTTCATAGACCGATGCGACGTCTTTGGCTGTGATCACGGCCTCTTCCTGCACGTTGCAGAAAAGCGCGATCTTGGATTTAAGGTCCTTGGCCAGGAAGCGGTCTGTACGGCAAAGCAGAATGTCAGGTTGGATTCCGATGCTGAGCAGTTCCTTCACGGAATGCTGCGTGGGCTTGGTCTTCAGTTCTTGCGCGGCGGCGATGAACGGTACCAGCGTGACATGCACGAACAATGTGTCCTCGCGGCCGAGTTCCTGCCGCATCTGGCGGATGGCTTCCATGAACGGCAATGATTCAATGTCGCCGACGGTCCCGCCAATTTCCACAATGGCAACATCCACGTCTTGTGCGACCTTCTTCATCGCAGCTTTGATTTCGTTGGTGACGTGCGGAATCACCTGCACAGTTTTGCCCAGATAGTCGCCGCGACGCTCTTTCGCAATAATCTGCTCGTAGAGGCGGCCGGTGGTCCAGTTGTTATCGCGAGAAAGTTTGGCGTGGGTGAAGCGTTCGTAGTGGCCGAGGTCAAGATCGGTCTCGGCGCCGTCGTCAGTCACAAAGACTTCGCCGTGCTGAAATGGCGACATCGTCCCGGGATCGACGTTCAGATACGGATCGAACTTCATCAGGTTGACTTTGAGCCCGCGGCTTTCCAACAGGCAGCCGATGGAAGCCGCGGCCAATCCCTTGCCTAGAGAAGACACAACTCCGCCCGTTACAAAGATGTACTTCGCTGGCATCTCTTCCTCGCTTTAAATTGTGATTGAAAATTGGTGCAGGTGGGGTGCACGAACAATTATGGCAGAAGATGCCTGTGGAAAGAAACAGAAGAATTAAGGAGAGGGCCGCGAGCTGAAAACAGAATCATTGGGTTGCATATTGGCTCGCAAAGAACGCCACGCTCACCGGGATGCGGTCAGCTCCCCAGCTCCGGCCCAAATCCCGGGCACGGTCCGTCGGCAAGGTTCGAGGTTTCGGCCAGCGCGAACGAAGAGATCAGCATGAGAACGCAGCACAACCGGACGGCCAGCCCGCATTGATATCGCTGCGTCTCATGCCTCCCATCGCCTGGGTGGGAGAGTTCACCCTGGCGACAACTTAAATCGAGGGCTGGTCCCCAGCCGGCTCCGGCGAGCCATCGATTTGGCTCTTGTGGGACGCGGCATCGAGTTCCGCTTCGAGGTTAGATTTGAAGCCGCGGCTCGCCTCTTCAAATTGAGCTTTAGCGCGCGCCAGGTGAGCCAGCGTTGCGTGCAGCCGCTTCGGTCCCAGTACCAGGAGGCCAAGCACGAGTACAAACAGAATTTCCGTGCCAAAACCCACAATTTACTCCTTCGTCAGGCTTTGGTCGTTGGCAACTGGGGTTGCTGTGGCGAGGGGCTTGTCTTCGTCAGCTTTCATAGCTGACTTGAAGCCTCGGATACCTTCTCCGATTCCTTTGCCCAGCTCTGGAAGCTTTTTAGGCCCGAATACCAGCAGCGCGATTCCGAATATGAGCAGCAGATGCGTCGGTTGAAACAGTCCTTCAAACATACGGGCTCCTTTTAGATCGAGTAAGAAATCTGAAAACCTTATTAGTAAGAAAACAATTCGCAAGAAAAATGCACGCGCCGCAGCCGGCAACAATTAAACCGCTGCGCTGGGCGGAATCCGCCGCTGCTTAATAATTTGTTCCACGGTTGATGAAACTCCGCTCGTCGAGCAATATTCCCTATTTACAAAGAATTTTTTCTCGGCGAGATATGTTCGTAGCGAGCACTCACGGAGCGATTGTCCGTAGTCAGTAAAATAGTGGTGAACTTTTAAGACGCTTTTTGCGTTGCACGGCTGTATCTCGGGACCTGCTGATCTCGAAGCGACCGGTTACTTCTACCCGCGCCTGAGCCAACGAGCCTTTAGGCCGATCCAGAGCATTCATTCGAATGGGGAAGAGGTGCAAGGCCGGCGGCGCAGATCGCTAGCGCGACGCTAAATTGCGCCGGCTCCGCGCTGACGCGCCGAACTGACCAGCCAAGCCACTCCGATGCTAACGGCGTAGAGTGCAAGCATCGGAGCGGCGAACAGACACATGTTCAAGATGTCGCTGGTCGGTGTGATAATGGCCGCAAGAACAAAAATTGCGAGTATGGAGTACCGCAGATTCCGCCACATCCAGCGTGCCGTAATCACCCGCATCAACGCAAGAAAGAACACCAGAATTGGCATTTCGAAAACCAGGCCGAGACCGATGATGATTGTGGCAAACAGCTTGGTATATTCTCCAATCGTAATCATCGGCTGGAAGCGTTGCCCGTAACCGATTAAGAAGTCCAGAGAGGCCGGGTAGACCATCTTGTAACCAAAAAGGCCTCCGGCAACGAACAACCCAACCGTACTGAGCAAGAATGGCAAAACATAACTTTTTTCCTTGCGATACAGTCCGGGAGCGATGAACAACCACAATTGAAAGAACACGAATGGAGAGGAGACAAATAGTCCAGCGACAAAGGCGACTTCAAGATAGATATTGAAGGGTTCAGTGGGATTTAGATACACCAACCCGCCGCCCAGCTCGTGGTGACGCAGTGCCTGAATGATGGGTCGCTGCATTAAACCGAAAATACGATCAGCAAAGTACCAGCACGAGAAGAAACCTGCGAGTACGCCAACGATTGAGAAGATGATTCGTTTCCTCAACTCTTCCAGATGGACCAGGAGCGGCATCGAATGCGCGTCTTCTGCTAGCGGAAAAAAAACTTCGTCAGCCATGGAAAATCCTCTTCTCGCCAACAGTGTCGGCCCCTGGACAAGGGCGCAGCGGAGTGCGCCCTTGCTTGGGCCGGTTTGATTTAATTGATGGTGATGGTTACAGGCGCGGAATGGCTCACTGAGCCGGATGTACCCGTCACCATTAAAGTGACCGCAGATCCTGCGGGAGTTTGTTTTGAGTTGCTATTGCTGCATCCGGGAATGACTAGCGAGACGAGCAGCAGCATACCCAGCAGGCCCGTCCACAGAATAGTTTTGCGGGTACGCTGTTTCCGTTTGCGAGTCGTGATCAGAGTGCCGAACAGTCCCAGGCCAGGCAGCAGTACTGCCGTCCCGTAGCCGCCAGTCGGAGGGGTCGCCGCGGTCGAGACCGTCAAGGTGGATGCAGCGCCCGCACCAGGAGAAATCGTCGCAGGATTGAAGGCGCAGGTCAGACCTGCTGCTGCTGAACAGCTGAGGGAAATCTGTCCGTTGAATCCTCCAACCGATGCTGCGCTGATCTTGAGATTGGCCGAGCCACCTTGCATGACGGTCGCGCTTTGGGCCGAAAGACTGAGAGAAAAGTCTGGCGCTCCTGCCGCAGCCGCAGGAACCAGACTCGCGAACACACTGGTTGTGCTCCCGCCTGCAGGAAAATTAGGTTGGTTGCTGCCTCCCGCCGTGAGATAAAGAGTGCCTGGATCCCCCGAGGTGCCGCCACCGCCGAACACCATATCCCACAAGCCCGGATTAACCAGGACATTGTTCGAAGCGTCGGCAAGCTGGCCGAGAAACTTTCCGGCCGTATCAAACGCGTTAATGGTGCCATCGCCAAAATTTCCCACCAGGATTGAGCTCGGGAACGCCCCGAAGCTAGCCGGAGTCGCCACCACGCCCCAAGGCGCATTGAGCTTGCCGCCGGCAGCGACGAAGGTGCTCACGAAATTGCCGTTCATGTCGAAGATATCGACCTGCCCCAAACCGGCGCCAGGCTGCGCGTCGTGCTTGGCAGTATCCTGCATGGCATAGGCCACGTAGATCTGGTTTCCAATGACATGGATACCATGGGGAGCAAGTCCCGCGGGGAGCTTTGGATCGGTGAACGAACCGCTCAGCGAAGTGGGGTTGAAGCTGCGATCAAGAACATCGACTTTGCCGCTGTTGAAATTCGCCGCCAAGAGGAAGGTGCTGTTGAGCAATGCGAGACCTTTGTAAACCGCGCCGCTGGCGGAGTTATCGAAGGCCGCCGTTGCTGTGTTGCTCGCGCCCGTCCAGCTGGCGACGAGGCCGTCTTCCGTGGCAAAAATGAACTGACCGCCACTGAAGTAAGCGCCGTTGCCGTTGGACACAATTCCCGTAGGGCAACCAGGACTACAATTACCGTTTGGATTGTGCGTGGCTCCGGGTATGGTCACTACAAGACCAGTATCCTTGTTGCCCTGGTTGTCGTAGAGGGTAGAGGTGCCGCCGCTGTTGTTGGCGATCCAGAAATCCTGCCCGGGTATAAAGGAGATCCCCCAGGGGTTTAACAGTTGAGAGTCCGTCGTTTTGGCCACGCTGGCAGTATTGGAAACCAAGTTGATCTGGGAATAGCCGGCCTGCTGAGCCCACAATCCTGATGACATAGCAACTGTCACGAGGAATCCAACTGACAAGAGTGCGTTTTTCATGTTTTTCTAACCCTCGTTGATGCTTTTGTCCGATTGTGAACCTTGTATTTACTTTTTCACCCCGAACCACGAGCCCCTGAATAGACAGAGACTCGTGGCTCGCTTTATGCACTCTTGTTCATCTCGTATGACATGCGATGGAGCGCTCGAGCGCTCGACTTAGTTAGAGCCAGAGGCAGACACGCTGCTATGATCCCTTACTCGCACCAATGCGGATATCGCTCGTGGCACGGGAATGGCATAAATGCCGCCCGGTGTCTCAATCTTGCTGAGAAAGTACTTGTGCTCCACATGCTCGAAGCTAAGCGAGGCAAGCTGCTGAGCGGAAGCCGTTTCGGCAAGAGTCGCGAGCACGAGCACGCTGTTATCGTAGTTGCGGATGACCAGGCCCGAATGCGGGTCAACCGAGGAGATGCGTGTAACGCTATACGTACCGGCAGGCATCGTCTTCTCGCCAGCAACGAACTCGAACGGAACCTTCACAACAACGCCATCGGGGTCTTGAGCGTGAGCCGTTACCACCAAACCGCACAGAGATGTCAGGGTTAGTAGAGCTGTCACATATAATTTGTTCATAAGTTCTCCATATTTAATAGTTTTGGGTTTCGTCATTGGTAACTTAGCTCGCTCGTTTTTATTCCACGAGGGTGTTACGAGCTTCGTTCACCACTTTATTTAGGATGTATGTAAGTTAGACGCAAGGAACCGGGACGAGATGCCGACAGGATGTCATTTGATTGTCAATGTTCTGTCGGACTTTTGTAATGGACAACGGCAAGGTTATTGAGGCGTCTGGAATGGGACTCCGCAACACGCTGTGTGAGTTGATCGGCGGGCGGGAGAAGGAGTACTGGATCTGGCTCGGCGGAGCAAGCGGTGAGATTAAGATTGTCATTACAGGTCAGGCCGAATCAAGGCAAATCAGACTCGTGCTTGCGGTTAGACTTACCACGCTGCTACGCCTTGCTGGTGGCGGGATTATGTCGCTCGCGGCGCAATCGCCGGGTCAGGCTTTGAACGTTAATGTAAGCCGGGCAGACGCCAGATACACGATCGCGATGCCAGGATCCGATTCTTACGCCTTGCAGGCGGGAGTCGGCGCGGAGGTGGATGGGCACGCGCTGGCTTCATTCGTCTGATTATCCGCGGCATTCGCTATGAAGTTCTACTTCTGAACTCAAGGGAGGTTTTCGTGATAGGTTCGGCGCGAGCCTTCGCTCCAGTTACCTTAATTCTGTCGCTTGTCTTGGCTGCGACGGCTCAAGCACCAACGTCAGCCTCGCTTCCGGCGAGTCCACCGATGAAGAAAGTGCGCTCGTTGCCTACGCCGCGATCCATCCCATTGACGTCCACGTTCATGTCTTCAAGACCGACGCTACATTTCAGAAATGCTCGAACATCTGAATCTGAGACTGCTAATGTCCTGGTGATAGATGACACACTTGCCTATCGCAAGCAGTTGCCGCCGCTCCGGACGCCAATTTCCCGGAGGCGTTGAAGAGTGGCAGTCTCCCTACGCGCGGGACTGGAAATTGCTGGCAACCTCCGAAATACTGAGCGTTGAAGGCAAACAGATAGAGGGATTGAACCTCCCTCAGGCGGTTCTCCAGAAGATGTTTCGCAGCAATGCGATCGGTTGGATTCCGGGATGGTGAAGGACGCTAGTCCCCGCGAGTCAATAAAATCCGAAGACTTCAATCCCAAGTGGCTATATTGTATTGCTCAATAGTGGCTATTGTGGCAAGCCACTGCCTGAATTAATTTCTTTCACATGCCGGCCGATCGCACTCGATTTTGGCTCTCAGTGCGTACGGAACGATTTCACAGAAAGCTATCGCCACTGTGGCGGGAAGTCGAGCAGTCGGCCTCGGCGGCACAGACAGACAAGTAACGGGAGGCAGCGATGAAAATCAAACACATTCGGATTTTTCTCACGGCGTGCACTTTGATTGTCGGCTTGCATCCCCATAGGGGATTTGCACAGCAGAATTCAGACGCAGCGAAGACCGGCGTTCAACACGCTGCCACGGAAAATGATGGGCGCCACGATTTTGATTTCGAGATCGGTACCTGGAAAATTCACCTGAAGCGCCTCGACCATCGCTTAACCGGCTCCACGAACTGGGTCGAATTCGACGGTACCTCCGTTACCCGAAAGGTTTGGGATGGCCGCGCCGATCTGGAAGAGTTCGAAACCGATAGCCCGGGGGGCGGCCACATCGAAGGTCTGACCCTGCGTCTATACGATCCCCAAACCCACCAGTGGAGCCTCTATTGGGCTACCAGCAAGAGCGGGGCCTTGGGACCGCCCACGATCGGCGAATTCAAGAATGGACGCGGGGAGTTTTTCGACACGGAACCATCCGGCCCAAATGGTCGATCCATCTTGTGTCGATTTGTTTGGTCGGAGATCACTCCTAATTCGGCGCACTTTGAGCAGTCCTTCTCCGATGATGGAGGCAAGACCTGGGAAGTGAATTGGATTACGGATCAGACGCGGGTGCAAGATGAATCTGACAAAGCGCATTGAACCCCGACGCATATCCGGTGAAGGATTGCGCGAACATATTCGCATTTATCTCCTGGCGTGCAGCTTGGCTGTCATCTTGCAGCCCCTTCAGGGACCAGCGCAGCAGAATTCAGCTGCACAGAAAACCGCCGAACGGGACGGGCAACACGATTTTGATTTCGAGATTGGTACTTGGAAAACTCGCCTATCCCGTCGCCTAAATCCCCTAACTGGCTCTGCAACTTGGGTCGAATATGAGGGCACCAGTGTTGTTCGAAGGATTTGGGATGGACGCGCCAATCTGGTAGAGCTCAAGGTCGGTGGCCCGGCGGGTCACATCGAAGCTGTGTCACTGCGTCTATACAATCCCCAATCCCATCAGTGGAGCCTCAATTTTGCCAACAGTAACGGCGGTGCTATGAGCCAACCCACGATCGGCGAGTTCAAGAATGGACGCGGCGAGTTTTTCGATCAGGAAACACTCAATGCCCGAGCCATCTTTGTTCGATTTGTTATCTCTGACATCACTCCGAATTCGTGCCACTTTGAACAGGCGTTTTCGGACGACGGCGGCAAGACTTGGGAAGTGAATTGGATCGCAACCGACACACGGGTGCAAATTGAATCTGACAAAGCGCACTGAACTCCGCCGCATCCCCGATCGAGGATCGCGCGAATCGAAAACGATTAACGAAATTCTGGACGCGGGCTTTCTTGCTCACGTCGGATTTTGCTTAGATGGCCAGCCGTTTGTCATTCCGACGCTGTATGGCCGGGAGAGAGAAAGACTCTATTTGCACGGTTCGGCAGTCAGTCGCCTGCTGCGTGAGCTTGAAACCGGCATTCCAGCCTGTGTAACCGTGACTCTCGTGGATGGATTGGTTTTGTCCCGGTCTGCTTTCGACCATTCCATGAACTACCGTTCGGTCGTCGCTTTTGGAACGGCGCGGAAGATCACCGATCCAGGGCAGAAGATCAAATCCTTGCGGGTTATCTCCGAACATCTGATCGCAGGTCGCTGGGAACATGTCCGTGGACCCAACCAGAAGGAGTTGAAGGCAACAACCGTGCTTGAATTCTCGATCGAGGAGGCTTCCTCAAAGGTGCGGAGTGGGCCGCCGCTCGACGATGAGAGCGACTATGGGTTGCCGGTATGGGCTGGGGTATTACCGCTTGAGATGAAATCTGGGCCGCCCCTACCCGACGACAAATTAATCGAAGGTGTCACTCTGCCAGATTATGTCCGGCGCTACGACGCGCGGCTCAATCGCGGAGCCGGCCATATGTCGAACGGCTAGCTACGGCAGGAGACTCACGTCATGCGAAGCTACGTCAAGATTGCGGCACCGATTGCAACACTGACAGTCGCGGTGTTATTCCTCCGAGTTGCAGGCGCAGAGGCCCAACAGGAGACCCCGCCGCCATCCTCCGTCGTCCGCCAGTCGCTGGACGCTGCCTGGTGGACTGGGCCCATGTTAGCGCCCTCGGCCGCGACCTTACCCCGCGGACATTTCCTGATCGAGCCTTATCTCTACGATGTGATCGCTACGCATTCGAATGGCTTCGGTTCGCTGACGTACGTGAACTACGGACTCGCAGACAGAGTAACAGTCGGGCTAATCCCCACGGCAGGCTTCAACAAAGTGAGCAACGGACCGAGCAGCTCCGGCTTCGGGCTGGGCGATGTTACTTTGCAAGCTCAATACCGGCTCACGAAGTTTCATGAAGGCAGTTGGATTCCGACGAGCTCTTTTGCCTTGCAGGAAACACTGCCGACCGGGAAGTACGATCGGCTGGGCAATCGCCAGAGCGATGGCCTCGGCAGCGGAGCTTACACCACGACCTTGGCACTGTACTCTCAGACGTACTTTTGGCTGCCGAACAACCGCATTCTGCGCATGCGTTTCAACCTGTCCCAGAGTCTGTCGAACAACGTGAACGTAGAAGACGTCAGTGTCTACGGCACGGGAGCAGGCTTCCGTGGGCACGCCAAGCCCGGCAGTTCTTTCTATGTCGATGCGTCGGGGGAATACAGCCTGACGCGGAAGTGGGTGCTGGCGCTCGACGCCACGTACCGCCACAACGCTAACACCCACGCAACTGGATATGACATTCCGGATTCCAACGGCACGCAGAATCCATCCAGCATCCAGCTGAACTCCGGATCGAGCGAGGTCTTCGCTTTCGCACCGGCGATTGAATACAGTTGGAAATCCAATCTGGGCGTGCTGGTCGGTACCCGCGTCATTCCAGCGGCCCACGATACGCATGCCTCGATCACCCCGGCGATAGCGATCAACTTCGTCCACTGATCTTTGCTCAATAATCTGCACTCAATAATCTGCGTCCATGATCAGCAGAGGAGGAAGTTTTGTGGAGGCGGTGAATGATTATCGAAATGCGAACCTATAAGACCAAGCCCGGTAAGCGATCCCAGTTCCTTGCGATTTTCCGCTCCAAGTCTATCCCAGCGCACACCGAGATCGGGATGAAAATTTTAGGCCCGTTTCTCTCCGTCGAGGATCCCAACACCTTCTTCTTTATGCGCGGGTTCCCTGACTTAGTTTCGCGCGAGCCGATGAAGGCAAAGTTTTACGAAGGGGAACTTTGGAAGAGCGAGTTGGAGAATGTCTTGCTACCAACGTTGGAAAATTATGAAGTCGTCGTTGTTGAAGATGCTGACGGCCTTGTTCACTGGTAGCGAATTGCTGAGAACCTCATCGAAGCGCCAGGTTAGCAGCCCAGTCATTCCGAGTAGCCACTGTCTTCATCCTCGTCATCGTTTTCGCCATCGTCGTCGTCCTCCTCTTCCTCTTCCTCTTCGTCCTCAGGCTCATCTCGAAAAAGGAGACCGGCAAATACCCAGCGATGGGAATGCGCTGAACCGGTGTAGTTGTTATCGATCGTGCTCATGATTTCTATCGTGGGCATGATTTAATCCTACGCTCAATGATCGAGAAGATCAGATGCTTGGCATTAGCCGGCTGGCTCCGCCAGTTCCTTGATCTGATCGCTGATTTCCCGACGCCGGCTCTGCCGTCCCTCGAAGTCGGTGGTCTCAGGGTCAGTCCTCGACCCTGCGTCGTATTTTTGATCTAACTCCTTGAGCAGGGCTAGTTCCTTCAGAAGATCCATCATTTGGTCCGACGGTTTCGTCATGCTCACTCCCCTTGGCTCTCAGCATCAGTGACTCATTTTAAGATGCATTCGACCCCGCACGCGGAATTAAGGAAAAGTATGTAGATGCCGGAAAAGCTCGCCGCAGTCGGAAAGAAGCTCGCCCGCATGACTCGTCTTTCATGTCGAGAGAGGCGAGCGGATCGGTGGAGGGCGCACCAGAAGCGGCATCGCTCGTTATTGAGAAAACAATGAGAAAACAATGCAAGCGCGAGCTAGGGCATTGATTTGTAAGGAGCAAAGTGCGGACAAAGCACGAAAGTAACCTATTCAAAAACTCGAGTTCGAGCGATGATGCAATTGCTTTCGGCAGCCTTCAGTTTGATTGACCGGTGAGCCGGAAGTAACCATCATGGCGCAGAAAATCTTGGACGTTCTTATGCTCGGGCGCTGCTCCCACGAGTTCTCCTGGCCACGCCGCGGCGCTGATGGAGACTACTACCAAGTTTGCCTGCTGTGCGCGGCAGAATACAAATATGACTGGACCAGTATGCGCCGCACGGAACGCGTGGAGCATGCGAAACCCGAGAGCGGCATCCGGCGCAGTCATACGCGGGAGAAGCGGCCATCCTGGACGCCGCGCGCCCGCCGCCTGAAGCTGGACGTGGAGCTCCGCTACCGCGTAAACAGCACCAGCACGTGGTATGAAGGAATCATTGAAAACCTCAGCCAGACGGGACTTCTGTTTCAGGGTCCGCAGCCCTTGCCGGTGAATGCTTTGATCGAGATGGTGTTTGAGATGCCTGAAGAAATTTCCGGGCAGAAGAACCGCAATGTGGTCTGTCAGGGCCGGGTGATTCGCTCCCGGGACAAGCAAGCGAAAGAAAAACAAGAATCAGAGGCAGAAGCGACCGGTCTCTTAGCCGCCTCGATCGTCGACTACAAATTTATCCATTAGAATCACGGGTAGAATCGCGCGAATGACTCCGGCCCTCTGACCAAACGGGGAGCGATCTTCACGCCAAGCTAGCTCCAACCCGATTTGCCCATTTAACATAAATTTACACGCCATTTTGTCCACAGCGTCTACACTATAGACGAGCGTCGCAGCACCCCCGTCGAATCCCAGGAGCTCGATCATGCACAAGCGCATGCCCGTTGCCTTATTTGCTCTCGCGGCAATCCTTGCCTCGGGCTTTGGCTGCGCCAGGACGGCGGACGACCGAAAGATTTCCAGCGAAATTCAAAGCAAGTACGGGCAGGACTCCGGGCTCTCGACGAAGCAACTCTCCGTGCAGGCCAGCCATGGTGTCGTGACGATCAGTGGATTCGTAGACAACGACGCGCAACGCGCGGCTGCGGCCCGTCAGGCGGCAGCCGTGGATGGCGTGAAAGAGGTTGTCAATAACCTGCAGGTGGCAGGCGCTTCGAATGGC
>Ga0209330_1000260_pt1 | contig 25647 bp, 24 predicted proteins | sample JacPinW_OM2H0_O3_FD_187969 | JGI IMG/M metagenome (GOLD analysis project Ga0209330, IMG submission 187969) | Forest soil microbial communities from Algoma, Ontario, Canada - Jack Pine, Ontario site 1_JW_OM2H0_O3 (SPAdes) (version 2) | ecosystem: Environmental > Terrestrial > Soil > Boreal...
GATTTGCGCAAGATCACGCGCACCGGCGGCAAGATCGGGACGTGCAAAATTGCGCTGAACTGTTCCGGCAGTTCGAATCCTTTTTCGAGCAGGAGCGCGACACCGCCGTAACTCAAATCCACTAACGTTGCTGTCTTCTTGTCAGATTCCGCCAGCAGTGCGTAGGCTTTCGTTCCCGCCAGCGACACTCGCTCCCATTTCCGTTTCTCGGTTCGCGATGAAGAGGCTTCAGGCGTCCTTGTTGCGGACCCTTGCGGATTTACAATGCTTTGCGGTTCCTGCGGTTGAGCCTGCGCTGTCCGGTCGAGACGCTGCGATGTAGTGGAATTGTCGCGGAGCGAAACGCGCTCGGCTCCAGGCGTAGAAAAGTCCCGTCGCGGCGGAAGAGATTCTTCGGGTCTCGGTCGTACGTGAGTTTCCTTCGCGGAAGGCGAAGATGGGTCGTGCTGCGATGCAGCTTCGCCTCCGGAGTCTCCTCGCGGAGTTTGGGAGGTCAGAGGAATCACGCGGGACGTAGTACGTCCCACATTTTTAAGTTCGTAGAGGCGGTCATCCGCTACGCCCAGCAGAACGCTTTTCTGTTCGCCATCGAGCGGCTGGACTGCGATTCCGAAGTCCAGCGTGACACCCGGATCTAATTTCAAAGAAGCAACGTCACCCTCATATTGGGCACGGACGCGACGGCAAAGCGTAGTAGCTTGTTCGGAATCTGTCTGCGGCAAAAGCAACGCGAATTCGTCTCCGCCAATGCGGAACGCAAAGTCGGATGCGCGCAGAGTCTTCCTCAACGTAGCCGCGGCGAGCTGCAATATCTGGTCGCCTTGCAAGTGGCCGTGATGGTCGTTCACTTCCTTGAGCTTATGCACGTCGAGGATCACAACAGCGAGTTGTTGCCCGTAACGTTTCGCGCGATTCAGTTCTTTGTCGCAGTATTCATCGAAGAGGCGGCGGTTGTAGAGCCCGGTGAGCGCGTCGGTGGCGGCATTAATTTGCAACTTCTTGAAGTCCTCGTACTCCATCAGGATGGGGACGCGGAGAAAACTCGTCGAAGCCAGCACATCTACCATCGCTGTTTTCAACGAAACTTTTTTCCCGATGCTTTCGGATAGCTCTCGACGGCGCAGCAATATTCGTTCCCAATATTCATTGCCCTGAGTTTCGCTGAGATCTATCTGCGCAATCGTCCGGAAAAATCCGCGCAAAAATTGTCCGCGGACTCCGTCCTCGAGACCCTCGAGAGTTTCCCCGAGAACCTCAAGGTACGAGTCTTCTGCCGAAGGCTGTGAATGCAAAGGGTCGCCGGGCTGGGGCATTTGTGAGTTCCGGAAAATGATTTATGGTCTTCCCTGAACAGGGGCCACTGCGGGGGCACGAGACTTAGAGCAAGAGACAGCCCAATCCCTGACAAGAATACCCGAGATAGCCGTGATGTCTAAGTTGCTGCAAGAAATAAAATTACACGCCTCTTAGCCCAAGTCAATGGCGAACTGAAGGGGAAACTTCTGGCGGTGTGCAAAAAAGATTCCACTTTGTGGCACGGCTAGTTCTTGCAGGGGTGAGGAAAATCGGGCGTCTGTGGAAAACAATGTGGAAAATGTTTAGCCAATGGGTTTCAGAAACTCCACGCCTACAAGGTAAACGTCCCCGGCTTGTTGTAGCCGTTTAACTCGCGCTTGAATCGGGGGCATGCCCGCGGGGATCAACCCTGAGGAAGTGATGGACGGTGCGGGAATCGTGAGAGTGATAATCTCGTTCACAGCCAAGGAGCGCGGCGACGTAATAAAAGCGCCTAAACCACTGATATCCAAAGTCTTGGCGAGTTCAAGGAACTGTTCGGCATGGGCATCCTTGCCGCGGATGAACATGGGCACTTGGAGATGTATGCGCTGAAATCGCCTGCGCTCTTCATAGAGAGGCGACATGCTTACCCTGTGGTGCAGAAGGTTCTCGACCGAGCTCATTAGTACCCCAGTTTTAGTACTCTCAAACTGTACGCAATTTGAGTGCAAGTCTCCTTCTGAGACAGATCCAAATGTAAAGTTATTATATTCAGTAACTTAGTAGAACAAATGACCTCGGCCCATCCGCTGCTTGCCAACTAGATGGGCAAATTAGCTCCATTACTTTTCCAACTTTGTGCAAACGTAGGACGCATTTACCATTGACTCCCTTTTAGCCCTTTGCGAGCATGGAAGTCCTTGAGCAAAGCTCCTTTCTTTGTGGCGAAGGCTCAAAACTGGTGTCCTTGCTCCACTCCCTGGGAGATTAATTGACGAACAGTCTTACAAGCGACCCGCAGGCGACTGGACAGCAGGTTTTCCATCTGGTTGCCAGCCTACTAGATGCATTTGACCGTCCATTGGTAGTCGCAGATCGCGCGGGGCGAATTTTGTTTACGAACCTGCATGCCCAAGATCGGCTGAACTCGCAAAAAAATACTTCGAAGCTGGAGCTGAATCTGTTCAGCGACGTTTTGCATACCGACCGCAAAGGAATAGTCGATCAACTCGAAAACGGTGAACAGGAAGTAACATTGCAGATTGACTCTTCGACTGGACAGAGCCGCGCGCGCGTCCGTTGGCTACCGGAACCAGATTGGCTGGTCGTTTACGTTGAACCCATTCCAACGCAGGCGCTGGCCAATGAAGCGGAGATGCGGCAAACAGTTCAAGAATTAATGCAAGAGCGGGAGATCACGTATCGAAATTTGCTCGCCGCCTATCTGCGGCTTCAGGAAGTAAATCGGCAGAAGACAGTTTTTCTGGCGTCGGCTGCGCATGAACTGAAAACGCCACTAGCGGTTATGAAGGGCTATTACGATCTTCTCCTCTCGGGTTCGCTTGGCAAACTCACCGAACGCCAGCGTGAAATGCTGCAAGAATCCAAAGAGAGCTGCGATCGCCTAGTCCGCCTTGTTTCCATGTTCCTGAATTATTCCGCACTCGAGAGCGGAAAGCTGATGTTGCAATTGCGCGAAAATGACCTGCGCGATTGCATCAATGATTTAACCTGCCGCTGGCAGGACGCTTTCCAGCGCGCCAAGATACATCTCGACGTAAAGATTCATCCGGACTTGCCTTCTTTTAAATTCGATTATCAGAAAGTGCAACAGTGCGTGGCGAATTTGCTCGATAATGGTTTGAAGCATACGCCGCCGGAAGGCAGCGTCACACTGGTGGCGGAGCCGCATTTTTGGGAGCGGCGCGTTTCGGAGGCTTCACCTTCTACCGATCGGCGTCGCAGCACGGGCATGCGCGCCAACAGCGTTTTAGTTTCGGTTACGGATACGGGCGGCGGGATTGCCGCCGAGTTTCACCAGGAAATTTTCGAGGAATTTGTGCGCGTAGACCCGTCTTCTTCCGGCATGGGTTTGGGACTGGCGATTACCAAGCGTCTGATCCAAGCCCATCGTGGAAAAGTATGGGTTGATAGCGTGCTTGGAAGCGGGAGCTCGTTCTCATTTTTGCTACCGATCAATGTCGAGTAATTAATTTTAGAGATGATTTATAGGAACGGACTAGCTTCGTTCCCAGGAATATGCGACCCATGGCTGAAAAAGAAAAAATCCTAGTAGTTGACGACGAACCAAGTATTCGCAAATATCTCCAAACTCTGCTCGAAGTCGACGGTTACGATGTCGAAACCGTGCCGGGCGGCAAAGAGGCGCTTGAGAAGGTAGGCGCCGGTCTGCGCCCGCACTTCATTATCCTCGACGTTTTGATGCCGGAAATCGATGGGCTCGAGACCCTGCGCCAGCTGATGCAGGTGGATCGCACGCTCAACGTGATCATGCTTTCCTGCTCGAACGAAGTAACCACCGTCGTGGAAGCTATTCGGCTGGGAGCGCTTGATTATCTGACCAAACCTTTCGAGAAACCCGAGCTTGATGCGGCGTTCCTGAAGTGCCGGCAGAAGCAGCAACTGCGCTCGGAAAATAAGGCGCTGCGTGAATATTGCGAAGCGCTTACCGAAGATCTTTCCTTCCTCGCCGCCAGCCCTCAGATGCTCAAGATCCGGCAGCAGATTTTGCAGATTGCTCCGGTGGACGTTCCTGTATTTATCAGTGGAGAAAGCGGAGTAGGCAAGGAAGTGGTGGCGCGGATGATTCACCTTCGCTCCACGCGCCGGGTTCAGGCGTTTGTGAAGGTGAACTGCGCGGCGCTCCCCGGCGAGCTTCTTGAATCGGAGCTGTTCGGGTATGAGCAGGGGGCTTTCACCGGCGCGGTTCGTTCCAAGCCTGGAAAATTCGAACTCGCCAACAAAGGAACGATTTTTCTCGACGAGATCGCCGAAATGAGTCCCCACCTGCAAGCCAAGCTCCTCCATGTTCTGCAGGACGGCCAGTATTCACGCCTTGGAGCGCGAGCTGTGGTGAATGTGGATGTTCGCGTTCTTGCAGCCACCAATATGGACGTAAAAGAAGCCATGCGCTCCGGCCGTTTCCGTGAAGACCTCTATTACCGCTTGAATGTTCTCTCCATTCATATTCCTCCGCTGCGCGAACGCACCGCGGAAATCCCGCTGCTGTTCCGCCACTTCCTTGTGAAATACAGCGAGAAATATCAGAAGGCCGCTCCGGACCCTTCGAAGCATTTGATCGAGGCTGCACTGCGTTATCCCTGGCCCGGCAATCTGCGCGAACTCGAAAACTTTGTCAAACGCTACGTTATTCTCGAAGACGACGAAGGCAGTTTTCGCGAGTTGCTCGAAATGACCGGTCAACAACAGCGCCTGACTCCGCGCGAAGCCACCCCTGTCCCCAAAGAGATGGGACTCAAAGCGCTCGTGCGCGGTCTGAAGGATGAAGCAGAAATGGAAGCCATCGCCGACGCTCTGGAGAAAACGAATTGGTGCCGTAAGGATGCCGCGAAGATGCTCGGCATCAGTTACAAAGCCCTGCTCTACAAAATGCGCCAATTCAATTTGGATTCCGGACGCGGCGCGCGTTCGGCTGCCGCCAAAGCCGCCAGAGAGGCAGCGGCGAAAGAGGCCGAAGCTAAGGAAAGCGCCCCCGTCGTTCGCAGCTCTTAGAGATCTCAAATCTGGGACGTGCGATTCAGTGCTCACGTGAGCCCGAGAAGCCGCGATTTCTTTTCTGAACTGCGCGTTGAAATCGCGTCGAGTCATGCTTCCAGAATGGAATTTAGCGAGGAGTACCCCTCAAAAGTGATTTAGTCCTATTACGGTAAAGTGTTGCATATGTAGGGCACATTCGAAGAAATACTACTACCCACCTTCCCACTGCTTGGTCTAGTATTCCGCTCCGGCAGCAGCTTGCATCAGTTGTTACGGTTTAGGTTACCGAGATCTCTCCCCCCAGCAGGGATTTCGGCAAACGGTAGTTGCTGTTTTCAAAGGATTTGTTCCGGTAGCCACTTTTTGGCTCACGCACCGGACGAAAAGCTAACGTTCTCGATAACGCGTATTCGAAGAAAAAGACTTAGTAAGCTTTGGAAGAGGGATTGCTACTCTCATCGACGGGGGATGCTGTGAAAACCAAACTAGGCATGGTGGAGCATCGCGCATGACGGAACGTCGCACAGCACGCCGGTACGACCTTTCGCTGCCTGTAAGTGTCCGGCTTCCCATCAATCGAGAGCCCGGAGCCCACGACGGGCAAACCCGGGATATTTCGACGCGTGGCGTTTACTTCGTAATGGAAAAGGATCTCGCTCCCGGCACGGAAGTAGACTTCACACTCACACTTCCGGCGGAGATTACTCGCGGTACCGAGGTCTTCGTTCGAGCCCACGGGCGAGTGGTTCGCGTCGACAAGCAAAAAGACGATCAGCGTGACTCCATCGGAGTCGCTGCTGTGATCGAGCGTTACGACATCATTCGCGGCGAAACAGCTCCGAACTAGTCGGGCAATTTGCATCACGCGGAGTTGCAAGCCCCCGTCGTGGTTTAGGTGTTCGTCTCTTTCTTCGGGATGATTCCTCCATCATGGATATGACTTCCGCCGTTTCAGTGGCACTAACAATTCCTTCGCAACCTGAATGCTCCATCCATCGGACTGCACGGGCGCGAGGCAATTTTATGTTGCGTATTGCAATTGTGCCGCGCTCGGGAGTAGGCTCGGCAAAGCTGCGTCTGCAGTGGCGGATGTGCGAGTCAGTGTTTGAGGAGCGCCCATGAAAGTAGCGGACCTGATCGCTGCTCGTCGCGAAGTTTATTTTGTTTCCGAAGAAAGCACCGTCCACGACGCTGCCCGCTATCTCCGCGAGCGCCAGGTTCGTGCTGTCGGAGTGTGCGATAAACAAGGCGTTCTCCTGGGGGTGATATCGCAGAGCGACGTCTCTGATAAAGTTGCCGCTGAGAATAAGTGTCCTGCGTGGATGCGTGTATCTGAAATTATGACGCGTCAGCTGGTGAGCGCTACTCCGGATACTTCGCTGGAAGACTGCCTACGATTGATGGAGCAGCACGGCATCTATCATTTGGTGGTCCTGGATGGTGACAAGGGTTATCGCGGCATGATTTCCGTAACTGACCTGCTTCAGCTATTTGCTTCGGACCAAAAAGCGCGCGCGGATATGCTGGAAGCTTTGATCTTTCCACAGCGTTGAGTCGGCACCTTATCCACAATACGAACTTTCTGCCCTTCGTCTTCTGCCCGAATCAATGCGCTCTGAGCTTCCATTGATGTTGATCCCAGCTCGGTCCGCGACATCAATCGGCCGTTCGTTCGCTTTCCGAAATTGAGCTGGATTGCGCCGTTAGGGAACGAATTGAGAAACCGCCTTCCCGAAAGTGCCCAGGATTTTCTAATTTCTGTTTCAGCCAAGTACTATGACGGCGCCTCGTTTGACGGCCATAGCCGTCATAATTTTTTAGGCAACACACTGAAAACAAGCGGATTGAATTCGCACGAACGCGCATTCGGCCCTTCGCTCAGGATTCCCTGTCCGCCGACGTTTGGCGTTTCGTGTGCAAAGTAGATGCGGGGCAGAATACTCATCTAGTTCTCAACTCCAACACCTGGACGTCCATGGCATCTATCGCGGAAGCAAGAACATTACTTCAAACTCACCCTGTCGAGCTTCCTCCGGAACACGTGTACTTCGGACCGTCGGAGGCGATGCAGGCAGTCAGGCAAAAAATTGAGCGTGCTGCCGGTTTGAATGTTCCCATCTTGGTCTTAGGTGAGAGCGGAACAGGCAAGGAAGTCCTGGCGCGATTTATTCATGACCGTTCTCCTTGGCGCGGCGGCCCGTTTGTGAAAGTGAATTGTCCCGCGATCCCCGGGACTCTGATTGAAAGTGAGCTATTTGGATACCAGAAAGGCGCGTTTACCGGCGCAGACGCCGCCAAGCCTGGCCGCATGGAAGCAGCCCACGGTGGCACTCTATTTCTGGATGAAATCGCCGAGCTCGATGCCAGTCTCCAGGCTAAATTATTGCATGTACTGCAGGACGGCCACTTCACCCGCATCGGCGATCATGAAGAAAGAAAAATGGACGCGCGCGTAATCTGCGCCACGAACCGTGTGCTCGCGAAGGAAATAGAAAACGGCGGTTTTCGCGCCGACCTTTTCTACCGCATCAATGTAATCAGTGTCACGCTTCCTCCGCTTCGAGATCGCCGCGAAGATATACCTTATCTGGTCGAGTATCTGCGCGAGCAATTCAATCGTCGCTTTAAGCGCGAAGCAGGCCCAGTCTCCAACGAAGGTCTCCGCCTTTTGCATCACCGCGAGTGGCCCGGCAACATTCGAGAATTGGAAAACTGCATGGCTCGATATGTGATCCTCGGATCAGAAGAAGCCTTCCATTCCGATCGCCATCAGCACCATGAAAAAAAGCCTTTGAGCTTCGCCTTCGAATTAAATGAAGACGGTAACATCCCCCTAAAGCGCATCGCCCAGCAGGTAACACGCCGCATGGAGCATGACGTGATCCTCAAAGTTTTGCAGGCAAATCATTGGAATCGTCGCAAAGCCGCCGAAATCCTGAAGATTAGTTACCGCGCCCTCTTGTATAAAGTCCGCCAAGCCGGTCTTCCTGCCAAGCGCCCTGCCCGCAAAGTCGCAGACGCCGATAACGCCGAACTGGCACAGATTGAAGATAACCTCCCTTCTTGATTGAATGTTTTTATTCATTCATTTCGAGAAGCACCGGTTCGCCTTCGCCGCTCACCTGTCACGGTTTTATATCGCCCGCGGAAATTTATCCTGACCAAACTTCTCCATCCTGCGCGTAGTGTCTAGATAATTTCCCTTCAGAACAGAGTAATAGGCTGCACCGAATCGGGACATCGGCCGTTTCTGCATTGCACTCAGTGGGTTGCGTCTCTGTTACTTCGGCAGGCGGCGTGCCTTAATTGCATTGAGCTTCTGAGAAATCTAAATGAAAAGGGAGTCAGCCACGCTATGAGAACCATGATTCGTTCGCTTTTCTTGTTCGCATTACTTTTGGCTATTCCGGTAGTACACGCCGACGGAGCTCCTGCCGCGACGTTGCAAGGCCCTAAAGGCCCCAATGATTTCATCGTCTACAACAGCACTAGCCACGGCCTGATGGAAATCTCCCAAGGGAGCCACGGGCTCGATAATCTCATGGACACGAAACCGGCAAGCCATTTCGGCGGCTCCGCTGTTCAGACTCATGACGACACGTCTTGGCTGGCAACACGCCCAGTGCCGCAGCCACACACCAACTGGCTTGCGTCCGGTTCTGGCAATCGTGAATCTATTCCGACGGCTCCCGAGCCAAGCATGCTATTGATGCTTGTAACTGGGCTGCTCGGCGTCGGGTTTTTCACCCTCCGCAAGGTAGGCGAGCGCCCGTTGAATCGAAATCTCGCCTAGTCTCCTCCATTGGTCCGGCTAGGTGACGGATCAGGGTCACCTGGAGCGGATTTCCCGCAACACCCTGCAAAGATACGCCTTCGTCCTATTGATTACCCCGTATCTGTTATGAAATCGACTGCGCTGTCCATCTTGCTCCTGCCGGATAATTCCGCTAGCCTAACCACGATGGCAAAAGCTCCCGCCAAACCGAATTTGAAGGTCTGCCTTCTGTCGCCGCACCCGATGGTACTCGACGAGTTCCGCCGTGTTCTGGCGGACTCCGGCTATCAAATCGTGGCCAGGCAACTTGAATCCATGTTGGCCCCCGATCTACGCAATCTCGAGGTTCCTCGCGCTGCAGTGTACGTTGTGGACGCTCACGCGGCACGCCAGGCGACCGGCGCGCTTCTCGCAAATATCCTGGATCACAACACTACGGCGCGTCTATTGGTCGTCGGAGACAATCTTAAGGAAGCCGAAAGCCACACTCTGCTTCGCCAGGGCGTAAAAGGGATTTTGAATTATGAAGAAGCTCGCGAGCAGCTTCCTCGCGCATTGCCGCTAGTCGCGTCCGGTGGCTTTTGGGTGCCTCGTACAGTGCTTTCTCGTTTCGTGGATTCAATTCTGAATTCCACTCAAGGGCGTCGCTTGCGCGGGAATTCGCCAACGGAGCTGAGCCGCCGCGAACAGGAAGTCCTCAGCGCACTGCTCGAAAATCTTGCGAACAAGGAAGTGGGCGATCGTTTGCACATCTCCGAACGCACGGTCAAATTCCACGTCTCCAATTTGCTCGCCAAATTCGGAGTTCGCCGCCGGGCAGATTTGATCCTGCTCTGCTACCAACGCCGCGGAGTAGGAACCTAAGTTCGTTCCTGCTTTAAGTTCGCACACCCCCACGTCCTTAATTCCCTCCCCCTGAATTCAAACGCAAACACTGATCGCTGTTATAATTCTGTGTTCGAGGTTCCTTTGCCGGAGACTCTTGTAATCCCATGGCGACATTTAGCATTGAAAACTTTGGGTGTCGCGCGACCGAGGCTGACGCCGCAGCGCTTCGCCACGGATTGCTGACAAATGGTTTAACGCTCGTTGACGATCACAGTTCCGCCGACCTCGTCGTCCTTAATACCTGTACTGTAACCGCTGCGGCTGACTCGCAAACTCGCGACGCCGTGCGAAAAATTCATCGTGCGAACCCCGCAGCCCGCATCATCGTCACTGGTTGCTACGCTCAACGTGCTCCGGAAGAAATCGCGGCGCTCGAGGGTGTCAGCTGGGTGGTCGGAAACGCGCATCAGACTGAAATTCCCCGAGTCGCTAGTGAACTTATCGGCCAATCGAACGAAGGAAATACTGGCGCTGCGCCAGCAGTCAAAAGAGACTTCGTTCCGGCTTCACTGCTCGCCGCCGACCAAATGTCGCTCGCCCGCGGACCCGCCAAGATTTTAACCGGCGACATTTTCTCGCAGACTTCCGTGCAACTAGCGCCCGCAGGTGTGGGCGAAGGCGATCGCACGCGGCCAGTGCTGAAGATTCAAGATGGCTGCAACAACCGCTGCGCGTATTGCGTGATTCCCTTTGTTCGCGGACGCAGCCGCAGCCTGCCGCCGGACATCGTAATCGCGGAAGTTCGGAAGCTCGTCGCTTCCGGCTCGCGAGAAATTGTTCTCAGCGGCATCAATCTTGGCGCGTACGGCCGCGATCTCTCGCCGCGCGCCACTCTTTCCGATATCGTTCATCGGATTCTGGAAGAAACGCCTCTCGAACAGCTTCGACTCAGTTCTATCGAGCCACAGGATGTCACCGAGGAACTCATCTCGCTTGTGGCTTCTTCGAATCGCATGGCGCCGCATTTTCATGTGCCGCTGCAGTCCGGTTCCGACCGCATCCTTCGCGCCATGCACCGCTGGTATCGTGCCGATCACTATGCCGAACGGGTGAAACGCATACGCCAACTTTTGCGAGGCGCTGCGATCGGCGCAGACGTGATCGTTGGTTTTCCCGGAGAGACGGAAGAAGATTTTCAGGCCACAGTAGCGCTGGTCGAGCGTCTGCCGTTCACTTACCTGCATGTGTTCTCATTTTCCGTGCGGCCTGGCACGGAAGCCGCGAACCTTGCAGCGCCCGTGCCCACCACAGTCATTCGCGAGCGTGCTCGCGCGTTGCGTGCTCTTGCGCAGAGAAAATTGTCTGAATTTCGGACTTCGCAAGCGGGCCGCACTTTGCGAGCGCTCACTCTTGCGGGCGGCGGAGATACATGGACTCCAGCGCTCACCGCAAATTATTTGAAAGTTCGAATTCCCGGCCGCTTGTCCGCCAATCAATGGCGTGAAACACACATTTCTTCTGATGAATGTTCAGTGGCAAAGATCGCGGCTGCTAGCTTTCAAGAATAACTTCCGCGAGCGCCAGATTCCCGCTGTGAGTAATCGTAAGGGAAATATTCTTCACGCAGAGCTCGTCCGCGATTCTTTTCGCCGCACCTTTCAGACTTAGCGATGGTTTCCCGCTCGGCTCTCGTATTACTTCGATGTCGCGCCACCGAACGCCCCGTCGCCAGCCCGTCCCCAAAGCCTTCATCGTCGCTTCTTTGGCTGCAAAACGCCCCGCGTAGCGCTCAAATTTATTTCGGTAGCTCTCGCAATACGCCACTTCGCTGGGAGTGTACAAACGTTCGAGAATAGGCGCGCCGTGCCGCACGATGGCCGCCTCGATCCTGTCGATTTCCGCAATATCCAGTCCCAGCCCGACGATCAATTTGCCCTTCCGCCACACCGTGAAGCACCACAACGAACATTGATTGGTATGCGAGACTACATGCGTCCGAGATTATACCTATAATGGTTTTGGCGTCGCTGCTTAGTCCGACCCAAGATAAGTGCTATGAATCCCGCAGTCGCGAAAACAAAATCTTCACCGCGCAAACGCTCGCAAAAAACTCCTCAATGGAGTTTGCGGCAAATGCGTGGCTTGCAGATCCTGGAAGCTCCGCCGCTCGCGAAACTTGATTGGATCGTTCACGGATTCAGCATGCGTCCGGGCGGCGCAAGCGAATTAGAGCGCAGTCGCGATGGCCGTAAAACCTCCGAAAAAGTCTTGAATCTTGGTTTCACCGAATGGGACAGTCGTGAGCGCGTTCTCAGGAATCGCCGGAATTTCTTTACGGCATTGAAAGCAGATAAGATGAGCCCGATAGGCCTGCGCCAAATTCATTCGGACATTGTTCGAGTCGCCAGTTCCTCGGACGCCGAGCCATCTGCGGAAGCCGCCAAAGCAGATGCTTTGATTACAAGCGAACGTGGACTCCTGTTGACTGTCCAAGTCGCTGACTGCATTCCCATCCTGCTCGCTGACAAAACGCACCGCGCAATCGCGGCTATTCATTCCGGATGGCGCGGCACGCTCCAGCGCATCGTCGAAAAAACGCTCGGACGCATGCAGATGGAATTTGGAACGCGCCCTGAGGACGCGCTTGCTGCGCTGGGCCCCGGCATAGGCCAGTGTTGTTTTGAGGTAGGACCTGAAGTCGCGACGGAATACGCTTCGAAATTTCCGGATGCGCAGGGATGGTTCCAAGGCCCCTTCGATTCCCTCGCTCGCGGTGATAACGATCCGAATTGGCTCCCGTGGCTCACCATGCGGCCCCCCGGCCATCAGCTCCCAGGGCCCCGTGTATATCTAGACCTGATCGCGGCTAATCGTTCGATTCTGAGCGCTGCTGGTATCCCGCCCGGCAATATTTTTTCGTCGGGGTTCTGCACCGCTTGCCGCACGGACCTTTTCTTCAGCTTTCGACGCGAGCGCGTCACCGGCCGCATGATGGCCGCCATCGGCATCCCGTAGGTTGGGAGTGCCTCAACGCCTGCTTAGCGCTGAATAGCTTTTGGCTTACCGAACGCCGCCCTCAAACATTCGTCGGTGAAATTTGCGAAAGGGTTGAACTCGCAGACCCTCCGGCTGATTCCAGCAGTGCAAGTTGCCCGCACGCCGCCATCACATCCTGCCCCCGGGAATAACGCACGAAAGCTCGCACATCCTTCTCCCCAAGAATCCTTCGAAATTCCTCGATGTGTGCCGGGTCAGGCTTCTCGAATGGTAATTCGCCCGGATTCCACGGAATCAGATTCACCTTGGCGCGAAGATTCGCCAGCAGTCTCGCAACACGCCGAGCATCTTGCGCAGAATCATTGAACCCTCCGAGCAGCACGTACTCAAACGTCAGATGTTCCCACGATCGCAGAGGATACCGTTCGCAAGCTTCGATCAGCTTTTCAATGGGATACTTTTGATTGATCGGCATAATTTTGTCGCGCTGCTCATTCGACGACGCGTTCAGCGAAATCGCCAGCTTCGGCCGCACTTTCTCAAGCCCCAGCTTCTCAATGCCGGGAATAATCCCGCTGGTCGAAAGGGTTGTATGCTTCGGCGAGATGGCCATGCCCGTGGGATCGAGTAGAATTCGCAGCGCGGCAATCACTGCTTCGTAGTTCAGCAGCGGCTCGCCCTGACCCATCAAAACCACATTTGTCTGCGGTTTCAGCGCGGCGCTATTGTCTTCCAGCGCAACCAAAACCTGGCCTATCATTTCGCCGGCGGAAAGATTGCGGATCAGTCCGAGAGTGGCCGTCAAACAAAAATGGCAATCGACAGCGCACCCCGCCTGCGTCGAGATGCAAATCGTCTGGCGATTTTCTTCCGGCATGAATACAGTTTCAATTGTTGCGGCCTTCGCGCTCCGATTCTCGCTCGCCGCGGCCATTGCCTCCAAGGCGAGGACACATCTGACTGTTCCGTCATCGGACCGATACGTCCGCACTATCCTGGGCAACTCAATCACCGCCTCACGCGCGAGACGATCGCGTAAAGCGAGCGGAAGATTCGTCATCGCGGCAAATTGAGCTCGGCGTTCAGCGTAAAGCGCATGATAGATTTGCGCGCCGCGATATGCAGGCTCGCCCATCTTCAGCATCAAGTCGCGCAGGTCATCCGGCGATTTTCCGAGTAGATTCGCAGCGTGTTTTGGAGCTTGCGGAGGCATTCTGAAACCATGATAACACGCCGTTCAGCGCGGTTTTTTGCTGCCGTTCACTCGGCGCATTGCTATAATGACGCGATAACGCCGTTTTCGCAGTCTGTGGTGCTCGCCCGGGGAGAGTTGCCGATGGAAGTGCTTTCAATCGACGAATGGATAAAGCAGCTTTGCGCCATTCCCGAATCCGAATTTTCGATTCCGCGAGTCTTTGATTTCACAGCCCAGAAAGGCATTCAGCCCGAGACGCTTTCTCCTTATCTTTTTTACGCAAAAAGCCACTACACGCGAAATTTGATTTACAAGTGCAAGCTTTTCGAAGTCATGGCCATTTGCTGGAATGTTGGGCAGGTTAGCCGTATCCACAATCATCGCGACCAGAATTGCTGGATGGTGACGCCCATCGGTCGTCTACGTGTGCAAAATTTTCGAGTCGACACTCGCGACGCCGCTCATTCGACCTGCAAACTCGTTCCTTCCGATGCTTACGATATGGATCCCGAGCACCCTGCGGTGGTGCGGCCCGAAGAGCCCGTTCATCAAGTGCAGAATCTTCCTGAATTCGGCCAGCCCTCCACCAGCGTGCACATCTATTCCTATCCGTACTCGTCCTGCGAAGTTTATTCCATCGACAAGGGAGTTTACGCTGACGTTCCGTTGCATTATTCGAGCGAATACGGCAAGCTTTCTGCCGATGAGAAGCTGATGTAGCAAGTTCCACGAAGTTTTGTTTTCTCGTCAGTAACTTAGAAACATTCGCGCTGCTCCCATAACATTTTTGCCCGTGCCGTGCCAGAATGGATAAAAATATGCCCAACGCAATGCAAGTCGAGACCGCGCATAAAGTGCAAAAGGAAGTTTTTCCCAACGGTCTCGTGGTCATCACCGAGCCCATGGAACATGTTCACTCCGTGTCCGTCGGAATCTGGCTGCGCTCAGGGTCACGACGCGAGCCTGCTGAACTCAACGGCATTTCCCATTTCATCGAGCACATGGTTTTCAAGGGTACCAACCGCCGTTCCGCGGAAGATATCGCGCGCGAAGTCGATAGTGTGGGCGGTATGCTTGATGCCTTCACTTCGAAGGAAATGGTCTGCTTCAATACCAAAGTTCTCGACGAACATCTTTCCAAAGTGTTCGACGTCATTGCCGACATGGTCCTCGAACCGAGATTTGCGCAGGACGAAATCGAGCGCGAAAAATCAGTCATTCTGGAAGAGATTCGTATGACACAGGACAATCCCGAGGACCTGGTTCACGAGCTTTTCACCCAGAATTTCTGGTATCCGCACCCGCTCGGCAAGCCCATTCTCGGCACTCCCGAAACTGTGGGAGCATTCTCGCGCGACACGCTACGCTCGTGGTTTCAGGAGCGCTACTCGCCGAACAACATGGTTATCACTGCCGCCGGACACTTGAGCCACGCGCAGCTCCTTGATCTTGTCGCGGAACGCTTTGCGGCCCGCCCGGCCGGAAATCCCTGGACTCCCGAATCCGTCCCTGTCGCCGCTCCGCACATCACCGAGCGCACCAAGCATGAACTCGAACAAGTACATCTCTGCCTGGGCGTTTCGTCGCTACCGATGACGGATCGCCGCCGTTTCGGCGTCTCCGTGCTAAACAACATTCTAGGCGGCGGCATGTCTTCGCGCCTTTTTCAGAATATCCGCGAGCGTAAGGGTCTCGCTTATTCCATTTTCAGCGAACTGAATTCCTACCGCGATGCCGGCGTGCTCTCGGTCTATGCCGGCACCTCGCTGGAAACTCTCGGGCAGCTCGTGCATTGTGTCCTGGATGAATTTCGCCGTATGAAAGACGCACCGCCCCCTGAAGAGGAATTGCGCCGCGCGAAAGACCATCTCAAAGGCGCCACGCTTCTCGCTCTCGAAGGGACCGGGCAGCGCATGAACAGCCTTGCCCGCTATCACATTTATTTCGACCGGCACTACACCGCCCAGGAGTTGATCGCCATGCTGGAAGAAGTCACCGCCGCTGACGTCCAACGTCTGGCCCAGGAATTTTTCCAGTCCGATCGCGTCGCGGCTTCTGTCGTCGGCAACCTTAACGGCTTCCAACTCACTCGCGACCAGCTTGTTCTTTAATTCATCACCTGAATAGCGGATGTTGACGTGAGCGCCACAGTTTGCCATCATCTTCGCGGCTCCTGCGCGCAGATTTTCGCAGCGCGGAGCCTGACTGAGGGACGCAATCTCGTTTCGAGTATCCATTCTGGCGTCGGGAAGCACGGGCAACTGCACGTTGCTCGAGACAGGCCATACCACTCTCCTCATTGATGCCGGCCTTGGCCGCAAGGAAATGTTGCGGCGTTTTGAAGTGCTGGGCCGCCAGCGTCCTGAGCGTGTGGACGCTGTGCTGATTACCCACGAGCACAGCGATCATTCCAGCGCCATGGCGCAAATGACACGCGAGTGGAAATGCCCCGCATACCTGACCGAGCTGACGCATCGCGAAATTTTGAGGTTGTGCGAGGACGGCCCGGTAAGAAAAATCGAGCGTATTGAGTACGTTCGTCCCGGTATACGCTTCGAAATCGGCGATATCGAAATTACACCCTTCACCATTCCCCACGACGCTGCCGATCCCGTCGGTTACTGCTTCCGCTCAAACGGAATCAAGGTGGTAATCGTCACCGATCTCGGATACATGCCCGAGTTGGTGAAGCATTATTTGCGCGAAACGGATTTTCTGATTCTCGAATCGAATCACGATCTCGACATGCTGAAGGTAGGCCCGTATCCGTGGTACATCAAGCAGCGCGTGATGAGCCGCACGGGCCATCTTTCGAACGCAGTAGTCAGCGACTTCCTCGCTGACACGGAGTTATTTGATGCGCGCCCGCAGCATCTTGTCCTCGCGCATCTCTCCGAGCAGAATAACTCTCCCGACATCGCCCGCATTTGCGCCGAAGAAGCGCTTGGCCGCCGCCCCGGCGAATTCGCCTTCCACGGTACCTTGCACATCGCCTCGCAACGCGTCCCTCTCGGCCCGTTCGACCTGTAATCTTCTAACGTGATTCTTCGCGTTGCGAAAGGTTCTCGAAGAACAGGTCGTGCATCGCGCGCGTGCGCCCGTCTTCCAGGTCCGCACCGCGCACAATCCCGAGACGTGCGTCGAACAGATTCTCGTAATTGACCGCCACTCCTGGCGCCACCTGAATCTGCACCAGATCGGCGCCGCGATGGCCCTCGCCGGCCGCTTCCTGTAGACCGCGGCACTGGTAGCAAATACCCGACTTGTTAATCAGGGCGCACAGCCCGTCGTAATCCTGAATCATTTTCGCGCGCGCAGCCGAAAGCCGGTGGCGGCATACCGGCTCCGAAACGCCAAGGATGCTGGCCGCTTCATCGCTGGTGAAGCCGAGCACTTCTCTTAGCATCACGGCGGCCTGTTCCTCCGGCGGCAACGTGCGGGAAATGCAAGAAAAACAAAACGCGATGTGCTCGCGGATCTCGTAGTGAAACTCCGGCCCGTGCATCAGTTGGCGTATCTCACTGAGCTTTTCGGGATCGGCATCAGTTTCCTTCTCGCCTAACAGTTGTGCCTCCACGCGCCACCGCTTCCGACTGCGCAAATGATCGAGGCAAACGTGCGTCGCGATGCCGAAGACCCAGCTCTTGAATCGCGCTTCTCCGCGATACCCGCGAATATTTTCGAGCACGCGCACAAGCACGTCCTGCAGCAAGTCTTCGGCATCCTGACGAAGCGTCACCATGCGGTAGATGTACCCAAAAAGCGGCTTGCGCCAGGGATCGAGCAGTGAACCAACCGCGTTCCGGTCGCCCTGGCGTGCCCGGTCGACCAATGCCGCTTCTTCGTCCTGCGGAATTTGCGGTAGAGAATGAACTGACATCGAGCGTCCTTTCAGTGAAGCCGAGCCGCGACAGTTTACACCGTCTGTTCCGCCGCCGCGGCCCAAGCGTGTTACGGATGCATCAGCACTTGGCAAAGCTGCAAGCGATTGCCCGAGGGATCTAGGAACGTCGCTAGTTTGACCGCGCCCGGAATTTCTTCCGTTTTCCCCTCGAATGAAACGCCGCGCGACTCCAGGCGTTTACGTTCGAGCTCGATGTCTTCCACCCTCAGGACGATCGTGGCGCCGGGTTGCTTCACCAGCTGCCCGTTCGCGGCCACACCGATCGAGGCTTCGCCTTCCGCTCCGGCAAACTCCGCCCACTGTTCCATCTCAAACGTTTTCTGCAACCCCAGCACATCGCCGTAGAACTTCTTTGCCTGCCCAAAGTCCTTCACGTTGAACCATGAAACTGTAACTTTCATCGCGTTCTCCTTGCCGCTAAATTTGTCCTGCTATGACCTATGTCGTCTGGCTAGGAAGATTCCGCCAAGCTGATGAATCGAGAGAAGTTATTCTTGGAGCGTGTCGCGAGGCAGAGAGTATGGAGAGCCTGCCCATAAATCGCGCCTTCAATTTCGCAGCAACAATCAATTGAATCTCGCTGTTGGGCATGCCAACTTCATGCCGTGGAGATGTGCGATGCAAAGGTGAAAAGCAACAAAATCGAGGAGCTCAGAAGTGAGGATATGGTTTGCCAATCTTGATCGGCTCAACTCCGGGCCTTTCATGAAAAGCGGTCGAAAACAGCCGATGGCGCCGCGAATCAGGTATGATGGAACAGGGATTTTTCCTTCCAACCGCGGAAAGTCAGGGAGCTAAACTTGATCGGACGATATACGCGCGCGGAAATGGGCCGCGTCTGGAGCGAAGAAAATAAATTCCAGAAATGGCTCGATGTGGAGTTGGCCGCCACCGAAACGCTGGCGGAAGCAGGTATCGTTCCGCGCGAAGCCGCCGCAAAATTGCGCGAACGTGCGCGAGTGGATGTCGCGCGCATCAACGAGATTGAAGCGAAAGTTAAGCACGATGTGATTGCGTTTACCGTTGCAGTGCAGGAAGTAGTAGGCGATCCGGAAGCGGGCCGCTGGCTGCACTACGGTCTCACCTCCAACGATGTGGTTGATACCGCCCAAGCACTGCTCGTTCGACAGGCCTCGCGCTTGATCGAAAAAGATTTAGAAGCTTTTGGAGAAGTGCTCGAGAGACGCGCCTGGGAGTTTAAAGACACTCCGGAAATCGGCCGCACTCATGGCATTCACGCCGAACCGATCACGTTTGGACTCAAAGTGGCGAATTGGTACGCCGAAAATCGTCGCGACCTTGCGCGCTTCCAGGCTGCGGCCCATCAGTTGGCGGTGGGAAAGATTTCAGGTGCGGTGGGCACCTGCACGCACCTCGGTCCGGAAATCGAACAGAAAATCTGCCAGCGACTCGGTCTGGCAACTGCCCCCATCACTTCCCAGGTCATCGAACGCGATCGCCACGCGCAATATCTTTCCACACTTGCGATTTTGGCTGCTTCGCTCGAACGCGTCGCGCTGGAAATTCGCCATTTGCAGCGCACGGAAGTTCGCGAAGTGGAGGAGCCGTTCGGAGGCGAGCAGCGCGGTAGCTCCGCCATGCCCCACAAACGCAATCCGGTTTCAAGCGAACAAATTTGCGGGCTCGCTCGGGTGGTGCGTGCTAATTCCATGGCCGCGCTGGAAAACATCGCCCTGTGGCATGAACGTGATATTTCGCACAGTTCCGTCGAGCGCGTGATTCTCCCTGATTCCACTATCCTGGTGGATTACATGCTTCATCGCACAACCGAAATCGTCAGCAATATGAAAGTGTTTCCGCAACGGATGCAGCGCAATCTCGATTCCACCATGGGTCTGATCTTTTCCGGCCAGCTTTTGCAGGATTTAGTGGAACACGGCGCGCCGCGGGAAGACGCTTACAAATGGGTGCAAGGCCATGCGATGTCCGCTTGGGAGTCCGAGACAAGTTTTCGCGACAGGATCGCAGCGGACGCGAACATCCGCAAATTTCTCGACGAAAAAGCTCTGGCGCATACATTCGATTTGAAACGCCAGTTACGCGCGGTGGACGCGATTTTCCGACGCGTCTTCGGCGCAAAATCTTCCGCCGCGAGCTGATAGCTTGCTGTTCTGCCCTCTCACGCATTGGGGCCGACTATTGTTTGGGGTTTTCTTCCACAGGTGTTGACGTGCCCAACTTCACCTCGGATGAGAACTTCTTGTAGTCACTGTAGCGATCGATCTGGTTCGCTTTCACTTTGAGGAACACCAGCCGGGCTGAGGCGTGCACTTCGAAATAGGATGGCAGCCAGACTTCGTTGTTAACCATGGTCTGCTCGAAAACCAGATTTGAGCCCTTCGAGAGCGAACCTACAATCCCTCCCCCGATTTTCACATTGTCGTTGAATCGGGCTTCCAGCCGCGCGACGTCGCGAGCCTGTTCGTCCACCCACAGAACTCCGCCGAGCTTCTGCACTACATTCTCAGCCAGGTTCTTCGGTTTGTAATCAGGATTCGGCCCGAAATCGAAAACGATCACTTCCTGGCCGCGGAAAAGCTCGCGCCGCGGATTTGTAAAGCGCTCCGCGCGGAGGAAATCCGAAATTTGAGCCTGTTCTGCTTCGTCTTGCTTTGCTTGTTTTTTCGGATTGTTATCCAGCGCGGCTTGTTTTTTCTTCTTCTCGTCGAAGTCTTTACTGAAGCGTTCGTCCTCTTTTTTCTTTTCATCGCCTTCGAGCGGCTTGCCGTCCTTGGCCAACAAGTGCCGTATTTCATCTTCGCCTACGTAAAAAATATCGTATTCCTTTACCGTGCGCGAACTCACCTGCCCGTTGGAATCTGTTTTTTCTTCTTCCTCGGTCAAATGGCAGGTGTACTTCTTGAGGATCTCATCCACGGTCCTTTGATTCTTATCGATGTCGAGCAACAGCTTGGCAATATCGGGCAGAGGCCGGCCTTCAGCGCGCGGAAAATCAAAAACTGAATCCTGTACCGGCGCATTTACCTGCGCTCTGGTCACGGCGATTTGATAAACATGGCCATCGCGGCGCAGCTCGATACGATTGGGTTCCAGAATGCCGTTTACGGGCTTGTAGTCGAAGTAGTCGATTTCTTCCATCGCGCCAGCAGCGTGCGCTTCGCTCGGCTGTGAGTTCAGCTGAGCGCTGGCAGGCGAAAGCTTCGGATCCGGCGCCGGAATAATTTCGCGGACGATTAGATGAGTCTGCACATCGAAGAAAACGTCGCGCGTAACGTGGGGCGCGAGCAATAATTCCAAATGAAATGCCTGGCGGCCGCGGATGTTTTCGACCCCGGCGAATTTCTCTCCCAGTTTGTCTTTCTTTGCGCTGGTCAAATGGCCGTTCAAATAACGCGACGTGGCTTCCCATTCGGCCGCTTCTGGGCCGGTAAGCGTGTGTGGGGCGCCAGTGGAATTCTGGCTCCAGGCGGACATGCCGTTGTATGCAGCGATGGTGTGCTGCGGTTCGATGACAATCTCGGAATAGAACTTATTGGGAGCCTTGGTAATCAATGAGTACGAGCCGTTCGTGTCGGTGGATTCTTCGCGCAAACTGCCCGCGATGGTCAGCGACTGGACCTTCGCCAGCGCTTTCGCGCCTCCTTCCGCGCGCACATATTCATCGATGATTTTCTGCGGCGTCTGGGCCAAACAAATGGAAGAAACGACGAGTAGCAGAGCGGCGGCAAAGCAAGGACGAAAAATCGCGGTCCTCACTCCGTCACTTCTTCTACGATCAGAAAGGCGCAGCATGTAATCAGGTTAGCGCAGTGTTATTGGATGCGCTGGATGTAGCGGGCTTCCGAGGTATCCACTTTCACTTTGTCGCCGTTGCCGACAAACGGCGGGACGTTGATGATCAGTCCGGTTTCGAGCTTGGCCGGTTTCATCACAGCGCTCGCGGTGGCTTTCTGAATCGTTTGTTCGGTATCGACTACGGTCAGGTCAACGGTGTCAGGCAGCAAGACGCCAATGGGCTTTTCGTCATAATATTCGATCTTCACCGACAAATTGGGGATGAGGTAATCCTTGGTGTCGCCCACAATGTCATTTTGTAGCGCGAGCTGTTCGTAGTCCTGTGAATTCATGAAATGATGGCCATCGCCGTCGCTGTAGAGGTATTCGAACTCAATCTCGTCCACGGTTACTTTTTCGACGAATTCTTCTGCGCGGAAGCGATAGTCCATCATCGAGCCGGTGCGCAGATTGCGCATTTTAGTTTGCATCGAGCCGCGCTTGTTGCCGGGCGTGCGATGGTCCACGCTGTAAACCACGTGAAGGTCGCCCTCGTGCATGATGATCATACCGGGACGCAATTGAGTCGACTTTAACATTAGTGCTCCTGAGTTCTTTTCGGGATGTTTTCCCGCCGCTTCGGACACCTTGGCACAGTGCATGCCAGCGGAGGGTACTTCAATCGGGCGGCGAACAGCGCAAAGTCCTGCTCGGCGCAAATCTCGCACCTCACCGAAGCGCCAATTATAGCGGTCTGCGTCGCCGTCGGTCAAACCGGCTGCTCAGCCCCCAGACGACCGGTTTTCGCCGTTGCTCCTAACAGGTGGGTTGGAAGGGCAATGCCATTGGATTAAAGCAATTGAACTCATTGGACGATTAAATCGGAGATTCGGGAACTTTTGTCTGCTTTTCGAGGAAGTTCCCGACAGAGCGTGATCCATCATTCGCGGCGGCCCGGGGAAGCCAAGCTAACCAGCCGTGGCTGAACAGTCCGGATCGATTACCGGGGAAGGCCGTGGCCGTTAAATGCGCGCATCCTTGGCTGTTGCTATGGACGCAAGGGGACTCGAAAAAGTCGTCTCTAATGGTCTGGTCTGCGGTAGTGTTGTTTCCCCCACCCAGCGAGGTCACAACACTCCTCGTCTGATTCATTTTCGAGACGAGCCCTCATTTTGGAGGCAAAACCGTAACAGTCGCAGCCCAATCCGCATCTATCTTTGTGAAATGGGCGGCTGGCGCTGCGACTTTTGTCTTCTCGATGGGTTAGCTTCGGATGGACAGGTCCGAGTCCGTACATAAAGGGATGTATGTCTGTGTTCGTCCGCGGAGCTGGTAAACCGTCTTATCATTTGGCAACTAGAACAACATTAACGGAATCAAACCAACTATTTCGTCATGATTCAAATCGAACGAAAGGCCAATTGGAGGCACAAATGAAGAAAATTCTGCAAGGCTTGGGGTTCGCGACCCTACTGGCCCTGGCGTTGAATGCGACACCGGCTCACGCGCAGGCGACCGCGGCGACAACCACACCAGCCATTCCACCGAGATATGACGTAAGCAAGGAAGTCACCCTCAACGCTACCGTATTGAGCGTTCCAGCGAAGTCCTCCCATAGCCTGGCTCGAAACTTCGGCCTGGTACTGCAGACAAGCTCCGGCACGGTACAAGGGAGTCTGACCCAGTTTACTCTGAGTGGAAAAGGCGCTCTTTCCATCACCCAGGGCCAGCAAATTCAGGTAACCGGCGTGATGACGACGACTTTAAATAACAAGCAGTTGTTTCTGATTCGCACCATTCAAATTGGTGGCCACACTTATGCGATTCGGAGCGAGCAGGGATTCCCCCTGCAGCATCCGGCGGGCAACACCTCCACCACAACCGAGACCAAAGGAGGCCAGCTATGAATCGCAAAGCTTTCTGGATCGTTCTACTTGCCCTCGGCTTGACGTGTGTGGTTGGTTGTGGAAGCAGCTCAAATAATAACAATATAGAAGTTAGCATCACTCAGCCGCCTCCTGGGTTTGTGCAGCCCGGCTCAGCGGCGATTCCGGTTACCGCAACTGTGAGCGGCGATTCCGCGCATGCCGGGGTCACCTGGAGCTGCACCCCAGGCAACTCGGCCGCCACTTGCGGCTCGTTCACTCCCACGACTACGCCGAGCGGAACCCCCACCATGTATCTGCCCCCGACTTCGGCAGTGGGTGCGGTGACCATCACTGCTACTTCTGTGACGAACACCGCGGCATTCGCAAACGCAATTGTACAAATCTCCACTTCCGGTGGTATCGCAGGCAATTATGCTTTCTATGCAACCGGTTTGGATGCTAACAGTGTCTATTCTGTCGCTGGAGCCGTGACGATTGCCTCAAATGGCACCATCATGGCGGGCGAGCAGGACTATAACGATGCTAGCGGGGTCAATGAACCTGACGACACGATTTCGAGCGGAGTTTTGGCGTTCGATCCGAGTACCGGCCTGGGAACGCTGACGCTAACCGCCACGAAGCTGGGTCAGGAAGTTTTTGCGCTCAATTTCGTGAATAGCAACCATGCGCTCATCATCGAGGCTGACGGGCTCGCAACATCCAGTGGAAGCTTGGACCTCCAAACTCTGCCGAGTACGCTATCAGGGGGATTTGCATTCACCCTCTCAGGCGCAGGAAACACGGGAAAGACCGTGTTCTACGGAGGTGTGTTCACGGTAAACGGAACTTCTGCAATGAACGGGATGTTTGACAAGAATGACGAAGGCAGTATAACTCTGGGAGCAACCTTTAATAATGCGATGTTGTCAGCGCCGGATACTTTTGGTCGCGGTACATTCACCGGAACTGGCATCGCTACTACCATCGCGTATTACATCATCGGTCCTGAAGTGATGCGGATCATCGATGTGGATACCACCAGCACCGGGGTTGGTTCGGCGTTTGGCCAGGGTGCAAGTGCGGGCAATTTCAACAACGCCTCAATCGGGAATTCCGTCTTCAGCGTCCAAAGCAACTTTGCTGGAAATCTCTATGCGGCGGTCGGCCAGATTGTTCCATTCGGCGGTAACTTCAACGGAGTCGCCGACGTTAACGAGGAGGAGGTGGGGTTCTTAGACGCACAGGTCATCTCTGGCACCTATTCCGTCGCCAGCAACGGATACGGGAATCTGATGATTTTGCCCGTTGAAACTCTTGGAGACGTCAGCCACCTTGGAATCTACGCGACCGACCCAACTCTAAACCTGAATGATCCAAACAACACAACATCCCCCGGTCCTGAAAGCACCACCTCAGGGGCCCTCGTAGTCGATCTCGACGGGAACGTTGCCGGCTCGGGAGTTTTGGTTCCTCAAACGGACAACAGCACCGCGAGCTTCGCCGGCAACTATGCCCTCGGGTTTCAGGATTTCATCGACACCGGTATCGAAAGTGGCGAATTCGACTTCGTCGGGAATGCCACGGCCACTGCGGCTGCCCCGAGCCTCTTGACCGGAAACGGGACGGTGAGCGATCCGTTCGATCTTCTGGGAGGCACTACGTTCAACCCCAGCGCGAGCTTCACAAGTCCCTTCACGCCGGACCCAGCGAACCTCGGACGCTACGAGATAAGCCCGTTTAGCGTTACGGTGGTTGGTGTAACGACGCCAATCCCATACTTGGCGAATGTTTACCAAGCTGACGGCGGCCAGTTGTTCTGGTTGGAAGATGGAGCCGACGGCCAAGGCAGCGTGTTTAGCGGACAGATACAGCAGCAGACGACGCTGCCGATATCGGATGCCAAGAAGGCCGCGGCCAAGAAGACGCAAAAATAATAACCCTTCAACCGACGGGCGGTTGCACAGCCGGAGCGCTCCGGCTGTGCAACTCCGTCGTATTTTTTTGTTCCCCAGCTGCTCCGCAGGTTCTTCTTGTTCCGCATAATCGTTTGGAATTTTAGGGCTGAGGTTGCGTTTGCGATTGGGCGCGGGCATCGGCCATGATTTTTTCGATTTCGTCGGGGGAGCGCGGGAGTTTTGCGGAGAGTAGTTGATTGCCGTCCTGCGTGACTAGGACGTCGTCCTCGATGCGTACGCCGATATTTTCTTCGGGGATGTAGATGCCGGGCTCGTCGGTGATTACCATCCCCGCGACAAGGGGGCTGACGCGATCGTTCACATCGTGGACGTCGAGTCCGAGATGATGTCCC
>Ga0209330_1000261_pt1 | contig 25588 bp, 24 predicted proteins | sample JacPinW_OM2H0_O3_FD_187969 | JGI IMG/M metagenome (GOLD analysis project Ga0209330, IMG submission 187969) | Forest soil microbial communities from Algoma, Ontario, Canada - Jack Pine, Ontario site 1_JW_OM2H0_O3 (SPAdes) (version 2) | ecosystem: Environmental > Terrestrial > Soil > Boreal...
CTGCTTTCCATCGGGCGAAAAGCTCACCGGCCGGAACACATTTTGAAGCAACTGGCGCGGTGTTCCGCCCAGAACCGGCATGATGTACAGATCGCCGGTCTCCGCGGAACTCCCGGAGCGCCCAAAATACACATAATTGCCGTCCGGTGAAAAATTCAGGCCTCTGAAAACTACAGGCGCGGGCGCCAGCACTTGCACGTCGCTCTTGGTCGGCACGTTGCGAACCCACAGGCTTTGCTGCTCGCCGTCCACGAGAGCGTAAACGACTTCGCGGCCGTCTGGCGAGATGGCCACAGTCGAGGCTTTGCCGCTATCGGTGAGCTTGGTGATTTGCATGTCCTGCAGATTGAAAGGGCGGGGACGATTCAGCAGTTTGTACGCGCCAAATGCGGCGATCGCGAGGACAACAATCGCAGCTGTAAGAATCAGTTTCCAAGGGCTGCGTTTCGCAAGCGGCACTGCGATCGCGGCGGAACCTGACGAAGCGGGCGCAGCCGCATTCGACCCTGATAGGGGAAGGTCTCGCTGCGACCCGCTGCCGAGGCTCACGCGCCCCGAACTGGTGTCGCGCTTCAGGCGCTTCAAATCGGCTCGCAATTCCGCTGCGCTTTGGTAGCGCAGACCGCGGTCCTTCTCCAACCCCTTGTGGATTATTTGCGCGAGTTCGGGAGGGACTCCGGTGTTCAGGCGTACTGGATCGACCGGATCTTTGTGCAGAATTTCGTCGAAAATGGCGCCGGAAGTGTCACCCTTGAACGGAAGGACGCCCGTCGCCATTTCGTAAAGCACACCCCCGAAGGAGAACAGGTCGCTCCGCGCGTCCAATTCTTTTCCGAGCACCTGTTCGGGAGACATGTACAGAACGGTCCCCAGCGCTGTGCCGGGGCTGGTCAAGTGAGCCGAGTCCGTTCCCAATGTAGCCGTTCTCTCGCCAATACTGTTGACCGCATCCCCCAGCGTAACTTTCGCCAGGCCGAAGTCGAGTACCTTTGCGTGACCGCGAGAAGTGACAAAAATATTCGCGGGCTTGATGTCACGATGAATGATGCCTTTCGCATGCGCCACATCCAAAGCGTCGGCAATTTCGATGGCGAGATCGAGGAGTAAATCGAGTTCGAGGGGGCGGCCCGCGATGCGATTCTTCAGCGTCGAACCTTCGAGAAACTCCATCACGATAAACGGATGCCCGTCCTGCTGAGCTATTTCGTAAATCGTCCCGATATTCGGATGATTCAGGGCGGAAGCAGCGCGCGCTTCGCGGCGAAAACGTTCGAGGGCTTGCGGATCGCGGGCAACATCTTCAGGAAGGAACTTCAGCGCAACGAAACGCCCGAGTTCGGTGTCTTCGGCTTTATACACCACTCCCATTCCGCCGCCCCCGAGCTTCTCAAGGACGCGGTAGTGCGAGATCGTCCTGCCCGGAAGTGGCGTGGAATCGGTCATCGGCGGCGCAACGTACTCCCCACTGTACTTTTCATGCGCCGCTTATTGTGGTGCGAGGGCGGGAAATATGCAACGGACAAGAAACACCGAGCCCGGCGCTACGACGGCGGACCACATCGGCTGGGTTTGTAGACGCGAACGTTGCGTGAAACCGGCGGCAAGCCGCCGCACTCCAAATGACTGAAACTACTTGGTCATGAAGAGCTGAAGGATTTTGGACAAGATGACGCGCATGTCGGCTTCGGTGAAAGACCCGGGGAAGCGTGAGGTGCGTGCGAGCATGTGATCGCGGAGCATGCCTTCAATCGCTCCCATTAGAGCGGAGCGAAAAGCCTGCGGGTTGATGTCCGCGGGCAAGTGGCCCTGGGCCGCCAACTCCTTCAATATTCCGTCCACCATCTTCACAAACTCGACGAAACCGGGAACCAGAACAACCATGTGGCCGTCACCCCGGATGCGCCGCCCCTCGAGCAGGAAAAGAGCGCGCAAGGTGCGATCTTTTTCCAGGAAGCCAAGCACCATCTCGATAAGCACCTTCAACTTCTCGCGCGGGTCCGGAATGCTTTCGGTGGCGAGGCGAACAGCGGGATTAATCTGCTCCCAGGCATACTCGAAAATCGCCTGCAGGATGCCTTCCTTATCCACGAAATGCTTAATGAGCTGCGATTGGCTGGTGCCGGCGAGACGACAAATCGCCGCAGTGGTAGTTTTCTCGTAACCACTTTCGGCAAAAAGAGCTTTCGCCGATTCGCGCAAGCGATCGCGGCTGGAAGCGATACCGGATGTTTTGTGGACAGGCATCTAGGGTTCCGCGTACTCAAACGACTAAGTTTAGCAGTTTCGATACTACTCCAGCCTTGACGCCGGTTCAAGCCCTCCGGATTTGCTGCGGATTTACGCAGGTTAAAATAGAGGAAACACTGTATTCCCTAGAAGCAGTGTCTTTGCAACTATGCGGCGTCGTTGCGCTACTACTATTAAGTAGTGGTACTACTCACGGGGCCTGTTGATGCTTCAAAGCTCAGCTTGGGAATACCAACAGAATTCCCGCAGTAACGAGCCCCAGGAGCTCGGATTGTGGGGACGGCAGGCTGGCATCCTGCGGCCTGCCGAAACGTCTGCAGCGATAAATTACAGCGATAAAAATAGGAGAGTGATATGAAACGGATCTGCGTCGTAAGATTTGTAGAAGCGTTGGCATGTATGGCGATGTTGGCGGCGATCGTCTCGCCCGGCGCGCAAGGCCAGGGTTGGGTTTCGACGGCCACGAAAGCTTATCCCGCGCAATACGTACCCAACCTCGCTTTGACCGGTCCGTTGCCCGCTAGCACTACCATGCACATTGCAGTCGGCTTGCAGGAGCAGAACGAATCACAGGTGCAGCCAACGCTCAAGCGCATGATCACGCCGGGCGACTCGCTCTTCGGGACTTCGATTACGGTGGATCAGTTCGCGGCGCAGTTCGGGGCCACCAGCACGCAAGTGCAAGCGGTGACGACCTATCTCACCAACTCCGGACTCACGAATGTTACCGTTGCGCCGAATAATCTAATTATCGAAGCCGATGGCACGGCCGGTGAGGTAGAGGAGGCGTTCAATACTTCGCTGTCTCAGTATTCGCTGAATGGCGTCACGGTGTTTGCCAACACGACCGCTGCTCAGGTGCCCAGTTCGCTCTCCGGAATCGTGGTCGCCGTTCTGGGGCTGAACAATATTGCGCAACTGCACACGGACGTCACGAAATTATCCACCGGGCCACAAAAATTTACCGATCCTTGCACGCCCCCGGAGTGCCCCACGCCGGACACTTCGAACGAATCATTCACGGCCCAGCAATACCAGATCGCCTACGATGCGGCGTGCCCCTCGGACAATCCCACATGCGCGGCGCACAATTTTCCGACGGGATCCACCACAGCTGTGGGGATCATCGCCGAAGGCGATCTGACTCAGGTGGTAAAGGATTTGCGCACGTATGAGACGGCCTACTCCCTGCCGCAAGTTCCGGTGACGGTGGTGAATGCCGGCGTAGCCAGCACGGACACGAGCGGCGCAGACGAGTGGGATCTGGATTCGCAGGTTTCCACAGGAATCGCGCAGCAGGTGTCGCATTTGTACTTCTACGTGGCTACGTCGCTGACGGATTCCGACATTGCGCTGGCGGTCAACAAGGCGGTTACGAGCAACAAGGTGCGAGCGTTCAACATGTCGTTCGGCGAGTGCGAATTTTCACCTTTTCTGGACGGCGCAATGCTTGTGGATGATGAAGTGTTCGGCGAAGCGGCGCTGCAAGGAATAACGCCATTTGCCTCGGCCGACGATCAAGGCTCGGCTTGCCCCGTGGCGCCAACCAACGGCGTGCCGCTTTCGGGGCCACCGGATACGTCCTATCCGGCGTCATCGCCTTATGTGGTAGCCGTAGGAGGAACCAACCTTTTCACGAACGCGGACTACACGTTCGATTTCGAAGTTGCCTGGGAAGGAAGCGGCGGCGGAATCAGCGTATTTGAAACGGCGCCGTTCTGGCAGAGCTTCACGGGAACGGGAAGCGAGCCCATCGTGCCAAGCGCAGCGGCGGGCCAGCGAGGAGTTCCCGACGTCTCGATGTGCGCTGGAGGGACCGAGCTAGCGATCTGCGCGGCGAACGTCTTCGTCGATGGCGCGGCAACGCTGATAGGAGGAACCAGCCTGTCTTCTCCGCTGGCGATGGGGTCGTGGGCGCGGATTGAAAGCGCGCACAAAGGCAAGCTGGGCTTCGCTGCGCCACTGTTCTATCAACTGGCAAACGGGGCGCCTACTCTGAGCAGTCCGGATTTTAATGACGTTCTCACCGGAGGAAACGGTTTGTTTACCGCGCTTCTCGGGTACGACTTCGTCACTGGACTAGGGTCGTTTGACATCCGGAAGGTGAGCTCTGTAATTCAGTAAACGCAGGCAGTGTAAAGTGCGTTTCGCAATCGCGGAGCGCCACCGGGAATGACGTTCTTTCCCCGCGGCGCTCCGCCCAACCTTTTGTCCTGTTTACATTTCACCTGAGGGCCTAGCTGGACCTCCACGTTCGCCTTCCTTCGCGCAAGTCCGGAAACTTATTGTCGCCGTTGGCAAGATGGGTGTTATCTCTGTGAAGACATGCGGCCAAGTGCGCGCGACAAACCGCCGGAACTGGGGTTAAATCGAATCAAGGGCGCGCTCCCAGCGCGTATCCTTTACTTCACTAAATTGAGTGCGAGGATAATTCCAAATGAAAACTCTGGTTAAAGTTTCGCTTATCGCAGTTGCACTGGCATTCCTGCTGCCTACGATCTCGCAGGAACTTCTTGCTCAGGGAAGACATCCCCACTACCTGCATGCACTCTCCGATTTGCGAGACGCCCGGGCGCATCTGGAACGTCCCAACGGCGGAGAGCTTCGCCAACAGGAAAAAGAAGCGATCCATCAAATTGATGAAGCTATCGGCGAAATCAAACGTGCTTCCATCGACGACGGAAAAAACATCGAAGAACACGCTCCCGTGGATGCGCACATACCGTGGCAAGGACGTTTGCACAAAGCGCACGAGCTGATTGAAAGAGCCATTGGTGATTGCAGCAAGGAAGAAGACGATCCAGCCACGCGAGGCTTGCAGGCTCGCATCCTGGAGCACCTTCACAAGGCGCAACATCACGTCGACGAAGCGATCGCCATCGTCGATCACCGCTAGGACGATAACGCAGATCGAAAAGGGGCGTCCCTGCAGCCGGCACTTCCCGCAGGGATGTCCCTTTTTTATCGAAGACTCACTGAGGCAACAGCGAACTTCCGAAGAAAACCTTCATCAGCACAACTCCTCCCACAAACGCAGTACAGATGCTCAGCAACGTGCCGATCAGAAAATACTCAGCGAATTGCTCGCGATGGAACTGCGGATAGCGCGCAATCGATTTCGCCGCAATGATCAAGCCTACGGTCGCCGGCGAATGCAGCAGGAGAGCCGTCAATACCATAAATCTTTCCAGCCAGCCGATGTACATTCCGGCGTTGCTCAGCTGCGCGGGGGTTTCGTGTGGAGGCACAACACCGGCTTGCCGTGTGCCCTGGCCGATGTGGCGCATCATCGGCTTCGTGACGAACCGAATCAAGTAGCCGCAGGCAAAGATCACGACCAGGTAAATCACGAGTAGAAGCAGGATTCGATTGCTCTGTCCGCGAAGCGCCTGCAAGCTCGATCGCGCGACACTGGCCAGAGGGGCTCGCTCGATCCAGCATGCCGCGAACACAATCGTGATGAAGTGCACGATTTGATCCGCCACGAATGCTATCGCTCCGTCCGCAACCGGACGCGACTTCGCAAACTGAATCTTGCAAATATCGATGGAGAGATGAACGAGTGTTAACGCGATCACCACAACCTGAAAGCGCAGCGACAAAATCATGCCGGGAAGGAATAATCCAGCGGCCAATACAGCGCAGAAATAATGAATAGCGCCGTGCTTGAAATAGCCAATTGCGTGGCCATTTTTCTTCTGTTGCACCAGATGCGCAGTCTGAAAAATAAAATCGGTCAGCAGGTGGGCTAAATAGAGCGCTAAAACAGCGCGAATCGTCGTTTGCACGTTTTCGTCCTAAATTCGGCTTTTAGGACGTTTTCGTCCTAAAGGCGGCTGGCACGAATAAGCGTCTGCATCCCCGCGATGGTCTGTTCGAACTGCCGGAAATGCCCGCGGCGAAGATTTCGCCAAACCGTCGAAGTCTCCAGATCCTGCGCCCGCGCCGCAGCGTCGAGCTTGCGCTTGGCTCGGAAGGCCCGAATAGTTTCCCACTGCTTGTCCGTGACGCGCAAGAGTAAGGTGTCGTGCAAACCATAAATCAAATTTGCCGTGGAATCAAAGGTCGCGTTTCTCGACCGAAACGAAGTGAGGACGCTAAATTTGTATTCCGTCTTCCGTTTGATTCCTTCTAAAGCCTCGCGAGCGAAGACAAAGGCCGCGCCGCCCAAGCGATTTACGGGTGGCTGGATGCGTGCGGGTCCCGGGCCGAAACCAATTCCAATGCGGAGTTGCAGCGGCTGAAGCAAAATACGCAGGTCCAATATCACCTCAGGAATGCTTGCAGGTGAAATGCTGATGGTCTGAAACTCATCTCCTGCCGTAACCGAGTAAGGAAGGCGAATCCACTTCCGTTTTAGATGCTCGCGCGAAGCCGCTGCAAGCGCTTGGCCGAGCAACGAGCGCAGCTCGCGCCGCGCGCTGGACTTCACTACATCCGCGATCAGCACCGCAACTGTATTTTGGCTCATTGCACGTTTTCGTCCTAATTCTACGATTTTGCACGAAAACGTGCAATAAGCAAAAAACCGCTTATTGCCGGCATTTCAAGGGGCGCGAGGTAGTTCGCGGGCCCTAAATCAAGACCGATCGGGCCGCCGAGCTGCGCTCGGGATCAAACGAAACATGAAGCGGATGCGCTATCGCCAGTACCGTCCCAATGCATCAAGGCTGTATCTCCCGACTTTTCTGCAGCCTGCGAGCCTGTACTTTAGTACTAAAGCCCTCCCGGCCCGAGTACTGCGAGAATGTGACTTTCACGCTAGTGCGAGCACAAGACCTGCTTGCTACATTTAACCTTCGAACATGCACAGATCGGGGGTTGAAGGCCTTATGAGTGAAGCGAGCAATTTCGATATGCAAGATCCAAACGCAGCCGAAAACATGCCAGCGGGGCTGGCAGCAGAGATCGAACGCGCCCTTGCTGAAAAGAACCTCGCCTCCTCGAAATCCAGTGATTCCGAGGGACGCATGCTGGATGCGATTTGCGACGCTGTGATCGCTGAGACGCCGAATGTTGCGGCCGAACTCGAAGCCAAAAACACCGCCGAGCCCCTGGCGAGCCTGCTGAAGACCGTCCAGGCCGGGGCGCACGAATACGTCAATCCTGATACGCGCCAAGAGTGCGCCGAATTGCTCGAGGAAATTGACAAGGCCGCGGAAGCTTGCGTGGCAGAATATTCATTGAGCGAGATTGCGCAAAGTGCGCAAGAATCCGGCGAACTGATCGCAGAAGACTCTTCCGAGAGCACGGCGGATTCGGATCCTGCTTCCGCTGAGGCACAGACCGTAAAACTCACTACAAGCGAACCGGTCAAAATGCCCGTCGTACATCCCGCGGCAGACCGCCGTCGCCGTCGCCGTGCGCTGATTTCGGCACCTGTGCGCGTCCGAGGAATCGACCTCACCAAGAGCGGCCCCGGCGAAATCTCCACTACCGTGGACGTTTCGCGCTTCGGCATTTTGTTCAGTACTTCCCTGGATTGCTACTCGCGCGGAATGGATGTGATGGTCACCTTCCCTTACAGCAGCTCGCAGCACGTGATACAGGCCGAGCAGCACGGCCGTGTCGTGCGCGTTCACGAAGGGGGCGATGGCCGCCGGCGTGTTGCAATCGCGCTGGGACTCGGAGTCGGCGAAGATCTGGTGGACTCCAGCGGCCGCAAATTTGAAGCTGTACCGAGTCCTGCGCGCAAAAACGAACCTGTGTGCATTTCAGCTCCCGTGCCAGTGGACGCCTCGAAAAAACCTTTGATCCTTACGGTGGATTCAGAAGCAGCTCTCCGCGATTCGCTGAAAGCTTATCTGGAGAACGAAGGCTATGAAGTGATCGCGGTAAGTTCGAACGTAGAAGCGCGCGAGGTTCTCGACATTTTCACTCCCGCTCTGGTGATCGCCGAAGTGGAAGGCGAAAACCTGCCGGGATTCGACGTTTGCGCGCACGTGAAATCGAGCTCGCGCCTGCGCCATATTCCCGTTGTATTGATTACGCGCTCCGCCTATCCCAGCGATTATTCCAACGCGCATTCCATCGGCGCCGTCGTTTGCATGGCCAAGCCCTTTAAGCAGGAACGGCTGGGGCACGTGGTTCGGTTGCTTGCCCCCCTGCCGGTTCACATGCAGCCGAAATTCGTCCCGCGCCCGGGCGATCCAACGCGCCGGCCCGGCTGCGAAACGAATGCGAACGGCCGCAAAAAATCGAGCGGCCCTGCCAACGGAAACGGCAAGCGTTTCAGATTTCCTTCCTTCCGCTAGGTTTATCGATTTCTCTCACACAGGACGTCGGTGCAAAAGCGTTCGCTCTCGCAGCGACGAGATTCTCGCATGACTACCACGGGACCCAATTCCCCTCACCTGTACGGACGGCCAGTGTTAACGCCAAGCCCGCATTCTCGTTCAACGCAGCGTCCCTTTCGCAGCTATCCAGCTAGAATATACGCATGAGTGGGGATTCCAAGTCCGGCAAGCCCGGCGACGCGGCTGCCAAGATTGGCGGGGGCACGATTCCGCGCGCCCGAGTCGAAACGCCAGGCAGCGCAACCATGCCCGCGCAACGCATGATCAAATGCTTCAAGTGCGGCGCGGACGCTCGCGAGATTGCGCGCTTTTGCCCGCGTTGCCATGCCACCCTGCGTTACGAATGTCCTGCTTGCAAGCACGAGCAGCGCAAAGGCGGGTCGTGCGAGAAATGCGGCATCGACTTTGTGAAATATATCGGCGCGGTTGTCGCGGCGAAACGGATCGAAGCAGATCAGATTCATGACCGCATTGAGCGCCGCACCGGCATCATCAAACAAGTATTCTTGCTGCCCATCACTGGGGGCTATTCGCTGTTCAAATATTTTCGCAACCGCTCACGGAGTTAGCTCCGCCCTCCGTTTTTCGCACCCAGGTCCATTCGACGCTGTTTTGCACCATCGAAAAACGGCACGCAGCCGCACTCTAAATGTTCCAGCGCTGCGGTCATATGGAGTGCGGGACCTGCCCGCGGCAGGCGGGGCTTGCTCCCGTTTTTGTATCCAACGAACGAGCATCGTGCCTGCCCAACTCCCAGCCTAACCCGGCGGGTGCTCGAGCCGGATCGCGGCCTCGCAACGGCAATCCGTAGGATGCGATTCGTCCCGCGCGCCGATTCGAGATAGAATGATTCTGCTACTGCGCTGCTCCCGTTTACACGAGGCAATCGTTCCTTTGACGGGAGCCCAGCGCGAGCGACGACATCGAATCCAAGACGCGAATCGACAAAGGAGTTGCGATGTACCCTGAAGAATTGCTTACACCCATGAGACAGGAACTTACGAGTATCGGCTTCCGCGAATTGCGGACAGCGGAAGAAGTGGACGCCGCGCTTAAACAGGAGGGGCGCACCGCGTTGGTCGTCGTGAATTCCGTTTGCGGATGCGCTGCGGGCAGAGCTCGTCCTGCGATCGCCCGAGCAATCGCGCGCGCCGCGCGGCCGGAACTTTTGTTTACCGTCTTCGCCGGGCAGGACGCCGAAGCCACTGCGCGCGCTCGCAGCTATTTCACCGGCTACGGCCCGTCCTCCCCGTCGATCACATTGATGCGCGACGGCAAAGTAGCTTTCATGCTGGAGCGGACGAACATCGAAGGCCGCGATCCTTCTGCCATCGCCGACGATCTCGCTCGCGCATTCGATCGCTTCTGCACCCCAGCCGCGGCCGGCGCCGGACAGTAGCCATCCTTGTTGTAGTGTCACGCTGAAAGCGGCGGCAAGCCGCCGCACTCCAAATGTTCCAGCGCTGCGGTCATATGGAGTGCGGGACCTGCCCGCGGCAGGCGAGCCTTGCTCCCGCTCTGCGGTCCCAGATCGAGCTGCCGTACGACCACGGCGGGCAAACGCGTCCGCCAGCCTTTGTAGGAGCGCAGAAATGTAGCTCAGGTTTACCATGACGCAGGAACGGGTCTTTAGACCTCAGGCCTTTGACGCACGTCGTCGACTGGCTCGTTGAAAGACAGACGGCAAAATTCAAGTGCCTCACCTCTAAAGAGGTGAGCTACATTAACAACCAACCCGGAACACCTCGACAGAATCGGCTAAATCGCGCTTGGGAGGAATCACATGTTTTTAATTTTGACGATTGTGCTGATCATCGCACTGGTGGGCAGCCTACCCAGGTGGCCTCACAGTAAGGATTGGGGCTACTACCCTACTGGCGGCGTAGGATTGATTTTGATAATCCTGCTAGTCCTCTATCTACTCGGAAAGTTGTAAATTCCTCAGCGCCAACCGGGCTTGCGAATAGAAGATTCAACGCGAATGCGAAGCGGCTGAACGCGCGACCTCGTTCCATCGAATGGCTTTTATTCCATATATCGTCGGGGATTGTTGAAACGCGCGATCATGCCTTTCGCTCCAACTGCCCAGACGTGGTAATAATCCAGAACGAAGGCAGCATTCAGATCTAGTGAATCGGTGCGGCTCCAGTGGACACCTCGGTCTAGCGAGATATCTTCCCCGGTCGGGCCCACAGTCGCATACATCCCGCCGTCTATGGACACAACCGCCGAACGATAGCCCTTCGGCTGCTGTTCGGAGAGACGCCACGTGTTTCCTTGATCCAGAGAATACGCTGCCACGCGATCGGCCTGACTCGGATTTTTGTAGTCGCCACCCACAGCTACTACCGCATCCTTCAGGGCGAAAACTGAGAATATTCCGGACGACGCGTTGCCGCTTGCGATTGACGTGTCCGTTGCCGTCCAGGTTTTGCCAAAGTCGGACGAGTGAAACACGCGCGCGGCTTTTCCGCCGCCCGTGCCGAAATACAAGTCTCCCTCATTGTCCATCGCCAGTGCAGTTCCGCTCGCAGCAAACGCGCCCTCACCGGGAAGCGCAGCGGGCATGCCGTCGCTTGGCAGCTCTTTCCACTTTTTATGGTGATGCGTGGCCACCAGCACGAACTTTCCGTCGACAGGATCGCTCAGCGCGTAGCATTCAGATTTACAAACCATAGCGTCGAGAAAAAACGTTGGGCGCTTGCCGGCGAACTCGAGCTTCCAGGTCGCGCCGCCGTCAGTTGTTTTGTAGATGCGCGACTTCTCGCCTTCGCCGCTCGACATCACGAGCGCAGTCCTGGCGTCGAGAGCCACAATACCGCGAAAGTCGAGGGAGTCGCCACCAGCTACGTGCAAGCGCTTCCACGTCTTGCCAAGATCGGTCGAAGTGAGAATCACTCCATTCGAGCCGCAAGCCCACACTGCAATGTGTCGCTCCTGAAGCACATCGCCCGGCTGGCCCGCCATCGATTTACCGAAGTATGCCGCGCTAACGCCTCGCAGGTTGGTGTCGATCGCGCTGGTCTGCACCGACCAGTGAACATCATCAGCAGCGTTTGCATCTCGCGCGTTGGTGTTGGGTTCCCCGCTTGGCGCGAATCGCGGAGTTTCAGCAGCCGCGATGCACAAAATCACAAACATCGCCGTCAGAGTCAGCTTAAAGACGCGCATGCCCGCATTCTATCAATGATTGCAGCCTACGCTGCGGGACTTGCGATTTGCGTCGGCCTAAGCGCCTACACGATCCGTTGTTCTGAATCGTTGCTGACGCAATCATCGTCTCCGTAGGGGCGCAGCATGCTGCGCCCGCTGAAGCGTCGGCAATCGTGTGGCCGCTAGGCAGGATTTAAGCGCGGCGGCGTAGGTTGGTCAGCAAATCGATTGGACACTGCCAAGCATTCATGCCGGGCGCAGCATGCTGCGCCCCTACGGCTGATACTTGCCGTCGGACCGAGAGGCGTGTGATACATTGCGCGAGAATTGTTTTTCGGGTGCGTGTGATGCGCGGAGTCGTCGGCTGCGCCGTGGCGGCTTTTGTAATACCGAGGTGCGATGATGAAAACTCTAACTCTGCGTACGTTGCAGTGCGTCCTTTTGCTGGCATCTTTGACATTCGCAGGTTCCAGCGCGCAGCACGCGGTGGCCGGCGAGGCGCAAGCGCTGACGCCTGAGCGCGCGACGGCGGTCGATAGCGGCGTGCGAGCTTTTATGCGCGACGTGGCTCACGGCGTTTCACAAGACGGCCCGTCAGCTTGGCGCAAGTATTTTGCCGACACGCCTGCATTCTTCATGGCCGTCAACGGAAAAATCGCTTTTGCGAATAGCGCACAGGTTACGACTGGACTTCCGCAGATCGCGCTTGCCATCAAAACTATCGAGCTGAAGTGGGGCGATGATTTGCGCGTCGATCCACTCACGTCGGATATAGCTGTTGTCGGCGCCACCTATCACGAGCTTCAAGTCTGGGCCGACGGACACCACGCTGAGGACAGCGGTTACTTTACCGGTGTCGCGCAATTTCGCAACGGCCGCTGGCAATTCCGCGACGCCCACTGGTCCGCACCAGTTCCTCCTCCACAAACCCCATAGCGAGGTTCGCGATCTCGGTCGCGATCGTACTACTCGCTATGTGACAGAATTACCGCCCAGCGTGGACTAGCTCGGGAGCCGCCGCATCGCGACTCTTCACGGATGACTCTTCCTTGATGCCGAGTACAACGCGGCCGTTAACCTGCCCCTTCTTGAGCCGGCTGAACACGTCATTGATGGATGCGAGCGGCAATATCTCAATCGTCGCCTTGACTTTGCCGTCTCCAGCAAACGCAAGCGACTCTTCGAGGTCCAAGCGCGTGCCGACGATGGAACCGCGTATGGTGTAGCCGTTTAGAACCACGTCGAATATCGAAACAGGAAACTCCCCCGGCGGCAGGCCATTCAGCACGCAAGTTCCGCCGCGACGAAGCATGCTGACCGCCTGCTTGAAGGCGATCGGTGATACGGCGGTTACCAGCGCTCCATGCGCTCCGCCGATTTGTTTCTGGATTTCCTTGGCTGGGTCCTGTGTTTTCGCGTCAATGGTGATTTCGGCTCCGAGCTTCCGCGCGAGCGCCATCTTTTCCGGCCCCAGGTCCACGGCCGCGACGTGCAGTCCCATGGCCTTCGCGTACTGGATGGCCACGTGGCCCAGCCCGCCTACTCCTGAGATCACAACCCACTCACCGGGTCGCGCCTCGGTCATTTTCAATCCTTTGTACGTGGTGACACCGGCGCAGAGGATGGGCGCCGCATCCACGAACGAAAGATTCTTGGGAATTCGTCCCAAATAATCTGCTTGCCCCAATGCGTACTCCGCAAAAGTTCCGTTGACTGAGTATCCGGAGTTTTGCTGCTCGGGACAAAGCGTTTCCCATCCGGCTAGACAGTAGTCGCAATGCCCGCAGGCGCTGTGCAGCCACGCGATTCCGACGCGGTCGCCTTCCTTTAGGTGAGTGACGCCCGGTCCGAGAGCTGTTACAACTCCCGCTCCTTCGTGGCCCGGTATGAAGGGCACTGTTGGTTTGATTGGCCAGTCGCCGTCCGCAGCATGCAGGTCCGTGTGACACACTCCGGTCGCAACGATTTCTACCAGTGCCTGCCCTGGCCCAGGCGTTGGGATTGGAACTTCTCGAATGACAAGTGGCTCGCCGAATTTCTCGACGACTGCTGCTTTCATGGTTCTTTCGTTTGGCATCATTAATCTCCTTTCCGACCGCAATACATGCACTGTAGCGCCGGATTAGGAGGCTGGATGTCTCATTTAGCACAGGTGCGTGAGACGGGAGTCACAGAGCAAAGGTCAGGAAGGAGCTTAGACTGAGCCTGCGGATGCTTTACCGGCGTCGCGCAATATCGCAGCGGCCGCTGGCAATTCCGCGACGCCCACTGGTCTGAGCCAGTCCCTCCGCCGCCTGCCCCATGAAATTTCCCCGGATCATCTACTGGACCGCCAACAGCCTACGCACCGACGCGCATCTCGATCTTGACTTCGCCCTTCTGGGCGGCCTCTTTCGAAACGACGATCGTTCCCATCACGGACTGAAACCCATTGAAACTAGCCTTAAATTTATAGGTCCGCAGCGGCACGCGACCTATCCTGAATCGACCATGTTCGTCAGTCGTCGCTTGTCTTATTTTTCTTTCATCGCCGGGACCTTGGATTTCAAATAGAACACCCGTGAGTGGTTCGTCGTTATGCTCCTCCCGATTAATAAAGCCGTTTATTGCCCGCACACGAAAGGCTGTTCTATCCGGATAATAATGTGCTCGGTTGGGGATTTCGAGAAATCTCCTGTTAGGCTCCGGTCCTGGACCTTGACTAGCGGACCGACGGAGATTGCCAAGACCAGAACCCACGCCAACTTCATTCGACTCTCCAGTCCTAGATTATTCACGTGCCGCGTTACTTTGGCGGCTTGATGTCCAGGAGCATGCCGGGCATGTTGCCGCCGGCTTGCACCGAGGGCATTTGGCCGTCCCACTTTGCGATCCAGCGGTCGGTGACGGCTAGCTGCTGCCACTTGATGATGTTTTCGCTGATGGACGCGGCGCGGAGGCGGTTTGATTCCGCTTCGCCGTTGGCGATGGCGATTTGGGCTTTGGCCTGGCCTTCCGCTGCGGCTACGAGTTTGGCGGCGTCGGCTTGCGACTGCACCAGCTCATTTTGTTTTTGCACCGCGATTTGCTGCGCCTGAACTTTTGCGTTGATGGAAGCGATCACAGACTCGGGCGGACGCGGGGAGCCGATGAAACCGAATTGATCGATCACCACGCCGATGTCGTTCACCTGCTGCTGCAAATCTTTGCGCGAATCGAGCTCCAGCTCGGACTTCTTTTCTCCCATGATTTCCTGCACGGTGTACTGCGAGCCGGTGCGGTTGATGGCGTCGCGCGCGACGTTGCGCAAAAACCCGTGCGTAAAGCCTTCGATGTTGTCATTGCGGAATTTCACGTAGAACGCCGGGACCTTGGACGCTTCCAAATGGTAAGAAACTGACAAGTCGCCGTACACGGTCAGGCCGTCCTTGGTGTTGAACGACATTTCTTCGTTGGTGGGCGACCCTTCGTTTAGGTCCCTGGTCCATTTCGCGGTCTGAATCGATGTGGGATATTCAACGATAGTGGACGATAGAAAATTGTAGAACACCCAGCCGGTCCTGATAGGCAAGTCTTCGACGCCGCGCTGCGTTCCGGCGAGGTCGACTTTAATTCCCACGCGCCCTGGGCCGATTCTGGTAGCGCATCCCGCGAAGAAAATTACGACGATAACGATCGGTACGGCCAACGTAAGCCATTTACGTATTTGCATCGTTCTCCTTTTTTCTTGTGAAGGGCGCCTGCGGCCCTGCGTGCGGCGTCACGTGATGATGCCAAATCCAGCTCAATGCGGAAGGGACCAGAGCGATCAGCGCGACAATGATTAAAATCCCGTAGAAAACGGACGTATCGCTTGGCCGGTTCAGCAGGTCAAACGCCTTAGTCAGCAAATACAACGCGCCAAAGAAAATCAAAATTACCGCGGAGTAAAAGAATCCAGCTCGAAGCTTCATGTTGAGTACGACATCATCCAGTAGGATAAATGTCAACGCAATTCTACTGCGACGCCTGCGACAAACTCCGCCTCTGGAGAATATCGAGTGTTTTCGGAGCGCCGGCTTGTCCTGAGCGCTGCCGAAGGGCATCTTGCCGGCGGTTTTGACTTGAGGAATCTATCGACGAACCGCCGGCAAGATGCCGGCGCTACCAAACCCGTTGCGGGATGGACCGCGCGAGTACGCTATCATGTGCAAAATGGAACCTGCCACTGGAACCGAGAAGATTGAGTTTAGGAGAGCCATCACCCCAGATGAGATTGATGCTCTCTGCGAGCTCGACCGAAAAATCTTTCACGCGTTCCCCGCGGACCTTTTTATCCCCGAGGAGTGGGCTGAATTCGAATCGTACTGGATGATTGTCGACGGGCAAATCGTCGGCTGCTCGGCGTTTATACGCGATACGGATTACGATGACGAACCGCGGCCGGGTTGCCTGCACATTATGAGTACCGGCGTTCTACCCGAGTTTCGCCGCCGAGGTTTTGGGCTGAAGCAAAAACAGTGGCAGATTGAATTCGCTAAGCAGCAGGGCTTCCACACGATCGTCACCAACACGAGACAAAGCAACGTTCCAATGCTGCAGCTAAATCTGAAGTTGGCATTCGCAATTCGCGAGGTGGCGCCCCATTTTTACTTCGAACCTGATGAGCCTGCAATCGTCATGGAACTCCAGTTGTAGATGATTTCCGCAGATGCACGCCGCATGCGGCATGTTTGTAGAGCCAGCGTCGCGGCCTGCTGTGCAGATGAATGGCTCAAGTCAAAAGCGCCAGCGGGGACGCCGGCGGTCCTGGTTACGTTCTCGCCGCGGGCGTTGTCTGAAAGCGGCGGCGAGCCGCCGCACTCCAAACTGGGCAGCGGCAGGGTCCTATGGAGTGCGGGGGCTTGCTCCCGCTTTGCGCTGTGGGTGCTCGAAACTGCCTTCTCGAAGACCCCACAATCTGAAGCGCGGTGGTATCATGCGCGTTCCGTTATGGCCGGCGAACAACACCAGAATCGCAATGCATGCGCGCTCGCGTTCCTGCGCATTGGCGTGGGAATATTTTTCCTGATTTTCGGCGAGTACAAAGTCTTTGGGACGCAGTTCACGTTGGCCGGTGGATTCCAAATGTGGATTAACAGGTTTCTGGAGGGCGGCGTCTATCCGTTCATGGCGCCGGTGCTGCGGGGTTTTGTTTTGCCTCATGCGACGCCGATCGCATTCGCGGTGGCTTACGGAGAACTGTGCATCGGACTCGCCCTCGTGCTGGGGATTTTGGTTCGTGCTGCGAGCACCGGCGGACTCCTGCTGATGCTTGCCATGCTTTTCTCGGCGGACTATCCCGGCGCGAATGCAGCGTTCTGGCAATACTTCGGCGCTTCGCTCGACCATTCAATCTTTGCGTTGTGCTTCGTCACGTTTATCTTCGGACGCGCCGACGAAGTCTGGTCGGTGCGTGCCTGGCGAGCGTCCGCGAAGAAGGTGGCCTCGGGAAGAACCTGGAGACGCGTCCGGCATCCGTAGGGGCGCCCGCCCCGGCGGACTGCGCCCGGTGCAACGTGAGCAGGTGGCATCGGCTGGACGGATTCCCTCCCGGCGCTCCGTGACACTCATGGGACATGGCTGTGGCGCAGCCAAGCACTTTTGCCGGGCGCAGCATGCTGCGCCCCTACAAAAACGGGGGCGTGGAGCCGTAACAGAAGGAGCTCTGCAGCATATGAAGATTGGCGTCCCTTCCCGCTTCACACGCGGATGCGCGCACAATTCGACTACTCTCCGTCGCGCCTTCCCCACCGCGTCGCGCAAAAGGCGCGACCGGCACTCGCCCGCATCGCGTCCGCGCGACCCGTTGGCCAACGGCAGCGACACGCTTACAGGAAACACAAAATCAAAAAAGCCGCGTTCAATCGGGGACGCAGTAAAGGAAACTCTCAAGAGCACGGACGCACGCGGGTTCGCGATCATCTGCGTGACGGCTTGCATCGCGCTTCTCGTACTGCAATTCGTCGGCAGCGATTCCACCTACGCGGAGTTGTACCCGCCGAATCCTCTGGTGCCTGACCGATACTGGATTCTGCGAGTGAAAGCCTGGTGGGTGCTGTGGATTCTGATCAGCTCCGTCGCGTTACCCGCAATCGTGATGGCTTGCCAGTCCGGCAACCGGCTGCGTGATTGCAATCTTTCGTTTCGGGGTTTCGCCCAGCACTTTTGGATCTACGTTCTGCTATTCGTGCTGGTGTCTCCGGTGATCTGGCTGGTTTCGCTCACGCCTGAGTTTTACAATTACTATCCGATGTACCCGGACGCCGGGCGTTCCTGGGCCGACTTGCTGATGTGGGAAGGAATGTACGCGGGACAATTTGTTGCGGTGGAATTTTTCTTTCGAGGATTTTTGGTGGGAGGGCTTTCGCGGTACATCGGAGTGCTGGCAGTTCCGGTATCGGTGATGCCTTACATGATGATTCACTTCAGCAAGCCATGGCCCGAGGCGGCCGGAGCAATATTTGCCGGATTAATTCTCGGCTGGCTCGCGTGGAAACTAAAATCTATTTGGGGCGGTGTGTGCCTTCACTGCGCGGTGGCCGTCTCCATGGATTTGCTGGCGTTGTCGCACAAAAGCCAGCTTCCCTGGATGCACGGATAACGCCGCGGTGTTCATAGCGAGCTCGCGCTAACGCCGAAGACCCGTAGGGGCGCAGCATGCTGCGCCCGCTGAAGCATCGGCAATCGGGAAGCGCTAGGCAGGACTTAAAGTGGTGACGAAAGCTGGTCGGCCATGCGGATAAATATCGCCAAGAATTTGTGCCGGGCGCAGCATGCCGCGGTGGGCGCCCCTACGGAAATCGATTGCATGCCCGCGAACATCCCGCCGTTTTGGCGCTGGTTTCCAGTTGGTAGCGTTGCCAGCCAAAGCGGCGGCAAGCCGCCGCACTCCACAATCGGGCTCGGCACGTTCCTATGAAGTGCGGGACCTGCCGGCCGGCAGGCAGGGCTTGCTCCCGCTTTCGCGGTTCCAGCCCACGGTAGCTCGGATAAATATTGCCAAGCATTGTTGCCGGGCGCAGTCCGCCGCGGCGGACGCCCCTACGAAAACGATTTGACGCACAGATTTAGCACGCCCACGATGCAATCGCATTTCGTCCTAGTGAGCTACTTTTCGCGCAAACCAGCCTCGATACCGTTGGGGCCGACGCTTAAGAGCGACGGTTGGTCGGCGCAAGACCAATTTGCGCCATCGTTGACATCCCCCGCACCGTTGTATTTCGCCTGCTGAGGAAATTTGCAGAGAGGCATCGTTCGCGCGACTCCCTGCGCGGGATCATCGTTCAGGTACTTGGTGGCGAGGATCTGTTCGGGAGCCGTTCCGCCGTCAACCCATTTGTCCAGCGCCGCGAGCGTGCTGAACGAATTCGGTCCGGGACCACCGCCGCAATGCTGCATTCCGGGCACCATGAACAGGCGCACGCTTTTCTGCAGGCTGGGATATCCTCCGGGCGTCATAGCCGCAAGCTCTTCGTAAAGCTGAATCGTGCGAAAGGGTGAAAGCGCCGGGTCGCTGAATCCGTGGTACATCAGCAGCTTTTTGCCTTTCTCTCGGAAAGGCCCGAGCTTCGCCGCGTCGCCGACGGCGAGGAGCTCCATCCTCTCGTTGAACAATTTGAGCGCGGCATCGCCGACGACTCCGTCCGTGTTGACGTCGAAAGTCCGCACGTTGAATTTCGGATCGAGCTCAACCATGTATCGAATAATGTTCTGCGCGAACAGCCAGCCGAGCGGGGCGTTGGTGGTCCACAAGCCGACGCTATCGAAGTCAGGCTTCTCCCTACCGAATGTCCACAGCGCTGCGCCGCCTCTGCCGCTCAAATCGCTGGCAGACCATCCCGAATAAACAATGTTGCCGTGGGAATCTCGCAGCGCGCGAAAATAGGCTTGCAGCCCATCCGCCTGTGCGGGCGACAGACAGTTCGCGGAAGCGTCGCCTTTGCAAACGAGACTCTTCGCGTTGAACGAACACATTGCGGGATTCTGAATCAGTCCGTCTTTCACACCGTCGGTTGCATCGCAACTGGCGTACACCGCCTGATCGACGGCATCGAGCGCCGAGCCGGGAATGTAGGTGCTCGACGACAAATGTCCATCCCGCATTACCGTGGGCAGAATCGCGCCGGCATTCATGAAGGGCGCGCCGGAAATGATTCCGTCGTAATCGTCGGGATAGCGTTCGGCTTCCATTAAGGCCATGCGGCCGCCGTTCGAGCAGCCGTCGAAGTAAGCGCGCTTGATCGTCTGCGCAGCGAAAAACTTCTGGACGAGCTGCTTCGCCGCAACAGCCACCTCGTGGGCCGCGCGATAGTAATAGTCGAGCAGCTTCGGCGTGTTCGGCACTCCCGGAGAAATCAGCGCCCAAGTAGCATCCGTGGACGGACCGGTGTGGCCGGTGTCCGTCACCGCGGAAGCGTAGCCATCGCGAAGCGAACCTTCCACATCAACGCGGCTTACCGCTGGGTTCATATTTCCGCCGAGGCCTCCCACACCGAAGAACACGAGTTTTCCGTTCCAGTTTGCCGGCAGCCTTATCTCGAACCCTGCGGAATTGCCCTCGGTTTCGACTGAGCCTCTCACGTCGCAATACGGAGGGAGCGTGCCTGAGGCCGCGACTTCCGTGGCGGAAGCGACCGTCATTTTGGGAACCTGCAAAGCGGAAAGCGCGTCCACCGTGCACTTAGGGGCATCCGCCGCGCGCGACGGAGACGCGAGGATTCCGAAGCCTGCAAGTGTGACAACCGCGACCCGCATCCAAACATTAAACCGACGAAGGCACCCCCTCACGCTTGGCTCCTTGTCATTCAGCTTTCTCGAAATTCCAGAGAGTAAATGCTTAGCAGAGACTGCCGGCGCTGGCGCGATCATACAAGCATCTATATGGCGCAAAAAGGAAATGTTGCCGGGCAAGAACTAAACAGGAATGTGGGCCGTCTTGGTGATGTCTTCGCCGGCTACGAGTACCAGTTCGTTTTTCGCGCCTGCCAGGCGGTTCTGGCGGTAGGGCCTGTACTCTTCGCTTTCATACACGGTATCTGCGATTTCTTTGGAAGGCCATTCGATAATCAGGAGAATTTGCGGGAGCTTGCGCTCGCCTTCAATTTTCTGCACGTTCGAGGTGCGAGCCAAATACCGGCCGCCGTTCTGCTCGATTAACTTGGTGACATAGGTGACGTAGTCCTTCACCCATGCCTGATCGGTTATCTCAATTTCTGCAACAGTGTAGTATTTCATCCCGGTCTTTTGGAGTGCGCCTCTAGGCGGCCCTACTTAGCTTTTTAGGAAACCGGTCGGCCCAAACACTGCCGCTCCACTGCGTCGCCCCATGCGGCCGCGGCTTACTGGGGCTTTTTTGCGTCAGCAGACTGCAATTGCGGTTCCTCGGACTTTTGCCAACTCTTATCGGGGTCGTAGGATTTTATGGATTTAGCCGCCACGTCGGTCTTCTTGCCGAGGTCCTTCTCGTACACCACACCGTCTTTGCCGACGATGAATGTCATCACACCGGAATTGCGATACTCAGCGGGATAGGCTACGAACGCGAATCCGCCGGTCATTTTCCCTGCAACAATGTAGTCCGCCGCGCCACCCGGAGCGTTCTTTCCCTGGCGTGTGACGATGCGGAAGAGGTATCCGTGAAACGGCGCTGGCGGAGTATGCAGTTCCTTCGCCAATCCGCCGCCCGTGCCGGCGTTCGCGACGAGCGGGCCGATTGGGCTTTCGAATTGGTTATCGGCGCCCAACCAGTACAACCCGTTGTGCTGTCCCTCATCGCTGGTAAATTTCTGGGCGTACTCGTTATGCTGTTTCGCGAAGTATTCGTTTTGCGCGGCCACCAATTCCTGGCAAACGCGAATAGCCGACATTTCGTTCTGGCCGATCCGCCGGAACAGAATTTCGTGCTTGCCCGCATCCGTGTTGAAATACCACGCGCCGCCTTTGTCCACCAGCGGGATGGGCGTGGGCCAATTTTCCGCTCCGATATAGAGCGTGGTGGTTCCATCCGGCTCTTTCATCAGCCGGTGCATTTCCTCATATTTCTTGACGAAATTCGTACGAGTGGTCTCGTCCTCGGCCGGATCCCCCGACGAAATGATGTCTTTCGCGTCCGGGCCCAGAATCTCCAAGAGAGCCTTTTCATCGCTGGCCTTCAGCGCCATGATCAGCGCGTCGGTGGCCGCTTGCGGTGATGTGAATGTTTTCTCTCCCGCTTGCTGCGCCGCGATACGCGTGGGAAAGCTCGCCAACAGAATGAAAGCCACCGCAGTCAACATTAGAAAAGCGGGGCCGTAGGAATTTCGCAGGTCTAATTCTGTCTGCCGCATGTGCCTTTTCTCCGTTCTAGATTTCAGAAACAGTAAGAATGGTTAGAAAGCATTGGAAACTGATTAGCGATGGCGTCCGCCACCGCCGCCACCGCCACGGAATCCGCCACCACCCCCACCGAAACTGGACTGCCCGCGAGACGAAAAGGTTCTGGCGTCTCCGCCGTGGCTAAAGCCGCCGAAACCGCTTGAGCGCGTCCCACTCTCTCCGCGACCGTCCCCAAATCCGCGCGCCTGGCGGCTATCACCGTTGAAAGCCCGCTCGCCGGAGCGGTTCTGCTCCGCGCCCCGTTCACCGATGTTTCCGCCGTGATTGGCATTATTTGCGCCGTGAGTGCCGTCGTTGTGTTCCACACCGCCGCGCCCGCCAATGTCGCCCTCGCGTCCATTGCCCCGCCCGCTCACGTTGTTCGCTACGCCGCGCGCGCCGCCGTTTCTGTAATAATTATTGCGATTGTAAAACGTGTTGCTGTGCGAGACGTACGTATTGTGGTTATAAACGACCGTGCGACCGCCCCAGTTGGCTCCCCAGTTGTGCCATCCCCATCCGTACCCGCCGTAAAAACCAATTCCGAAGCCCACTCCGAACGAAAGGAACGGACCACCAAACCAGATGCCGGGATAGTTGTACCAAAAAGGCCACGGCGCTATCGGATATCCATAAACAAGCCACGGATCGTATGCCGGCACATAAACTACATCAGGCTGAGCAGGCTCAATCACAATATCTGATCCCTGCGTCTGCACAGTTTGCTGCGACGTGTCTTTTAGATTGCCCGTTTGTTGCGCCTTTTGACGCATCACCTGAATCGCATTCATCACGTCGGACTGCTGGTTGTAATAAGCATCCCCGAGCGACGAAGCCCATGAAAGATTCTTGTCCATGTTGCCTAGCACGCTCGGGAACGCGGTGAGCGCCTTGACGCTGGGATCCCATGTCTGCTGATCCACTGCCTTAGCCAAGTCGTCGCCCTTCAGATCGGGATTCGCCTGCAGCCAACGGTCGGCTTCGACTACCTCCGCGGGAAAAGTGGACGCGGCAAGAATCTGCGCCACCAGAGAATCCGGATATAGCGCGATTGGCGCAACCAACTGATCCAACTGCTCGGGGGTCTGTGTCGTATAGCTTGGCGCCGACGTGCCTTGCTGCGACGCCTGCGCGTCCTGCGCTGGAGCCTGCGCATCCTGGGGAGGGGCTTGCGAGTCCTGCGCGGCTAAATTCTCCGGCAACGCGACGAACAACAAGCCAATCGCCAGGATCATCGCGAGGATCTGCTGACCCCATCGAGGCTTGGCGAACTTCGCGCCGCGCGCATAAACATCCGCTCCACGCCACGTTTCTACGCGCATGTATCTCGTCGGCAATGTCATGGCCTTAAGCCTCCTGCATACAAATAAGATTCGCAAGACGCAGGTTAGGGTACAGCAATTTTAAGATTTTCGCCACGCGGCCCGCGCTGCTCACCGACGCGCCAGCCCGTTGAAAACAAAGGCTACTGCTGGCCGACGCTGTTCCGCGCGCCTTCCGAATCTACGAATTGCGCCAGTTCTCCGCCGAAATCCTGCTTCGTCGGCGGCATAGTAAACTGCACACCTTTCGTGCTCATATCCGCGTGGAATTTGTGCAGGTCGGGAACCGTGAACCCCAATTCGACCGACCCCGCAGCATTCTTAGCTGACGCACGATGCAACGCGAGAGTTGTCTCGCCGGTAGCGAATTCGCTCCACTCGGGGGATTCGAACTTCAAAGGCAAGCCCATCACATCGCGATGGAACTTCACCGCACGACCCATGTCGTCCACAAATTTAATCACATAGTTGAGTTTCATCAGAATGCCTCCGCATATAGGGCATATCGTACTCCATGGAACTACACGAGCGTCAACCACCGGTGCGGCCCCCGCTATGGCATGAGAAGGCCGTTCCGCCTGTTCCCGCTGATCTCACTTAGCGGCGTGGGACAGAGAATTTCCATTCAGATTGGCAAGCTCTCGCCGCAGTTGCAAAGTTTGGAAACTGTGGCATCCTATTCGCATGGGAAACAAAGACGCACGACGACGCGAAGTCAAAAAGCCGAAAAAGAAGGTGCCTAAACCGGAACCAAACCGTCCGGCCATAACCTTCGTCAACAAGCCCACCGGCCCTTCGTAGTCAGCATCGCCAAGCATCGAGGCCGATGGACGCCTAGCATCCCGTCTTTCTCAACGCCCGCCGTAATTCCGTAGGGGCGGACGCCCGGAGGGAAGCGAAATTATTTACCTTGCGGAGTTGGAAAGTGCGGAGAGCGGTTCGTGGCGTTTAACCAGCAATTCCTCGCCGAGCGGGACGGTAGTCAACACTTCAGCAATTTTCTCGGAAGCAAGCCCTTCGCCGTATGGATTGGCCATACCTTGAAGCGATCGCCGAAAACCTAGCGATTCTGCCGCGGCGATGGCGTCGAGAATAGCGCGAAAGTCCGGAGCAGCATCGATCACGTTGCGCGGGCGTTCCCTGCCCTGCTGTCTCAGCCCGACGTTCACAGTGGGCAGCGCAAAAGAAGCCGACTCCATGATTCCGCTGCTCGAATTTCCCAGCAGCACATCGACCTGCTTCAGTAAACTCCAATAAGTAAGCGCGTCCAGATTCACGAACACATGCGCCGCTTCGCGCGAAGAGGCGAAGGATCTCGCGCGTTCAATCAGATTGCGGCTCCCGGCATCCGCATTCGGATAGCAAAAGAGAATCTGATCCGGCAATTCGTGCAACGCCTCGAAAAGAGCGCCCGCTTCGCGAACGGTATCTCGCGCGAGCGTCACTGGATGATACGCAACTAGAATCGTCGGGTGTTTTAGTCCACCGCCTAAACGCGATTCAACTTGTTCCCGCGTGAACAGCGTCTGCCTCCGCAAATGGTCCAGCGAAGGCGCTCCCGTTCGATGAACGCGCCAAGATTCTTCACCCATGGCGATCACGCGTTCGCGCGCCGCTTGCGTGGACGTGAAATGAATGTGGCTCATCTTCGTCAAGGCGTTTCGAACCGCATCGTCGATCGCGCGCTCGCTGATTTCGCCGCCTTCAATGTGCGCGATGGGAATTCGCAACGCCAACGCAACCGACGCCGGTGCCAGCATTTCGTAACGGTCGGCGATCAGCAGCAGTAAGTCCGGCCGCATTTGGCCGAAGATATCGGCGAGGCTCAACGTGGCGACGGCGATCGTCTTCGCCATTCCTACGTCAGTATCGGAGCTGAGCAAGCACTCGACTCGCGCGTCAATCTTGAAGCCGTCCCTCTCGATTTCCTGGACCGTTGAGCCGAATTCAGGCGAAAGGTGCGCGCCCATCACGATAATTCTCAAGTCCACGTCGGGATGCGCCGAAAGCTGCCGCAGCGGCCAATACAAATGGCTATAGTCCGCGCGAGAAGTTGTGACCACTGCAATTTTGCGTTTCATTTTACCTGGGCTTCAACACCCGGCTCGTTCTGCTGAGTCGTGGAGAAGCGCGCATGCGCAATCTCTGTCTAACACACGCCACCGCAATTACAAAGGCCGACCGCGCACAAATATCTCGTTCATATAGGAGAAAACG
>Ga0209330_1000262_pt1 | contig 25532 bp, 22 predicted proteins | sample JacPinW_OM2H0_O3_FD_187969 | JGI IMG/M metagenome (GOLD analysis project Ga0209330, IMG submission 187969) | Forest soil microbial communities from Algoma, Ontario, Canada - Jack Pine, Ontario site 1_JW_OM2H0_O3 (SPAdes) (version 2) | ecosystem: Environmental > Terrestrial > Soil > Boreal...
GGTTCCTTCGGGATGGACCCTCGTCGGCACCGCTTGGAATCCCACGGTGTGTGGACACCCCACCACCAACCAATCCAATGTCATGGTCATCAAGCGGTTGAATTGATGTTCAACTTACCGTCCAAAAAACGGCAGGAACCCAGGAAGGCACTCGGTCGATTAGCGGTTGTCAGTGATTGACTTAAGCGCATCGACTTTGGCAGCAACGGAACGACATGCCGTAATGAGATCCTCGACGAGGCGCTGATCAATGTTCAGATCTCCCTCATATTCTCCGAGATTGCGAATGTGATGACACTTATCGAGCACACGCCAGACCTCGGGTCCTAAGCCCAGCGTATGCGGTAGTGCTTGAAAGACGATGTAGCGATTGGTGGGGCGAAATCCATGCCAACGCAAAGCCGCCAAACAAAGTGCGTGCGCGGCGTTGTAGGCAAGATCAAATCGGCTCTCCAGCGAGTTGGTGCTCTTGGCGGAGTCTGCTAGTCGTGCCAATGCCGAGCGCTTCAGCCCAGCGAACTCCTGGGTGTCAGGAGGTTCCACTTTGAGCACCTTGCCAGGGCCGCTCAACTTCTCAAGTGGTGAGGTCACTATCTCCACCAATTATCCACACCCGCGGCTGCGCAATTACACGCTTGACGAAGGCATTGCCCTCGCGCACTCGTTTTTCGAACTCGTTTCGCGAATAGACCGTTGGGTTCACGACGCGTCCTAGTCGGCTGGTGGCCGGTTCGAGAGCAGAGAAAAGCTCCCTATAGGTAAGATGCTGAGTGACTACCAATAGATCAATGTCACTTTTTGCGGTGTCTTTATTCTTTGCCACAGATCCGAAGACAAACGCAGCCTCAATCTGCGACGCGAGCGGAGCGAGGGACACCCGCAATACGTCCACCAACCCTGAGGTCTTCAGGATCAAGCCACGTAAGTCTGTGAAAACTGGAGAAGTTGGGTTGGCTTGATAGTGCTTCTGGTTACCTACACGCTTAACTGTCACCAGTGCGGCCGCTTCGAGCTGAGCCAGCTCGCGTTGCACCGCCCCAGAACCTGAGCCGGCCAGGGCGATCAATTCATTGGCGTAGAAGCTCCGCTCGGGGTTTCCAAATAAGAGGGAGAGGACACGCTGCTGAACTTTGGTGAAAAGCGCGTCGGCAATTCCCGAGCCGACGGCGATCTCGCCTGCTGCACGCGGCTTTTTAATACCCATATTAGGTATGATAGTACCCATTTCGGGTTCTATCAACATTGTTAGCGAGCTACCCCTTCAGCTCACCGTCAAAAACGGCAGCGAACCCAACAGTTCCGAGAGTCCGTTCCAAGCGACCTGGATACCGATGCAAAACAGTAGGAACGCGGACAGGCGCACCACGATGGTAGTGCCCGTCTGGCCGATCCATTGGGCGAGGCGGGCGGAATTTCGATAAAACCCGTAGATCAGCACCGAGAGCAGCGCGGTCGCGGCGAGGGTCTCGACGAAAAACTCGAGTGACGACGCGTGGAAGCCGCTCGGTCGGCCGGCACCCAAGGAAATCGCCACCGAAATGGTGCCGGGACCGGTGGTCAGAGGCATGGTGAGCGGGTAGAAGGCGAGCCGGCTCGGCGCAACGTCGATGGACTTAGGCTCCGGCGTTTCGGTGCGGCGCTGTTCGGTGACATCGGGGGCATTGAGCATGCGCCAACCGGCGGCGGCGACGATGATGCCGCCGGCGACGCGCAGCACCGGCAGCGAGACGCCGAAGAAACCCAGCACGTAGGCGCCGATGTACAGCGAGGCGGCGACGATGACGAACGAGTAGATCGCGACCCAGCGCGCGGTGGCGGCTCGGTCCTTGTGTTCGAGTTCGCGCGTCGCGCCAAAAAAGATGAACGCGCCGGACAAGGGATTGACGATGGAGAAGAGCGCGGTGAAAGCCAGCAAGAAGGTCGAGAAGGACAGCGCGTGCATAGGTGCGGATTCTACTGTGCGGCGGGTTCCGCAGTGGAAGCCTGCGCGCCGATGGCAGGCTGCGTCGCTTTGAGAATCGCCTGCACCAAGCGCTGCGATGTGTAGCCGGCGGCATAGGGCGTTAAACCTAAGCGCACGATGACCAGCTGGCGCGACTTGATGATGCAGACGCTTTGCCCGTCGTGGCCCGACATCCAAAAGGCATCCGCCGGAATGCCAAAGGCGGCGTCCGGATTCACGCCGGGCGTCACGGCGTCCGATCCCCACAGCCAGGTCTGACCCTTGCCGTACTGGCCGTGGGATGCTTCCACGGGCGTGGCCATCATGGCGACGTAGCCCGGGAGGAGCAATTCCTCCCCCTGCCAAACTCCATCTTGCAGCAGGAACAGTCCATAGCGGGCCCAATCGCGCGCCGTGGCATACATATAAGAAGAGCCCACCAGGGTTCCGTGTTCGTCTGGCTCGATCGTCGCGGTAGTGATCCCAAGCGGATTGAAGAGCCGGCCTTTAATGAAAGTTGGGAGGTCATGCCCCTCGGTTGCGCCGGGTTGCGCCAACGCCTCTTTCGCAATGCGCGACAAGATGACAGCTGTGCCGCTGGAATAAAGCCACTCCTCGCCCGGCGGATGCGCCAAGGGTGGCGAACGCGCAAAACCGGCCATGTCGGGTTGCAGGTACAACATGCTGGTTACGTCCGATACCGCGCCGTAGGCCTCGTTCCATTGCAAACCGCTCGACATGGCGAGCAAATCCTTCAAGCGAATTTTCTCGCGGCCGTCGTTACCGGGCCAGAATCCGGCTTGATCGAGGGACAACTTGCCATCCTTGATGAGCATGCCGACGACGCCCGCCATCACGGTCTTGGTCATGGACCAGCCGAGCAGCGGCGTATTGGGTTCAAAGCCAGGACCGTAATGCTCGCCCACGATTCGACCGTGATCGACCACGACGATGGCCCGCGCGCCGGGCCCGGCGAGCAGCGGGTCTTTGATCAGCGCATCGATCGCCGCACGGGTTTCAACCGCTGCGCCGTCCGGCCAAGGGGCGGTGGAAGAGGCTGAAGGCGGGACGGGCGCGACCGGCGGCACGGGCGGTCCAATGCGCGTCATTGAATTGAGTTGCGACGGCGCCGAAGCATCGAGCTTGCCATCCGGCAACACCGTGCATCCGTGACCCGACCGGTACTGGGCCAGGCCATCGCCGATCAGGCCCAAAAATCCCGCGCGCACCACGCCGCGCTCGCGGTCCACGGAGACCCGCATGAGCTTGAGAATCGAAATGCCCGGCGCCTGCACATCGACGCGCAGCACCTCATCGGGATCGCGCCCGGCGAGAAATACATTGGAGCAGACGATTTTGGCCGAGTAGTTCGCGCCCACGCGCAGCAGCGCCGGGGGCTTGAACCACAGCAGCGCGGCGAGCACGATAATGAGCAGCAACAGCACGCCGAGAATCCTTCGCAATATTTTCATCGAATTACCAGTTGAGTCCGGCCATGAGCGCCGCGTAAGTGTTGATGCCATCCCACAGATTCTGCAGCCTCAAGTTTTCATTCGCGGCATGCTGGTTGTTGTCGTGATTGACGATCGGCAGACAAATGATCGGCGCGCGGAACACATCGGCGAACATGTACAGCGGCACGCTGCCGCCGGCCATGGGCAGCACCACCACCGGCGCGCCGGCGGCTGCGGAAGCGGCGGCAATCACCGCCTTGGCGGCAGGCGAGGACATGTCGGAGCGCAGGGCCGGATAGCCGGTATCCCACTTCAGCTTGATGATGCGCGGGTGACTCAAACGTGCCGCGAGATCAGGATCCTCTGCGAGGACGGTCCAGCCCCGGGCGGTCAAGAAATGTTCGACCGCGGCGCGCACCGCGGCCGGCACTTGATCCGGAACCAAGCGAAAGTCCAAGGAGATGACGGCGGTGGTCGGGATGGCATTCGCGGCCGCGTCGCCGACTAAACCTGAGCGTATTCCGCGGATGTTGAACGCCGGGCGCATCAGGCTGGTAGGCAGGTCTTCGCTACTCTCGGTACGGCCGATGCCGAATTCCTGCTTCAGCGCGTCACCGACCGGCGGCAGATTTTTGAGTGCCGCCTGCTCCGCCGGCGTGATGGCGCGCACGCCGTCGCTGAAGCCGGGGATGAGGATGCGGCCGTTGTCGTCGCGCATTTGCGCCAGCAGCGTCGCCGCCATCGCCGCGGGGTTCGGCACCCAGTTGCCGTAGTGGCCGTCGTGCAGCGCGCGCAGCGGTCCGTAAATCGTGGCCTCGACGCCCATGACGCCGCGCGCCCCGAAGTACACCAGGGGGCGGCGTGTCTGATGCACGGGCCCATCGCCGATGAGAATGAGATCGGCATCCAAAAGCTTTTGATTCTCACGCAGCGCGTGGCTTAGGTGCTCGGAGCCGGCCTCTTCCTCGCCCTCCCAGAGCACTTTAATGTTCACCGAGGGCGCGTTGTGCGTGGCTTTGAGGGCATCGAAGGCGGCCAACAATGCCGCAATCGAAGCTTTGTCGTCGCTGACCGCGCGCCCGAACAGCCGCCACTCCGGATCGAAGGGCGGCAGGGCCTTTTTCCAATCGACCTCGCGCGGCGCATCGCTTAAGGCATGCTCGCGCATCACCGGCACAAAGGGATCTGAACTCCATTGCGCGGGCGTCACCGGCTGACCATCGTAGTGGGCGTAAAAGAGCACGGTACGCTTAGCCGTCGGCGTCATTAGTGATCCGAATACCGCCGGCGGCGAATTGGTTCCCGTGGAGAGCAAGGACACCGCAAATCCGCGTGATTTCAGTGCGGCTTCGAGCGCATGCGCGGTGGCGGCGAGGCCGGCCGGATCCGCCGCGATGCTCTTCAAGCGCGTGAGCGCGTCGATCTCGCCCACGATCTCGGTTTCGTGCGCCAGCCGGTACTGCTCAATCTGGGAGCGCAGGTCGGCACCAGACGCGAGCGATGCGAGGAAGATCGCTGCGGCACAGGCGATGCGAATGATAAGCGCCATTATTTAGTTGTTCCCTTTGGACGCGCGCGGCTGTCTCAAGTATCTTAACAAGCTTAAGGCACAGGACGAGGCCTTTGGGTTGGACAAGGTGAGGAATGAAAAATCTAAAGCCTTTAGGTTTCGCCTTAGGCGTTGCGATCTGGAGTTTTGGAGCTACAGCCCGCGCGGCGCCCGCCGACCTGCAGTTCAGCCAGGTCGTCGATGATTTTGTCTTTGGCACCCTGGCGCTCTCGCCGGTGACGGCGAGCACGGTGGGCTACCACAAGCATCACGGCGAGATGCTCGAAGACGAACTGGATGATTTCAGCGCGGCGGGTATCAAGGCGCAGATCAAGTTGCAGCGCGACATCGAAGCGCGCATCGAGGATCTCGATGCCAAGGCGCTGAACGCCGAGCAGCGCGCCGACATCGAAGTCATGCGCGATGCCATTTCAGCCACTCGGCTCGATGTCGAGGAGGTGCAAAGCTACCGGCATAACCCGACGATCTATGTCGAACTCGTCGGCAATGCCCTGTACACACCCTATGTCCTGCACTATGCGCCCGCCGACGAGCGCTTCAAGCACATCGTGCAGCGCCTGATCCGGATTCCGGAGTTGGTGCGCCAGGCCGAGCAGAATCTTGCCGATTCGCCGGAGATCTGGAACAAGGTGGCACGCGAGGAAAACACCGGCAACATCGATCTCATCGACGGCGTGCTGCGCACCGCATGCCCTAAGCCCTTAGGCAAAGACTACACGCAGGCCGCCGAGCCTGCGCTCATCGCGCTGCGCGCGTTCAACGAGTTTCTCGACGGCACGCTGTCGAAAAAGACCTCCGACTGGCGCTTAGGCAAAGTGCACTACGCCAAGAAGTTCAGCTACGTGCTGGCGACCGGCAAGACTCCCGATGCCCTGCTGAAAGAAGCGGAAGCGGACCTTATCAAGACGCGCGATGAGATGGTGCAGCTCGCCGCGCCCAAGTCCGTCGAGCAGGCGCTGGCCGACGTGGCGTTGGCGCACGCAACCCCGCATACCTACATGGCGGCGGCCAAACAGACGCTGGCCACCGCGACGGCCTTCGTCAAAGCCAAGGACTTGGTGAGCTTGCCGCCGAACTCGAACTTGCAAGTGATCGAGACGCCGATGTTCATGCGCGGCGTCTACGGGGTTGGGGGATTCGATCAAGCGCCGGCGCTGGAACCTAAATTAGGCGCATTTTTTTGGATAACGCCGATCCCCGAGTCCTGGCCGCAGGCGCGCATCGATTCGAAGCTGCGCGAGTACAACGACTCGGGACTGGCGCACCTGACCGTGCACGAGGCGATGCCGGGGCACTATGTCCAGGCGGAATATGCAAACGAGGTGCAGCCCCGTTCGCGGCGGCTGCTGCGCAGCATCTATGGCAACGGTCCGTATGTGGAGGGCTGGGCGGTGTACACGCAGCAGCTCATGGCCGACCAAGGTTTTTTGAGCAACACACCCGGCTACCGCCTGACGCTGGCGAAGCAGAAGCTGCGGGTGCTGGCCAACACCATCTTGGATGTGCGGCTGCAAACCATGGAAATGAGCGATGCCGAAGCGCTGGATCTGATGACCAAGGGCACGTATCAAGAAATGGAAGAGGCCACCGCCAAGCTGCAGCGCGCCAAACTGTTGTCGTGCCAATTGCCGACTTACTACGCCGGCTACAAAGGCTGGCTGGCGGTACGCGAGCACTATAAGAACACCCATGGCGATGCCATGACCTTGAAGCAGTTTCACGAGGCGGCTCTGCGCGAGGGCGCGGTGCCGCTGCCCGTGCTCGATGAGCTATTAAATTAGCGCGCATTAAGTCCATTAACTTAAGACGCTTTGACTTATAAAGTCCGCTGACTCAACCAAGCGGCAGGTCAACGGATTTACCGCGTTTTAAGCAAAATAAAATGTCGCTGCGCGGTTACGTCGGTTATTGCCGACATGTTTTGGCGTGTCTTGCCCCCGTACCATGACGCCTCAAATATTCACAGTTAGGTGCCAAGCGTGACCAGTCTGACCTATGCCGCCGAGGCCGCTTCGAGCAAAACGCTGGAGGCGTTGGCTCAAGTCATTCGAGCGTTGGCGCCGGAAGTATCCGGCGTCTCGTTCCATGATTTCGCGGCGGACACGCTGTGGATGTCCGAGGATTTCATCCTGCCGGAGGACTATCAATTGGTGGAAGACTCGCTCTCCAGCGATTCCGGCGGCAATCTCGATATCTCCTATGCACCGCGCGAGGACGGCAATTATTCCCTCGCCATTCCGGTGCGCGACTCGCAAGGTTCGGTCAACGGGGCGGTGCGTCTGAGCATCGATGCCTCGATCAAGGACACCCGCACCGATGAGTCGCTGGAGCAAAAACTGGCGCCGGTGTTCGTGTGCCTGTCCGCGGAATTCGAGCGGCGCCAAGGATTTCCCCTGCTGATCAGCGAGGACACACTGGAAGGCGCGCAGATCGAAAATGCGCTGCACGCCGAACGCTTCGAGTTGTTCCTGCAGCCGATCTGCTCGCTGCACGACAATGTAAGCCTGGCGCACTTCGAAGTGCTGCTGCGATTGCGCACCGCCAACGGCGCGCTGATTGAGCCGAAAGAATTCCTGGCGCGCGCCGCGCAGCAGCGGCTCATGCCGAACATCGATCGCTGGGTGGTGCGCACGCTGCTGGTGTGGCTCACGGCCAACCGCAAGCTGTGGGCGCGCGTGCCCTCGGTGTTCTCCATCAATGTATCGTCGCAATCGATGACCGACGACAGTTTCGTGACCTTCGTCGAAGCCTGCGTGAAGAAAAGCGGACTGCCGCCGCAGGCGCTGTGCTTCGACATCACGGAACGATTCGCGGCCTCCGGCAGCATCAGTGTGGCCGAGTCCATGAAGCGGTTGGAGGCGTTAGGCTGCGAGGTCGCGCTGGATGATTTCGGCGCCAACCCGCCCGCCTACGGCTATCTTCGATCCATCCCAGCGCACTATTTCAAAATCGACAGCTCCTTAGTGGAGGCAGCGCCGACCGACCGCATCGCACGGGCGATGATTTCCGCCATCGTGCGCATGGCGAGCGATCTCGGCGTGCAGACCGTGGCGGAATCGGTGGAGTCGGATATGGAGCTGCAGGCCGTGCGCTCCCTAGGGGTCGACTATGCGCAGGGCTATTTATTGGGGAAGCCCAAGTCCCTCACCGGCTACGATTTCGCCACCGGTCAGGTCAATTGAGGCGCTTTCGCGTCACCACACCCGGACGCGATCGTCCGGCTTAAGGTAGAGCTTCTCCCCGGGCTTGACCGCGAACGCTGCGTACCAGGCGTCCAGATTTCGTACCGTGTAGGAACGGTACTGTGCCGGCGCATGGCCGTCGGCGATAATCTGCGCGCGCAATGCGGCATCGCGGATCTTTCCGCGCCAACTTTGCGCGAAGCCTAGAAAGAACAATTGATCGGCATCGAATCCCGACAGCTGCGTCGGCGGCGCGCCCTGGGTCGCGAGCCGGTAGGCGTCGTAGGCGACGTTCAATCCCGCCACATCGGCGATGTTCTCACTCAAGGTTTGCTCGCCGTTGACGTGCAGGTCCGGAAACGGTTGGTAGGTATCAAACTGGGCGGCCAGACGTGCGCCCGAGGCACGGAAGTGCGCGAAATCGTTCGGCTGCCACCAGTTGCGCAGGCGGCCCTGCGCATCGAAAAGCGCCCCCTCATCATCGAAACTATGGCTGATTTCATGGCCGATGGTGGCGCCGATCGCGCCATAATCCATCGCCAGAGCCTGCTCGGGATCAAAATAGGGCGGCTGCAGCACCGCGGCGGGGAAATTGATGGCATTCATCGCCGGCAGGTTCACCGCATTGACCAATTGTGCGTTCATGACCCATTCGGAGCGCTCGACCGGCTGACCTAACTTCGCGAGCTGGCGCCGATACGCGTAGAGATCGGCGCGCGACCAGTTGCTAAAGGCGGCGCCGCGGGCGATTTTCAAGCCCTCGTAGGAGCGCCAGTGATCCGGATACCCGACGCCGATTTTTAAGGCCTTGAGCTTGGCCTTGGCGACCAACTTGGTTTGTGGCGCCATCCAATCGAGCCGATCGATGCGCGCCTCGAAGGCCGCCAAGAGGTTATGCACCATGGCTTCGGCGCGCTTTTTCTGCTCGGGCGAGAAGTACTTGCCCACGTAGAGCTTGCCCACCGCATCGCCGAGATAGGCGTCGCAGGCGGCGACGGCGCGCTTCCACCGTGGGCTCAGTTCCGGCGTGCCCCTGAGCACGTGCTCATAAAAGGCAAAATGTTCATCGACGAATTTTTTAGGTAAGTAGGGCGCGGCATCCTCGAGCGCATGGAACTTCAAATAATCCTTCCAGGTGTCGAGCGATTCGCTCGCGATGAGCTTCGAGAGGCCAATGAGCGCGCTCGGCTGCCAGACCACGAATTCGTTCTGGGCAGACAAGCCCGCGGCGGAGAAGAAGGCACGCCAATCAAGGTCCGGCGCCTCGACGGAAAATCGCGCCCGGTTCCAGTGATTGTTGCCGGCCTCAATTTGTTCCGATGCGGCCCGCGTCCAGTGCACCTCCGCCATGCGCCGCTCGAGCTCGAAGATTTTCGCGGCACGCTTATCCGGCGCGTCGATACCGGCCGCATTGAGCACGGCGGCGATATGCGCGACGTATTGCGACCGGATCGCAGCCATCGCGGAGGAGGTGCCCAAGTAGTATTCCCGATCCGGCATCGCCAATCCGCCCTGCACCAGGAAGGGCATGTAGCGTTCGGGGTCGTTCAGATCCTGCGCCACCCACAGCCCGAGAAGATGCGGTGTATGCAGGTTGGTGTTGTTCAATATGTCCACGTCCGCACGCACGGTTTCGCCCAGTGCGGCCGCCAGTTCGTTGCGGCTGAAGATGCCGTCGATGCGCTCGAATGCCGGCTGCATGACTTTGAGTCCCTGGGATTCGATCGCGGCCTCATCCAGGAAGCTTTCGTAGAAGTCGCCGATTTGCTGGGCCTCGGACCCGGCGCGCGCGCGTGACGCCGCGGCTGCCTTGAGCAGATCATTGACGCGTTGGGCGGTGAGCTCGGCCAAAATGGCGCCGTTGCCATAGCTGCTGCGATCCGCGGGAATCTCCGTGGCGTTGATCCAAGCGCCGTTGGCGTAAGCATAGAAGTCATCGCCCGGCGCGACCTTCACATCCATGCCGGCAAGATCCGGGCCGTGCACTTGCGCCGCGGCAACCCCGGCCAGTAGAAGCCCTAAACTTAGAAATCGGTGCATTGTTTTACCAGTTGGGATTGGGAAGTTCGCTGAACACTTCTCGCAGCGCAAACCCCCAGCGTTCGCGGATCATCTTGAAGTACTCATTGTCCATGTCGATGCTGATGTGGGTCGAAAGCTTGAATTCGTCGCGCTTGATGATGCACAGGTCCAGCGGTGGCCCCACCGACAGATTGGAGCGAATGGTGGAGTCCATGGACACCAACGCGCACTTGGCGGTCTGCGCCAAGCTGCTGCTGCGGGTAATCACCCGGTCGATGATCGGCTTGCCGTACTTCGATTCGCCGATCTGAAAGTAGGGGGTGTCGATGGACGATTCGATGAAGTTGCCGGCGGAATAAATATGAAACAGGCGCGGCTCCTCGCCCTTGATCTGGCCGCCTAAAATGAAGGTGCCGTTGAATTCATAGCCATGCTCGCGCAGGTCCTCGGCATCGCGCTCATGGATCTCGCGCAGCGCATCGCCGACCACGCGCGCGGCATTGAACATGTTAGTGGCGCTCAAGAGGCGGGTGGATTGCTGCACCTCGTCGGGCGCCTCGAGTAAGTTGATCACCGCTTGGGTGATGCCTAAGTTGCCCGCCGACATCAGCACCAGCACGCGGTCGTGAGCGTGTTGGAAGGTGGCCATTTTCCGAAAGGTATTGATCTGATCGACGCCGGCGTTGGTTCGCGAGTCCGACAACATCACGAGACCGGTGTCGACCAACAAGCCGACGCAGTAAGTCATCCCGAAATTGTACCTTACTGCTGCTGCAGGGCCGACTCCGCGATGAGCACATTGGCTTCCATTTTCTCGCCGCCGCCGCCTCGGCGCATGCCGCGCACGGGCGCCGCGTCCAAGTAGTCGCGGCCGACCGCGAGGCGGCAATAGGTGCGCACCGCGGGACGCGTGTGCGTGACGTCCATGCTCTGCCAGCCGATTTCCGGACCCAGCCAGGCATCGACCCAGGCGTGGCTCGCGGCATCGCTGGCATCGCCGGTGTACAAATAGCCGCTGACATAGCGCGCCGGCATGCCGACGGCACGCGCCGAGGCGATGAACACATGCGCATGATCCTGGCACACGCCTTCGCCGCTGTTGAAGGCGATCGCCGCGCTGTCTTGCACATCGCTGGTGCCGGACTTGTAGCGCACGGCGCCCAACACCGCTTCGGCGAGCGCCTGCACGCGTTCCCGAGGGTCGCTGACGCGCGCGATGGCGGCGCTCGCGAAGGCTTTGATCGCCTCGCTCGGCAAGGTCAGTTGCGTGGGCGCGAGATACGCCAGGGGCGATAAGGGCCCGTCATCCTGGCGCGCGTCGATGTCCGCGGTCTCCACCACGCCGCGCACCACGATGCTGATTTCCCGATGCGGCTCCTCGATGGTGAGCAGGTGCGCAATGTTGCCGTGGGCATCGATCTGTTCCAGGCGCCGTCCCGGCGCGACGATGCTCCAACTCAGCGCCCGCTGGCTCAAATCCCGGCGCGGCGTGAGATGCAAGCTTTGCACGCTGTATTTGACCGGCCGCTCGTAGTGATAGCGGGTCTCGTGCCGAATGTGCATGTGCATACTGCTTCAAGCCTCCGTCTGAGAGCCCAGGAAGTCCGCCGCGATGCGGCTGCCAAGATCATTGAGCTTGGCCAAGAACTGCGACAAAAAGCGCGGCAAACCCAGGCTCAAGAGTTCCTCCATGCGCGCGAAATGCAGCATGGCATGCATTTCGCCGGCGCGCCGCACAGTTTCCGCCGATTGCTGGTTGGCGACGGATCGCACATTGCCGTACACCTCCTTGCAGCAACGCAGCAGCGAGCGCGGCATGTCGTCGCGCAGGATCAGCAGTTCGGCGACGCGCAAGGGCGTGATCACGTCGCGGTAGACGCGCCGATACACCTCGAAGGCGGACAGGGCCCGCAGAAGTACGCTCCACTGAAACGGATCCGGCACCCCGCCGGCATCCGCGCCGGGCATCAGATCGCTCTGATGCGCGGTCAAGATACGCGCCGTGCTGTCGGCGCGCTCGAGAAAGGTACCGATGCGGGTGAAGTGAAAGGCCTCATCGCGCATCATCGTGCCGATCGTGACGCCGCGCGTGAGGTGCGAGCGTTCCTTGACCCATTCGACGAACTCGCCGATGTCCACCGAGCGGCGCGCCGCTTGCGACCGGGCGTCGAGCCAGGTGGAGTTCAAAGTCTCCCACAGCTCCGAGGTCAAGGAGCCGCGAACCGCGCGGGCATTCTCGCGCGCCGAGCGCAGGCAGCTGAAGATGCTGCCGCTGTACTCGCGATCCAGGCTGACGAATTGGAACACGGATTGGGGCTCGATGCGCGCGTGGCGCCCGGCGTAGGCCTCAATCATGTGCAACGCCTTCATGGTCGCCTGCAGCGATCCGGCCAGTTCATCCGGCGAGTGGGGCAGCAACGACATGCGATGGTGCGCGTCGACCATGCGCGCGAGACTCTCCGCCCGCTCGATGTAGCGCGACATCCAGTACAAATGATCGGCGGTGCGGCTTAACACCTAAGTCTCCAGCACCCAGGTGTCCTTGGTGCCGCCGCCCTGCGAAGAATTGACCACCAGCGAGCCTTCGCGCAGCGCCACGCGGGTCAGGCCGCCGGGAACGATGCTGACCTCGCGTCCCGACAGCACGAAGGGCCGCAGGTCAATGTGGCGCGGCGCCAGGCCTGCTGCCGCGAAGGTCGGGCACGTGGACAGCGCCAGGGTGGGCTGCGCGATGTAGCGCTCGGGCGCCGCGATAATCAGTTGCCGAAACCTATCGATCTCCGTTTGCGGGGCGGCAGGACCGATGAGCATGCCGTAGCCACCGGCGCCGTGGACCTCTTTGACGACCAGCTCGGGTAAGTGCGCCAGCACGTATTCGCGGTCGTCGCGATTGCGCAGCATCCAGGTATGGACGTTGCCGATGATGGGCGACTGGCCCAAGTAAAAACGAATCATTTCCGGCACGTAGGGGTAGATGGACTTATCGTCGGCGACGCCGGTGCCGATGGCATTGGCGATGGTGATGTGGCCGGCGCGGTATGCCGTCAGCAGCCCTGGCACGCCGAGCATGGAGTCGGGCCGGAACACCAGGGGGTCCATGAAGTCATCGTCGATGCGCCGGTAAATGACATCGACGCGCTGCGGGCCTTGGGTGGTGCGCATGAACACCGCTTCATCGCGCACGAACAGGTCCTGACCCTCGACCAGTTCGATCCCCATTTGCTGCGCCAGAAAAGCGTGTTCGAAGTAGGCGCTGTTGTGCGCGCCCGCGGTCAGCAGCACGACGGTGGGGTCGGCGACGCCGGTGGGCGCGACGCTGCGCAGGTTGTCGAGGAGTACGTCAGGATAGTGATCGACCGGTGCCACCCTGTGCGCCGAGAAGAGTTCGGGAAAGAGCCGCATCATCATCTTGCGGTTCTCGAGCATGTAGGACACGCCCGAGGGCACGCGCAGGTTGTCTTCCAGGACCTTGAACTCGCCGGCGTCGTCTCTGACGATGTCGATGCCGGCGATGTGGGCGTAGATGCCGCCGGGCACGTCCACCCCCTGCATTTCCGGACGGTATTGCGAGTTGCAGAGCACCTGTTCAGTCGGGATGATGCCGGCCTTGAGGATCTGCTGGTCATGGTAGATATCGTGAATGAAGGAATTGAGCGCCCGCACACGCTGTTTCAAGCCGCTTTCCAGCTGAATCCACTCCTCACGCGGCAGCACCCGCGGCACGATGTCGAAGGGAATGAGCCGTTCCGAGCCTTCTTCCTGGCCATACACGGCAAAGGTGATGCCGACCCGATGAAACAGCGCGTCCGCCTCCGCGCGCTTCTGCGCGAGCCGCTCGGCCGGCTGATCGCCCAGCCACTGCGAATAGCGCAAGTAATGCGCACGGCCCGCACCCTCTCTTGAGAACATTTCGTTGTACGGCGGATTGGCCATGAGCGCTCGTGATAGGCCTGCAACCGACAGGCGGAGATCCTGAATAATGTAATAAGGAATCCCACCCCGCAATGCCGGGCCTCGATGCGTGCTGCACTTTATTGGGGCGCGAGAGGTCCCAAGTGATCTTTGAGCGCCAGTGCCGTAGTCACGTGAGGATCGCCCGCGAAGCGCGCGGCGAAGTCTGACAGCAGGATTCGCGCCAGCCGCGGGGCGCCGCCGCCGCGGGCGGCCAGCTGGGCGATCGCCAACGTATCCGCCGCCGACTTGGGCCTGAATTTAGGGTCCAGGTCCAATCGTTGGGTCACCACGTCCAATGCCTCTCCGGTACGCTTCAGCGTCAGAAGGCGTGCGACCAGCTCTTCGCTGAGGCGGGTGACGTAGCGCGGATCGTCCCAGCTGAGCGTGCGTTCGCACAGCCAGCGGTAGTCCTCCGGTGTGTTGCCGTGGCTTTTGAGCCAATCTTCCAGCATCTGAAAGCTTTTGATGTGCGAGTCGGCGCGCATGAGACCGTAGGCCTCATGCACCACCTTGTCGTTCTCGCGCTGGGTTTGCTGATTCTCGAGCGCCGCGGTGCGTTCGGGACTGACCCAAGTCTCGAGGTTGAGCTCGTGGCGCCGCTCGTAGAGGGCGCCGCCCAAAAAGCTGAATACCGAGAGCACCGCAAACATGCCGATGACGACTTCAACGGGCAGCCACAGGTCGAAGGCCCACAACAAACGCAAACCCAAGGCGTAGGCAACAATCACCAGCAGCACCGCGCCGTACAAGATTCCCAGCCCGCGCACTAAATTGAACCAATACACGGGATATGCAGCTTTCAATATGTTGCTTTCCAGCCCCAAAATCGCGACCGAGGCGGGGAGAAAGAACAGGCAGACGATGGCGAGACCGACGGCGGCGCCGGTACCGAAGTGATCGTAAGTTTGGTACACGGCGTAACTGATGATTCCTAGAATCACGACTTGAGCCAAAGGGCGCTGCTCGTCGATGGGATTCATCATCTGAATATCGAGGGTGGGCGGTTCATCGAATCCGCGCACCGTGTGATCAAACAAGATGTAGGCGTATTTAAAGAACCAGGAAGTAACCAGCAGTGCCAAGGGAATGCCGACCAGACTCGCTTTGGCTGCCATGAACAGCAGGAAGGCAAAGACGACGACGACCGCCACGGCCCCGCCGCGCGCGGGTCGGAAGAGGTGGCGCAGCAGGTTCAAGTGCAAAGTATTAGCACAAGTCGTGTAGGTTTACTCATCGCATGAATATTGTGCATTAAAGGCACGCTATCCGGAATCGCCCGACTGCTCTTATCATTCGTACAGAGGCGACCTTGTGCGAGAGGGTTGTCCAAGATTTTTCAATATCGTCATAGGAAACTTTCTGGACAAATCTACGTCAGACTTTGATTCCGCACCGCGCTCAAAATTATCGAAAGCGGAGGCCATTCAAGAAGCCGCGCGGAAGTCACTTACAAAACTGTTTAGACCTCTATCCGCATTCCTCATAGATTGTGGGTTGAGCATAAGCGAAGCGAATTTAATATTGCGAACGGCGGCAGTTCAAAGCGCCGCCATGCGGCAACTCGAAAACAGCAACCGCGTCAACATTTCGGGCATAGCAGCCATAACGCGAATCCCGCGAGGAGAAGTTTCTCGGATTCTCAACTCTAGTGGGAGCCTTACTATCGGAGCAATAAAAGGTCGCCAAAACATTACAAGTAAAATACTAAGCGCGTGGCATCGTGACCCGAACTATTTAACAGCCAGTCGCCGGCCTCGAAATCTGAAGATTTTTGGAGTAGGCCCAACATTTGAATCCTTAGTTAGAAAATATGGACAAGGAATTCCCGTCAGAGCCGTCCTTGATGAGCTAAAGCACGTCGGAGCGATCCAATTACTGACTTCCTCTCAAAAAATTATCCCGAAGATGTCTTTAGCGATCAATCCTCGAATTACTTATAAAAAGATTAGCGATTTAGACGCTACAACGGATGACCTTTTCCTTCGTTTGCCGAGTTTCTCTGATTCTGCGTTTGTCGAAAAAGTGTCTGGCACAAAGGTCTGGTCCGGGCGCGTACCACTAATTCGAAGAAAGTTTGGAGCGAACGCTATGGCGCTGCTACGAGAACTTCAAACTGAATTGGCGCTGAAGAAAGCGAAGCATCATCCTGAAGATGAACAACACATGGCGCGCTTGAGCGTCAAGATTGTTTACAGTGAGGCGCGCGCTGAGTTAGCGAAGCATTCATTGAAGAGTCGCCGTAATTTTCATCGTATGCGCTAGACGCAAGTCAAGCGAACATCGGGCGTTTGACGATTCATGTGCCTCGGCATTGGATCATTTAGCGCGCAAGAAGCGAAAGATCTTTTGAACCTACGCGATCGAGCGCATTGGGCTTCACTCCTGAAACGTAAGGTTTCACTAGTCGCTTAGATACAAGATAATATAGCGGTATAACGGGATAATCATCGAGCATCGATCGCTCAGCGTTCGCTAGAAGGCTACGACGAATGTTCGAATCAGCAGTGCTCGCGGCTTCATCCAGGAATTTATCAAAAAGCGGATTCGAATAGCCAGTGTCGTTGTTCGAAGAGTTAGTTCGAAAAATATCCAAAAAGCTACTTGCGTCGTTGTAATCGGCCGTGTATGCCAGTCGAACAACTTCCCATTTGTGTTTGTCGTGTCGAGATTCTAGGAAGACTCGAAATTCTTCGTCCGTTAGGATCGTGTCCAGTCCCAATACTTCCTTCCACATCGCAGCGACCAAAATAGCTGTCTGCTTAATTGACGGGCTAGAATTGAGCAAGAGCCGTAGACGAAGCGGTGTACTGCCGGAGAACCCGGCTTCGGCGTATAGACGTCGCGCTTGGACAATGCGATCAGCATCGTTCAACGACTCCCAGTTCGACTGCTGCGGTTCATAGTTCCAAGTACCCGGCGGTACAAACCCGAACGCTGGAATTTGCCCCAACGCGAGAGAAGCGACGAGTCGGCGTCGATCAACTGCCATTGATAGTGCTTTGCGCAGTTTGAGGTTGCCTTGCAATTGAGGCGCTTCGAGGTTTAGGCCGTAATATGCGGTCGCCAAGAGCGGCGCGATCACAAGCTCTTGTGGATGTTCCTTTCGTAGGGATTCAATCGCATTGGGTGGCACGGTGTCAGTCATGTCAAGTTGGCCAGCTCGATATGCAGCAAACTGAGAGTTTTGATCTGGAGCGATTTGATAGTCGACGCTGTCTATCTGCACGTTGGCGCGGTCCCAATATGCGGCGTTCCGCTTCAGTTCAATTGTGGTTCCTGGCAACCAGCTGGAGAGTACGAACGGTCCATTTGATACCCATGAGATCGCAGTGTGGCTGCGGGCACTCACGTCCGAATAAATTGGAAAAGCGGCCGAATGGGCCAGAAGTTGTGGAAAATACGGTGCTGGTTGCTCAAGATTTACGATCAAAACATCGCTACCTTGCGCGACGACGCCTAATGTGGTCGGCGACAATTTGCCGGAAATTATCGCCGCGGCTCCCTTGAGAAGTTTCAGCTCGCTCGAAATCGGCGAAGCTTGCTTCGGATCCAATATTCTCTGCCAGGACGCAACAAATTCACTTGCCACCACACGTTTTCCATTGGACCAGCTGGCGTTTGGCCGAAGATGAAATGTGTATTTGGTTCCAGTCGGGTCCACATCCCAGGACGAAGCAACTCCAGGAACAACTTCTCCGTTCGATGATTCCCGAGTTAAGCCCTCGTAGAGATCCTGAATCACCTGAGTGGAAAAATTGTCAGCAGCGGCAGCGGGGTCCAAAGAAGCGGGTTCACCGCTTATACCCCGCCTGAGCTCCAGCGCGTGCGATCCCGATACTGGAACGTTGGTGTCCTGAGCGCATCCGCCTATCAGCCCAGCAAGGCCAAAAACCAGAGCCAAGCGTAGCAAGGAGCGCCCCAGCTGCGTGCCGGTCTCGGTGATCGTCCAATGACCAAATTGACAATAATGTGAATGCTTAGTGATGTAAATCACTAAAACACCTGTGGGTAGTTGCGGATTACGTGAAGTAGAGCACACAAATAGTTGTATTATGTTGTCCGGTGGAGCAATCTGTTAAAGGCAATCTTCTTGCGGCAATAACGCACGTGCTTCGGCCGCTATGTCGAATCGCCATAAGAAATGGCATTGGGTTTGAGGATTTGTCAATGGCTCTGCAGAGCGCGCTTTTAAACGGCGCTAGAGCTGAATTGGTGTTGACGGGCAGAAAGGAATTTTCAGAAGAAGAGGTGGGATTGATGGCAGGGATGACAGCTCTTCAAGTCCGAGGAGTTCGCGCAGCAGGAAGCCAAGCAAATATTGCGTTGAACTACTCTTTAGCCGCATCAGAAGTTTTAGCGGGCTGGCACTCGGATGTCCTCTATCTAGGTCCTTATGGGCTTGTCTTAGATATTCCAATTTCCCCGGAAGACTCAGGCCGCGGATCAGATTCGCGATGCTTTGAGCATTTGGTTGAAAAATACGCTGGTCCGAATGTCTCCGCTTCCATCGTGCTTGACGCGCTCTTGAAGTCTGGCGCGGTACAAAATTTAGGTAACGGATTCGTGCGATGTGTCGCCCGAACATACATCGCAGAGCGACTTAGTCCGGCGCATATCCAAGAGTTTGCAGAAGCGGTCCATAACGTAGTGGGGACCATGGCTGTAAATCTAAAACGTACCGTCCGCGGTACAGGTCTACTGCAGCGAACTGTTTTTGCCGACTACGGACTCACCGAAGAAGATCTTGCGAAATTCAACGGTTTCATTCGAAAAACCGGAGAAAAATTTACAGAAGAAGTGGATACATGGTTTTCCAAACATTCCAACAAAGAAAAACAAGGTCCAATAAAGACAGGAATCGGCTTGTATCACTATGTGGAAAACGATGAAGACCGCGAGGACTACCTCAAATTGCTTCATGGAGAAGCGGCTAAATGATGAAGCAAGTTTTCGTCGCATCGGGGGTGCGGGAAAAAATCAGTTCGTTGTGAAGAGAGAAAGACGAACGCGCGTTAGCTAAAGAATCGCCAAAAGAATTGCCAACTGAAGGGACTTAAAATGGACACGAGATTTGTAAGGATAGTACGAAGAATTGCAACACCAACATGTGCGGTCGTCGGCGTGATGGCGGCAGCGCACTCCTATGCCGGCCCCGCGCGGATCGCACCCCATCCCGCAGCGCAGATTGGATCCAATGGACTCTTTCGACCGGCAGCACAGATCGGATCGAATGGGATAGTTCGCCCGAGTGCACAGATCGGATCGAATGGGGTAGTTCGCCCGAGCGCACAGATCGGATCGAACGGAATAGTTCGTCCCAATGCGCAAATGGGATCGAACGGAATTTCTGGGTCCAGTAGTCAGGCTTTTCTACCGATGCCGAGGGGCATGAATGCCGGGTCGCGCGGAATCACCGGCACTGACGGCATCACCGGGACCGACCTTGTAAGGGCCCGCGGCATTACTGGCACCGATGGCATCACCGGGACTGATCTAGTAAGAGCTCGCGGCATTACCGGCACCGATGGCATCACTGGGACTGATCTTGTAAGAGCTCGCGGCATTACCGGCACCGATGGCATCACTGGGACTGATCTTGTAAGAGCTCGTGGAATAACAGGCACCGATGGCATCACTGGGACTGATCTCGTAAGAGCTCGTGGAATAACCGGCACCGATGGCATCACTGGCACCGACGGTATCACCGGGACTGATCTTGTGAGGGCCCGCGGCATCACCGGCACTGATGGCATCACTGGAACTGATCTTGTGAAGGCTCGCGGAATAACCGGCACCGATGGCATCACTGGCACCGACGGCATCACCGGGACTGATCTTGTGAGGGCCCGCGGCATCACTGGTACCGATGGCATCACAGGAACGGATCTTGCGAAGGCTCGCGGAATAACTGGCACCGATGGTGTCGCCCCCGCCAATCGGCTGGTGTTTACGCAGTAACCGGGACTGAGATGGTGTCACGTGACGCCGACTTTCTGAGCGAGAGCGGCGTCACAGGCAATGGCAGCGTTGGCATTTGGATGCGCATGCTGGATATTTTGGCGACACAGTCGGAAATTCTTGTGCCGTTCAGTGTTTTCTAACACCTGAATATATTCGTTTGCCGATGGTTGATCGCTCTCAGGCGTTAATCTGCTGGCGCTGCGGCGCTTCTCTCGCGGCGCTCAGCCTACCTCTGCGTCGTCTCGACGTTTGCAAAGCGTGTAACGCTGAACTGCATGTATGCAAGATGTGCGTCGAATACGACACGTCATACGCCAAGCATTGCAAGGAACCGACGGCCGAAGAAGTGCGCAAGAAAGACGAGGCAAACTTTTGCGATCACTTCAAGCCTAAGGCCGGCGCCTATATCGCAAAGAATGAGGCAGAGATCGCAAAGGTGAAATCGGCGTTGGACGACCTATTTAGAAAGTGACTTCTTTTTGGTCTTCCTTGGCTTTTTGGCGGTCTCTGCGATCCGCCATAAATATAGCGCCGCAACTGATCGATGCGGTTGCCATTTCTCCGAATGTTTCAAGAGCTGCTTCGGTGATGGCAGGGCTCGCTTGCGATACAGGACCTGAAATCCCTTGCGCACGCCATAGTCAGTCACCGGCATCACGTCGGGCCGACACAGCGTGAAGAGCATCAGCATATCCACGGTCCACATCCCCACGCCGCGCGCTTCCATCAATTGTGCGTAAATGTCGGCGTCCGACATCTGCGCGATCAGGGCAGTGCTCGGGATCTTTCCTGCATTCACCCTGACGCAGATGTCTTTCATCGCCAATGCCTTGCTGCGTGACAACCCAGCAGTGCGTAATTCTACTTCGGTCATTTCTGCCAGGCGTTTCGGGCATGGAAGTCCATCTGAAAACAAGCCCAGGACCCGGGCCCAAATAGCCCGGGCCGCCGCTCCGGCCAGTTGTTGATGGGCGATGCTTTCTAGCAGCGCAACATACGGCTCACGAACCGCAGGCGTGGGTAACTCGAGCCTTCCAATGCGATCGATCCATTCTGCGAATCGCGGATCGCTCTTGCGAAGGTGCCTGATGGCAGAGGTCGGCATGCGGGGATTTTAATCCGAACTCGCGGGCCGTCGTGGTGCACTCGATGTTGGGTTCACTGTCCTGCTGACACGACGGATGTAAAGACCGCGATCATCGGCGCTTGCCCTCTGTGCAATTCTTGACAAATATACATCTAAACGGCCAAAAATTAGGGGATTCCCGCATATTCATTCTGAGGGTATACGCTCACATTAGATGGGGCGTATAAAGAGATTTGTACTGATATATTAGAGTGTGCCCGGAGTTCCAAAGGATGGCGACGTCTCCGGATTTTTTACGCCTCGCGTCTAATGCAACGCGCGCGTTGGCGGACACGGCCCTAGACAGCCTCCGAGATGCTGTACTCGTAGTTGATGCCCGTCATAAGCATTTACCCGTGGTCCTCGCGAACGCGGCCGCGCGCCTATGCCTGTCCGAGCCCGATCCGACCGCTCTGATCGAGGCACCGCTCGCTCGCTATCTCGACCCGGATTCCGCGACCCAAATCGTCCCCATTGTTAGCTCTCTTTCCGATGCCGACAGACGTTCGAGCCGCGCCTTGACGTGGCGATTCGTCGGCGGTGAGCAGTCTGCTTTGACCGAGCTGAAACCGCTGATGTCGGCACCCGGTCAGCATCTGGTGATGCTCACATTTGCGCCGCCGGCGTCTCAACCGGCGCTCGAAACGGCCATCGATCAGCTGCCTTATGACGTGCTCATCCTCGACACCGATCTTAAAGTCACCTACGCCAACACCGGCGCGATACGCTCCGCCGGCCCGGTCCCGGGCGGCGCAGTGGGTTGCTCTGCGCTGATGCTGACGCCGACGTTGTTGGTGCAGCCGGACGTATTTGCGCGCGCGCTCCAAGGCCATTCCTACCACGATGAATCGCTGGCGTTTGAGGAGCCCGGTCGTCCCGCGCGCCGCTTCGAGATCGATGTGCAGCCGCTCAAGGGGGTCGCTGGAATCGTCGGTCTGGTGATCTTGTCTCTCGAAGTAACAGAGCGGCGTGCGAACAATCGCGCGCAAGGCAGCGGTGAACGGCGCCTGCTGGCCCTCACGGAACACGCACAGGACATCATTACGATTGCGGCGGCGGATGGTCGCGTGAAATATATGAGCGCCGGGGTACAAAATTTACTCGGCTTCACGTCCGAGGAACGCGAATCGCATTTCGTGTTCGAACTCGCGCATTCGGATGATCGTGAGGATTTGCTCGCCAAGTATCGCCAACTGATCGCCGGCGAGATCAAAGGGTTCTCGCGCGAGTTTCGGGCCCGTCACAAGGACGGCTCCTACCGCTGGCTGGAGTCGCGCTGCGTCTCGGCGCTCGCCAACCCGCTGATCGACGGTGTCGTCATCAATTCGCGCGATATCACCGAGCGCAAGCAGGCGGAATTTCGCCTCGCCCAACGCGAGGAAGTATTCCGCCTGGCCGCCGATGCGGTCGACGGCATCATTTTTGAGTGGGACATTGTCAAGGGCGTGGTGCATCGCTCGCGCGGTGTCCAGGAAGTGTTGGGAATTATTCCGGAGGAGATGGAATCCTCCGCTGATGCTTGGTTCGAGCGGATTCATCCGCGCGACTTCAACGCGGCGAAGAAGGCAATCAGCGCGGCGCTCATCAACGGCCGCGGCTGGGCTACGACCTATCGAATTCGCGATGCCAAGGGCCGCTACAAATCCATCTTGGATCGCTCGTTGATCCAGCGCAACGCGGCGGGCGATCCGGTGAGAGTCATCGGCTGTTGCATGGACGTCTCGGAAATCAAGCGCTTGACCGATATTCTCGAGGAAACCCAGCGCATCGCGATGATCGGGGGCTGGGAATACAGCTACGCGACCCAGGAACTGACCTGGACCGAAGAGATGTATCGCATCTTCGGCGCCAAGCGCGGGGAATTCGAGTTGACGTGGGAATCCATGTTCGCGCAATGCGTGCCTGAGTCGAGAGAACAGTTTCGCGAAGCGTGCCAAAAAGCCGAGGCGGGCGCCGGGCACATCGATCTCGAACTCGAAATCAACACGCTCAAGAATCAGCGGATCTGGGTGAGGGTTATCGGGCACTTGGAAATGTTGGGCGGTCAACCGTTTCGCGCCTATGGTTCCGTGCAAAACATTCAGGCCAAAAAGCTCGCGCAAATTGCACTCGAGAACAGCACCGGATGGCTGAAGCTCTCGATGACGATGGCGAACATGCATGCGTGGCGCTGGGATCGGGCGCAAAACTCGTTCGAGTTCGCAAATTTGGAAAACCCTCAGATCCACCTTCCCAGCGTTTTTCCGGATATGCAAACCATGTTGGCGCGGGTCCATCCGAAGGATCAAGGCGCCGTCAAACGCGCCATCGACAGTGCCTTTGCGGGCGAGGTTGAGGTCCGACAGGAATTTGAACTGCTCGGCAACGATGGCCGCTACCGCTCCTACGCCACGACGGCCAGGCCGCTCTGGGACGGTGCTGCGCCCCGCGGGTTGGTGGGCGTCATTCAGGATGTCACGGCGCGGCGGGATTCCGAACGCCGCTTGCGGCGTTCCGAGGAGTTGTTGCGCGCGACGACGAGCAATACCGCGGACACGCTGTTTCTGCTCGATACGGCGATGCGGGTCCGCTTCGTGAACAATTGCGTCAACGGCCTCGCGCCCGAACAGATCATTGGCCGAGAGATCAATACGCTGCTTCCTGCGGCTGCCAGCGCGGGCGTGCTGCGGAAGCTCGGACATATATTGGAGTCTGGGGAAACCACAACCTTCGAATTTGAAGCCATTGCCGACGGCCAGGGGCAGTATTTTGAAAATCGCGCGGTGCTGGTGCGCGACGACGGCATCGCCACCGGCATTTCCATTTCGATGCGCGATATCACCGAGCGCAAGCGTCTCGAGCAGGAGATTCTGGATGTATCGGGCCGTGAGCGTCAGAGTATCGGTCGTGATTTACACGATGGCTTAGGCCAAGAGCTCACCGGCGTCGCGCTCATGTTGCGCGGTTTGTCGAGCCGCATTCAACAGCGCTGCCCCGATGTACTCGAGAATGTGAACGAAATCATTGGTCACTTGAACCAATCGATTGAAACGGCGCGCTCCTTGGCGCGCGGACTGTTACCGGTTCGAACCGAAACGGGCGGTTTAAGCGCGGCGTTGCGCGCGCTCGCTGCACGAAGTCGCGATCTCTACGGGCTGGAAGTGACGTTCCGCCCAGAGATGTGTCCTGAGTTTATCTTCACGGAAACCGACGCGAGCCATCTGTATCGCATCGCCCAGGAGGCGTTGACCAATGCCTCGCGGCACGGCCACGCCAGCTTGGTGGACATATCGTTGATCGCCACGGAAGAGGCCTTTACGCTGCGCATCACCGACAACGGCGTAGGGTTCGTGCGCACTGCACCATCCGGTTCGGGGATGGGCCTGAAAATCATGAAATACCGCGCCGACATGATCGGCGCCAAGTTTGAGATCGCGGCTCACGAGCCGCGCGGCGCGGCGGTTACCGTAACCGGGTAGCCGGCCGTGAAGCTTAAGATACAATGTGATGACGCCATAACAGGAGGAGCCACTCATGGCAGCCAGCAGTGCATGGATTCGATCGTCGATGTCCCCCACAGGTGCTAATACCGGCAAGCGCCGGGTCAGACGCGTATTGATCGTCGACGATCACCCGATCGTGCGCCAGGGATTGCGGCGCATCATGGAGAACGAGGAAGACCTGATCGTCTGCGGCGAAGCGGAAACGGCGCGCGATGCGCGCACCGCGATTAAAGAGCTCAGCCCCGATGTCATGATCGCCGATATCAGTTTGAAGCAAAGCGACGGCATCGAGCTGGTGCGTGATGTGCGCGCTCACCACCCGCAATTGCCGATTTTGGTGCTGTCCATGCACGATGAAGCCATTTATGCCGAACGCATGCTGTCCGCGGGCGCCAACGGTTACATCATGAAACAGGCCGCCAGCGAGCAGTTTCTCGTCTCGTTGCGCCGGGTCCTGGACGGGGGCATCTATGTCTCCGAAGCGGTCGGCAACAACATGATTCAAAAGTTCGCAGCCGGTGGATCGTATATCTCCGCGAATCCGATCGACCGTTTGAGCAATCGGGAATTGCAGATCCTACACATGATCGGCAAGGGCATGAGCACGCGCGAGACGGCGGAGTCCTTGAATTTGAGCATCAAGACCGTCGAATCGCATCGGCAGCGCATCAAGCGCAAGCTCAACCTCAATACCGGCACGCAGTTGGTTCAGTATGCGGTGAACTGGTTTACCGGCCGCGAGGGCAGCGGTACATCGGCATCGAGCGAGAGCCCGAACTCCTAGAAAGCTTGTAGTGGTGGCTTACGAGTCCGAAATGCTCGGTCGCTGCGTGGTGACT
>Ga0209330_1000264_pt1 | contig 25255 bp, 14 predicted proteins | sample JacPinW_OM2H0_O3_FD_187969 | JGI IMG/M metagenome (GOLD analysis project Ga0209330, IMG submission 187969) | Forest soil microbial communities from Algoma, Ontario, Canada - Jack Pine, Ontario site 1_JW_OM2H0_O3 (SPAdes) (version 2) | ecosystem: Environmental > Terrestrial > Soil > Boreal...
AAGCCGCAGGCCGGCATGGGGGTTTCGGCGGCGGATTACGATCTGGATGGAAACCTCGATCTGGTCAAGACCAATTTCGCCGGCGACACCCCTTCGCTCTACCACAATCAGGGCGCGGGCGAATTCGAGGACGCCACCTTCGCCGCGGGGTTGGGTGCGCACACGCAGTTTCTGGGATGGGGTTGCGGGTTCCTCGATTTCGACAACGATGGCTGGCCCGATATTCTGATCTGCAACGGCCACGTTTATCCCGAGGTCGAACAACTGAAAACCGAAGCCGGTTATGCCCAACGTAAATTGCTTTACCGGAATTCGCGGAACGGACATTTCGCCGATGTTTCCCTGCAGGCGGGAGGGGGGATTTCAGATCCAGCGCCGTGCCGGGGCTGCGCTTTCGGCGACTTCGACAATGATGGTGATATCGATGTGGTGGTTAACACGGTCAATGACTATCCGCAGTTGTTGCGTTGCGATTCCAAGTTGGAGAACAACTGGATCAAGGTTCGCACCATCGGAACCAAGTCAAATCGCAGCGGGATCGGGGCACGGCTGATTTGCACGACGCACGTTGCGGGTGAGGCGAAAACCCATCAGCAGATCGACGAAGTGCGCAGCGGGGGCAGTTATATTTCGCAAAGCGACTTGCGAGTCCACTTCGGCTTGGGAAAAGCTGAGAAGGTGGAGGTGATGGAAATCCGCTGGCCCAGCGGCCACGTCGATACCCTGAAAGATGTGAAGGGCAACCAGTTGATTTTCGTGAAGGAAGGCGAGGGAATCAGCCGGACGGTGCAATTCACCAAGGCGTTAAAGCCAGGCAAATAAACTTCGTTAAGGCTTCTTCAGTTCCGGCGCGGCTGCTGCACCGGCCCCTTCTTTCACGGTATGAATCGCGTCCACGCCCAGGTCTGCAAATTTTTCCACCAGTCCACTCGGCCAACGAATCTCCATCCATTCGATTTTCGTGGAAGCTCCCAGTCCGAAGTGCAGCCGCATATCGCTATTGGAAATGTAGCTGGAGCCGCTGCGCACCTCGTTTACGAGAATGCGCTTCGCGGTCTTCACCAAAACCCGGGCACCGATGCCGTCACGATTCGATTTTGTTCCCACCAGATGAATCGCGATCCAGTGATTCGGCGTGCGGACCTGATTCACAAGCAGGCTGGGTGCGGCATTCATATTGCTTATCACTGCGGATATCCGCCCGTCGTTCCACAAATCTCCAACCGCCAGGCCGCGAGACGAAGCCGCACCGGCTATGCCTGGCCCGGCTGAGGCTGAAATATCGGTGAATGTTCCGTCTCCATGGTTGTGATAAAGAATGCGCGGTTCCCGGTAATTGCTTCCCAGGTGCTGGCTGTCGACTTCGGGATAAACGTGTCCATTCACCAGAATCAAGTCGGGCCAGCCGTCGTTATCAAAATCGAAAAACATTGTTCCCCAGCCCAGATACTGGGTATACAAGCCCAGTCCTGCGGCCGAAGTGGCATCGGTAAATGTTCCATCGCCATTGTTGCGATATAGAGTTGAGGTATCGTCGGAAAAATTTGTCTTGAAGATGTCCAGGTGGCCGTCGCCGTTGTAGTCGGCAATGGTGGATCCCATGCCAGCCTGCTCGCGGCCGTCTTCATTGAACGCCGCTCCCGCGGTCACTGCAACATCGGTAAACGTACCGTCGTGGTTGTTGCGGTAAAGAACGCTGGGCGTGCTATCGCACGCAATGAAAATATCGGGCCAGCCATCTTCGTCGAAATCCAGCGTGGAAACGCTGAACGCGTAATGCCCGTCGGTGCGGTCAATGTGCGCCTTGGCGGTGACGTCTTCAAAGGTGCCGTCGCCTTTGTTGTGATAGAGAATATTCTTCGCGCCCGGTAAACCACGCGGGCCACACATCACAGGAACGCCTTTCCATATACAAGTGGGTCGTTCGCCCGGCGCGGGCGCCGTCGCCAAATCGAAATCCACATAGTTGGCTACGACCAGGTCGAGCCGACCGTCGCGATCATAGTCGACGAAAGCGCAGCCGGTGCCCCAAGCTTTTCCCGAGCCTGCGACTCCGGCTTTTTCCGCCACTTCAGAAAAAACGCCGCTTTGATTGTGATACAGGCGGTTCTTGCCATAGTAGGTGATGTAGATATCTTCCCAGCCGTCGTTGTCGTAATCCCCGATGCAGACCCCCTGGCCCCAGCCAGTTGTGGTTAGCCCAGCTTTGACGGTCACGTCCGTGAAAGTTCCGTCGTGATTGTTACGATAGAGATGATTGCTAGGTGCTGGTCCGGCGGGAGTCGTTCCAAGCCTGGTTCCGTTTACTAGAAAAATATCGGGCCATCCGTCGTTGTCGTAGTCGAATATCGCAACGCCCGTACCGGTGGTCTCAATGATGTATTTCTTGGTGTCGATGCCGCCGAAGATTTCCTGCATGGTGAGCCCGGCCTTCGCGGCGATATCGATGAAATTGGCGATTGGCTTAACGGACGCGGTGCTTGAAGGCTTCGCTTGCTGGCCGCAACAGGCGCCCACCAGAAAGAACAAGATCCAGCCCGGGATAAAACTGTGAAAGGCACGCTTGAGATTGAAGGAGCACAGGGCTATCGACGGCGTAGTCCGAAATCGCATGATCTGCTTCGAATGTTAGGTTGGTTCGGTGAAAATGGTCAATGCTATCCTGTAAATCCAGCTCGCCTTAACATCGATGCGTGCCTTCCCCCTATCCGGCAGTTTGCTTGTCGTGGTTCTCGTCTGTGGGCTTGCAAGTGGAATGCCTCAGGCACAGCCTGCGACTTCCGGGGCGTCCACGGCATATCAAACAGGCCTGGCGGCATTCAAACGCGGCGATTTACCATCCGCCGGAGATGCTTTCCAAAAGGCGGTAAAACTCAATCCCCGCGATGCCGACGCTCAAAACATGCTTGCCCAGGTATTGCTGCAAGAAGGTGACGTGGATAATGCCATCGTCCACTTTCGCAGGCTGGTCGAACTGCGACCGTCTCTGGCGATAGCTCATGGTTATCTGGCTCGGGCGCTGCAAACGAAGGGCCGCCTCGACGAGGCGATTACCGAGTTTCGCATCTCTGTACAGTTCGCTCCGAAGCAGTGGCAAGCTCGCCAGTCGCTGGGACTCGCTCTTAGCCTGCAACACAAAACTGATGATGCCATCGCGGAATTCAAGCAAGCGATCCTTCTTGCCCCAAAACAAGCCGAGTTGCACGACGATCTCGGATCACTCTTCGCGCAGGAATTAAAATTCGGTGACGCCGAAAGCGAATTCCGAGAAGCATTAAAACTCAACCCCGATTACGAGCCCGCTTATCTGCATCTCGGTGCGGAGCTCTCCAGCGAGGGTGAACCTAAGAAAGCGCAAGAGGCTATGGATCATGCACTACAACTCGATCCCAAGGACGCAACCGCCTGGTACTACCGCGGCACCTTGCTCGAGGCGCGGGGCAATCGCGACGAAGCGCTGCGATCCTACGAACATGCCACCGAACTTCAGCCCAATGCCGCTCCTTTGCAGACGCGCTTCGGCCTGCTGCTCCAGCGGCGAGGAGACCCAGAACGCGCCGCGGACGCCTTCAAGAAAGTTGTCGCACTCACGCCTGCCGACGCCGAAGCCCACAACAATCTCGCGCTTGCCCTGTTGCAAGCTGGAGACGCCGGCGCGGCCATCAAAGAATTTCAGGAAGCGAGTCGTCTTCATCCCGACGACCCAGGATTCATAGAAAACCTCGGCACGGCATACCTGCAGAAGACGGACTTCGCCGCTGCAATTTCACAGTTCCGCACCGCTCTCCAACTCGATCCCGCGGCCGCGAGCTTGCATCACAACCTCGCCCTGGCGCTAAAACTTTCAGACGACCTGCCCGCGGCGATCGCCGAATGGAAAGAGGCGATTCGCCTCGATCCGAAATTGGCGGACGCATACTACAGCCTGGGAGTCACTCTCTGGCAGTCGGGAGATTTTCCCGGCGCAGCGGAACAGTTGCAGCAAGCCATCCAAATTCGGCCGGACTATGCTGAGGCCTACTACACTCTAGGCACAGTCTTGAAACAGACGAACAAACTACAGGAAGCGGCGGACGCCTTGCGGCAAGCGATTCGCCTCGATCCCGATTTCGCCGGCGCACACACCACGTTAGCTGCGGTACTGCGTCAATTGGGCGATTCCGCAGGAGCCGCGGCCGAAAGCAAAGCCGGGGCAGCGATGAGCAAGCAGAAAACCGATCAGCAGGCCGCGACCTTCGCTACCAATTCCGGGCGCCGATTACTTGCTGCCGGCGATCTCGATGGCGCCATCTCGCAGTTCCGCGCCGCAACTCGCTCGCTGCCCTCCTATGCCCTGGCGCACTACGAGCTCGGCGTGGCGCTCAGCCAGAAGGGTTTAAAGGAAGAAGCCGGCGCAGAGTATAAAAAAGCCACCGAATTGGATCCTCATCTCGTTGCTCCTGTCAGCTCGGTTCACTAGCTCAACGATTAGGATCGGGATGCGCATCTCAGTTGCTCCCCTTGCGCACAGCTAGAAGATCAGTGATCACCGGAACTCCGTGCGTCACCTTCACGTGCAACAGCGCCTCAAACGGCTCAATCCCGCCGGCCTTCGAAACACCCAGGCGCTGTAGAAGCTCACTGAGAGAATCTTCACGACAAACGTACTCCGCAGCCGCCTGGGTGCCCACGGTAGTAGTTCCCGCGAGGATCAGCATCGAGTGTGCCGGGTCCAATCCTGGCTTTAGGCCGACGATTGCGTAGTCCTCGTTCACCGACTGGCTCGAAGGGCTCGCCAGGAAAACCTGCGACTCCCCAGCCGCCGGATGCACGTTGATCACCTCTACGTCTCCCTTGCGAGGCCCGGAAGTCACCTTCTGAAAAATGAATTCCCGCGTTCCTGGAATTTCCAGCAGGATCAGATTTTCCGCGGGGGAACCGATAAAGATCAGATCGTTGTTCCTGACATCATCCAGGGAAAACAGTGCCCCGCGCTTCACTCGAAGTTGGCGGTTGAGGAGGCCGAAAACCCGGTCCAGTTCGTGGATCGCCAGGACCTCACCCACCCCGGTGTAATGGTCGAGGATCGCCTCCCGCGAATCGGTCGACGGATTGTAGTAACGCATGTTGGTCTGCGGACGCCCCACAAAGCTGGCATTGCTGAAAATTACCCACGGCGGCTGCGGAGCGGTCACAAAGCGGCTCCAGAAAATCCCGTAGGCCGACGGTGCAGTCTCCTTTGCTCCGGTTTGACTTCGAGATTGCCCCGACCACAGCACCGCACTTGTGATCAGCGCGGCGACTAACAGCACCGAAAGAGCGCCCACCGCAACGGCCCAGGCGCGATTCGAACTGCCTCCGCCGCTGCTCTCCTTCTCTAGCGCCAGGCCAGCTGGCAATTGGCCGCCCGGAGTGCGCACATGAAACGTAAGCGAGTACGACCCCTTGGGCAACTCCACCATAATGGGATCTTCCTGCCCTTCGTGGGCGTAATGCTCTGCCAGTTTCAATCGCAGGCGTCCCGCCTGTACTCGGACCGTGGAGTCGCTTTGCGGGTCAAACCCACCCGATCGCCCGAGGATCTCAGTGGCAATTTGGTACTCCTTAAGCGCCACCCCCGGATGATCAAGGGAGTGTTCCGCCAGATATCGGAGCAATTTGCAAAGCGATTCAGACCCGCTGAGGCTATGGCTTTTAATAAGCCTATCTATTTGCTGGAAGCACTGCTGCCGTCCGATTGCGAAACCGTGTGCTAACGCCATGTGACAGAGAGGTAACCTACCCTTGTATCTTACTGGAGGCTAAGCAATTTACAAGCGTAACGGTATAAAACGTAATGAAACTTAATCCAATAGTCCTTTTGCACTAGGAATTGCAGGCCACTCGGTAACAGTCTTTGTGTGTCTGTTTTCCGGGGCCAAGTTTCCCAAAGCACCAGGAGGAAGGTCATGAAGAGGTCACTCGTCGCGGCTGTGGCAGCACTCGCTCTTCTCTGCGGTCTCTGCACATCAAAAGCATCCGCCCAAGCGGTCTACGGCAGCATCCTTGGTACAATCACCGACCCTTCCGGCGCAGCCGTTGCTAAGGCCACGGTGACGGTGACCGACCAGGGTAAAGGCACTTCAGAGACCACCACAACGAACGACAGCGGTAACTATAGCGTCACTCACTTAATTCCAGACACGTACACTGTCCACGTCGAAGGCACGGGGTTCAAGAGTCTTGAATTCAAGAACGTCATCGTAAATGCTGACGCCGGTAGCAACGTGAATGGCCAGTTTCAGTTGGGATCGACCAGCGAGCAAGTCGAGGTGACCGCCGAAGCGCCGCAACTCAAGACCGACCGCGCCGACGTAGCCATCGAGTATAACGAACGGTACGTTGAAGACTTGCCGATATTAAATCGCAACTTCACCAGCTTTGAGTTGCTATCCCCCGGAACACAAAAACTCGGGTGGGGCCACGCAGCCACAGAGAACCCGCAGGGCAGTCAACAGATTTTTGTCCAAGGCCAGCACTTTAGCGGCACAGCCTACGAACTGGATGGAACTGACAACCAAGACCCCATCCTGGGGATTATCGTCGTCAATCCGAATCTGGACGCGGTGACGGAAACGAAAGTCGCTTTACAGAACTATGACGCCGAATTTGGCAAAGCGATAGCCGGCGTCGTGACAGCGCAAACGAAGTCTGGCAGCAATGACATCCACGGCAGCGGATTTTGGTTCCGGCGTACAGATGCAGAGCAGGCGCGCGATCCTTTTACGCAATTTGCGCCTGACCCAATCACCGGTCGGTTTCTTCCGTCATCTCGCTGGCAACAGTTCGGCGGGTCAGTCGGCGGCCCCATTATCAAGAACAAGGTCTTCTTCTTTGGAGACTACCAGGGAACTCGCCAGTCCAACGGCATCACGAATCAATTAACGATTCCGACTGCACTGGTGCAAAGCACATGCAACCCAGCTACCAACGCCACCAGTGCCAGTCCGGGGTACTGCAATTTGAGCGAGTATCTCACCGCTGGGCTCACTGGCGGAGGACAGATTTATAATCCAACTCCAGGCCCCACCAACCCGAACGCTACCCTCACGGGAAATGGCGGGAACCGGGCTCCATTCGGACCAGCAGGCGCCTGCTCGGGAAACTGTATTCCGATCGCTGATGTCTCTCCGCAGGCGGCGGCAATTCTGGCGCTGTTCCCCGCTCCCCAAAATGGGAGCCTTTTCAACAACTTCGTCTCCTCCGGATCCGGCCCCTTCACCCAAAACAGTTTCGACACACGGATTGACTTTGCGGCTAGTTCAACCCTGAACGTTTTTGGCCGTTTCAGCTTGGATTACTTCAAGTTGTCGGGTGTCGGATCTCTGGGTCAACTGGGTGGTCCGGGTACCGGGTTGCTCGGACTGGCTGGCAGTTCCATCACTCACAACTACAGCTTAGCCTCGGGCTTTACCAAAACTTTGAGCACGTCGCTTCTTACCGATTTCCGCTTCGGGTGGTTCAAATACAATCCGCAGACTCAGAAACCCGATGGCGGCACTCCGATGACCAATTTCGGAATCCCGAACGCAAATACCAGCGATCCCAAAACCGCCGGTTTGGGTGCATTCCTCCTCGGACCAGACCCGAACACAGGGGAGGCCGGCACGAACAACAACGGCAGCGCCCTGACCATATCCAGCTTCGGTGATGGCCTTGGCGTAGCTCGTTGCAACTGCCCACTCACAGAGCGTGAAGATCAATTCCAGTTCGTCAACAACTGGACCAAGACCAAGGGCAACCACATCATCAAATTCGGAGCCGACATCCGCTACGCCCGCAACCTGCGTATACCCAGCGATAACAACCGCACGGGCGAATACAATTTCAGCCCGCTGGCGACGTCCAATCAGTTTAACGGGAATCTCGCGACTCCTCTACCGGTTGGCGGCTTAGACTTGGCAACATTTCTGCTTGGCGACGTCACTTTGCTGGCGCGTTATGTCGACAATCCAGCTCTAACCAACATCAACAACGCCGCTGAACGCCAGTTGCGTCTGTTCTTTTACGGTCAGGATACCTACCGGATAACGTCAAAGCTGACCGTCAACTACGGACTGCGGTGGGAAATTTATACTCCTGAATCTGTGCTTGCTAAGGGTTACGGAGGGTTTGCAAACATCGTGGACAACGGGGGCACGGGCGTTATTCGTGTCGCCGGATTTGGACCCTACGGACTGAATGGAAATGTGGATAATACGTTCCACGCGTTCGCCCCTCGTCTTGGAATTGCCTATCAACTCACGCCGAAGACGGTTCTGCGCATGGGCTACGGACGGAGCTACGACATTGGAGTGTTCGGATCAAACTTCGGACACACCGTGACCCAGAACCTGCCAGTGCTTGTAAAGCAGAATATTGATGCTTCCGCGGTCAATAGCGCAGCTAATCCTAACGAGATCCCGGTCTTCAACCTTGCGCAGGGGCCCATCGCCCCCGTGTTCCCCGCGGTTCCAGCCAACGGGCAAATCACTTTCGCCAGTCTGAATGGCCAGGATAGCGGTGTACACATTCGCCCAATCAAACAGGTTTTGCCGACCTTGGACGCGTGGAACTTGACAGTCCAGCGCCAGGTAACCAACACAATCTCGGCCGAGGTTGCGTACGTCGGGAACAAGGGCTCGCACGGATTTTCCGGGGATGGTCCAAACTATGACATTAACCCGGTTTCTATGTTCTTGTACCAGACAGGCGCGGCCTCGGATTTGCGGCGTCCGCTGTGTCACCCGGTATTCACGGTTGCGCCGGGAACGGCCGGAGTTACCCCAGTCGGCACTTGCACTGGTATTCCGGACGATCTAGGCAACTACTACGGCAACGATGCCAGCAGCGAATACAATGCGTTCGAAGTGAAGGTCGACAAGCGGTTTGCCCAGGGCCTCCAGTTCATCGCTCACTACACTTACGCGCACGCCGATGATTACAACAATAACTACTATGCGATCAGCCACCCCATCGCGTACGGCCCAAACGATTTCGTGCGCAACAGTGTGTTCGTGATTAACACCGTTTACTCACTACCCTTCGGCCGGAGCAAGTCGTTCCTCGGCAACTCCAGCCGCCCTGTGGACTATCTGGTTGGAGGATGGCAGATATCCAATACCACCAACTGGAGCAGCGGTCTGCCGTGGACGCCCACCACCAACGAGTGCGGCGGTGAGCAAGACGTGGGCATCTGCCGGCCGAACAAGGGCTCGGGCTCATTCCACTTGGGTCCAGGATCGCTTCAGACCCCGGCGGGGAGGGCGCCCTATATTCAATATTTCACTCCTCTCACTTCACTAGGAGGGCCCTTTACGGACGCTGGAAATGGGAACATTGGTAACGCGGGTTATAACTCGCTTCGAGGGCCGAAAGGGTTCTATTCGGATCTGTCGGTGACCAAGGACATCCCAATCGTGGAGCGCGTCAAAGCACAATTCCGCATGGACGCGTTTAACATCTTCAACCACCCGGTCTACGCTTTCAGCGGAAACAACGGCGCGAACGCGTGCGTTGACTGCCAAAATACCTCTCTATCCAGCAACAACGGACGGATCACGGACATTGAAGCTGGAACCACGATGCGTGAACTGCAGTTCGCCCTGCGCTTCACCTTCTAGGTTCGAGACAACTCGGTTTACCAGAGGGAGCCCTTCGGGACTCCCTCCTTTTGTCTCGCATACAATGGGACCGGAATTGTCAGGTTAGGCGAAACGTGATTCGCTCGGGATGGTTCGACAGGCGCGCGTCGGCAGCAGGATTCCTTTCCACTGTCGTGTGGTTTGTCGTCGCCTCGGCGCAGAATCCAGCCGCGACTTACGCTATGCCTGCCCAAGTCTCCAGCCGAAACGCTTACGTTGGCAACCAAGCTTGCGCCCGCTGCCATTCCGCGATCTATGCGTCCTACCAGCGTACCTCGATGGCGCGCGCCAGTGGTCCTGCAATCGACCGCTTCATGCCAGCCGAATTCACGCACAAGGAATCCGGCGTCCACTACCGCATCTACGCCGAGAACGGACGCGCCTGGTTAAACTTCGACCGGCCGGGCGATCCCGAAGTTCGCGGTAAGCGCGAACTCCTTTATTACATCGGCTCAGGTCGCCGTGGCCTCACCTACCTGTTTGAGACGGACGGGTTCCTCTTCGAGTCTCCCGTGAACTGGTACGCGAACAAGCAAATCTGGGACATGACCCCCGCCTACCAGACCGCCCGCGAGGTCCCGCTGAACCTTCCCGCTTACACGAGCTGCCTGCACTGTCACGCAACTGGGATGCAGCCTCCCGCGCCCGGCACCGACAACCGCTATCCCGAGCCTCCGTTCACGCACAACGGAGTGGCATGCGAACGCTGCCATGGCCCGGGAGATGCTCACGTCAATGGCGGCGCCATCGTCAACCCCGCCAAGCTGACTCCCGCGCGACGCGATGACATCTGCATGCAGTGCCATCTGGAAGCCAATGCTTCCATCGAACGCCCGGGACGACATGTGTACGAGTTTCGACCGGGAGACCAGCTCTCCGACTACGCCTGGTATTTTCTTCTCGTAGACGCCAAGGGGTCGGGCTTGGGCGCCGTCAGCCAGGTGGAAGCTTTCGCGCAAAGCGAGTGCAAGAAGAAATCGGGAGACGCCATGTCTTGCACGAGCTGCCACAACCCGCATCAGTCGCCCTCTGAGGAGGACCGGGTCGCGTTCTATCGCGGCAAGTGCCTTGCCTGCCACGGCGCCGATTTCGCGACCAGGCATCATCCGGATCGCTCCGATTGCGTCGTATGCCACATGCCGGCCTCGGCCAGCACCGACATCGCACATACTGAGGTCACCGACCATCGTATTCCGCGGCGGCCCCAAGTCGCCCCTCAATTGCTGCAGAATTCGGAACAGACGTCGTCCTCTTTGCCAGGCCTGGTGCTGCCGCGACTGGTTCCGTTCCCCGATGCCAAAGCTGCGCCCGACTTGCGAGACCTCGCCCTCGCCTGGAACTCAATCGCAGAGAAGGGAATGTCGGTGGCCGAGCCTCAGGCGAGAGAATTACTTTCTAAGGCCGTGAAGCAACTCCCGGATGATCCCGCCCTTCTCTCCGCGCTCGCTTATTCTGAACAACGGAGGGGATCGACCGACCACGCCCGCCTGCTCTACCAGAAGGCTCTTGCTCTGGATCCAAGCCTGGTCGATGCTGCAACCAATCTCGGCGTGATCGAAGCCCAAGCCGGCGATCTGCAAGATGCGGTAAAGCTCTGGCAGAATGCATTCCAGCGCACCCCGGCCAGAAGCAGCATCGGACTCAACCTCGCGCGCGTCTACTGCGCGGCGGGCAAGTTCGATGAAGCTCGCGCCTGCACACTTCGCGTGCTGGAGTTTAATCCCGATCTTCCTTCGGCAAGAAAACTAATGCAGTCGTTGAATCGCTCTCCGACAAGCTGCGGCCCATCAACAACGGGAAAATAACGGAAATCGAAGGCGGGACCACGATGAGGGAGCTGCAGTTCGCACTGTGCTCACCTTCCAGGTTCTCGAAAACTGAGTTTCGTCAGAGGGAAGCCCTTCGGACTCCCTCTTGTTACTCAAAAAGTTCACAAGAGAGGCCGATGGCGCACCAGCCGTTGTAATCTTAGTTGTGTATGGTTCTCTTCCGGCAATTCCAAACCATCCAGCTGTCATGGTGGTGCTGTGTGTTTTTCTGCAGTACTTGTCTGGCCCAGCAGGCGGCGGCCTTGGATGCACATGTCTCTCAAACGTCGCAATCGTCCTCGGCCACGTCTGCCGATTTCTCACACGCCCGGAAACTGATGCAGCAAGGCAAGCTCGATGACGCTATCGCCGAGTTAGAAGCCGCCGCCCCCGACACGAAAGGGCTCGATCTGGAACTCGGCACCGCATACTACAAGAAGAGCGATTACGTGAAAGCGATCGAATTCTTGAAGAAAGCTGTTGCCTCCGATCCCTACAATGGCGAGGCTACGCAGTTGCTCGGCCTCTCTTACTATCTGAATGGATATCCAGCTCAAGCCATCCCGCTTCTCGAAAAAGTACAAGGCTGGTATCCCAGGGCGAACGTGGACGCGTCCTACATCCTGGGAATCTGCTACATCCAGACCAAAGATTACCCGCACGCGCGCATGGCCTTCGCTAAAATGTTCGACGTGCCATCCGATTCTGCCGCCAGCTACCTGTTCACGGCTCGCATGCTATTCCGGCAGGAGTTCGATCCAGTAGCCGAAGAGTACGCCCAGAAGGCTGCCACCCTCGACCCCAAGCTTCCGCTGGCTCACTTCCTGCTCGGCGAATTATTTTTGTACAAGTCGCGGGTTCCGGAAGCCATCGAGGAGTTCAAGAAAGAACTGGCCATCAATCCCGCCCACGCCGCAACGTACTACAAGCTCGCCGATGCCTACTCCCGCATTCAGAAGTTCGACGACGCGGAACGGCTCTTGCAGCGCTCCATCTGGCTCGACGCGACGTCTACTGGTCCCTACATCCTGATGGGAAAAATTCTGGAAAAGAAAGGAGAGTTCGCGTTGGCCGTCCGCGCACTGCAGAGAGCGGCAACCATGGATCCGAATAATCCCATCGCTCATCACCTGCTCGGCCAGGCGTATCGCGACATGGGAAAGAAAGAAGAAGCAGAGAGTGAGTTGAAGCTAGCCGAGCAATTGCAAACCAAACAGGATTCCCGCCCCTGAGGCGAGATCTGATTGTTATCGTGAGAGAATGCGTATTTTGCACGAACGAAGAATCTGAGCGAGCCGCGCGACTGGCTCGCTTCCTTCCTTCCTTCCTTACTTCCCACCCGCCGCCAACGGCCTATCCTGCTCCCTCGCCAGCCGTTCCACCATCTCGTTAGGCAAACCGTGGAGCAACTCCAAAAACGCCGCATTGGTCCAACCGAACCCAACGACGTTTATCGCGTATCCGTTTTCCACGTGAGCCTCGGACGATCGCGATACGACATCGTACTTCTCCCGGATGTTTCCGTCGCGCCGAAAGTTCTCCGCCACCATCGACAGAAACTCGTACGAAATCCGGTTGGCGTCGGCATTGAACCCGTAGCGGCGCAAACCATCGATGGCCAGCATTTCAATGTTCCCCCAGCCATACGGCAGGTCCCATTGCGCGCCCGTTTCCTCCGGACTCATTGCCAGACCGCCCGGTTTCTCGAGCGCCGAAAGATTCTTCACCACGGCCTTCGCCTGCTCGGCTGTCGCCAACCCGGCCCACAGCGGATAAAAAGTCGTTGCGTAGCGATAGGACGATCGCTGCCCCGACTGCAAATCAAAATCGAAAAAGAATCCGGCTTTCTCATCCCACAGATAGCGCGCGATCAGCTTCTTTCGCTCATCGGCGCTCTTACTCCACTTTTCCGCATCGGCATTGTGGCCCAGCCAGCGGCTGATCTGCTCCAGATCTTTCTCCGTCTTGTAGAGCAGGCTGTTCAGGCACACCGGCGCATAGTGATGCGTCGCCGCGCCGAATGGCCCAAAGCGAAAACTAACGTCGAATCCCGATTCCCGCATCGACCGGTCGCCCTTGTAGTAGTCGGAACTCAGCTTGAATTCCCGCCGTTTTTCGCACTCCGCGCGCGCCATCTTTAAGGAAACGTCACACACCTGTTGCGTATAGGCAGCTCCCGCAACCGACTCCGTCACTCCCGGCAGATTCTCCACAATGTAGCTGTCGGTTTGCGCGGGATGAAAGAAGAAATACGTAGCAACTTTCCGGTAAAAGCCAGTTTCGTCCTGCAACGCTTCGGCAGGTGGACCTTCCCCGAAATCGTAGTAACGAGACAAGCCCGTATCGCCCGCCAGATGCGGATCGCGGTTCCACATCTCGTAATCTTTTTCAAGATCGGCATAGCCTCTAGCGAGCCAGGCGGTATCCCCGTGTCCCGACTTCTGCAGCGCGCCGTAGACGTCCACAAACATCGAACTCAGAAAAGGCGGCTGCGAACGAGTCAGATAGTAAGTCCGGTTCGCATTGAGCATCGCGCCGTAGTGCTCAACCTCAAAAAAAAAGTTGTCCACCATGCCCCGCGCCAACTCCACGCGCCCCGCCTGCAACAGCCCGCGAATAATAAAGTAGCTGTCCCAACCGTACATCTCGTTGAAGCGGCCCCCGGGAACAACGTACTTATTCTCCAGGTAGAGCAAGCCGTGGGGCTGGATCTTGGCGGTGTCCACCTCGCCGAGACGATGGATCTCAATGGGCAGATGCTCGATCCGTACATCGCATTCCCGTGCAAGCTTCTGCACTGCAATCGGCGCAGTAAATCCGGCCGGCAAATACAATACTGGGGCGACTTTTATCTTGGGATCGACCAGGCTCTGGCATTCGGACATAGAGCGGGTCAGTGTGTCCCAAGCGGAGGAGATATATTGCAGAATCGGCTTGAGACCTTCGTCTTGACTAGGATTGGAGTTCGGGGCGGCGGCAACTTGGGAGCAGTTTGCCGCACCTAGTGTGACCCCGCAAAAAACTAGCGTGAGCGTTAATCCCCGAAGCCCCAAAGTCTGGAAGAGATGGCTTTTCATTATTGATGAGATGCGGCTCTGTAATTTTACTCCTGCCGCTAAGTCCCACAAAATGAATTCGATGCGGGGAGAGGGATGAGCGAAAAATGGTCGACGTAATGTCGGACGTGCAGCCGATACGCGAACACCGTTAGCGGTTCGCCTCTGCTTTGGCGTTTCGAAGAGGCTCTGCTTGCAGAATTTTGTAGTCTTTATATTCGATGGAAAGGCGGGCCACGCCCCCGAGCCGTACGACAGTCTCGGTGCGATTCTGGGCCGGCAGCCAAAAGTCACCGACTTTCTCATAGTTGTGTTCAACGTCGGTTTTCTTGATCCAGAACGACGGGTTTTTCCCCGGTTCTGCTTTAATCCGCACCACGGCAAAATCTTTCGCATCGACCCAGATTTTTCCGCGATAAAGAAATCTGTTCTTCGTCCTAGGCGTCAGATTGATAACGTATCGTCCCCCCTCCGGAGCAGGTTCGTAGCCAGCCAGCGTGAAATCGTAGTTTTCGGTGGTCAGAGCCGTATGCTGACGATTCTCTTCGTTGGCCGCCTCGTCCTCGCCCTCCAATAATTTCTTGAAAACGCGGTCTATGATCAGCTTGGAACCGGTTTGCGACACGACCCTGAACTCTTTGGAATTCGGAGCGCGGTACGCCATATGGATGACCATCTCCGCATCACGATCGCTCGGGAAGCCCCGATACTGCATGCGGTAGATACGCGTTGCCTCGTACTGCTTCAGCGCCGCGGTTCGCTCGGCGTTTCTTTCTTGTAGTTTTTTGACGACCTGCTCTACCGGCAAAGGTGCATTCACAACCGCATGCGAACTGGATGGCGACTCATACCCTTGCGGTGCGGGCTGACACAAGGCCGCAAGGCTCCAGGACACCAGTAGTATGGGGCTGACATGACGTTGAAAGAGCCGGCTTCGCGTGAATTCCATGGGGAGATCTTTCTTAGTTTACCCGAGACCGGCGACCGCAAAACGTCCCGCCCGTTCGCATTTTGCGGTCGCTTCCCGAAATGCCACCATTAGTCCAGGTGGAGCGCGTCTTCCTCTGTCAGCCGCAAGAATAATTTGGCGGCAATTAGGTTGCGTGCGATGATGTCAGCGCTGTTGTGAAAGTAGGCTCAATGAAACCGAACTCCTATTTGCTGAAGAGTACCGTAGTGGCCGCTCTGGGAGGCTTGCTTTTCGGCTTCGACACGGCGGTTATTTCCGGCACCACAAGCAATCTCATGCAGGTCTATCATCTGACTCCCGACTTGCTGGGCATCACGGTCTCTGCAGCGCTGATTGGGACGATTCTCGGCGCGATGTTCGCTGGAATTCCGGGCGACAAATACGGCCGCCGCGACAGTCTGCGCGTCATGGCCGTGCTCTACATTGTTTCAGCGCTGGGTTGTGCCTTCGCCTGGAACTGGCCCGCTCTGGTAGTCTTCCGCTTCATCGGCGGACTCGGCATCGGCGGTTCCTCGGTGCTGGGCCCTATGTACATTGCAGAAATCGCGCCTGCGAACTGGCGAGGACGTCTGGTGGGAGTCTTCCAGTTCAACGTGGTGGGGGGAATTTTGCTGGCCTATTTCTCGAATTTCTTGGTGGGAACTCAGCATTTCGGCGTGGATGCAGAGTGGCGCTGGAAGTTCGGAGTCGCCGCTTTTCCGGCGGCGTTGTTCTGCCTGCTGCTGTTTACTATTCCGCGCAGCCCGCGCTGGCTGGTAAAGAAGCAGCGGGTGGACGAGGCCCGAGAAATTCTGCGCCTTACCGGAGATGAGAACTACGAGAAAGACTTGCAGGAAATTGTCCAATCCATTGATGCGGAACACGGGCATGCCGATGAAGCATTATTTTCCAGAAAGTACCTTCTTCCCATCTTTTTAGCGATCAGCATTGGCATGTTCAACCAACTTTCAGGCATCAATGCGATTCTTTATTACCTGAACGACATTTTTGCCTTCGCGGGCTACAGCAAACTATCCGGCGACTTGCAGGCAGTCGCCGTGGGTTGCACAAACCTGATCTTTACCATGATCGCCATGTCGGTCATCGACAAGCTCGGCCGAAAGAAGCTGCTGCTCATTGGCTCCGTGGGAACCGCGGCCTGCTTGGGTGGCGTAGCCGCGATTTTCTCGACCAACAAGCATCACGAACTGCTGGTGTGGCTGCTGATCGGCTTCATCGCCAGTTTTGCCTTCTCCCAGGGCTCGGTCATATGGGTCTATCTCAGCGAAGTGTTCCCCAATCGGGTGCGCGCCAAAGGACAGAGCCTGGGCAGCTTGTCGCACTGGCTGATGAACGCCGCGATTTCGTTCGCGTTCCCCACGCTGGCGGCGTGGTCCAAGTCCATTCCATTCATGTTTTTTTCCGCCATGATGGTACTGCAGTTCTTTGTAGTTCTCTTCGTGTATCCGGAAACCAAAGGGGTGACCTTGGAAGAGATGCAGAAGAAGCTGCATGTTGTATGAGGTGGAAGAAGCGGACTCGTTATTTCCCTTTGGTCAGCGGGTAACCTTTTTCCCGCCAGTCGCGAATTCCACCATCCATCGAAATCACGTTCGTGTAACCCATCTTCTGCAGATTATCAGCCGCCAGCGCCGAGCGGAATCCTCCGCCGCAGTAGAGCACGATCTCCGCATCCAGACCTGGTACGCGCGCCTCGATGTCACGCTCGATGATGCCCTTGCCCAGGTGAATCGCGCCGGGCAGATGGTCGTTGGCGAATTCGCTCTCTTCGCGCACATCGATCAGCACGAATTGCTCGCCGCCATCGATTTTCTTTTTCACTTCCGCGACATTGGTTTCGCGCACGCGAGTTTTCGCCTCTTCTACAATTTTAAGAAAGCGCGGAGGGTGTTGAGGGGACATGCGTTCTCCTTCTGCCTATATGAGCAAACAACTTGACCATATCGTACCAAGCGGCCGAGCATCGTGCATGTCGAAGCCCGGAGCCTGAAGCTTTTCCCAGGATTCTCTTTCAGCGTTCTCGGGTAGCATGAAAAGCGTGGACGATAAGAACGCAATCCCACGGACCGGACTGGCGCGAGCCCTGTCCAAGCTCGGCTACTGTTCCCGGTCGGGCGCGGCGAAGTTGATCCGCGCCGGGCGCGTGACCTTGAACGGACGGCTACGACACGACCCCGAGGCGTCCGTTTCCGGCGAGCACGACCAAATTGCCGTTGATGGAAAGTTGATTGAGCGGCCGAAAAGGATTTACCTCATGCTCAACAAACCGCGCGGCGTAGTGACGACAGCCTCGGACGAGAGAGACCGCGAGACCGTGTATACCATCCTTAATAGACACTTCGCGGAAACCAGGTTGCCCGCCGAAAGCTCGTCCTGGGTAGCCCCCGTGGGACGGCTCGACAAGGCCAGCGAAGGCTTGTTGCTGCTGACCAATGATTCTGCTTGGGCCGCCCGCATTGCTGCGCCGGAAACTCATTTGGATAAGGTCTACCATGTGCAGGTCGGAACTGTCGCGGATGAAGAATTCCTTCAGGCATTGCTCCGGGGAGTGAGGACGAAAGACAGGGAAGTGCTGCGGACAAAAGGCGCTCGTCGGTTGCGTGCGGGACAGAAAAACTGCTGGCTCGAAATCATTCTGGATGAGGGAAAGAATCGGCAGATCCGTCGCATGATAGAAGGCATGGGAGTGGATGTCTTGCGGCTAATCCGCGTAGCGATTGGGCCGCTGCAACTGGGGGATCTTGCCAAGGGCGAGTACCGCGCTCTGCTTCAAGAGGAGAAACAAATGCTCGATCGTCGATTGCGGGAAAAATCTTCATGAACCATCTAACCTTTCTTCCCGCTGTTGCCATGGCAGAGAAGATTCAGAAGATGGAAATTTCCCCGGCGGAGCTTATTGAGGCCCATCTGACGCAGATCGAAAAACTGAATTCAAAGCTAAACGCATTCATTCATGTCGACGCTGAGCGTGCACGAAAGGCCGCTCGGGATGCGACTTCTGCGGTACTGAATAAAACCGCGCCCGGCCCTCTGCACGGAGTCCCCATCAGCATTAAGAGTTCACTCAGCGTAAAGGGCCTGCGCTGCGAAGCTGGGAGCCGGCTGCATGCCGGATTGGTCGCGCGACAGGATGCTGTGCTGGTCACACGCTTGAGAAAAGCCGGCGCAATCATACTGGGAGTAACCAACACACCTGAATTACTGATGGCATGGGAAACAGATAATCTGCTCTACGGCCGCACCGATAACCCATGGGATCTGGAGCGCACGCCTGGCGGTTCAAGTGGCGGGGAAGCCGCAGCCATCGCCGCCGGCATGTCCGCGGGAGGAGTGGGAAGCGACGGTGGTGGCTCCATTCGCGTGCCGGCCCACTTCAGCGGCATCTGCGGTCTGAAGCCGACTCCCGGCCGCATTCCCGCAACCGGGCATTTTCCCGTGCCGGAGGGACCGTTTGCCTCAATTGGGGTCGTAGGCCCGATGGCCCGGACAGTTGCCGACCTGAAACTTCTTTTCGAGGTGATGCAAGGGCCTGATGAGGGCGACACCAATGCCGCTCCGGTACCGGTGCGCTGGGAAACTGAAGAAAAAACCAGGACGCTGCGGGTGGGCTATTTTGAGGACGATGGTCGCACTCCAGTCACCGGCGAAACCCGCGCCGCGGTGCACACCGCAGCAGAAGCCTTGCGCAGCGCTGGTTTTCGCGTAGAACCTTTTCAGCCGGACGGACTGGAAGAAGCCCGTCAACTGTGGTGGGAATATTTCGTCGTTGCCGGTGGCATGCTCCTGCGGCCACAGTTCAAGGGTCGAGAGTTGGATCTAACCCCCATCCTTAAGCAATTTCTGGAATGGTCCGCTGCCCGGCCAGTTCACACTGGACCGTCACTGCTCGACGTCTGGATCCGCCGTGATGCGCTGCGCGCGCAATTCTTCACGCAGATGCAACGGTATCCGATTCTACTTTGCCCGGTGGCAGCCATTCCGGCCTTCCGCCACGGGGAGCGCAGTTGGAAGATTGCAGACGAGACCGTCCACTATCTCGATGCCTGGAGCTATACGGAATTTTTTAATCTGTTGGGCAATCCTGCCGCGGTGGTGCCCGTTGGCCAATCCTCTGAGGGGTTACCGATCGGCGTGCAACTCGTCGGACGACCCTGGGAAGAAGAGCAAGTATTGTCGGTGGCCGCGGTGCTGGAGCGGCAATGTGGCGCGTGGAGGATTCCTCCGCACGCATGAACTACCGTCACGATTTAGCATAGTATTTTTGCACTATTTCCCTTGCGCAGACACCTCAGTACCTTGGTTCGCACGAGATTTCGGCCACTGTCGGACTGAAATCCGCCGCCAGCATTTTGATCGTTTCCCATGCGAGAAGACCGAACACCCCAGAGTCTCGTCCGCCGGGCCTTATCCTGGCTTCTACCCTTTCTAGTAGTTTCCGCCGCATATCTTTATACCTTCCCGCAGGCGAATGTTTTTTATGCCGGCGTGGTGCTGCTGCATGCGTTAGCGGGAGTGATGGCAGCTATTCTGCTCGTTCCCGCGCTTTTTCGTCTGCTGAGAAACGGAAGTGTTCTTGAACGCGCGGGATGGTTAATCATCGCTGCCGGGGCGGTTCTTGGACTCATTCTCATCAAAACGGGCACGCCGCGCACGGAATGGAAATGGCTTTATCTTCACATCGTGATCTCGCTCGTCGGCGCCGGTTTATTAATCGCCAACCAGCTGGGGAGTCGAGGACATTCAGCTTCAGGCGCGATCACGGTGGCTTTGCGGGCGGCCCTTTGTCTGGTTGTCATTGCGGTCATCGGCTACGGCGCGCGCTACATCCGGGAAGGTTGGCAGACGCGCGGCCGCATTCAGAATCCCGCCATGCCACCCCAAGATATGAATGGCGAGGGCGATGGGCCGGCAGGATCGTTCTTCCCCAGTTCCGCCCAAGTTTACGGCAAGCAGAAAATTCCCAGCAGGTTTTTCATGGAGTCTGACTCCTGCAAGCGCTGCCACGAGGATATCTACAATCAATGGTTCAGCTCGGCTCACCATTTTTCTTCGTTCAACAATCAGTGGTATCGCAAGTCGATTGAGTATATGCAGGATACGGTCGGCACCAGGCCGTCGAAATGGTGCGGCGGATGCCACGACCCCGCTGTGCTCTATGCCGGGCTGATGGATACGCCGATTAAGCAGATTGTGCACCGTCCGGAATCGCAGGCCGGTCTGGGTTGCATGATGTGCCACTCCATTGCCGACGTGAAGAGCACCATGGGGCAGGGAGATTTTTATCTGGAATATCCCAAGCTCCACGAGTTGGCAGCCACGCAGAATCCTGTGGCGCGCGCCCTGCACGATTTCCTGATCCGATTAAATCCTGAACCGCATCGGCGCGTCTTCCTCAAGCCCTTCATGAAAACGCAAACCGCCGAGTTCTGTTCTACCTGCCACAAAGTGCACCTCGACGTGCCGGTGAATCACTATCGTTGGTTCCGCGGCTTCAACGAATATGACAATTGGCAGGCGAGCGGGGTCTCAGGACAGGGTGCGCGGTCGTTCTACTATCCGCCGAAGCCTCAGCAGTGCGCCGATTGCCACATGCCGGCGGAGCCTTCGAAAGACGCGGGTAACATCAATGGAGTGGTTCACTCGCACCGTTTTCCAGGCGCCAACACCGCGCTGCCCACGGCCAATGAAGACGCTGCGCAATTAAAACTCACCGAAGACTTCTTGAAGAGCGGCGCCCTCACGGTCGATATCTTTGCCGTATCTCCGGCGCAGGCGCCGCTGAAGACGGGCGCCACCAGTCAATCGGAGCTGGCCACAACCTTTGCGGTCGGCGAAGAGGCGGAAACCAAAATCACTCCGGGCACGGGCGGAGAAGTTGCGCCCGTCACCGCTCCGCTGAATCGCATACAGCCGGCCCTGCGACGCGGCGATACAGTGCGGGTGGATGTCGTCGTCCGTACCAAGAAGGTGGGGCACTTTTTCCCCGGCGGCACGGTCGATGCTTACGACACGTGGCTTGAACTGAAGGGCACGGATGAAAAAGGGCAGACTATTTTCTGGAGTGGCATGGTAGAGGGCGATGGCAAGGGGCGGGTGGAAAAAGGCGCGCACTTCTATCGCTCCTTGCAAATCGATGCGCATGGTAACGCCGTCAATAAGCGCAACGCCTGGGCCACAAGGGCGGTAGTGTATGTGAGGCTTATCCCGCCGGGCGCGGCCGACACTGTGCACTACCGAATCTCGATTCCTGAAAACGCGGGCAGTAAAATCACGCTGCATGCGCGTTTGTGCTATCGCAAATTCTCCTGGTTGAACACGCAATTCGCCTTCGTGGGTGAGGCCGATGAAAAATCGGGCCACAGCGTAACACCGGATTACGATGACCGTCCCTTGGTATTCACGAAGTCGATTCAGGGAGTTTCGGCGAAAGAAGAGAAGATCCCTGACGTGCCCATCGTTACCGTCGCTGAAAACGAAGTGACGCTGCCTGTGGTGGCGCACAACGCACCTGCCGCCGTGTCGCGAACAGTCGTTTTAAAAGAAGAATGGCAGCGCTGGAATGATTACGGAATCGGATTGTTTCTACAAGGCGATCTGAAGGGAGCGGCGGCAGCGTTTCAGAAGGTAACCGAGGCCGATCCCAACAATCCCGATGGATGGGTGAATCTCGGCCGCTGCGCCGTGCAAGAGGGCGATATGGAACGCGCCCGCAACGTTCTAGAGAAGGCGCTGTCGATCTCCCCACGTCTGGCACGCGCAAACTACTTCTATGCTCGGGTGCTGCGTTCGGATGGCAACTATGACGGTGCTGCCGCCCGCCTGCGCACTGTGCTGAGCCAGTATCCGCGGGACCGCGTGGCGCTCAATGATTTAGGCCGGGTCCTCTTTCTTCAACGCAAATATCAAGCGTCGGTGAACACTCTGCAGGGAGTACTGGCGATCGATCCCGAAGACCTGCAGGCGCATTACAATCTGATGCTCTGCTACAACGGGCTGGGCAACGAAAAGCTGGCGAAAGAGCACGAAGCACGCTACATGCGATTCAAGGCGGACGAGTCGTCCCAGGCGATTACCGGACCATATCGCCAGAGGCATCCGGAAGATAACAACGAACGCCAGTCGATCCATGAACATATTTCCGTGTCGCTGCCGGTTGTCGGATCGAAATCGACGAGGACGACCAGTTCGGCAGTCCAACCGGGCAGAGTTCGGAAAGCGTCCACCCTCGCGTCGGGCGGAGCCTCACGATGACCTGCTCGTGTCGAAGACTCATCCGGGCCTCCACGGCTCTGTGGTGGTTGGCCTTTTCGTCGGTAACAAGTCATGCCCAGCAAATCCAGTTCCGAGATGTAAGCGCCCAAGCAGGCATCCATTTCACCCACAACAACGGCGCTTTTGGAAAAAAGTGGCTGCCCGAAACCATGGGTCCGGGCTGCGCATTCATTGACTATGACAACGACGGCTATCCGGACATCTTGTTGGTGAATGGTGCGGACTGGCCCGGACACGCTCGCAATGGCGCGACAACTCCGAAGCTATACCACAACAATCGCAACGGAACCTTCAGCGACGTAACTCGCCAGGCTGGGCTGGCGATTCCAATGTTCGGACTCGGAGTGGCGGTGGGGGATTATGACAATGACGGATTCGACGATCTGTTCATTACCGCGCTCGGGCAGAGTCATCTTTTCCACAATAACGGCAACGGGACGTTCACTGAAGTAACGAAACTGGCCGGCATGTGGGGACCGAGCGAATTCTCGACCAGCGCCGCGTGGGTGGACTACGACCGTGACGGCAAACTCGATCTGGTGGTCGCGAATTATGTGCGCTGGACCGAGGACACCGATCTTTACTGCACGCTGGACGGGGCGCACAAATCCTATTGCACGCCGGAATCGTACAAAGGAACTTCGGTGCGTTTGTGGCACAACCTTGGCGGTGGCAAGTTTGAAGATGCCACGCAAAGGGCTGGCCTTGGCGATCCAACTTCAAAGAGCCTGGGCATCGCCATCCTCGATTACAACGCCGACGGCTGGCCCGACATACTTATCGCCAACGATACCCAGCCCAACAAACTCTACCTTAACAAGAAAGACGGAACATTCGAAGAGCGCGGCATTTCGTCTGGAATAGCTTTCAGCGAAGATGGCATCGCGCGGGCTGGCATGGGCGCGGATGCGGCCGACTATGATCGCAGTGGTTACCCCAGCGTAATCATCAGCAACTTTGCCAATCAGATGGTTTCGCTTTACCACAACGAGGGCAGCGGGCTGTTCGTGGACGAAGCTCCGCAATCGGAAGTAGGGCGCGCCACGCTGGTCACGCTAGGCTTTGGATGTTTTTTCTTCGATTACGACAATGATGGGTGGCCTGATATTTTCGTTGCCGATGGGCACATCGAGGATCAGATTGAGCACGTCCAGAAGCGTGTGCGTTACGCCGAGCCGTCGCATCTTTTCCGCAATCTCGGCAGCGGCAAGTTCCAGGAAGTCACGGCGCAGATGGGGGAGGGCTTTGCCGCGCCGCGAGTGGCGCGGGGCGCGGCCTATGCTGATTTCGACAATGACGGATATCCTGATGTTCTGGTCACGACTAACTCCGGACCGGCTTACTTATTCCACAACGAGGGCGGATCGAATCACAGCTTGCGTCTGAAACTGGTGGGAACGAAGTCGAATCGTGACGGTATCGGAGCGGTCGTGCGGGTGACTGCGGGAGGTGAGAAGCAGTGGAAAATGCTGCGCTCCGGATCAAGTTACCTTTCGCAGAGTGAACTGGTGCTCACCTTCGGACTGGGCGCGCAAACCAAAGCCGATACTATCGAGATTCAATGGCCCAGCGGGCAAGTCGATAGACTCTCGAACCTCGATGCCGGACAAACCGCTACCGTGCAGGAAGGGAAGGGAATTGTTGGAGCACGCGCATACGGGCGTTCATCGAAATCAACCAAGTGAAGTGAAAGCCGCGAGCAGTCCCGCCGAAATGAATTAACCTATGTTTCCCCCACGCCCTCGTGTTTAAATCTTTGAGCAGATGAATCCTCGAATTTCAATCGCTCTTGCCGGCATGCTCCTGGCCGCATTCGGCTTGTTCGCGACTGCCCCGCAAACGCAACCGAAGCCGAATCCCTCCCAGGCCGCGCGCATGAATAACCTCGGCGCCGCCTACATGAACCAGCAGCTTTTCGAAAAGGCATTGAAGTCCTTCCAGCAAGCGGCCGAGCTCGATCCTAAGCTGGCGATTGCAAGGCTCAATGAGGGCGTTGCCTTCCTGAACCTGCAGAAGATTGACGAAGCTAAAGCCGCGCTGGAGGACGCATTGAAGCAGGATCCCAAAAATCCACAAGCATGGTATAACCTCGGCCTGTACGCAAAGAATACGGGCGACGCCCAGTCGGCGATCGATGCCTTTCGTCACGTTTCTGAGATTGATCCGAGCGACGCTGACACCTGGTATTTTCTAGGCTCGGCGTATGTGCAGGCGAAACAGTTTCCGCAAGCCATCGAAGCATTCCAGCACGCGCTGCAATTGAATCCGCTGCACGCTTCAGCTGAATTTGGATTGTCGCGTGCCTACCAACAATCGGCCGACATCGACCATGCCCGCGAGCACCTGAAGAAATTTCAGTACATCACACAGAACAAACTCGGGGCGCCCATGAGTATAGCCTATGGAGAGCAGGGTCAGTACTCGCGCGCAGTCGAATCGCCGTCGGCGGTGTTGAAGGCTCCCGCGCCGATTAAAGTGCGCTTTGTAAATGTGACGGCGCAGGCGGGG
>Ga0209330_1000265_pt1 | contig 25107 bp, 17 predicted proteins | sample JacPinW_OM2H0_O3_FD_187969 | JGI IMG/M metagenome (GOLD analysis project Ga0209330, IMG submission 187969) | Forest soil microbial communities from Algoma, Ontario, Canada - Jack Pine, Ontario site 1_JW_OM2H0_O3 (SPAdes) (version 2) | ecosystem: Environmental > Terrestrial > Soil > Boreal...
GGTCATCGCCGGATAGTGGCGGCCGATGATCTCCCGATACACTGCCCCAATCTCTTTGGATGCCGCGATGTATTCTTTCTTGCTCACGACATACCAGGTCATGCGCACGATGTGTTCCGGCTTCGCATTCGCTTCCGCCAGGATCTCGACCACATTGCTAAGAGCCTGCCGCGCCTGACTTGCGAAATCCGAGCCCACCAGTTTTCCCTGAGCATCCCATGCGATCATGCCGCTAACAAAGACGCTGAGTCCCGTCGCACTGACGCCATTTGCATAGCCTCGGGGCCGCGGCCAATGTACAGGTCGGAGGATTTTCATTGGTTCATTCCTTTTCCAAATGGAGTGCTGCCGATGAGGTTCCCTGAAACAAAGCGATGCGGGCACGCACCTGGTCCGGGATGGGAATTGCGCGTCCGACACTCCGGTCTATCAGCACCAAGACTACCTTCCCACGGACACGCGCAACTCCATCGCGGCAGTGCAGCGAAATATCCAAACTTATCGAACTCGTTCCCAGGCTACGCACAATGAGTGTGGCGGAGAGCACTTCGCCAAAAGTGCTCGGGGCAACGAAATCCACATCAAGATGCACCGTCGGCGAACCCCAGCCCCGCCGCGTGACGATCTCATTGAAAGAAAAATTCAATTCCTCGCGAAACCAGCTTTCCACCAGGTCGTTGAACATTTCCAAGTAGCGGGGATAAAAGACAATGCCGGCAGGATCGCAATCGGTGAAGCGCACGACGATATCCTTCCGGTAGACACGACCTTGCCCGGGAGACGGGCCCGAGCTGTTCCTGGGCGCGTCAATCATAAGGAGCGGCGTTCCTGAAAGAGTTTTATGATGCCCCGCCCAACAATTAGCTGCTGCACTTCTGTGGCACCTTCGTAGATGCGCAGCGGGCGAATCTCGCGATACAGGCGCTCGACGATCTCATCCTTCACGACTCCTAATCCGCCCAGAATCTGTACTGCAGCATCGATGACCTGCTGCGCCGTTTCGGTTGCGGCCATTTTGGCCATTGCGGCTTCAACAGTGACCGAGTGGCCGGTGTCACGAAGCCATGCAGCACGGTAGGTCAACAGCGCGGCTGCGTCGATGCCCGTAGCCATGGCAGCCAGTTTGGCCTGCGTGAGCTGGAAGTCAGCCAACATCTGCCCGAACATCTTGCGCCCAGTTGCTCGCTTCAGAGCTTCTTCCAGCGCTCGCCGAGCAAAACCAAGTGCCGCCGCGGCCACGGAAGTGCGAAACACATCGAGGGTGGCCATGGCCACCTTGAAACCTTTACCGGGTTCGCCCAGCCGTTGCGAGATGGGGACACGGCAGTTTTTGCAGCGAAGCAAGGCGAGCGGATGAGGGGCGGTGACTTGGATGCGTCGCGCGATTTCCAAACCAGGCGTATCGGAATCGATTACCAGGGCCGTAATGCCGCGAGCGCCCGGCGCCTCACCGGTCCGTGCGAACAGTACGTAGAAATCTGCTATGCCACCATTCGAAATCCAATTCTTCTCGCCGTTCACCACATAGGTGTCGCCATCCAGATGCGCGGTGCATTGCAGCGCAGCTGCGTCGGAACCGGCTTCCGTCTCGGATAAAGCGAATGCCGCGATGGCTGAACCGCCGCAGACTCGTGGCAGATACTTTTGCTTCTGCGCTTCATCTCCGAACAGCGTGATGGCTCCTGAGCCCAGGCCTTGCATCGCGAAGGCGAAGTCCGCGAGGCCCGAATGCCGCGCCAAGATTTCGCGAATGATGCAGATCGCGCGTGTGTCAATAACCTCGGCCGTCGCTCCATAGTGACCACCCGCGATCACATAGCGCAGCCAATCCCCTCCTCCGAGCTCGTGCACCAATCTTCGGCATGTGGCATCCACATCCTCTTCATGCGCTTGACTAAGGTTTCTCTTCGCCCACTCCTCTAATTTTTCCGCGAGGGTGCGATGGTGCGCCTCGAGGAACGGCCAGTCGAGATGGCTGCGAGCCGTCACTTTCAATCTCCCTTGAACTGCGGCTTCTGCTTTTGAACGAAAGCGTGATAGGCGCGATGGAAATCGTTGGTGGCCATGCAGAGCGCCTGCGCTTGAGCCTCGGCGTCAATCGCTTCGTCAATCCCCATGTTCCACTCTTGATGAAGCATTTTCTTGGTCATGGCGTGCGCGAAAGTAGGTCCGGCGCACAATTGTTCGGCCAAAGCACTCGCCTCACTCAGAAGCTTCTCAGGCGTGCAGAGCCGATTGAAGAAACCCCACCGCTCAGCTTCCTCTCCACTGAGGCTGCGGCCGGTAAAGAGCAGTTCGGCGGCGCGACCCTGGCCGACGATGCGTGGCAGCAGAGTGCAAGCGCCCATGTCGCACCCAGCCAGCCCTACGCGCACAAAGAGAAAGGCAGTCTTGCTGCGGGCTGTCCCCATGCGGAGATCTGAAGCCATCGCCAAAATGGCGCCGGCGCCGGCGGCAATGCCATCGACCGCGGCAATAACAGGTTGCGGGCAGGCGCGCATGGCCTTGACCAGATCGCCAGTCATCTGTGTGAAAGCGAGGAGTCCCGGCATATCTAGCTTGGTTAGAGGTCCGATGATTTCGTGCACGTCTCCGCCAGAACAGAAGTTGTCTCCCGCACCGGCCAGCACGATGGCGTTCACGTCGTCCGCGTTTGCCATGGACCGAAACAGATCGCGCAACTCAGCGTAGGAGTCGAACGTCAACGGATTCTTGCGCTCGGGACGATCCAACGTAATTGTCGCAACCTTCCCAATGGTTTCATATTTGAAATGCTGCGAATGGTAGTGAGCAAGCGGGCGGCGATGTCCTGGCAACTGGTGTGGCTCCCCCGGAAGATGAAGCATCACGTTCTCCTATTTCGCATGACGGGACGTAGGGTTTGGTTAACGCCGCAAGATGCTGTTCAGCAAGTCCCGGGTCTTTGCGCTACTTCAAGCTGCACAAGTCGATTGCTCTATCGGTAGCTCACATGAGCTCGCCTCCGGCCACGGCAATCGCCTGGCCGTTGATCGCTTCACTACCCGGCAGGCAGAGCCAGGCAACCGCATTGGCTGCTTCTTCCGGCCGCACCAGGCGTTTTTGAGGATTGCGCGAAACTAATTCCGCGCGCACTGCCTCCGCGGTACGTCCGGTCTTGGCCACGATCTTGTCAACGCTCTCGCGCACCATGTCCGTGTCTGTGTAGCCGGGACAAACTGCATTGACGGTTATCCCTTTAGTGGCGACTTCGATAGCCAACGCACGCGTCAATCCGACAACCGCATGCTTTGCCGCGCAATATGCGGAGACATACCCGTACCCCGTGAGGCCTGCCGTGCTGGCGACGTTGACGACCCGGCCCCAGCCCGCCTCCAGCATTCCAGGAAGCGCCGATTGTGTGCAATGAAAGGTCCCCTCAAGATTCACCGTCAGCATCCGCCTCCAGAGCTCCGCATCCGTCTTCAAGAATGGCGCGGAACTGGCATGCCCTGCGTTGTTGACCAAAATGTCGATACGGCCGAAACGCTCTCGAGCATTTTCAAAAGCACGATTGACCGCATCCGACTCGCAGACGTCGGCCACGACGGAGTCGAGTTCACAATCCTGCGTGAGCCCTCGTGCCATGTCAACCAGCGTTTTTTCGTTGCGCCCCAGCACGGTAACGCGCGCGCCGTGGCTTAATAGAGTACGCGTGATGGCAGAGCCAATGCCGCGCGATCCGCCCGTGACCAACGCGTGCTTTCCCGTCAGCAGACTGGACATCTGCCCGGCGCTCGCGTCTTTCATACCTGGGCCGCCAGCAGCGCCGCACGCGCCATATTCCGCTCAAGCTGCTCCTTGCCATTCCGATATTGCGGAGGCCAGTTTATTTCCCCGTATCCCTGTTTAGCGGCCTCGTGCAGGGTCCATGCAGGATCAGCGAGATGCGCCCGCGCAATCGCGCACAGGTCCGCGCGGCCGGCAGCGATGATCGTGTTCGCGTGATCGCCCTCAAAGATATTTCCCACGGCGATAGTAGCGATACCCACTCGGTTGCGGATTCGGTCCGAGAAAGGAACCTGAAACATTCGGCCATATATGGGTTTCTGCTCGCTACTGACCTGTCCGGCAGAGCAGTCGATCACATCGGCGCCGGCAGCGCAGAAAAGGCGGGCAACTTCTTCCGAGTCTTCAGGCGTCAGTCCTCCGGGGACCCAATCGTGAGCCGAGATGCGGACGCTCATTGGCTTGTCCTTCGGCCAGACCTCGCGCATCGCCTTGAACACTTCAATGGGATAGAGACAGCGATTTTCAAGTGAACCGCCATACTCGTCGCCGCGCCAGTTGGTAAGCGGAGAAATAAAACTAGAAAGCAAATATCCATGGGCACAGTGCAGTTCCAGCCAATCGAAGCCGGCGCTCTGGGCGCGCTGTGTCGCCGCGACAAAGTCACGCTTAATGCGCTCCAGATCGGCACGCGTGGCCTCGCGAGGGGTTTGCGAAATCCCGGGAATGTAAGGAATCGGCGAGGCGGAGAGCAGCGGCCAGTTTTCCGATGCTAGCGGCAAATCAATACCTTCCCATCCGCGTCGCGTGGAGCCTTTGCGTCCGGAATGGCCCAATTGCAACGCAATCCTGGCGTCGGTGTGTGCATGCACAAAGTCAACAATGCGTTTCCAGGCCATCTGTTGTTCGTCGTTCCACATTCCCGGGCAGGATGGCGTGATGCGAGCGTCGGGAGAAACACAAGTCATCTCCACCACAACCATAGCCGCACCCCCCATGGCGCGGCCTCCCAGATGAACGAGGTGAAAGTCGTTGGGAATGCCATCCTCCGCCATGTAGGTGGCCATAGGTGATACGATCACGCGATTCTTGAGGGTTAAGCCGCGAGCGGTGAAGGGCGTAAACATGGGCGGAACCGCGTGGTCGATCCCGCAGCGCGAGGCAAACCAGGTTTCGACTTGTTCAACATAGCGTGCATCCCTCACTTTGAGGTTCGCATGGCCGATTCGCTGGCTGCCGGTCAACAGGCTATAGGTAAATTGCTCGGGATCGAGGTGCACGTAGCGGTCCACCTGCTCGAACCATTCCATGCGATTGCGCGCCGCACTCTGCAGTTTAAGCGCCTCGATTTCGCGTTCCTCCTGATAGCAATGTAATCCTGACTTTACGTCGCCGCTGTCCTTGCTGAGTGCACGCGCTAGTGCCATGGCATCCTCCATGGCGAGTTTGGTGCCGGATCCGATGGCGAAGTGCGCCGTGTGCGCCGCATCGCCAATTAACACAATGTTCTTGTGCTGCCATTTTTCGCACAGGATGCGTTGGAACCTCAGCCATACCGCAGAGCCGCTCAGATGTTTTGCGTTCGAGACCAGGGTATTGCCTTCCAGCCGTTCTGCAAAAAGCCGTTCGCAGAACGCGATGGATTGCTCCGGCTCCATCCTGTCGAGTCCCGCTTTCCACCAATTTTCCTCCGGAGTCTCGACGATGAACGTTGACCAATCTTCATCGAAGCGGTAGGCGTGCAGGTTAAACCATCCGGCGCTGGTTTCCCGGAAATCGAAAGTGAAAGCGTCCAGCTTCTTTCTCGTTCCCAGCCAAATAAACCGATTCTTGCGCACCTGAATGTTCGGTTTGAAAATATCCTCGTACCTTCTTCGCGTCACGGAAGATGCGCCATCCGATGCGACCACCAAATCGTATTCGGCCGCGTAGGCGTCCGGGTCGGTGACTTCCGTCTGGAAGACAAGCCTAACGCCCAGCCCCGCCGCGCGCTGCTGGAGAATTTGCAGGAGTTTCATACGGGCGATGCCGCAGAATCCGTGGCCCGACGAGGTCAGCTTCTGTCCCTTGAAAAACACGTCGATGTCTTCCCAGTGGCGAAAAGCCTGGGTGATGGCAGCGTGAGTATCAGCATCGGCTTGCTGAAAGCCGCTCATCGTTTTGTCAGAAAACACAACTCCCCATCCGAAGGTGCTGTCGGCACGATTGCGTTCCACCACCGTGATCTCCCAGGAAGGGTGAGCCACTTTCACTAGAATCGAGAAATACAATCCCGCGGGTCCGCCTCCCAGACAGACGATTCTCATCGATCCCTCCTTATGCCCCGCAACCGGTCACGAATCTGCTCGCACGGAACCCCAGCTCTATTCCTTGTCACGCATTCACCTCGTGTAATGTCGCGGCGAGTCTTTCACCGCTCTCATCGGCCAGCGCCGCTTCCCGAAGCCGTCTGAGACAATCCGCTCCGTCATCGCGGCCTCGCAGAGATGCAATCGTTGACATCATGGCAGCAAAACTTTTGCAGCCCCGAAGGTGCGTATCGCCGTATCCTTTTTGCACTCGCGGGAGCGTCGCCACTTCGATCGCCAGCGCGTGATTTTCCCCTGCCAGCGAAATCAGTTGATCCAACCATTCACTGATTCTTTTGTGCTCCCTTTGAAAACGCCAGCTCTTGCGCCTCCACGGGCGAAGAGCGGCAATCAAGTAGAGCTGTAGAAAACCCTGCAGCGACGTGGTTTCCAGAATTCGCCCGTTGCCCGCGAATCGCGACATCACTCGATTCGTCCAACCAGTTTTCAAAACCCACGCCCCTACTCCCGCGGGCATGATGTCGGTGATTTCCTCGATTCGCGGATACAAGAATTCGTTGATCCGCAGTACTTGCGTTTGCGATTGGCGCGATTCCTTCCCGACACGCTCGAATCGCCTCGGGCGTGTCTTCAGGTCAGCTACCCGGATCGCATCTTCGTAGGACATCCACAACGCCAAGTACCGGGCAGCTTCGCGCAGAAGCTCACAATCGCCCCTGCTGTGTCGAGCGTCAGCATCTCGTACCGGCTCAAGGCGATCCAGATACTCTGCAGCGTAACCCTCATCCTGGTAGTCGCAGAGCCGCTCAACACCAAGCATAAGAATGTTGTGCGCGCCTGCCGGAAAGCTCGTCTCGATCCTGGTCCCGAGTTCCCGAAGGCGATATCCGACTTTCTTTTTCGCCTGTCCCGCGTCTTTGACTTTCGGCGCGGAAGATTGCACTGCCGCGTCGAATCCTGCTTGGAATGCGCCCAGGCTCGAATCGACTCCGACCCCGCCTCTGCGCACCGCTTCCTCAAATTTTTCCCGCTCAAAAGGTAGAGCGTTGGTGGCAGCCAGTGCACCAAACAGCACGGCACTGATCACGCTTTGCACGTCATTCGCCATGGCGGCAAAATCGGCCCGCACAAACTTTTTTGCCGCCCCGAAGCAGGCGTCCAGCAGTTTGCTGGAATCGACTTGGCCATCGGCTATGACCGTCTTCTCCGTCATGGAATAGACGCGATGCGTGGAGGCGATCAAAGTGGTTCGGTCCGGAGTCACCAACCCTCGCTGAACGGCCCGTCCGGCTTCCATCAATTCAGAAGCGATCACCACGTCAACTTCGCCAGGGACGGGCATAAGAGCCAACACCGGCTCTTTCCCCACCGCCCGCGCAGCCGCCGCCGGAAACATTTCGATGTAATAGATGGTTGATCCTGTACGTTGGGCAACGCCCGGCACTGAGGTAGTTTGCGCGAGGTAGCCGGAATGTTCGGCCAAGTCTACGATCCAATCGGCCAAGACCCCGCCCCCTTCCCCGCCCATCGCAAGAATCGCCACCGCGATTGCTCTGGAGGCTTCACTCGTCGAGGTTGTGCCGGTGTTCATGCGTAATCGTCGATGGCCTCAGGTCTCGATTCCCGCCAGCCGGCGGTTGATGCGCCGTTGCAGAAAGGTGATCACCATTCCCGCGCCATGCGACTTGAATCGATCCCACGCGCTTGGATTCGAGATAACCTCGGCACGATAAAAGGACGGGCATAACCTGGCGGCATGCGCGACTTCCCCGCACAGTCCGCACCCGACGCAACTTTCCACCACGGTTGCTACGGGGTCGATACGAAGAGCATCTGGATTTGGACGGATGGTGAGCGATGGACAACCGGATAACCTTATGCAGGAGTGGTCGCCGGTACAAGTCTCCGCGTCAACCCCGAATTTCTGCGAGACTACGCGTTTCCCTTCCCTTTCGAGTTTCTGCGCCAACGGCTTCACGCGCCGCTGTTTGTTCAGCATGCACTCGCTCTGCGCGACGATGACTTTGGGGCCTTTCTCCTCGGTGGTCAGCGCTTCTCTTATCACGTCCCGCATCATGGCGAGGTTAAAGGTGTCGGTAATGGTTCGCACCCACTTGACGCCTACGCCGCGCACTGCGTCGGCGATCGAGAGTTTTGTGGTGCGAATGGGATTACTCGCTGCGGACGACAGAATGTCCTGCCCACCGGTCGCGGCGGTGTAGCTGTTGTCGACCACCACCAGCACGCTATCATTCCGGTTAAACACAGCGTTTCCCACCCCGCTGGTCAGCCCGTTGTGCCAGAAGCCTCCATCGCCCATGATGCTGATCGTCCGCTTATTGCTTTCGCGCGCGTTGAAAGCCGCAGCCCCAGCCCATCCCAGACCATATCCCATGGTTGTAGCACCAAGATTGAAGGGCGGAAGGATGGAAAACAAATGGCAGCCGATATCGCAGCTCACGTGATGTGGGCCCAATTCTCGCTCAACCAACTTCAAAGCCGTGAAGATTGGGCGCTCCGGGCAGCCTGTACAAAACGATGGCGGCCTGGGATGCACGAATGTTTCAATCGACTGTGAGCTTGGTCTTACCGCTGCTGGCCGGACAGCGAACGGCAGTCGATCGTGATGAATCAGTTGCGGCGCGTAGCGCTCGATAAACTGCACAACCCCTCGCAAGATCGTCGCGGTGGTGTACTCGCCCGCCATGGGCAGCACATCCTTGCCGTGCACCTTGGTCGGCAAATCCGCCCGGCGCAAGATCGTCTGCAGATTTTGCTCCAGGAAGTCCGGCTGACCTTCTTCCACCATCAACACCGCGCGCTTGCCCGCGCAGAAACGCTTGATCTCGTGATCGACCAGAGGATATGTGACATTCAGTACAAGCAGCGGAACCTTGCTTTCCCCAAAAATATCGGCGAGGCCGAGAAGTGCGAGGGCGCGAATCATCGAGTTGTACATCCCGCCCTGCAAAATGATTCCAAAGTCCTGGCTGCCATCTGCGAACAACTCATTCAGGGCATTTTCCTGAATGAATTTCTGCGCCGCGGGCCACCGCTTCTCGATTTTTTCTCGCTCGTGCAAAAAACTTGCCGGAGGAAGGACAATCCTGCTCACATCCCGGACCGGGTTCTCCATTGCATCCTTAAGCGTGAACTTCGGCCGGACGTTGTCCTTCGCAATAAAGCGTCCGTGCACGTGACAAGCACGAATGCGCAGTTCCAGCATCACGGGCGTATGTGTGGCCTCGGAGAGTTCGAAGCCTTGCTCCACTGCATTGACGATTGAAGGCAGGTTGGTGCGCGGATCGAGCAGCCACATCTGCGATTTCATGGCGAAGGCATGCGAACGCTCCTGCATGATGCTCGACCCATCACCGTAGTCCTCCCCAACGATGATCAGTGCCCCTCCGGTAACGCCACCCGAGGCCAGATTTGCCAGGGCATCGGAAGCCACGTTGGTGCCGACCGTGGACTTGAAAGTCACGGCGCCGCGCAAGGGATAGTTCACTGAAGCCGCCAGGGTTGCGGCCGCCGTAGCTTCTGACGCGCTGTGTTCGAAATGAACGCCGAGCTGCTCCAGAATGTCGTTGGCGTCCGACAGCACGTCCATCAGATGGGAGATCGGCGCTCCCTGATACCCCGCGACGTAGGAAACGCCAGACTGCAAAAGCGCTTTGGTCACGGCGAGAATTCCTTCACCCCGAAATTCCTCGCCCCGCTTGGCGAAAAGTTTTTGCACTTCCTTTTTGAATACACGTTCCGCCATTGCTACCACCCCAGTTCGCTCGGCCGCCTACGGCGAGAGCGGAGTTTAGCGAGTCTTGCGACCGGCCTCCGAACCCTCGGGCCGAATAGCGCAGATATCAAGCTTAATCAAAGCGAGCCCTCACCTCATCGATTCCTGTCCACCAGCGCCAGCACCCGACATGGACTGCCCGATCCATTTACGATCTTAAGCGGGGGCGTGATCAAAATCGCGCCCTTTGCGGGAAGTTGGTCCAGATTCGTCAGGCTCGCGAGCCCGAACTTGCCGCTTCCGTGCATGATGCTGTGGCACGGAAACGGCGGGTCGAATCGAAAGGCTTGCCCCGCGTCGGTGCCGACGCCTTCCGATCCCCATCCAATCACATTTCGCTCTTTCACAAGAAAGGGAACCAGATCGGGATGGGGGCCGGGCACGTGCGCACCATCTTCTTTTATATTCAGAAAGGCCGTGGCCTCTTGCCTTTTCGACCAATCCGTGCGCATCAGAACCCAAGACCCAGCTTCGATGCGCCCATGCTCACGCTCCCAGATCTCGACGTGCTTCTGTGTAAGAAGGAAGTCGGGATCAGCGACGACCGAGGGCGACGCGTCGACCACACACGCGGGCGCAAAGAAACTTTCGGCTGGAATCGTGTCCGTCGCATTTTGGGGAAACTTCTCGCCTGTGACCCAATGGATGGGCGCGTCAAAGTGCGTGCCGGTGTGCTCGCAGCAGGAAAAATTATTCCAATACCAGGCCGGACCCCGCGCATCGTATTTTGAAATCTCCTCCATCCGGAAGGGCCACGGCTTGCCAAACTCGGGCGGAAGCTGGATTACCGCGGTGTCTGCGTCCAACGGCTGGCTAAGATCAATAACCCGAATCTCCCGGTTCTTGAGAGCCTTTGCAAATTGCATCAGAAGGTTTTCGCTCATGCGCCTGCCTTTCTGGTTGGAGGGATCGCAACCGCCGCAAACGTCCTGCCGCTTCCGTTTTCCAGGGCGAACCTGTTTGCGCCCGCACCTGGATCGAAAGCGCAATGTGTTGGGCATGTTGGCATTCGTTTCTGGCGTATGTCAATACAATCCATGGCGTATACCCATAAGATGCCGCACCCCATCGGAAAATTGTAAGTTCCGCGCAACCTGTCGTCCCCTGCCCTCGCTTACAGTGCGGTCGAGACGGTTCCAGTTTCGCCTGACGCATTTTTGTTTCGGCGCGAAACTCTCCAGTACACGAGCGACATGGCTACGAAAAGCGGCAAGAACGCGGGCACCGCATACTGCAAGCCATCCACGTAGAAAGTGGCGACAGTTATGCCGAACAAGGCGGCAATCCCCAGCCAATTCGAATAGGGGGAAAAGGCTAGTCGCATGGGGAGGCGCGCGGCAGCCTCTGGGCTAAGGCGTTGGCGGAAGCGAATGTGGCTGAGAAGGATCACAGCCCACACAAAGAACATTCCTGCCACGGCTACTCCATACAGCATCAAGAAGGCTCGGCCAGGCGCATATTTTGCGAGCAAGATTGCCGCCATCATGCCCACGGTGGAAAGACCTAGCGCGCGATGAGGGACTCCGTTGTTGCTCAGGCGGGAGATCCACCCGGGCGCATACCCGCCGCGGGAGAGGGAAAAAAGCATGCGGGTGGCCAGGTACAGGTCGGTGTTGCAACTGGAGAGCGCAGCAGTAATCACCACAAGATTCATGACGCTCGCGGCGTAAGGAATTCCAACCCCGGCAAAAGCACTCACAAACGGGCTACCCGAGATTCCCTCCCCGCTCCCCACTCGATTCCACGGCGTCATGGCGAGCATGACCCCGATCGCCAGCACGTAAAAGAAAATCAGGCGGAACACAACCGTACGCATCGCCCGCGGAATCGACTGCTCGGGATTCTTGGCTTCTCCGGAGGTAACCGCAATCAGTTCCACTCCCATGTAACTCGTCAAGGCCAGCGTGAGCGCCAGCCAGACACCCTTCATCCCGAATGGCAAGAAACCACCATTGGCCGAGAGATTCGAGATTCCGAGCGCCGGCTTTGGTCCGAGGCCAACGATCAACACCGCGCCAATCGCGATGAACACGAGAACGGCAGATACTTTAATCAGCGCGAACCAGTATTCAAATTCTCCAAAGCGTCCCACCTGCAGGGCATTGATCGCGACCAGGGCCAGCGAAGCGCTCACAACCCAAAGCCACTGTGGCACATGGGGAAACCAGAATCCGAAGTAGATCGCTACCGCCGTCACCTCCGCTCCGATCGCGATGATCTGGACGAGCCCATAGGTCGCGCGAACGGCAAAGCCAGCCCAGGGGTTGAGATAGATCTCGGCGTACACGCCAAAAGCGCCGGCAACCGGGTGGACCACCGCCATCTCAGCAACCGCATAAGCCACAATCATCGCGATTCCCGCCCCGAACAGATAGGTGAGGATGACGCCGGGGCCGGCGAGCCGGATGGTTACGCTGCTGCCCAGAAATAAACCAACGCCGATCGCTCCGCCGAGCGCCAGCATCGTGAGTTGTCGCTGAGTCAAACTGCGCTGAAGGTTTGTGCCCTGCGGGGAGGAGCTATCCGCGTCTGTGATTGCCGGTGTGGACGCCGAAAATTCGGATGGCCCCGGTGCTTTATGCATGCCGCTTCAAGTCTAGGAGTACGTTTCGGAAGCGGTGAATCTCTTCGACAGTATTGTAATGTACAAGGGAGACACGAACCGCACCTCTCTCCGGATCCAGACCCAACCTCCTCATCAATCGCGGTGCATACATGTGACCGTCGCGAATACCGATACCAGCCTTGGCGAGGGTTGTGGTGACAACAGCTGGCTCAGTCGCTCCCAGATTGAAGCAGAACGTCGGCACACGCTCGCGCAACCGATCTTCGTCATGAATGCCGTAGATGGTCGCTCCGGCCTCCTTCAGCACGCGCAGCAACTCCAGCGCAAGCAGGCGCTCGTAAGCCGCGATCGCGTTCATGCTCTTGACGAGGTTAGTTCGTCTTGCACTTGCAGAACCAGGATTGGTTTCTGCGGGTAGCGCGGCACCGAGTGTTTCCAAGTATCTTACCGCCGCGTCCATACCGGCTACATTCTCATAGATGAAGGTACCGGCTTCAATTTTCCCCGGCGGCTCGTCGGGAATGAAATCCTCGCGGAAGGTCGGGAGATTTTTCAAAAGCTCGCGACGACCCCAGAGAAAACCCATGTGCGGTGAAAAGATCTTGTAGCCAGAACAAACCAGGTAGTCGCAGTCAAATGCCTGTACGTCAATCGTTCCGTGCGGAGCGTAGTGAACACAGTCGAGAAAAATCTCCGCTCCCGCCTCATGGGCGAGCCTACCGACTTCCGTCACATCTACAATGGAGCCAAGCGCATTGGTTGCGGCCGTGCATGCCACCAGTCGGGTTCTCTTGGAGAGCAGCGCCTTCAAGTCTTCCGCGTGCAGGTTCCCATCTTCCCTCATCTTCCACCAAAGGAACTTGGCGCCGTCCTTGGCGAGGGCCAGCCATGTGGCGACGTTGGCCTCATGATCCATGTCAGTGACCACGATTTCATTCCGCTCAGCCAGGGTTTGGCCAATCGCAAGGCTCATGAGGCGGATGAACGAAGTGGCGTTCATTCCGAAGGCAATCTCGCTCGAGTGGCGCGCATGCACCAGTACCGCCACGCTCTCCCGTGCGCGTTCGATGCTCGCATCCACTTCCATGCTCTTGCTGTATCGTCCGCCTCGTTGCACATTGCATTCGAGCAAGTGCTGGTTGACAGCATCAAAAACCACCTGCGGTATCTGGGCTCCAGCCGCATTGTCAAAGAAAATGAACTTTTCACCTGCGTTTAGCGCTGGGAAAGAAGAGCGAACCGTGCTGATGGGGAACGGCATGGGTTTGGCTTCCACGTCGGCAGTCACATACGACCCGGTCATTTGCGCCCTTCTGTGCGGACTACCTCAGAGCCAGATTCCATGGCTCGCATCCCTGTTGACATGATCAACAAATATCTAATGCATACCATATGTATACCTTGTAGCTCTTTGCCCATATCCTGTCAATGGCAATCATTCCCTGCATACCGGAAATATATCTTTGACAGAACCGCACAAGTCAGAAAAAATACCAATGTTCCGGAACGCGGCTATTCTGCGGACGCGTTCTACGGAGGAACCTTGGCAAAGCTTATTGCGCGCGGCAAGAATCATCGCATGCTTGTACCCGCCACTCTCAGCGAAAAAGTCTATGCCGCGTTCAAGCATGACATCGTCTATGGTGTTTTCCAGCCGGGTGAGCCCCTGAGTGAAAAAGATCTCGCGCGCCGTTACAAGGCCAGCCGGACACCGGTGCGGGAGGCCGCAGTGCGGCTGCAAAACGACAGGTTGCTGCGCATCGTGCCCAATCGTGGATATTTCGTAGCCCACATTAGCCTGCAAGTGCTCAACGACATTTACGAATTTCGCAGCGCGGTGGAATGTGCCGCCGCTGAACTCGCTGCCGCAAAAGGTCCGACTCCCGAAGCCCTGAAGCAGTTGACGGAACTTGCCAAGGTCACGTGCACTCCCGAGAACCGGGAAAGATGCCTGCGATTTATCGAGGCCGATACGGCATTTCACCTGGGAATCGCCCGCCTGGCGCGGAACCAGATGCTTCTGCAGGCGGTCAGCGAAGTACGCAGTCAGATGGAGCGCATCATGTTTGCCGCGATTGACATCAACTACTTCGGCGAGGTGCCAGGACAAGAGCATCGGGAAATTCTATCCGCCATCAAGGACCGGGACCCGGGCCGCGCCCGTCAAGCCATGCACGACCATATCATGCAGTCGAAAGATAAGGTTTTGGGCGTCGCCTATGCCGTGCCCGTTCGTGCGAGCATGGGCTAGTAGCAGGTTCATCCGGCGGAGATCCTGCCTCAAAATTACGCGAGTGAGGACAACTCGGAGAGGAATGATTCCCGGTCTTTTCACTTTGCATTCGCTGCTCCCATTGCAACATGGACAAGCTAATCGAGGATGTGTACCGAACCCTCAGTGGCCGATTCCAAGGAACCCTGCTGCGCTCCGCCGATACGGGTTATCGCGAAGCGACGCAAATTTGGAACGGAATGTTCTCTCGCCGACCCGGTTTGTTCGCTTTCTGCCGCGATGTGCGCGACGTCCAGGCAGCGGTGCGTGTCGCTGCGACCTCGGGCGTTGTTACCGCGGTTCGCTGCGGCGGCCACAGCTTGGCGGGGTTCAGCACGTGCGACCAAGGACTCGTGATCGATCTTTCGCCAATGCGCGAGGTGCGTGTCGATCCTGAGGCTCGCAGGGCGCATTTCAGCGGCGGCTGTCTGCTTGGTAACGTGGACGCAGCAACTCAAAAAGTGGCGCTGGCATTTCCCGCCGGCGTAGTTTCGCACACTGGCGCTGCCGGCCTTGTGCTTGGAGGAGGCACAGGATGGCTGAACCGTTTGCATGGACTATCCTGCGACAACGTCGAGGGCTTCACGCTGGTGGTGGCAGATGGCTCCATCCTGCGCGCGCACGAGAAGGAGAATCCCGAGTTGTTTTGGGCGTTGCGGGGCGGAGGCGGTAACTTCGGGGTTGTGACCGAATTCGAAGTGCGTCTTCATCCGGTCACTTCCGTGATACTCGGACGGGGGTTGTGCGTGGGCGACGGGATCGCCCCGCTTCTGAGCCATTGGCGGGAGTTCATGCCGGAAGCTCCTGACTGCTTGCGCTGGGGATTTTCTTTGCGGATTGCCGACGAATCGCAAACTACTCCGCCGGCGGTGCGCGGGCTTCCAGTTGCGAGTGTTTCCGCGCTTTGGGTGGGCGACATTGGCCAGGGACGTCGTTATCTCCATCGAGCCCTGAGTGCGGCTCCCCACACGGCCGTAAGCGTGGAGGAGATGTCGTTCTTGCGGTTGCAGACGCTGGCCGATTCAGACTTTCCGCGTGGCCGCCGTTACTATACGAAATCCGGCTACTTCCGATTACTTGGCGACCGAGTCATTCAAACCATGATCGAAGCACTCGCCACAGTTCCCTCGCGGGCGAGTGAAATCGAACTGGCGTACTTGGGGGGAGCCGCGCAACGTGTCGCGCCCGAAGAAACGGCGTTCGGTGATCGCAGCGCGCCGTTTGTGGTCAATATCATCAGCAACTGGACCGATCCTGCAGATGATGCAGCCAACATCGCATGGACTCGCAATTTGTTTGCGCAATTGCGTCCAGCGATGGTTCCGGGAGTTTATGTGAACTTCATGAGCGGCGACGAACAGGACCGCGTTCCTGAGGCTTATCGCGAACGGTGGGAGCGCCTCCGTTCTATCAAAACAACCTATGACCCTCGGAATCTCTTTCGCCTGAACCAAAATATCCCTCCTTACCCCATGAACGGGTAATTTGCGGCGGAACATAAACGGTCCGGTCTGAAACCTGCGAGAAGCGCAGGAATGCCTCCCCATCGAGAACTGCTGAGCCTACAGCGCGGGGCCACTCCGGTAGCGAGCTTCTTTTTAACTAGCGTCGTTGTTTAACTACGGTGAATTTGATTTTTTCTTGTATACACACTCTACATACGATGCGAATACTATTGACATACTTTGGGTTTTAGTAGTAGCGTTTCCGCACTCAATGAGCGTGGACGGGAGGATGGCATGAAGACGGTGAACGCTACGCGGTTCATTTTGGTGATGTTTCTGATATACACCTGCGGTGGTTCAATCGCCGTGGCCCAGTTCTTTCCCGGGCGAGTTACAGGAAGCGTCCGTGACGCGCAAGGCGCGGCGGTGGCGGGAGCCACGGTCAAGCTCTCGAATCTTGATACTTCCCAGGAGCGAACGGCAACCAGCGATCAGAACGGCGAGTTCAATTTTCCAGAGTTGCCCCTCGGCACATTCCAGCTAACCGTTAGCAAAGACGGTTTTCGAACTTCGCAGATCAACGCCATTGTGACCTCCCAGGGGCAAGTCAACAGTATCAATCCCGTCCTGGCGGTCGGCACAGTAAGCTCGAAGATTGAGGTGAATTCAGCGCCCGCGCTTATCCAAACAGAGACGAACGAATCTGGCGGCCAACTTACCGAAGAGCAGGTGGAATCCCTTCCGATCGGGAACAGCGACTACACTCGACTGGCGCTGGTTCTTCCCGGAGTGACCCAAAACAGCAATTTCGCTTTCGCGCAATACACCATTAACGGCTCCAGGGCCAGGTCGAACGGTTTTAATATCGACGGCGTTTCGGATACCGATCCTTCTACGTACCTTCCTTCCATCAATGAGGGCGGGAATTCGGCGACGGCCGCAACCCGCCTGCCGCTGGACGCGATTCAGGAGGTGACTATCAGCGCGAACGCGGGCGCCGATAGCGGTCAGAACTCCGGCAGTGTCATGAACGTCATCATCCGCAGTGGAACGAATCGGCTTCACGGCTCGCTCTACGAACTCCATCGCGACGTTGATCTGGACGCCGCCAATTTTTTTGAGGACCTCGCCGGTGTGCCCAAAGCCCCATTCGTGTGGAACGAATTCGGCGGAACGGTGGGCGGTCCGGTAGACATTCCGCATCTTTATGACGGCCACAACCGCACATTTTTCTTTGCCGGTTACGATGGCAGCAGGCTACGCCTCGGCACTACTCTTCACGGAAACGCGCCCAGTCCAGCACAGATTTCCACCGCGACAGCTTTAGTGCAATCCCAGGGGATTACACCGAATCAACTTGGCCTGAATATTTTGGGCCTCTACTCTTCACTGGGTCTGTCGGGTCCGTTCGTCATAGACAATCGTGGCCGTCAGACGCCAAACAGCGGAGTCCTAAAGATTGATCACACCTTCTCGACCTCCGATTCGCTCTCGGGACGGTACCTCCACGGCACCGGTGAAGATGAATTTCCCGGCGGCGGCCCCGGGCCGGGGGGTGGTTCTCAATTGAATCCCTGGTTCGGTGTAACCCCGACCGTTGCTGATAACTTTGCCATCAGCGAAGTTCATGTTTTCAACTCGAACTTGATCAACACCCTGCGTCTCGGCTGGAACCGCTTCAGCCAGTTTCAAAAAGGCCGGGATGCCAACGTCAATCCAGCTACCATCGGCTTCAACACCGGCGTCAGTCCGAATAGTTACGGCATACCCGAGATCGATCTTGGTGACAATACCGCGGATGGATTCTCGAATTTGGGATTGCAAGGCGGCGCTGGAGGCCGCGTAGCCACCAGCTATCAAATCGCCAACGAAGTGAACTGGACCCGCGGCAAGCATGCATGGAAGTTCGGCTTCAACTTCCTCCACAACTATTCCGACTACACTCTCGCCGGATCTCGTGGCATCTTTTCGTTTACCGGCTCCCAGCTGGGAGACAATCCGTCAGCAACAGGCGGAACAGCACTTACGACAGACGGTGGACTCGCAGCTCTTGTCGATCTAATCGCCGGTATGCCAACCCCCGGTTCGTCTCTCACCAATATCACCCGAGTCGGCAGCCCCCGCGCGAATATCTCCCAGAACATCATAAGCGGTTTCGGGGTGGATACGTTTAAGGTCACACCCCGGCTCACGCTGGTCGCGGGTCTGCGGTACGATTTCTTCACGACCGTGAGCGAGGCGCGCGGGCGGTTCTCGGCATTCGACCCGAATCAGGGCCTTGTGGAAGCTTCGCAACTGCCGGGCGGTCACCTCTATGACGCTCCCAAGGGCAACTTTGGACCCCGGGTATCGCTTGCGTGGCAGCCTCCATTCGAGCTCATTCCCGGCCGCCAAACGGTTTTCCGAACCGGATTTGGAATCTACTACGACACGATTCCTCTCAATAACTTCGAAGAAGGGCTGGCGCAGAATCCGATTGGACCGACTGCCGGTTTCACCATCGTTCCCTCTGCGCCTATTCCATTTGGGGTCGGCGTGCCCATATTTGGCACCGGGGCCCCGCAACCACCGTTCAATATCGAAAGCATTCAACACAATCTAAAAACTCCCAATACGCAAGAATGGAATCTCAACCTCCAGCAGGAATTGAGCGAGCGGTTCGTCCTTCAGATTGCCTACGTCGGAAATCACAGCGTTCACCAATTGCAGCTTCTGGACATCAACCAACCACCCGTCGGCGCCGGCTTTGGACCGGGCTGTATGAGTACACTTGCGCCAATCCCCGCGGGTGACCCCAACTGTGAGCAGGCGGCTCGCCCCTTCAGTGCGCGCTATCCCACTCTGGCGCAGATCAACACGATTTCGACACCCGGGATCGCGAGTTACAACTCTTTGCAAGCTTCGCTGAAATCGAACAACTTTCACGGGTTGACCACGCAGATCGCCTTCACTTGGTCTCACAACCTGGACACCGCATCGGAAGTGGACGACTTCTCCGGGACTAGCGGCTACGTCCCGCAAGACTCGACGAATCTGAAAGGGAGTTATGGCAATTCGGAATTCGACCAGCGCCGCGCGCTGATTATCACCTACGTGTACGCGATTCCCTCTCCTAAGTTAGCTGGCGCGTTTGGTTACGCAACAAGAGACTGGCAAATCTCTGGAACCACAACTCTACGCGACGGTTTGGCGGCGCCGCTCTTGACTTTTGGCGATGAAAGCGGCGTGGGTAATTTCCACGAACGCTATAACTGCGTCGGCCCGATTCATTACCAGCTTAAGAATTTTTCCGAGCCCTACGCCTCGGTTAGTTCGTTCGCCGAGCCCGCACCGGGTACGTTCGGCGACTGCCCACGGAATCCCCTCGTAGCTCCTGGACTGAACGCCTTCGACATATCCATTCAGAGAACTTTCAAGCTGGGAGAACGCTTCGGATTTCAGTTCCGGACCAGTTTCTTCAATGCATTCAATCATCCGAACTTCGCCGAGCCGGCGCCGGATCTGAGCACGACCATCAGCGCCTCCGCCGATGACGGCAGTTTCGATTCTCACTTTGGCGTGGGAGGGCCGCGCAACATTCAATTCATGGGGAAGCTCAGTTGGTAAGTGAGCGATGTAACTGGTGGTGTCTTGCGCTGGTTGTATCTTCTCGACGCTCAGCGTGAAGGGGGAAACACAATGTGCCATGGCAGAAAATCCGCGGGCTGGCTGTATCTGACGCTGGCTCTGGTTGGATCTCTATCAGGTTCGGCGAGCGCCCAAGCTGCCGCTCCGGGTCCGATCAAAATCTCGGTTGACGCGACCCAAGTATCACAGCGGATTCTCCACGCCAAACTGGTGTTTCCAGTGCACTCCGGACCTCTAACCCTTTACTACCCGAAGTGGATGCCAGCGGATCACTCTCCTGACGGCCCCATCTGGAATCTAGCCGGGCTTAAGTTTTCCTCGGGCACACGCGAGATTCCGTGGCAACAAGACCTGGTCGATATGTACGCGTTTAACCTTGATGTTCCTGCGGGAACTACCTCGATCGAGGCTTCACTGGACTTCCTGATCTCCGCTCCGGGGCCGGGGATTGATTTCAGTGCCTCGGGCGCGGCAAACCTGTTCGTCTTAATGTGGAATCAAGTCATGCTTTATCCAAAAGGCTGGCCCGCCGCCGATCTGATTTATGACCCAACATTGACTCTGCCGAATCACTGGAAGTTCAGCACATCGCTCCCGATTGGCCGTCAGTCGGGTGATACCATCTCGTTCGCGCCTGTCCCCCTCGACCTTCTGGTCGATTCGCCGGTGCAGTCGGGTGAATTCGTGCGGGTTTTCCCATTGAATCCCGGCGACAGCCCGCCCCAGGAATTGGACGTGGTTTCCGACGATGCCTGGGCTCTCGAGGTGCCGCCCGAATTGATCGAGCACTACAAGCGCCTGGTCGTGGAGGCCACTGCTTTATATAAGTCTCATCACTTTCGCGACTATCATTTTCTGCTGACGCTAAGTGACAACGTGATGGGACTTGGGCAAGAACATCACGAATCCAGTGACGATCGTGTGCGCCAGCACACTTTGGTTGATCCGAACACCCGAATCCTCGAAGCGGGCCTTTTCCCGCACGAGTTCACCCATTCCTGGAATGGACAGTACCGCCGTCCCGTGGGCTTGGCGACACCGGACTTCCAGCAGCCCATGAAGGGCGAGCTCTTGTGGGTCTACGAGGGTTTGACAGAATATTTGGGGACGGTGCTAACAGCTCGCAGCGGACTTCTGACCGCCGCTCAATCTCGCGAACATATTGCGCTTACGGCTTCCACCTTAGAACACCGTGCGGGCCGACGCTGGCGATCCCTGCAGAACACCGCCAACGCTGCGCAGATTCTTTACTTCTCTGTTCCGGAATGGTCATCGTATCGCCGCTCAGTCGATTTCTATCCCGAGTCAGTTCTGGTTTGGCTGGACGTGGACTCGACAATTCGCAAGCTCACGGGCGATCACAAATCGATGGATGATTTTTGTCGCACCTTCTATGGCGGACCTGACGGCCAGCCGGTGATCAAGACCTACACCTTCGAAGATCTTGTTTCGATACTGAATGGGATCGCCGCTTATGACTGGACGTCCTTCTTCCGCGCGAGATTAGATTCCACCGATCCCAAAGCCCCGTTGGGAGGAATTACGGGCGGCGGATGGCGACTCGTCTATAACGACGATCCAAACGAAATTCTTTCGGCCAGCGAGGCTGCTTCGCAGAACGGAGATTTCACATCTTCCCTCGGACTGCGAGTCGCGCACGACGGCTCCATCATCGATGCAATTCCGGGCATGCCGGCATTCGCCAGCGGCCTGAGCCCCTATTCGAAAATTGTTGCTGTAAACCACCGCAAGTTTTCCGTAGACGAGTTGAAGCGGGCGATTCGGGAGTCAAAAGCCAATCCGGGAGCGATAGAAATCGAAAGCGACAATGCGGGAAGGTTGGAGTCGCACGAAATTCAGTATCATGGCGGCAATCAGTTTCCCCATCTGGAACGGGTGGACAGTGCGCCTGACTATCTTGACGAAATTCTCAAACCGCTGACGCCGGCAAGTGCGAACTAGCGGCCGAGCGCTTGAATGAATGATTGTAAGAACACAGTGCCATCGGAAGGGCGACGCGCGGAGAGACTTTAACCCCTCTCGAGGGCAATGGGTGTCTCCTGATTCAGGATGGCAACCCAGCGCCTTTCACGTTTAATCCATGTGGTGCTCTCGATCACGGCACCTGCGGGAAAGCTTCTGCCGGATTCTTTTCCGAGGCGTAGCGCCTCGTAGTACAGGATTACGGTTGTTGGATCGGGCATGAATCCGCGGATATGGCGAAGTTCATAATCGGAGATCGTGCGTTCACTCATCGAAGCCAGATATTGTGGCTGGGGTGTCACTCCAGATTGAAAGATCATGATCGCGTCCGAGGCTACAAGCTGTTTGAACGTGTCTGCGTCTCGGTCTTGAGCGGCTTTCCAGACCCGCTTCTCGAGCCGAATGACCGCATTGATGATCGCGCGCTTGGAATGGGATCTGCTGGTTTGGTTCATCGTTCCTGAATTGCGAGGTTTCAAGGGATGTCTCCGGCGATCGAAGTCTGCGGCGGTGGTTCTGATGCTGTTCTTGTACGGCGCATTGTAGTCAACTTGGTCTATAGCACGCGAGTGCCTGGCTTACCAAGCAAATTTGGATTTTTCTCCGAGTACCCGATGCATCAGTTGCGGAAGTCACCTATTTCATCGAGAGGTCACGCCATTGACCACATTTCTTGACGTTGCAGCCGTTCGTTCGCGATTTCCTGTTTTCAGGCACAAGACATACCTGAATTCCTGTTCGCAAGGAGCCCTCAGCGACGCTGTGGAAGGCTCGATTCTCGAACACATTCGCTCGTGGCACGAACACGGTTCTCCGTGGGACTGCTGGGTCGAAGAGTATGAATCCGCGCGCACCGCCTTCGCCCATTTCATCGGTGCCGCACCCGATGAAGTTGCCATTGTCCCAAGCGCCTCCGTGGGCATCAATTCCGTTGCCAGCGCGCTCGATTTCGGCAAGCGCCCCAAAGTCCTCATGGGCGAATTTGAGTTTCCGACGATGGGACAAATCTGGCTTGCGCAGAGCCGCCGTGGCGCCGCGGTTCAGTTTCTCGCAGCGGAAAACGGCATGATCCCGGCGGAAGCTTATTCCCGCACCATCGACGACAAGACTCTCATCGTCCCGGTCACGCAGGTCTGTTTCTCCAACGGTTTTCGATCAGAGATTCAGCCGATCGTTCAATGCGCGCACGAGCGGGGTGCGCTGGTCATGCTCGACGGTTATCAGGATTGCGGAACCCGTCCGATCGATGTCAAGGCGCTCAATATAGATTTTTACGTCAGCGGCGCACTCAAATATCTTCTTTGTCCGTCCGGCATCGCTTTCCTCTACGTCCGGCCCGAATTGATCCCTGCGCTCACCCCGACGGTCACGGGCTGGTTCGCGCAGCAGAATCCGTTTGCCTTTGACGTCAAGCATTTCGATCCGGCAAAGACGGCCCGCCGCTTTGAAGCGGGGTCGCCTCCACTGCCACACGTCCACGCAGTGCAGGCAGCGCTCAAATTGCTCGGCAGCGTCGGATACGAGAAAATCGCTCAGCATATCTCTGGCCTTACCAAAGCATTTACGGAAGGCGCTCGCGCGCTCAAAATCAAGATCAAGACCCCGGCCGATAGTGTGGGTCCGCTGGTCGTGTTGCAAATGAAGGACTCGGATGCCGCGGTAAAAAAACTAGCCACGCAAAACATCGTCGCCTCGAATCGAATGGATGGTCTGCGGGTATCGTTTCATTTGTATAACACGCTCGAAGATGTTCGCTCCGTGCTTGATGTCTTGAATGAAAATCTGCATCTTGCAGCCCGCGAGTAACGGACCAGATCCCGTTTCAGTTTCGACTGCGGGCACGAGATGCTTCGACTGGACCGGACGACCTCGATTAGGGAGAGATTGATGCCAGAAGTGTTCCGGAGGAAGGTGTCGATGATGCTGTTTGTGCTAAGCGCTATCGTTATCTCAACCGCCATCCCAGCAGTTACAGTCGTAGTTATCCGCTGATCACCCACAGTCTGGAGACGTTTGCAAGCGTCCCTGAATGTTACGATTCGTCCTGCATCACTCTACATCGGCAAGCAAGCCGGCCCTATGGGTTCAAAAGACTTATAAGTGAGGACGAACTCCTGGTGTCCCAGACTCTCCGAGCAGCTCTGCGCCCCCGAAGCGACCTCTAACACTTTTTTGTAGATCTCCTCGCCGACTTCGTCGACACTCGCTTCCAAGCGCAGGATTTTTCCTGCGTTAACGTCCATGTCATCGCTCATACGCTCGTAAGTTTCCGGGTTGGCGCAAATCTTGATTACAGGGGAAATCGCTGAGCCGACTACGGAGCCGCGTCCCGTTGTGAACAAAATTACATGCGATCCACAAGCGATCAATTCTGCAATCTCTGCGTTGTCATTGATATTGGGAAACCCGAATTTTGGCTCGCCATCCGGAACAACGTCCAACAAATACAAACCACCATTCCGCGGAACGTCACCAGGCTTGATCAGCCCGGAGATTGGCGAAGCACCACTCTTGCAATACGCTCCAATCGACTTTTCTTCGATTGTGGTCAGGCCGCCTTCGGCGTTTCCGGGAGCAAAACTAGCGTGGCCCATCTGTTTGTAGTAATACGCCGCTTTCTCGACGGAAGCTTTCAACTCGTGGCCGAGCTCAGGCGTGACTGCACGCGCGGACATAACGTCTTCCAACCCGATCATTTCCCCGGTTTCCTCGAAGATGGTTGACGCGCCTTGCTTGACCAGCATATCGAAGGCGCGTCCGACCGCGGGATTGGCGGAGATTCCGCTCGTCGCATCAGAGCCGCCGCACACGGTTCCCACCACGAGTTCATCTATGCCCAGCGGAGCTCTCGGTACTTCCGCAATCTGCTTCAAAGCCTGCTCAACCCACGCCGCGCCCCCATCGATAGATTTCCTCGTTCCCCCCGTTTGCTGGATTACCACGGTGCTCACGGGCCGGCCGGTTTTCGCAATCTCTTCCGCAAGGCGATGGCGATTGAAACTCTCGCATCCCAGGGAGAGCAACAACGCACCTCCCACATTCGGATGGGTGCATAGCTTGGTCATCATCCGGTCGGCGTAAGCATTAGGGTAGCAACCGCCAAACCCGATCAGATGCACCGGCTGACCTTTGAAGCAATCCACGATCTCGCGAGCTACGTGGTGAGCGCATTCCACGAGGTAGGCAACAACGATACGGTTTCGGATTCCTTTTCTTCCGTCAGAGCGAAGAAAGCCTTGCAGTTGGGGCGAGTTATTTGACGAAAACATGGTCTTTGTCCAGGGTGTAAGTAGCGATGTAGTCACTTTTCAGGTTATGCAGATGCATGTGGGCTCCGGCTGGAATAGGTTCTTTCGCCGAAC
>Ga0209330_1000267_pt1 | contig 24952 bp, 21 predicted proteins | sample JacPinW_OM2H0_O3_FD_187969 | JGI IMG/M metagenome (GOLD analysis project Ga0209330, IMG submission 187969) | Forest soil microbial communities from Algoma, Ontario, Canada - Jack Pine, Ontario site 1_JW_OM2H0_O3 (SPAdes) (version 2) | ecosystem: Environmental > Terrestrial > Soil > Boreal...
TCAAGAGGGCTAGAAATCCGATGGCTACCGTTGAGGCTGAAATCAAGAGCGTGCGACCTGCCTGACGTGCCGCGATGACCGAGGCCGCGGGTCCGTCGTTCCCGGCGGAAATCGCTTCCCGGAAGCGGCTCACCATGAGGAGCGCGTAGTCGATGCCCAAGCCCAGGCCAAGCATGGTGGCCAAATTCTGCACCAGAATGGACAGGTGCCAGCGCTGGGCCAGGAGTCCTGTAATCGCCAGAGTGGTCGCGATGGCCAGCTGGCCAACCGCCAATGGAATCAGGGCGGCCATCAGGCTTCCAAAAGCCACCAGCAGAAGTGCGAGGGTCGCGGGGATCACCAGACTTTCGCCGCGTTGCACGTCGTCCGCGCTCGCTTTCCGAATATCGAAATTCAGTGGAATCTCGCCTGTGAGTTCAAGATGAACCGCCGGATAACGGCCCCGCAGTTGATTTTCAAGCGAGCTCGCCAGCTGGTGAAGCTTCGGAACAAGCGACTCCACGGGACCGTCGGCCGACACGAGTCCTACGAGAACAAACGTTCCCCCTCCCCGGCCCAGAAAGATCGGATCGCGCGAGTCGAGATAGGACACCACTCCCGAAACCCCGGGTTGGTCTCTCAGTCCGGCCACGATGGTTCCTAACGCTTGCCCGCCTTGCTCCGAACCCGCAGGCGGGAGTCCCTGAATCACCATGACCACGCGGTCTACGAACGGCGACCGAAAACGATTGGCCAGCTCCTGCCGGACAGTCTCAGCTTGGCTCCCTTCGACGCGGGTTGCGGTCTCCAGGTGGCGCTCCGCGTGAAAAGAGAATGGAAGAAGTGCAATGGCTGCTGCGAGGACGATCCCTGACACCCAAAAACGGCGCACATGCATCGTACTCATAATGTCATACAAGATCGTCTTCACGTTCACGGAAACTCTGCGGTGGCACCGATGAACTGCAGAGGCAAAAAGAGTTGCTTCGTCCGCGGAACCCGTTCGTATGTTCGCGCTTCGTGTCGCGAGTATACACTTGCGCAAGGCTCACATTGATAGCTATGTCAATCTGATAAACTCTCCCCATCGGCTTGACAGGATCAATTCGCACTTTACTGTTATTCGGACTCCTTACTGCCATCCAAGCTGGAGTGACAGACCCTCGCCTTGGCGACTGGGCGCTCATCTCAGCGCAGTCCAGCCTGGATCCTCCGAATCGGCTCTCCATTACGCATCTGCACGACGCGGTGCATGTAGTCATGTCAGGCGAACAGCATTTCGATTTCACGGCGCCTCGGAACGGACACGATTCACCCGCACCCGGCAATCTCGGCTTCAATCAAATTGATCTGCACAGGATCGATAAGAGACAGGCGGAGGTCACGGAGAAAAAAGATGGTACGGTTGTGGCGACGGTTCGCGAACAACTTTCGAAGGATGGAAGGGAGCTCGTAACCACGACGGCCACCCCGGGCCACGCCGATCAGATCACGGTGTGGACGCGAAGCGGAGGTGCGAAGGTCGCCAATGACCTGTTCGTCGGCGAGTGGACGCAAGATCTCAGCAAGACCCGTTTGCGGCAAGGTTTGGTGCTCAAGATCGAGCCGGACGGAAGCGGCGGGGTCCGTTTTCTGGGTGACTTCAGCTATACCGCCCGCTTTGACGGAAAGCAATACGATCTAAAGAACTCGCGCAACGATACCGTGACGCTTGAACTTGTCGATCCTCACACCGTGGATGCGATTTGCCGACGGGACGGGCAAGTCACTCAAACGGATCGATGGCAGGTTTCCGCGGATGGGCAGCAGATGACGCTATCCACGACAGGCACGTTGGAATCGGGCCAGCGGCTGACGGAGAAGCTCGTGTTTAAGAAGCAGTAGCGCATAATGCGTCTGCGCGGTGCAGAGGCCGATCGTTGCCGGGTCGATCTGTGTAATCGGGATGTTCAACAACTGTCCAGTAGACTGTAGAAATGACCCGCGATCCCGCAGCGGTTAAAATCGTGATCCCGTCACAAATCTCGGGGTGGGATGTTTCGACCGTACAGTATCGGACGATGCTTCCTACCTGCCTGCGCTTAGGTCAAACACCAGCGCGGCGCCGTAGCTCCGTTGGACCGGATCTGCTTGAGGCGCAATCATGGGTAGCAGGGACGCGTGTTTGTGAGCGAGATGACTCATGTGCGTGTCATAGACGTGGCGTCCGATAAACCAGCCCATGGTGCCCCCGGCAACGACGTCTGACGCGAAGTGTTTTCGTGCAGCGATACGCGCTGCGCTCACTATCCCGGCAAGGCTGTACGCAGTTATGCCGACGATTTTCTTGTGTTTGAATTCATGATCCAACAAAGAGGCGATGGACCATGTCTCCATCGCGTGACCGGACGGGAATGAAGATCCTCCGGCCCAAAAGTCGCCGGGGTGTTTATCGTCGGGACGATCGCGACGAAAGATCTCCTTCAATACCTCCACCACAATCAGGCTGTCGACCAACGTTTCCGTTCCGAGAACACCGATTTCCCGGCCTTTCGGATTGTCGCGCCAGGCTCCGTAGACATAAGAGCTGGCTACGATAGGGATCAATGTGTACGACGCTCCAATATTAGAAATGCGTCCACCCCAACTAACCTGGCCACGGCTGTTTTCCAAGGTGCCCGCTATGCGCCTGTCGCCGACGATCAATCCTCCCGTGACAGCGATGGGCACCAGCCATTCCAGCGCATTGTGGCGATTTGCGTGGAAGGGGCTGGTGAAAATGTCTTTTTCGTCCAGCAAGATGTTCAAAGCTAGCTTTCGTAGGAGAGGCTTTGGCCTCTCGGTGTCCCCCGGATAAAAAATTCGATCTCGCCGATCTTCGACAAACGGGCTTTTGCTGTCCGAGTCATCGCTTTCTGTATTCCCTTCGACCGGATTGGCCTCTGCGAAAACCCATTGACCGGTGAGAAATTGCGTCTGAGCCAGCGAGTCCTGAGCCACGCATACCGCAGGTGCGAGAGCCCCTAGAATCACCAACGTGTGCAGTAAGCCATTTGTTTTCATCGCTTCCCTTTAGGTCTCATGTCTCCCTCAGGAAACCGTTTGACCTGAATTGGCGAAAAATCGCTACTACACCCTGTGATGATTTTAAGAGCGCCGAGGCTGCGCGAAAATCATCTCGCTCCGCACTGAGGATCCGGTTGGAATGGCCTGCGTAGTCGGGGAGAGTGATGGCCGTTCCGCCGGAGGAGGTCATGCAGCGAATCTTCAACTGCGTCGGGGATAATATTTATGTGGGGGACGATTGAACTACGTTCCATCAATCCTTACGCCAGGAGCGACTGGAACGATGTGGGAATCGGACCGGATTTCATGGTCCAGGGCTTCCGACGCACTAAAGGCTGCGCTGAAGTTAGCAGGCGAGATGCTGGCGACAAGAGATTAGCGCTATTGATCGACGTCCGGCTTATCAAATAACGTGCAATTCGGAAGCTAACTGCTGTCAACATGCGATTTCGCTCATGGAAACGCGATCATCTCACACCTGCTCCGGCGCTTCGATCTTCGGAATCTTTTCGATACACTCCGGATCTCCAGCAGCGGCCATGCACTGGAGGCAATCCGCACCGCAATCGATACCTCTGCGATGGGTCTCGATGGTCAGTTCCTGCTCGCATATCGGCGACACGGCATTGACCTCACGAGCCGCGACCGAAATGATCCCCTTGCGATACATAAATTTCAGGATGCCGTTGACCGTATCTTCCAGAGAGGGGTCGGGTTTGCCCCACGCGGAGGCATCCCGGGCCATTTGATAGGAAGAGCTGTCATACCGTTTGAACTCCATCGCGGAGATGTTGTCGACAGAGCCCACCAGAAAATCCAGCAGGGGAAAGAGAAGATCTTCCTTCCGGCATCTCCGGATCAGCTCGGGAACGAAATCGGGAAGGCTGAATCTTTCGAATTGCCGGCCAGTCGCTTTGGTAATGAGCCCGGTAATATCCATCATGTTCGAATAATCGTCCCGAGTGACATGGTAAGTCTTATTCGCGGTACCGGGAGTGGTAGAGATCGCAATGATATTGTTGGCTACAATGTCGGCTGGAACAAAGCTGACCTGGTTGAGAGTATCGACGCCAATGCCGTGATTCACCATAAAGGCAACTAAGCGAACCGCGATATCGAAGTTGTTACCTCCACCCGTGACGGAAGGACTCACGAGAGCTGGCCGGAAAATCCGCGCGGAAAGTCCCCGGTTGCGCGCGTCGACAACCACCTGTTCCGCTACCCATTTCGATTGACTGTATCCAAAATCGAGCAGCTCCATATTCTCGTTCAGGTCGGTCTCATACAAGACTGATTTGACCGCCCAGCCAAATACGAAGGTAGTCGAGACATAATTGAACTCTTTGGGCCTTCCCTCGAACGCCAATCTTACGACCTCATTGGTTCCGAGCACATTCGCGTCACGCATCAGGTCGTAGTTGAAGAGGTAGTTCACGGTTGCACCGTTGTGGAACACCGTGTCGATTTTACGCGCGAGGAAATCCCACACGTCCTGCCTCAGGCCAAGCTTTGGCTGCGCGAGATCGCCGGAGACGGGGATCACGCGGGCCTCGAACATCTCCATCAGTCCTGTTCCGCAGGGTCCCATTGACTCCATCGCCGCTCTCAGTCTCCGCCTGCCCTGCTTTTCGTCGGAAGACCTGACGAGAACATACATCTTCGCCTGGGTCTGTTCCAGCAGGCTTTTGATGAGGAATGGCCCTATGAAGCCTGTCCCGCCCGTCAGCAGCACATGATTCAGCATCGGTATCTCCGGCATGGAGGAAGGCACCGGAGGCTCGAAGATCAGCTTCCGGTCCGTGCTCATCATCTGTTTCTCAGCGGCGCACTGCTCTTCACGGAAAGCGGCGAGGGAATGGCGCAGATGAATCAGCGCCTCTTCGGGAGCGCGCTCCAGTTGTTCGGCTAGTCCGAACAGCTCGGCTACACTGACACGCTGAATGACCCCAATATCTACCTGCATCGCCAGGAACTCGGCGCCTTTGTCTTTCAGGAGTTCCTTGAGCTCATGCATGAATACAACAAGATCCAGGGAATCCAGGCCGGCTTCGATGAGGTTGTACGATTCCTGACCGGTCAGGTTGTACCTGGCTTTTAATTCGGCGAATGAGGAATGCATGTCGGAATGGGACTTCCCGGCGTCCTTCTCCCGCGAAAAGTCGGAGAGAACTTTGAACTGACCTTGCAGCCACATCTGCTTGGTCTTATGGCGCATGATCTTCCCCGAACTCGTTCTCGGGATCGCACGAGGCGCAATGAAGGAAATCAGCGCCACTTCCACGTTGAGATAATTCCGGACCGCAGCGGCAATCTTTCGAGCCTCGGGAACTGCCCTGGGATTTTTGACTTCGGCGACGATTGCCAGCGCAGGTTCGCCGTCTTCCTGAACCTGGAACGCGGCCACGCAATTGTGCCGGATCAGACTGGATGACTTCTCCACGACGTTCTCAATGTCCTGCGGATAATAGTTTTGCCCGCGGAGAATAATCATGTCCTTGATGCGGCCGCAGACGTAGAGTTCGCCGTTGTGGATAAATCCCGTGTCGCCGGTCCGCAGGTAGCCATCGTCATAGGGAGTATCGTCCACGAGCCGCGCCCGAAACTGCTTCAGAGTTAATTCAGGATTGTTCCAGTAACCCTGGCACTTACCGCTTCCGGCAACCCAGATTTCGCCGATGCGCTCTGGCTTAAGAGGGAAATGTCCTTGGGGATCCACGATCTTAACCTCGAGACCCGGGAGCGGGGTTCCACAACTGACAATCTGCGTGGCGCCGCCGATTTCTGAGACCTGGGTAGTCATGCGGGCTTTCCCCAGCGCCAGGGCACGCTTGTTGACGGAAACCATGTTGCGACCGCCCAGTGACACCGCCAAAGTATTCTCCGCCAGCCCGTAGGCGACGTAGAAACTCTCGGACTTGAGTCCATAGGGCTGAAACGCTTCTAGAAACCGGGTGTAGGTATCCGGTTTTACCGGTTCCGCGGCGCACATCAATACGCGAAGCGAGCTGAGGTCACAAGCCTCCAGGTTTTCCTTGGAAAGCCTCCCGGCGCGCAAGCAATAGTCGTAGGCGAAGTTGGGGGCAGCCGCGGCAGTGGCGCGGTAGGTGGTTATCGCATTGAACCATAGGATCGGCCGCTGAATGAAGTCCATGGGAGCGAACCCGTACGTCGTGCCACCTTTCAGTGCCGGATAGAGGTAGCAGCCGATCAGTCCCATATCGTGATACTGCGGAAGCCAGGAAACGACGACTGGCGCCGGATGGTCGATCACGAGCGGATAGGTATCCAGGATGTTTTCGTGGGTCACGATCACGCCCTTGGGCTCCATCGTCGAACCCGACGTGTACTGGAGGAACAAGATCTTCGAAGGATCGCCAGGCAGCCGGTCCGAAATCGTGTCCACGAAATCCTCCGTGACGATCCACGGAAGAGCGGAAATGTAATCTATATCGACGCCCGACACCGAGACTCCACGTCTGGCGAGATTCGTCTTGAGAGATGCGTGGTAATCTCTGCTGGTTAAAATCCCAGCCGCCTGGCAATCTTTTGCGATGTGGACGGTCTTGTAGAGAGCGCTCTGGAAGCCGCGCGAACTGGGGGGATAGACCGGCACGGGGATCAATCCGGCGCGCACGCAACCAAAAAATGCGCAGATCATTTCGAGCCCCGGCGGGTAGGCAAGCAGAACCCGATCGCCTGCCGCGAAGCGGCCCTCTTTCCGCAAATGTCCGGCGATCGCTTGCGCTCGGCGGAGAAACGACGCGTAGGTGTGGGTTTCGATCGGATCGCCGTTTAGGTCAAGGTACGAATAAAGTGGTTTGTTCGGATGCTCATCTGCCAGCCTATCCAGGTTGTCCAGAATCGACGCTGTCATCAATCAGCGATCCTCCAAGATCGAATAGAACGCAAGCCAGTAAAACCAAACATCCCTCGCCACCGAGCGAGGGAAACACAATTGAGTCTCAAGGTGCAGACCGGAGTTGTGGGCTGACTGTAAGAAATGTACGCCTTTTTTTTCTCAGTATAAACCGCCGATCGACTAGCTGGGGAACAGACGTTCTCCAATTCGCCACATAAGGCGCGAGACTTGCGAAGCAACGCCAAGCTTCTATGGCCCCACGCAAGAGGCCCCGTTGCTACGGATCATCGGTTGGTACATTAGCAAAGCATTGGGACAACGCCATGCGTCATCGCTTCCTGGATGAAGCGCCGCACCCACGTTTTGTCCGTTCCAAATTTTATTGATTGCCCTTAAGGGCTCGCAATAAAATATTTCTGGCAGACCGTCGGCCGCGGCAACAATTTCGCCGTGGGCCAGGGTCATTCATGTAACTTGTGGAACGCGTCGGCTCTAATTTACCATGATCGCGGAGGCGGCGATGAGGTTCGAGACCGAAACGGTGATTGCTCAAGAGCCGGAGATATCGGATCTTGTGCCATCGGAAAGCTCGGCGTCGCCGATTTTCGAGCCGGTCGGTGGTTCTTCCTTTCCGAAAGTCTTACGTAGCCGCCTGGATAGTTTTTTTGCCGAACAGGACATTTCCCCTAAAGCGGACCGTATGATGCGGGTCAAAATCGCTGCAGGTCTGGCAGTCCTCGCGGGGAGCTGGATTGCTCTGTATGCGCTCCGGCCCGGTTCATGGAAGTTTGTTGCCCTCTACCTTTTGGGCGGGCTGGCGCAGACATTCCTTTTGTTGAACATCGCCCATGACAGCAATCACAATGCCATCTCGTCGCGGTCGGTGGTAAACAAAACCCTGAACTATGTCTTCGATTTGTGCGGAATCAGTTCGTACATGTGGCGCATTCTCCATCATCGGGGCCATCACTCCTGCATCAATCTCCACGGCGAAGACGACGCGCTTTCGGGTCGCGGCATCTTTCGCTTTACGCCCCATGAATCCCGCTTGCCCTGGCACCGGTTCCAGCACATCTACGCGCTGTTCGTTTACGCGCTGTTCTCTCTCGATTACGTGTTTTTCAGGGACTTCCAATGCTTTTTCTTCCCCACCCACGAATATCTGAGACGCACCAAACATTCTCTGCGAGAATACGCGATTCTGCTTGCCGGCAAGGGCTTCTACCTCACCTACATGCTTGTTTTGCCGGTGATGGTGCTGGGGAATTCGCCTCGGCTGGTTGCCGGGGCGTTCCTCCTGGTCAATTTGATCGTCGGTTTGACCGTAACGCTCGTATTCCAGTCGACGCACACCATCGACAGCACCTACTTTCCCTCGGACCGTTGTGAGTTTGACAACGGCGTGTATCACATCTTCGCGACAACCGCCGATTATGCAACCGAAAACCCGCTTGTCGGCTGGCTCGTGGGCGGGCTTAACCATCACATCGTCCACCACCTGTGCCCTTTCGTGTGCCATACCCACTATGCTCCTCTGACCAGGATTGTGAAGGAGACTGCCGAAGAGTTTGGGATCTCTTATCGGCAGAACCCCACCATGACCGGGGCCATCCGGCATCATCTGATACTCTTAAAGCAACTGGGGAAGGAAAACTGATTCTGAGGGTTTATCCTTTGGGTACGGCCCAGCCACCACTGCCTACACGTGACATGGAAACTGTTCCGCTTCGAGGCAAATATCAGGACGGTTGGGTATGAGTTCATCAACGCCGGTCCCCATTGTTTCCCGATTTCGCTGCTTTGCGGATTCTCGCGCAATGGCCCGCAATCCCGTCCAGGTTTTGTCCAGATACAACGAAATCTTCGGCGACACATTCCGCATCTATTTGGGTGGTCTCAAGGAAGCGATCGTTACCATCGATCCCGCTGTCATTCAGCACGTGTTGAAGACCAATGCGGAGAACTACCAAAAATCCGAAATTCAAGTAAAGCGTATGGGACACTTCCTGGGGAAAGGTCTTCTGACGACCCACGGAGAAGCCTGGCGCACGCAGCGGCGTCTCATCCAGACCGGCTTCGATCGAAAGCAACTCGATGTGCTGTCGTCCATCATGCAGGACTCCCTCGCCGAGTCGCTGCGGGATTTCGACAGTCAGGTCCGTGTAGGCCCTGTCGATATCTACCCCCGCCTCATGAAGATTACCTTCGCGATGGTCGCCCGATCGCTGTTTGGCGCGCGCTTGAAGGATGAAGACATCGATCTTGTCAGCCAGACCATCTGCACCGTCCAGGAATTCATCGTTCGGCAAACCCTTCAGCCCTATCTGAATCCCTGGTTCGCGGCCTCGGGCGAACTGCGCAAACACGAAGACATGCGAGCCCGCGCGGATGCCATTCTGCTCGAATACATCAGGAAGCGCCGCAACGAACCGCCCGGCCACGATCTGCTGCAGACATTGATGGATGCGCGTTACAGCGATGGCGAAGGCATGAGCGATGAACTCATCCTGAGTGAGAGCATGCAGCTTCTGGTGGCCGGCCATGAAACCTCGTCGAATGCTCTATCGTGGCTTCTTTTTCTTTTGAGCTCGCGTCCAGACTGCCTTGAAAGGATACGGCAGGAGTTTGATACCGTGCTCGGCGACGCCCGTCTGAGCTACAGCGACGTTCCCAAATTCGAATTTGCGACTCAGGTAATTCAGGAGGCGCTCCGCCTCTTCCCGCCGTTTTGGATGGTCGACCGCATGGCTGTCGCAGACGACCGTGTAGGCGACGTCGCCATACCCCGGGGATCGATGGTCATTGTGTATGTGTATGGGGCGCATCATGCCCCGCGCTACTGGCAAAATCCTGAGAATTTCGATACGGAGCGTTTTACCAAAGCAAACGAGAAGCCGCGCACGCCCTTCACCTTCCTTCCCTTCGGGGCGGGACCGCGAGGCTGTATCGGCGGAAATTACGCGATGCTGCAGATCCTCATGATTTTGCGCGATCTGGTCAGAACCTACGATTTTCAGTTGGCTCCGGGCCAAATCATCGAAGCTCGCCCGATGGTCATCCTGCGGCCGAAACACGGAATCCGCATGATGTTCACCACGGCAAATTGTCATCATGTGCTCATTGAAGGAGTGCATTCGCATCGATAAGTCAGCATATCGGCATGACGAGTGGCCCAATCCCGATTGCTCCCTCTTGACGGCTATGCGGAAGTTATCCGTATGCCGACACTAGATCGATCGGTGGCTTTTGGCCAGCGAGACCTGAAGTTGTCGAGAAGTCGGCTTCGGGGAGATCGCCTTTGATCTCCTCCAAGCCCGTTTACGAACAGTGTTCTGCTCATCCACAGGTCTGAGCAGTAGAAACGGGGAGACTCGGTAATTCGAGCCCAGCCGGGCACGCTGGTGGCGGATACTCTTGTTCCGCTCGGTCCGCGAGGCAGGCAGGTCTCGCGCATTCCCGCGGTTCGTAACGCCGGCATGGGTCGCTTGCACCTGATTCAAGTGCGCGTTCCTACTCTTGCTTCGCAGTAAATCGCTGCGATAAGGGATTCCAGTGAAGCTCTCTGCAGTGATTGTGTTGGCCAGTTTCGCCCTTGTCGCCTTCCGCTGTGCGGTTGGCCAGCAAACCGGGAAAGAGATTGTCATTGAAGTGAAAGACACTTTGTCGCAGACTTCCGCCGCGGCTGACCATTACGTCAGCGGATACCACTCATCGGTCGATGGAGAAACGATCCACTACCATTCACCGGACCCGGATGCAGACTCGGCGTTGCTGGTAAGAGGGCAGAACGTCGCTCCCTCAATCTCCTGGGAAACCGAGCCCATGCCGGATGTGCATAGCGACTTTACCCAGTTCATCTGGCTGGCAGGGATTGAATGTGCCGGCTTTACCGGGGAAGTGGAGAGCCACAATTTCGCCTTCCTGATCAACGGCCAGCGGTGGTTCACCTTCAGGAATGCGAAGGATGACACGGCGAAGAACTGGAAGATTACAGGGAAGGACGGCTCTGAACTGAGGTTCAATGCGGCGATGACAGACAGGGCGGGTGATTTGTTCGGGTACATGACCCTCAAAGCTCCTGCGAAAGACTTCCGGCCCGGAAGCTCGCTCCTGCTCGAAGTGAGAGGAGACAATTCGGGAAGCCCGGATTGGTACATGACTTTTCAACATGCCTTCAACTTCGCACCGAGGGTACGAGCCGAGCCCGCTCTGGTCAGAGATGCCGGTCGCGAGATGCAATCGCTGCGCCTGAGCCTGGACAATCTGAATGCCGGCAGAACGCTCAGTCTGCGCACGCCTACGCGAGAAATTGCCGATACGCCGCTAAAGATCGGAGCAAATGCCTTGCAGATCGCCGTTCCCCAAGCAAAGTCTCCGGAAACGGTCGCGATCCGATTCAAGCTGAACGGGCAGCTTGTGCAGACCGACAACATTCAGGTCGTACCCGTCAAGAGAAAGAAGATTTATCTCCTGTGCTATTCGCACAACGACATCGGATACACAGATCTGCAGGCCGACGTCGAACGGAAACAGTGGAAGAACCTGGAGGAGGCGATCCAGCTCATCCACCAGACGTTGGATTACCCGCAGGAGGCCAGGTACAAGTGGAATATGGAGACGATCTGGGCGCTCGAGAGTTACCTCAAGCAGGCTTCTCCCGCACAACAGAAAGAAGTGTTCGCCGATATACGAGAAGGAAGCATCGGGATCAGCGCACTTTACGCCAACATGCTTACCGGCCTCGCCAATGCGGAGGAAATGCCGCATTTCTTCGACTTCGCGCGGCACCTCCGAAGCGAGTACCAGCTCCCGATGACGACGGCCGTGACTTCGGATGTTCCCGGTTTCAGTTGGGGGCTCGTTTCTGCCATGGCACAGAGCGGCGTGAAGTATTTCGCCACGGCGCCGAACTCGGGCGATCGCATCGGATACACCTTACAGGCGTGGGGCGACAAACCGTTCTACTGGGCGTCGCAATCGGGCAAGGAAAGGGTACTCACCTGGATGGCCGGTGCAAGCTATTCCAGCTTTCATGAAGGTTCACTCAGCCAACTCGGGGACGAAAAAATTATGAACCTGATGCGAAAGCTGGATGAATCATCGTATCCCTACGATATGGTGCAGCTTCCTTACACGCTCGGTGATAATGGCGGGCCGGATCCAACCCTGGCCGATTTTGTCCGGCATTGGAATGAGCGATACGTGACGCCGCGGCTGATCATTGCGACGCATGACCAGATGTTCCGGGAATTCGAGGATCGCTACGGCGCGACTCTCCCCGTCGTGCAAGGTGACTTCACTCCTTATTGGGAGGACGGGGCGGCCTCTACCGCCTACGAGACTGCGCTCAACCGTGCGACGGCCGATCGCCTGATTCAGGGAGAGACGTTGTGGTCGATGCTGGCGCCAAGCGCGTATCCGGCGTCGGAATACGAGGCGGCATGGCGCAATGTGGCCTACTTCGACGAGCACACGTGGGGAGCGCACAACAGCACGGAAGAGCCGGACTTACCTTTTGTGAAACGACAGTGGGAGACGAAGCGCGAGTTTGCGCTGAATGCAGACAGGCAATCGCGCGAGGAATTGGAAAAGGTATGGCACGCTCGATCGAAAAGGGAACCGTCGCATAAAGCAATCCAGGTCTACAACACAAACTCCTGGCCGCGGACGGACATAGTCTTTCTCTCGCCGGAGGAGAGTTCGGCGGGAGATCGGGTGATCGGACCCAGCGGCAAGCTGCTGCGGTCGCAACGCCTGTCTACAGGAGAACTGGCGGTGTTGGTCGACAACATCCCGCCGTTTTCGTCCGAGGAACTTGTAGTAACCCCGGGGAACGCCGGCAGAGGTGATTCCGCAAAGGTCAGGGGGATTGGGCTGGACAATGATTTTCTTTCACTGTCGATCAACCCGCAAACCGGGGCGATCGCGAGTCTGAAGAAAAATGGAATTGAGCTGGTGGATGCAGCGCGCGGAGGGCTGGATGAGTATCTCTATGTGCCTGGCACCGATTCGCGAAAAGCGCACGGGATCTCGAACGTGCATGTGAGAGCGAAGGAACAGGGAGACCTGCTGGTCTCCCTTCTGGTGGAGGGCGATGCGCCCGGCGCGAAGCAGTATTCCAGCGAGATCCGACTCGTCGAAGGAATCGATCGCGTGGACGTGATCGCTAATATTGACAAACTCGCCGTACGCCAAAAAGAGGGAGTGCATATTGCCTTTCCGTTCTCCGTACCTGAAGGCCAGGTGCGCTACGACGTGGCCGATGGAGTGGTTCGTCCGGAGACCGATCAGTTAGCCGGTGCTTGCAAGAACTTTTTTTCGGTGGAGAGCTGGGTGGACATTTCGAACCGGGAGTATGGTGTAACCTGGGCAACAGCGAACGCGCCGCTGGTGGAACTCGGCGAGATCACGGCCGAACAGCCCTGGATGAAGTCGATCAAAACGTCCTCTTCGATCTACTCCTATGTCATGAACAACTACTGGCATACAAATTACAAGGCTGATCAGGAAGGACCTGTCACATTTGCCTATTCTATTCGGCCGCACGCGGCGTTCGATGCAACGGAAGCCGCGAAATTCGGTACCGAGAGAAGACAGCCGTTAATGGTTAGCCTGTCGGGCTCGCCCGGGCCATTGCATCTTCCACTGATGGAGCTCTCTTCGACGAAAATTATTGTCTTTTCCATTAAGCCAGTGGCGGCTGCGAACCGTTGGCTGGTTCATGTCTATAACCCAACAGCGGCGGATCAAATGGCGGAACTCCGATGGAAGGACGGCGAGCGCGTGTCCATCCGTCGCAGTGACGCTGCGGGAGAGTCTGGTAGTTCCGTCCGGAATTTCGAGCTGGCTGCTTTTGATGGTGCGTATTTTCTAATATCCCAAGAGTGACTTCAGCTGTCGACGCACGATCGTGACCGTGACGCACTCCCTGGAGATTCCAGCGAAACCTTAGTTAGCGCAGGAGAGTAGCGCCTTCAATGCGACTGGCGCAAACGCTACCCAGATCCTCATAACTTCGAAAAACCCAACATACTTTTAATCACGCGAGGCCGGATTGAGAATATGGCCCCTACTCGGATCGGCTTGGTCATCTGCTCAACGCCCTCGACGGAACCTATCTCCATGGTGACAAGCGATTGAGTGACGCAGGCCCTGCCGATGCGATCTGGTTCGAGGAAGACCGCCGGAAATATGTCGACCTGTTCCCTAAACAGGACTCGTCGGAGCGCTCAAAGCGGGTGCTCGATTCGACCACAAAGGGTATCGACGGATTTGAGTCGCCTTTTGGGTCGGGAGCTTTTGGCGACGTTTGACTGGTTGATGGAACGAGAGCATGCGGAACCGACCATTTCTGGTATTCGATCATTCGATCGGGCATTCGAAAATGCCCTTAGGAGAGGCATCTGCCCGCGCGGAATCTTCGCCTCTTTGATGACCGTCTGCTAAAGATTGCGCTTGCTCGACTGGCCCTCAAGGTTGGCTCCGGCACTTCGGCCTCGTCGGTCGATCGCCCCTCCGAGTTCTGTGCACGATTGAAAGGTTTTACTTGGATATCAGAATTGCTCCCTTTACGGGTTAGAGGTTCTGCGGTTTTCCGGAGAGAAGCTTTAAGAGCACGGAGCGAATCAGTTCCGGCTGGTGCTCCCCTGTGCTGCCGGCCAGGGTGTACATGCGCTCGAAACCGCGGGGTCCCTCAACCTTTATTTCCCAGTCGTCGCTGCCGCGAGAACCGACGATTGAGATCCGCCAATCGCCTTGCAATTCCCAGAGTGCGTGTTCGATCGAGGCGACAATCTCGGACCGGCTGGCTGGATCACCCGTGTTCTGCATTTCGACAACCACTGCCATGATGACTCTTAATTGTAGCGAGGGCAGGGAAGCGTTCCCCGTTAGTCCCATTTGACCGGCATTCTAGTCGCGTATTTGGAAAAGATCCGGCTGCGAAGCCGTGTCTTCGGAATCCCGAAAATTGCTCAAGCCGACGCCAACCAGCCGATAACGCTGCTGCGCACCGAGGTCCACTCGTTCTCGCAGCTTTAGGGCGATCTCGGTCAATTCGTCGCGCGAGGAGGGAGGAGAACCTGGTGTGTGGCTGCGGGTAAGAATCTTGAACTCAGTGGTCTTCAATTTGAGAACCACCGTGCGTGCTATCCGCGATTCTTTGCGCGAGGCAAGCCAAAGTTTTTCTGCCAGTCGCCGTATCATTGCTTCGGTTTCCGCCAATGGCACGTCGTGCTCAAAGGTATCTTCGACCGAAATTGATTGGGTAGGCCGGTCCGGCACGACTTCACTATTGTCGATCGCGCGGGCGAGGTCGTGCAGGCGCAGTCCATAGCGGCCGTACTGAAGTTCGAGCACTGGCAAATCCAGCGTTCGCAAGTCCCTTACAGTCTTTATGCCGAGGTTCGCCAGCCTCTCTCCCGTTACTTTACCGACTCCTGGGAGTCGTCCGACGGGTAGCGGCAGAAGAAATGCATCTATCTCCTCCGGCTGAATGACAAACAGCCCATCGGGCTTGCGCCAGTCGGAGGCAAGTTTTGCCAGGAACTTGTTGGACGCTACCCCCGCGGATGCCGTCAAATTCAATTCCTTGCGGATTTGCCCACGAATGGTGCGCGCCACCAGTGTGGCAGTCGGCAAGCCCAGCTTGTTCTCGGTGACGTCGAGGTAAGCTTCGTCGAGCGACAGTGGTTCGATCAAGTCTGTATGACGCTTGAAGATTTCCCGGACACTGCTTGAAACCGCCCGGTAGCGGGTGAAATCCGGGGCGACGAAGATCGCACCGGGACATAAGCGCTCCGCCTGCATGGCTGGCATGGCGGAATGAACTCCGAAAGCTCTGGCCTCGTAGGAAGCGGCACAAACGACAGAACGTTTGCCCTGCCAGGCAACGATCACGGGCTTGCCACGCAGTTGCGCATCATCCCGCTGCTCGACCGAAGCGTAGAACGCGTCCATGTCGACATGGATGATTTTTCGCACGATTAACTCAACCGAGCGCCTGGTTGTGAAGCCTGTGACGCCCTGGAAAACTCAGCACAATTTCCCGAGTGGGTCGCTTCCAGTACTTCCGAGGCGATTAAGCTTGCTCGCTCGTTGGGAAGATTTCCGCCGAACATGCGAGCTATGTTGAAAAGCGAACGGCTCCCGCAGACCAGACACTGATCATGGGGCTGTCGCTGACAATATCGCATTCAGCACATAAAACAGCATTTTGCAGCGCGACCGCATTGAGAGCCCGTCCCTTCTCGGGGACGCTTTCAACCCCCAAATCCTTCATCACAGAACCTCAGCGAGGACTTTAGTCGATTCTACCGACGTGCTGTCTGATGGCCAGCAAGCTCGTCGACACGTCACATTTTCAATTCCATGGCTGCGCGATTCATCTCGGGTGTCTGGTGTGCCTTGTTCATCCGGACGAAGCCTTTTTCCCGTAGAACTGCACCCGTCCATCCACAACGACCGCAATGTAGCGCCCTGCACTTAGAAACTGCATGACCTTCTTTCCCTCGCGTGCCAGTCGCGCCCAACGAGAAGTGGTTTTGGGATTTTGCTCCAGCCCACGCAGTTCGGTGTCCGCGAACTGAAAATCCACTTCGCGCAATCGCGCCCGGCTCGTCTTCCGCACGGGAAAGCTGTTGCCACCGACGGTGACGGTCCTGGCCCCTTCTACTAGGGCTTGGCGCCAGACCGAAATCAGAATCTCCTCTAAGGTCGCGGCCATCGTTTATCATTATCATCGGAATGCGCGAACGCGCCGTCGATCCTTCTCATAATTCGCTCCGCCCATTGCACCGCCGAGCCAACCAGCGACTCCGTGCGTGGACTCGGCCGGCTATCGTGCAGATCTCCCGTCGTTTTTAGATGACGCGCGACGAGGATACCGGCGATGATTCCCAACACGCGTTTTCTGCCTTCTTCCATTCGGTTCACTCTCCCGGGAGTTCCGCGGCCAGGACATCCAACAGCGGCCCCCTGCTTTTTCGTTCCAGGCGAACCATTCGATGCTCGAAGCGTGCCCTGATCTCGCGATATGCACCTGGGGTGATTGCGCCGGTGTGGTTTGCCCGGCGGAGTTCATCGAGTGCCTGGCGAACAACTTCCCGCGCCTGATGTGGGTCGCGGGCCCTGTGTTCGTGATAAATCGCCAGCTGCTCGTAAGCCTCATAGCCCTGACGCGAATTTCCCAACGCGCATCTCCAAAGCTCGCAAGCCAGAGCGAAATCGCCATCGCGTTTTGCGAGCCGGGCAAGCGAGCGCCGGGCCGCGCGGTCGGTCTCGATGGGCAGCACCGATGCGATCGATTGTTCGTAGAGCTTTCTCGCGCGCGTGGCATTGCCCCGGCGCTCGCAGATTCGGGACACTCCAAACAGCTCCAGTCCGTCCTGTCCCTGAGTTTCGGCGTCGCCCAGCAGGGACAGAATCCGGCGGGATAGCCCGGCCAGACCGCGCAGGTCCATCTGGTTGTGATGAAAGACAGGGAGGAGCTGTTCGGGCCGGGCGCCGCGAATGAAATCCAGATAAATTCGCGGGATCAGGTCTGACATGAGATCTGCACCACGATCCCATGCCAGCACGTGCCGTTCAAGTTCTGACAAACGCACCGACCCAAGCCGCAGCCGCCACAGATTTCGCGCCGGATGAAGTAAGTCCAGATGTGCGCGTGGAGCGGGAAGGGCGATCTTTCGGCTCATGCGATAGCGGGTTTCAAGCAACGGCCAGTCAAACGATTTGCCATTGAATGTAACCAGCACCCGGCGCTCGGCGAGGCGCTCTGCCAGCGCAAATAGCAACGAGCACTCCTCGCCGTAGTCGCGCATGAAGAATTGTTCGACTTCGAGTCCGCCACCTTCCCACCATGCCAGGCCGACCAGAAACGCGTAAGTGCCGCTCCCGCCCGCAAGTCCCGTGGTTTCCGTGTCGAGAAATATCCACTGCTCGGGATCCGCAACTTCCTCCGGTGCGTCGGGCATGAGCAGCTGTAAGGCCCCGAAATCCGGCGCAAATCGCGCCGGCTCGCCGAACCAGCAATGCAAGGAAAGATGTTCGCCATACTGATTTGTCTTGGTGGAGGCACCAAGAATCTGCGCGAGCTTGTCTGGTTGGTCTGAGAGCGCGAGCGCCACCTGCGAGGGTTCGGCGTGAAGGTGAGGAATTGCTGGCTGCCCTTGGAGTCCCGATGGAGCGGGAACAGACGGAGGGCGAAGCGCCTTCAGCCGTCGAAATCGGTCCGGTATCACTTGGCTCACCTTGGCCTCGAATCCATGTTCTCGAATCCCCTGGCGGGAGTTCATGCGCACAATCGTCGGAGGATCGCAAGCGCCACGTTCTTTGTTCTTTCGCTTCGGTCCCCGGCCGGCCCGACACACGAAGGGCATCCCTTCTCGCACGGGCAAGCGCTGATGAGTTCGCGCGTGCGTTTGAGCAGAAGGTTCGAAATCCCATAGAGCGGCTCGCTAAATCCGATCCCGCCTGGGTACGCGTCGTACAGATAAAGGTTGGGTTCGAAAAACTCTGTGACGTCGGATGCGCGTGGTGCCGCGAAGTCCTCCCAGCTGATCTCGGAAGCCGCGCTCGGCGGACGCTCCCCCATCGCAGTCCCAAGATCCCGGCGGTCGCACATGAGCAGGAGCGTGGCTATGGATCCCAGGGCACAAAGCAATCCAAAGATGCCGTTTTGTCGCTCGGAAAGCGTGAAGGGCAATTCCGCCAGCAGACTGTGCCCCAGCGTCAGCCAGAATGCCGTTGTGTGCATCTCGTTCTCCGGCAATTCGAGCTTTCCCGAGCCGACGTTCTCGTTAGTGAAAAACTTGATTTTCTTGAAGCCCACAACCTGCGAGCGCACCAGCACCTCACCGTGCACCCGCGCTGCGGGACCAGGAATGCTTTGCTCCTCCGCGATTTCAAGTACTCGCACCTGGGTGTAGCGGATGGCATCCGTGTAGTAGTCCACGTTCACCCGTTTCACGTAAGCTTTGCGCTTGTCGAAATCCAGCCGCTCGACGTGATACTGCTGCCCCTGATGGATGTAGATCGCTTTCGGATGAACCGTGGTGAGCGCGGAAGAGAAGTCGACCTCCCCGATCACCTCGGGCCCGCCGTTCTCTTGGCCCGTCGTGTTGATAATCACAAAATTATCCGAGGTCACCGATCGTAGGCTGATCGTATCCGCGGGATAAGCCTCCTGCACCCAGTGCCAGTTGCCGCCGCTCTTGTGCAGGAACCCAGCCTCCCCAAGACGTTCGCAGAGTTCGGGCAGTTCGACGTTGCCGAATCGTTCCCCGGGCGAGAGAGGCAGTTCGAACGCGGCACATTTCAAGTGATTCACAAGAATTTCGAGGTTGTCAGGCTGAATGTGGGCGTGCTCGGGCGAACGGCCGAAGAAATAGTCCGGATGCTGCACGATGAATTGGTCGAGCGGCGCCGACGAGGCAACGAAGATCGCGAAGGAACTCCCGCTGCGACGCCCTGCCCGTCCTGCGCGCTGCCAGGTTGACGCGATCGATCCTGGATAACCCGCCATGACACAAGCGTCAAGAGACCCAATATCGATGCCAAGTTCGAGAGCCGTGGTCGTGACAACTCCCAGAATCCGGCCGTCTCGCAACCCCCGTTCAACCTCGCGCCGTTCCCCCGGAAGATACCCTCCACGATAACCGCGGATTGGTTCTGCTTGACCTGGCTTCGAGGGATTCGCCTGCTGCAAATAGGTAAGCAGAATCTCGGTGTGCAATCGGCTGTTGGCGAAGATGATCGTCTGCAGCCTGTGGGCAAGCAGTTCCTTGGCTACGCGTGTGCTCTCATTGATATAACTTCGCCGAATGCCAAGGTTCCGGTTGATCATCGGCGGGTTGTAGAAAACGAAAAGCTTCTCCCCGGCCGGCGCGCCATTGTCTTCGACCACTTCCACTTCCTGTTCGACCAGTTGCGAGGCCAGTTCGCCGGGATTTGCGATCGTGGCCGAACAGCAGATGAACTGCGGATTGGAACCATAGAACCGAGAGACCCGTCTCAAGCGCCGCAGCACATTTGCCAGATGGCTACCGAACACTCCGCGATAGGTGTGCAATTCATCGATCACGATGTAACGCAGGTTCTCAAATAACCGCATCCACTTGGTATGGTGCGGTAGCATTCCGGTGTGCAACATGTCCGGATTCGTCAAGACCAGATGTCCACGCTCCCGGATCGCCTTGCGGGCGTCGCTGGGCGTGTCGCCGTCGTAGGTGAACACTCCGAAGCGATCATCCAGTCGCTTGGAAAGGTCGTGCAATTCGGCGAGTTGGTCTTGGGCCAGTGCTTTGGTCGGAAATAGGTAAAGAGCGCGAGTATCCGCGTTCTCGAGCACCGCGTTCAGTACCGGCAGGTTGTAGCAGAGGGTCTTGCCCGATGCCGTCGGCGTAACCACAACGACGTTTTTTCCATCGTGAACCAGCTCGGCGGTGAGCGCCTGGTGTGAGTACAGTTCTTGAATTCCCTTCTCCCGGTACGCCTCCGACAAGGTACTTGTCACCCAACCGGGGATAGGCCGAAACTTGGCCTCTCGGGCAGGAATCTGTCGCACGGCGGTCAGGACATCGTCTTTGCGGTAGCGTGCAACGAGTGTCCCCAGAATTTCCTGAACGGTATCAAGAGCTGAGTCTGATCGTGGGGCTAGGGACTCGGAGAAGGTCATGCAGCGGCTCCCGGGCGCATTCGCCTTTTGTTCGCCAATAAGCCTAGCACTTCTTGTCGCGGCCGCGCAATGTCTCGGAGAGATCGTGTCTCAGAGAGATCGCATAATTAGCGGCTGGGAAGACCGGCAGTGGGCACAGACGGCGGGGAGCGAAGCGGGCTGCGGTTCCTCCGAATGCACCGATATTAATATTAAGGATGGACTGGCGGTGCCCATCTCTGGCTCTGCCTTGGCACTGCCCTAGCGACCGGAGGGCAGTGGCCAAAAGCCTCGGCCTAGCGCTTCCTCAAGGCGGTTGGTTTTGACTTCTTCCGCTGGGCGGCTTCCTTCGCGCGGAACTTCGCGATGCGTTCGATCAACTTCACGGGGACCGGTTCGAAGAGTGGAAAACGGATTGTGCCCTGGCTGACCTTGTAGGAGGCGAGTTGGTCCTTGAAAGCCCTGACCAGACGCTCGCCCGCGGGATACAGCGAGTAGTGCTCCTTCCAGCCAGCGAAGTACAGCACTATCCCACCATGCACTCTGTAAGCAGGAATTTTGTACGAGATCACCTCTTCCGCTCCTGGCAGGGCTTTGCGAAGCGTGCTTCGCACAAGCTGTAGTACGGCCTGCGCGGTCTCGGGTTGCGCGGAAATGTATTCATCCACGTTTGTGAAATTGGCTTTGCCCATAGTGACTTCACCCTTTTGCCGGGATTTAACTAGAGGCTCTACGGCTGCACCTCATCGGCCGCCGGCCTAAGATCACGACCCACAGCATGTACCTAAGAAATGCGAATCACGGAGGGCAGCCGATGTTAAGGCCGCGACGATAGACGCAGCTGCCATAATCCCGCCGTGGGGCCCGAACGCCCATTCTCTGATGGTGTGCCGGGAAGTAGCCAGATCGGGTCTCAGAAAGATCAGCGCGATTAGCAGGATTTGATATGAAACGATCGCGACTATCGCGGGCCGCGCTGCTCGGATGGAAAATTGCGGCCGAGGTACTTGCTAGTGCTGCGCTCGTCATGGGTATCTCCCAGCGTGTGTGAGTTTCTGGGCGTTCTGGTTATGCCCACTTCCCGCCAATCCGGGTCCGGAAGTGCGTAATCTAGATCATCCCTTCTAGCCGCACATAGCTCGCTTCCATTCCGGCTTCCATTCCTGTCGCGAGCATAGCTGCCCGCGTCTGAGCATCCGGGAGAGTCATGCGCATGGTCATCAGCGTGCCGGTGCCGTCCGCAGCAAATCTGGTTTCAACGTGGTTGTCGGGCGTGGGATCTGGCAGATGCATCCGCTCGACATGAACAATCCGGCTGTAGGGCTCAAGTTCGAGGTATTCGCCCGTGAGGTGGAATCCATGCCCTTTGCCATCCGTCCACTCATAACGGATCTTGCCGCCCGGTCTGGCGTCACTGATGCAGACGGGCATCGTCCAACCTTCAGGACCGAGCAGCCATTTCTGGATTAGTTTCGGATCGGTATGAGCGCGGTATACGGCTTCGGGAGGGGCGGCGAATCGCCGGGTCACAACCACGTGGGTGTTACCTTCAGTCTTCAGAGTCAACTTGCTCATCGTTTTTCTCCTCTTTTTATCTTCTTATCTTCGGTTGTTCCACGCCGGCGAGAACCTCATCCAGCCGGTCGTAGTTCTTCTTCAGCGCTTTTCGTAACATTGCGAGCCACAAGTCCATTGCTTCAATGCCAGCCTTTGCGAGACGTCGAGGACGCTTCGTGCCATCCACGCGACGGGCCACAAGTCCGGCGTCTTCGAGAACCTTCAGGTGTTGGGAGATTGCCGGTTGCGTCATCGCGAAGGGCTTGGCTAGTTCCATCACAGTGGCTTCGCCCTTGGCGAGACGTGCAAGAATTGCGCGGCGCGTCGGATCGGCCAAAGCAGAAAAGGCGACATTGAGATTCAGCGTTCCTAACATAAGTGTTAAATTATATAAGATAATACTTATAATAAAGAAAAAAATATCCCAAGCATGATCTTAGGGACGCGTTCGCACCTTAGTCACCCATGGCAACAGCCCTTCGACGTTTTCGCATCGAATGCTGCGACAAAGAAGGACCCAACATTCAAATGTTGATCGGTAAGGAGGAGGACGTCTGGCAAATCCGTTCGTACACGTGGAACTGAATACCCCTGATCCCAAGAAGGCAAAAGAGTTCTATTCGAAGCTGTTTCAGTGGCAACTGGAAGATGTACCAAATCCTGCAGTGCCTGATGGTGCCTATACCATGATTAAAGTGGGAGAGGGCCCCGGTGGCGGGATCATGAAACAGATTCCGGGTGGACCTGCTGGATGGCTTTCCTATGCTGGAGTAGAGGACATTCGCGCCGCGACCAAATCGTGGCCTCAACTAATCGATTGCATATAAACATGCAATATGTTAAATATTGCACTGAAACGTGCAACCACATTTTTAAAGCGATGAAGGCCAAGGCCAAAACTTATGCGGTGATCACATGCGACATCGTCGGGTCTCGGCATATTGAGGAGTTCCGCCGTAAACGGGACCAAAAGCTGCATCACATTGTTAAACTGCACATGACTCGAAAGTGGATTTTGTCCGAGTATGCCATCACAGCCTGGGATGAATTCGAGGGAATTGTGTCACGGCCGACCAACATACCGACTGTGATTTTGGACCTTCGGAGGCACTTTTACCCGTTTGAGCTTTGGATTGGGATTGGAATTGGGCAGGTCACGGAGCCGCACCGGAAGCCGGTCAATGTATTTGCCGGGGGTGAAGCGTTTGAGCGGGCCCGGGAGGCAATCAATCAGCTTAAGGCCAAACGCAGTAAGACCGGCATTCTGACGTCATTCGTCACCGGCAACGAAACCTTTAGTTTAATCGCAAATACGGTTTACCACCTGCACGATACTCTGCTACAAAGCATCTCTACTAAGCAGTGGCAAACAATCAATGTTCATATGGAGACGAACCGGCAGGACCTCACGGCGAGGAAGTTGCGGTTGAACGAATCGACCGTTTCGAGGAATTTGCGACGCGGTTTCTGGTGGCAAATTCAGGAAACCCGGGAAGCGATGGAGCGAGTGATTGGGGCCTATTTCCATTGATGCACATAAGAGTGCAAGAGGCCAGGATTGCACAATAATATGCAACCATTCCTCAAATTGTTCCTTACGGTGTTGTTGGCACATCTTCTAGGCGATTTCCCGCTTCAATCGTCGAGCATGATGCGAGCTAAGCACCAAGGAATTCGGGGGTACATTGAGCACGGGGCTATTCACCTTCTTGTTTTCGTGTCGTGCATAGTGGTGTTTATCAGCCTTGACTTGCTGACCTCACTTTGGTTTTGGGTTGTTGCCTGCCTTTATATTGCGGTGCATCTCGGGATTGACTGGGCCAAGCAAGGACTGGTTAGCAGGGCAAAATTGACAGATTCGGCTACGGTTTTTCTTCTTGATCAAGTGCTGCACGGCTGCACCGTTATCACGCTGGCTTGGTTCCTGACACGGCCGACCAGGGCAACTTTGAGATCCCAGCTCTTGTTGGTCCACAATAACAGGAGATCGAGTTCTCGAAGCGGGAATTGTCTACGTGGGGGTTATTTTCGCAGGTGGATATCTCATTCGTTATTTGACTCGTAATCTCTAAGCGGGAATTGAGAAGCCAGGTGAGACTGAAGAACAGGTTAAGAACGCTGGGATGTACATTGGCTGGTTGGAACGGTTTCTGGTGATGACGGCAATATTGGTTCAGTCTCCGTCAATGGTAGGGCTGATTCTTACGGGAAAGTCGATCGCAAGATTTCCGGAGTTGAAAGAAAGATTTGCGGAATATTTCCTCATCGGCACTCTCCTCAGTATTGGGCTGGCTGTTCTCGGCGGCCTGGTCCTTGCGAAGCTTTGGTACGGAACCATGTCTTTAAAGTGATCACGATCTTCTACCATTGGCGTGTGGGGAAAACCACGACAGAAGCTGCCTTGGAATTTCATTCCGTTGCCATCGAAAGTGCCTCCTCAAGCGTCAAGGTCGAAGGGTTTCGGGATCCGCAATGGGTTGAGCAGACGACCGGACGGTGAGTGGCTCTCACCAGCTTTACCCTGCTGGGCCTGCTGGGCCACCGCCAATATGAACATGAAGGGATGGATCGTACTATTTCAGTCGATCTGGAGGACCGCTGCTTGCCAATGCGGGCGGCGCAAAACAATCGATCTCGCGTCTACCCCTGGCCGAAGGCTGCAGCACCACGTACCGGAACTTTGACGTTTAGCAACAAAGGGTGAAACTGACGCAGTTCAAGGTTTCCGGGTCGAAAAAGTAACTGTGCCCGCAGGCGCTTTTGACGCCTACAAAGTAGAAGTATCTTCCGCCGACGGCGGCCCCGACCAGGAAACTCTTTGGGTAGACCGCGATTCGCACCAGGCCGTCAAGGAATCC
>Ga0209330_1000268_pt1 | contig 24864 bp, 19 predicted proteins | sample JacPinW_OM2H0_O3_FD_187969 | JGI IMG/M metagenome (GOLD analysis project Ga0209330, IMG submission 187969) | Forest soil microbial communities from Algoma, Ontario, Canada - Jack Pine, Ontario site 1_JW_OM2H0_O3 (SPAdes) (version 2) | ecosystem: Environmental > Terrestrial > Soil > Boreal...
TCCTGAATTGGTGTTCGTCTTGGGATACGCTTTCTCGAGCCGCGCCATAATCGCGGACAGCTCCGCCTGCGCCGAGGACAACGGAACATCAGGCTTCCTGCGCCCTAGGGTATCCAGCCAGGAATTGCTGCGGTCGCCCAGTTCCTTCTGCGAAAGTGCCAGCGGCGCCCAAATATTTGAATGACCGCTCAGAGGAAGCTGGAAGCTTGCGGGCATCACTCCCACAACGGTGTAAGATTCTCCGCCGACTTTAATCTGCCGCCCCACGATTTGCGGATCGCCGGCGAAACGCGTTTCCCACAGCCCACGGCTGAGGATTGCGACGTGCGGCGCGCCGTCGACGTCATCGGACGGAAGAAACACACGCCCAAGAATCGGTTTTGCTCCCAGCGTCTGAAAGAAATTCCAACTGACGCGGTCTCCGGCCACTCGCTCGGGCGGCCCGTCTCCCGCCAGGTTGAACGCATGCGACTCCCAAGCAGCAAGCTCCTCGAAATCCTTGCTTTGGAGCTGCCAATCGTGGAAATCGGCCGCCGTGCTCTGCTGGTCCGTACCGCCCGTCTTCGTGTTTAGACTTTCAACGACGATCAAGCGATCGCTATTCGGATAGGGCAGCGGGTTGATGATCCAGGAGTTGACGAAGCTGAAGATCGCGGTGTTCGCGCCGATCCCCAGCGCCAGCGTCAGCACCACCACAACCGTAAACCCAGGATTCTTCAGCAGCATCCGAATCGCGAACCGCACGTCCTGAATCAGCGTCCCCACAATCCCTCCCCGTCACTTCAGCCGACGTCCGCTTTTCGTAGCGCCGGCTTGTCCTGAGCGCAGTCGAAGGGCGTCCTCGCCGGCTCTTTTGACATCGTCGGGCTACGCCCGCTCGCCGTCATCTCAAAGCACTCCGCGTTCCAGTTCGCTCCCGCTTAACCTGCTGACGTTACACAGTTTCTCTAACTCCGAGACATCTGCTAATCGATCAGACGTCCATATGCGGGACGCGCCGTCCCTGAACCGGACACGAGTGACCGGTGACGCCACGCTCAAAGAGTGTCCCGTGGACGCGTTAATTCCGAAACTGAGTCTCTGAGCGCGTCCTTCCCGAAACGCGGTTGCACTTCCCATCGCAGACTCAGGATTGACCCTGCCAGTCGATAACGACGAGCGTGATGTCATCCGCCTGAAGGCGGACTGAGGACCGGGCGGACCAGCCGGCGATTTCGCTGAGCAGCGCATCCGCGAGTGCGGTAGCAGGAAGCTGAGAATGGGCTCCCAGAAATTTTTCGCAACGCGAAAGCCCAAACTCTTCGTTCTGGGCATTTGCGGATTCGGTCAGCCCGTCAGTGTAAAGCACGTTGCGATCGCCTGGTTTTAGCGGGATTTCGATCGAGGTGTAGGCCACCTCGGGAAACATGCCGAGGACGATGCCGTTTTGTTCGACGGAACTCGCATCGCCGTTCAAGCGGCTGCCGCGCAACAGCGGAGGGTGTCCCGCTCCCGCGTAACGCACGATTTTTGTATCGAGATCGGCGTACAGATAAGCCGCAGTAACAAAGTGATCTTCGAATTTTCCGCAGAGCGCCTGATTCAGTCCGGCTAGAACCAGTTCGGGATGCTGCGCGTGCCCCTTCTGGCCGGCAAAGGCAACCTTCAGCATGGAGGCGATAATCGCCGCCGGCACGCCGTGACCCGTGACGTCGGCGACGAGAACACCGAGGCGATTTTTTTCAAGCGCGAAGAAATCGTAGAAATCGCCGGCGACCGCGCTCATGGGGAGATAGCGAACGGCGATCTCCAGACCGGCAATGCCGGGCACTTCGCGCGGGAGAATCGAGGATTGGATCTGTTGCGCGATTTCCAACTCTTTGTCCATGGCCAGCAAGCGATGTTCGTTGGCGAAAGTGCGGTGCGCGGCCACATATCCCAGGCAGCCGACGAAGAATAAAAACCCGAGCGCCTCCGCGCCGCCTCCACCGCGCCCCAAACCGATGCTGGCGATATTTTCCTGGAGCACAAAGGCGCCAAAGACCACAAGACCAATGGTGAGCACACGGTATTCCCCGACCCAAGGCTGTCCCAAACCGCGAGACCGCAGCACGACGAAGTTGACCATCAATATGCCAACGACGACGAGCACGAGATAATCATTTAAGGAATACGCAAGGCTCATCCGCATACCGAACAGATCTGCCGTAATCGATACCACCGCGAAAATCACTGCCGCAATCAACGATAGATTTAGGAGCTTCTTGGTCTGCGGTTCGAGGACTTCAAGCAGAAACAGCAGAAACGGAATTAAGATCGTTACAGTAATCCATAAATTGAGATGCTCCGCAAAAGGGCCGGAAACGTCAGCCAGCGAATGGATCACCGGAATGTGCCAGAGAAGCCGGACAGCATAGAGGGTTGAGAAAATACCGAAATAGATCAGCGTCAGATCGCGACTCTGGCGCCGGGCGAAAAAGAGAGTCGCAGCGGCCATGCCGGCCGCCAAGAGGATGAATCCAACGAGGATCATCGGCGTCTGCGATCGCACGTCTTCCAATGAGAAGGGCGAGCTTGGAATAGCGGCGAGCAGAAGTGACGGCAGCATGCACATGTTATACGCGGGCTGCGACGGCAAGACAAATGCTGCTGCTCGTAACAGCCGGCCAAATGGGACTGTAGGCGTTCTTGAGTGCAATTCCGAGCAACCGACGATTGCTCCGGAATCCGTCGAGAACGCTCTTCGCACCGGTTTTGATTTCTGAGAACGACGTAACGATATCGCGCGATAGCGCACTATTAACCAGGCGCGGTACCGCGTTCCGCAAATGCCAAGGAGACCACAATGTGCGGAAACATTTTCGTATTCCGGCCCGGGGGAACCCCGGTAGGAAACGTCTTCACCGATTGGCAAGTGCTCATCAACACGATGGCGTGCGTGGACGGGCGCAAGATTCTCGAGTTCGACGACTCGTTTCTCCCTCCACAACCGCCGCCGTTCTGTCCGATCCCGGCAGGGGTGTGGCCAATGAAGGATGTCATGTGGACCGGATTTGGGCCGCGGCCTAGCATACCGCGCACGACTGTGCACATCTTGAGCGGCGCCGTGTTTACTGACCTTCGCATGATCGGCGGCCAACTCACTATCGTGAACCTGGCACAGAGTCCTGATCCTCCGCCCATTTCAGATTTCGGCACCCGCGACCACCTACATATCGGAATGCGAGACGATTGCGGGAACACGCAGCTTGTGAACAAATTCGACGTGCCAATGTTCGATCTCAAAGGCCAGTCGGCCTTGTTCTTCGTGCAGAATTGCCTATTGGGCATGCCGACCACAGACGTTACGAGCCCTACCTCGCTGATCCGACAGACCACTGGCAGCGTGCTGACCATCAACCTGTTAGGTCAGAACCAGACGGGCCCAAACGTCGTATTGAGCGACGGAGGCGGATCGGTCCTTTTTGGCGCTCTCAGCAGCTCGGCTCAAGTGGCATTCGACCAGACGAAGATTACGAGTGGCGGCGGCAGCTATAGTTTTGGACCGCAGGGCCGAATTCAACGCCTGGTAATTCCTCGTCCCCCGCTGGCGCCGCCGGCGACCGCGAGCCAGCCTATTCCCACGCCGAACGCTTTGGTTCTATGCGATGGCACTCATCCCGGATTTACCCAGGTCCTTCCAGCAATTGCCAACGGATTCGGAATTGGGGGAAACCTCAGCGTGCCGCTCTATACCGGTGGTCAGGAAATAGTTGTCGCGGAAGTGAAAGGAGGATCGAAGCTAAAGGTGAGCCCGTTTGGCACAGACACTATCGACGGAGAGCCAAGTCCCGTCCACATAAGCAAGCACGGGTCGAGGACGTTCGCGAGCGACGGTGTCTCCAATTGGATCACCATCTCTGAAGTGCGCCGCGCGGAATGACCTCGACGCCCTTGGTTAAGTCAGAGGGTCGGTCGGCTTGCGCGAGAATGATTGACGGCGCGGTTTCAACACGGTCCCACGCTATCCCTTCTCCCGTAGGGGCACAGCACGCTGTGCCCGCCGCGGCGCACCCAACCAATCCCGCTCTTCAGCCGACGCCGACGATTTTCTTCGTAAGGGCGGCTGCTTCCTGCGACCGAGGCCGCGTCATCCTGGCCTCTCGCCGTTTCGATTCTGTACGCGGAGTCTCGCCGCCCAATCCTTTGCCCGCTTTTCGTAGCGCCGGCGTCCCCGCCGGCTCCGTTGACTTCTTGGTCTCCGGCCCGCCCTTACAGTCCAGCCACCACTCTAACTAGATGATTGTTCAATTCTGTTAGCGGGACGAGCCCAGCATCTGTCCAATAGATAGTGGTTCGTGTGGCGCGATTGTGCGAGGATTCACGCACGATGGCGGCGACTCCAACCACACCGCATGCGGAACACGGATTGCGGCGGCAGCTTGGGCTGCGCGACTTGGTGTTGGCGCAGGTTCTATGCGTGGTGGGAAGCGCGTGGGTAGGAGTTGCGGCGGAGTTAGGCCGGGCGCAGGCGCTCACATGGATAGCGGCCATGCTGCTGTTTTACTTTCCGATGGCGGCGGTGGTGATCGGACTCAACCGCATTATGCCGCTGGAGGGTGGGCTTTACGTCTGGGCGCATCGCGCATTCGGCGGGCTCGGCGGATTTCTTGCCGCGTGGAATCTGTGGGTCTACGGCATCGCGGTAACGGCGGCCATTCTGTACGCGATTCCCACGGAGCTGGCTTACTTGATTGGCCCCAAAGCCGCGTGGCTGCCGGAAAGTCATGCAGCTTCGCTGGCGATTGTCGGCGGGATTATTGCGGCGGTAACTTTGGCGGCGGTGCGCGGGCTGGAGTGGGGCAAGTGGATTCACAACATCGGCGGAATTGCGATGATTACCGCGTTTGTGTTGCTGATTCTGCTGCCTGCGTGGGCGCTTTGGCAGCATCGCTCGGGCCAACCAGAGATGCACGGGATGCAGTTTGCGTTGGCGCTGCCGCCGATCAATCTGCGCTCAATGGCGTTGTTTGGGCAGATGCTTGTTGGCGCGTTGAGCGGCCTGGAATACATCGCCATCTTTGCCGGCGAAAGCCGGCAGCCGGAGCGCAACATCACTCGCTCGGTATGGATTTCTTCTCCGATTATTTGCGCCATGTTCATCCTGGGGACTGGTTCGGTGGTGGCGTTCGCAACGCCCGGACACATTGATCTGATCGCTCCGATTCCGCAGACGCTGCGAATCGCGCTGGGCAACTCCGGAATTGGAAACGTGGTTGCGATGGCCACGATTCTGCTGGTGCAACTGAGACTCTTGGGCGTGTCGAGTTATTTGTTTTCGGGAGTCACCCGCCTGCCGATGGCGGTCGGTTGGGACGATCTGCTGCCGAAGTGGTTTACGCGATTGCATCCGCATTGGAAGACCCCGGTGAACTCGATTCTGTGCACGTCCGCGCTGATGATCCTGCTGGTGGTTCTGGGGAGCGTCGGCGTCCATGCGCAAGAAGCGTTTCAGGTTCTTACAAACGCCAGCTTGACGCATTACGAGCTGATGTACATGGCCATGTTTGCGATTCCCATTGTAGGAGCGGCCGCGTTGCGCAAATCGCTGCCGGGATGGCTGAAGTGGGTTTCGTTCGTAGGCTTCTGTGCTTCCCTCTTCAGTCTGCTCGTCTCGGTGTATCCGTTCGTAGATGTGGTGAATCCGTTCGCGTACGCGGCGAAGATTGCGGGGACGGTGCTCGTGAGCAATGTTGCTGCGGTAGTTTTCTACAAGCTGCGCAATCGGGGAGTTCATAAGTAGCTGGCTGCCGCCACGCGGCTGACTATTTGTTTTCCCTACCAGTCTTAGCCGGCCCGGAACCGGTGACCTGAATCGTTACCGAAGGGCGCTCTTGCTTATAAAACCCCCTGTTATAGCCGAACCATCCTGTAGTCACTCCGCACTTGCTGCGTGTCCATGTTCTTGACGCTTGTTCCCATTCGACAGATAACCGCGATTCCCCTTCCGGGGTTCCGAAATATCGATCTTCAATTTTGAAATTCATTCTTGCACTGACCCATTCGCCGGGTTGGATCGTTAGTTGGCTCCCAGGAGAGAATTTGGACCCATATAGAGGCATCTCCAGACTCTTCAGGACAAAGCCATTGTTTCGATGGTCTTTCAACCGAACCTCAAACCCTCCTTGTTCCCACTCAAGGTGATCGGGGCTTTGGCCTTTCTCTATTACGCTCGGATCTGTGCTCCACGGAATGTTGATTGGTTTGCTGTCGATATTCCTGAGTCGAATATCTGCCACAACGTCGCTGCCCACTTGTGGATTTACGTCCCTCAAATTGGTGAACTCCACCGAAATTTCGCGCGGCCGCTTATCCTCTGGCAGGACCACACCATCGAACACGCCACCTGTGGGCTCCGCGCAGGCCTGGGGCAGCGGTGTCACTTTTTGCCTCTCGGTCGGTTGGGTCGATTCGAGCTTTTGTGTCAGATCAACTGAAGCGATCTGTTGCGAAAACGCGTGGTTAGCCAGTGAAAGAGTCAAGATTGTGACAAGAAGCGCTTTCATATTGCGATTATGTCTTTAGTAAGGCAGGTTCATCAAGGGACTGAATCCGTTACCTATTCATCACAGGGATTATCGCTACCTTGGGGGTTAGAATACGAATTTTCCCGGGATCGAACCATCCATGTTTTACGGCTTCGTCGACACGCCGAAAGAATGCTCAAAGCCATCGTCGTCGGTAAGGAAGAATTCGGTTTGGCCGTATTCCCTATCTTCGAGCTCGGACACATTGTAACCCAGCCGCAGCAGTCGTTCTCTCGTCTCGTGAATATCCGACGGCGCCCAGTAAAGCCGAATACCGTTGTAGTTCTCCGGTTTGACCGGTGTGCCGGCTCGCCTGTGGAGCATGAAGGTCAAGCCGCCTCTGTGCAGCATGCACAAGATCAGCTTGCCGTCCTCGTGCATTTCCGTGTCCATCTTGAATTCAAGACCATCCACCCACAAGCGCAGACTCTTTTCCAGGTCAGCGCTCGGAATCACCGGTATGCACGCTTCAACACCCACGCGAATCTCCCTAGCCCGGAATTTTGTTCACAGGGTTGGCGAGTTATCTCCCAACATGGCTCGGCGCACGATCTTGATTGGCGGAAAACCTTGCTTCATGAAATTGTTGTGAAATTGCTCGAGTGAAAACGCCGCGCCTTCCTTCTTCATCACGTCTTCGCGAAGTTTCAGTATTTCGAGCTTGCCGAGAGTGTAATAAAGATAAGTGGGATCGCCGGTGCCGCGTTTCGTTTCCACCAACCCTACTTGTTTCGACTGGTACCCTTCCTTCACAAAGAATGCGGCGGCCTGATCGAAGGTCATCTTGCCTCGGTGCATTTCGATTCCCACGATGTAGCGGGCATTGCGCAGCAGCGCGTCCTGGAGTTGCCCCAGGCGGATGAACTTGGCCTCGCGCACGTCCTTCGCGCCCGTGCCGGGTTGCCCGTAACCTTCGTCGAGCATCATCTGTTCGGAGTAGTGCGCCCAACCTTCCGCGTTCGAGCTGGCTCCTAGCAGCATCCGAACTTTTGTGGGCGCGCGATCCACCCAGAGAAACTGAATGTAGTGCCCCGGATAGGCTTCGTGCGTCGACGTACTCACAATCGTTCCTATATTGAAGCTGGCCATGCGACCCTCTATTTCCGCTGGCGTGTCGTGAGGGCCCGGCAGCGTCACGTTGAAGTACGCTTCCGTAGCCACTTTCTCGAACGGCCCGGGAGTATCCATGGACGCAAACGTGGTGGCGCGCATGAACGGCGGAGTTTCCTGGAGTATTGGGCGCACCTCGGTGGGAATGGTTATGATGTGTTTGGTCTGAATAAACGAGATCAGTCCGTCGAAGGTGTCGCGAAAACTCTGCAGCAGCTTGTCCGGCGCGGGATGCATAGCGGCGAGTTCGGACAGCACGTCGCGCGCGTCCTTATTGGGCTCCAACTCTTTGGCGATGCGATTAAATTCCGCCTGGTTCTTGTGAAGGTTGGCCCAGCCGATTTCGAGCAAGTGGTCAAGCGGCGTGTCCACCATCTCGTCGTACAGCAATTTTTTCGAGAAGGTGTCCGCGCCGATGCGGAAATCTCCATTGGAGCGAGGCAGCAAGTCTGACTTCAGCCAATCCGCGTAACTCTGCAAATCCGCGATGACTGCGGCATTCGATTTCGCGAATTCAGCTTTCAGCGCGGGATCGGTGGCGGTCGCAAATGCCGCGGGCACGTCGTTCTGAAAAAAGCTGACAATTCCCGGAAGCTGCTCGAGCGCGATCTCGGTGTAAATCCGCGGCGGGTTCTTCAAATTGGCGCGCGCCGCGGCAAACGCCGCAGGCATTTTGTCTTCGCGCGCGATCACCGAGCGCAGCCGGTCGTCCGGCGAAGCGAATTTCCGAATCATGATCACGTACACACTGTTGCTGATCCCGCCGGAATAAGTGTCGGGATTCTTTTCCCACGGACGGATGGTTTCCAACGTCAGCAGCGTGCCGCGGATATTCGAGAGCACCAGTTCGCGGTCCGCCGCTCGGAATTCCCCCAGGCCCGCCGGGTCCAGCGCTTCGACGCGTTTTTCGAACGCGTGCAGCGCGGCAATGTTGGCGTCAATTCCCGACCGCGAGTACTCCTCAAGCAGCGGATCGTATTGATGCAGTCCGGCGCTGGTTCCGGCGCTGGGAGCGAACTTGAAATAAATCTGGTCGAAGTATTCGTCCGCCAGCTTGTCCCACGCGGCTTGCTTTTCGCTCGAGCCCGCGTTCTGCGCCAAGCGCGCGCGAATCGAACTCGGGTACGCGATTACGCCCAGTACAGCCATCAGGCTCAGGAACGCTAGAATGAATTTGTGCACGCGACCCTCTTTTCTGAATTGGACTTCTGACGTTAGGGCTACATCCGACTACCTATGTAATGGATTCTGCTTCGGCCAGGTCCATGCGCACCACATGATAAGTACTGTCAGCGTGATTTCTATTAATCCGAAAAATACATAGTAGTGCCAACCACCCCGAATCACCAGAATCATGATCGCGCTATATATTGCGCCAAACACGATATTCACCCAACGATTCACCCCTGCAGGCAGGACGAGTGACAGAAACGGCATCAAACTCGGAATTACCATGATCGCGGACATTCCTAGCAATACTCCTTGCGACATGGCACCGAGCGGCGTCCTTCCGGAAAGCATGTCCTGCAATTTCCCAGGCTGAAAGAGCTCGAAATAATCTCCATAGATGTAAAAGAACATTACGGACGACCACAACGCGAAGAGCTTGAACCTCACGTGGACCTTGATGTCCTCCAATGCCGAGGCGTCCCTCTTGTCCATCATCTCCATCTTCAAGTCTCCAGAAAATCCAAATCTGCGCGGCGAGAGCTTCGGGGGCTAAAACCCTTCTCCGCGTTCTGTTTTATGTCGCCCCTAAAGGGGCGACGCACAAACATATTTCGCGTTCATACTCGCGACGATCGCAAAACTATTCTGCGGCGTCAAATATTACTCCTTCCAGCGCCGGAACTTCAGTTCTTATTAAGGGACTTGGCATCCCGGCCTTTGCCCCTTCTCTCGCGCGCATTCCGTGAATAATATAGATCGATGAGCATCGATCGATGGACTTCCGGCGCGGACTACGACCAATGGATGGGTCGCTGGAGCCGCCTGCTGGCACAGGAATTTCTCGCTTGGCTGCGCCTGCCGGCTGGTCTGCGATGGATTGATGTGTGCTGCGGGAGTGGCATGATCACCGAGGCTATCGTTGAACGTAACGCGCCGAAGAGCGTCGTCGGAGTGGACGCTTCCAGCGGGCAGATCAGCTTCGCCCGCCAACATCGCGCACACCCTAACGTCGCGTTCGAAACCGCGGACGCCATGGCGCTGCCTTTCCCGGACTCGAGTTTCGATGTCGCCGTTTGCGGCCTGGGCTTGAATTTCATTCCGAGCCCGAGCGGCGCGCTGGACGAGTTCCGCCGCGTCGCCCGTCCTGGCGGCACGATCGCGGTTTACGTCTGGGACTATGCACACGGAGCAAGATTCCTGCGCGAGTTCTGGGACGCAGCCATCGCCGTCGATCCCGAAGCCGCTGCCTTCGACCAAGCGCGCCGCTTTCCCATGTGTACGCAGGAGGGACTGCGCAGCCTCTTCGAAGAAGCGAAACTGGAAGATTTGTCGCAGCGCGCGCTTGACGTCGTAACTCGCTTCGCCACCTTCGAAGATTATTGGGAGCCTTTCCTTGCCGGCCAGGGCTCGGCTCCGAACTACCTCGCCACGCGTGCCGAACACATCCGAACCGCGATTCGCGAGCGCCTGCGCGAGAAATTGCCGACCAATGCCCATGGAGCGATTGAACTACCCGCACGCGCCTGGGCCATTCGTGCGCGGAAAAAACCTTAGTCCTTCGATCTTCCGTCGCTTCATCTTCCCTATACTTCAAATGTTCGTTAATCGCCAAACCACAAGAGTAGAACGCAAGCCGCCGTCAGGGCACGGCTTTTTACCCTGAGCTTCGAAGCGCAGCCGTGCCGTTAAAGGCGCACGAGCCGAAGGGGTTTTAACCCCTGAGGTTTTCAATGAAGTTAATCAGAAGCCGGAGCCGTTGCTCGAGGTTGGATAACAGAGTCCGTGTCCGCGACAAAGAAATTCTGTGCGCCAAGCCTGCGTACGGTGTATAAGGGTGCGCATCCCGGCGGTCAAATTCGAAGCCGTAGCTGCGACGTCACACGACCCTCATGTCCGCGCTCGGGATAGCACTCGAATATCTCGGTCAAAAGAAAGGAGAAGGAACATATGGCAGGATATGATACCCAGCAAGTTGGCGACGCAACAGAAATCTCCACCACACCGGAGCCTGTGCCGCAACCGTGGTTGCTGATAGCCATTCCCGGCGGCCTGCTTGTGCTGATCGCGTTGTCAATGAGCTTCATGTACGGACTGATCGCCGCCGCATTTTGCTATGGCGCGATGTACCTGCTCACGCATTCAAAGCAAGCTACGCTGTACCGCACTCCGGCGAAATTCCGCGTTTCGAAGACGGGCATCGAAGTCGGCGCCGCCGTTATTCCGAAGGACACGATTCACCGCATCATCGTTCGCAATCACGTGCTGAAAGCGGCCGGGGATGTGATCATCGTCGCCGACCCGCACCCTAACAGCGGCCAGCAAAACGTAGTCGCGGGAATGAATTGGGCCGTTAGCAAACTCGGACCGATCTCCTATCGCGTCGATGTGGAGGCGCGCGGCGTGCCCACCACTCTCGCCGGCGGCTTGACCGAGCCGACAGCCTTCGCGATCATGGCCGACGTCAACAAAGTCCTTCAGCTTCCCGGATAACGCATTCGATCGCCAAACCGTTCAGCCAATATCTTCTCCGGAGGCTCGAACATGGACGTGCAGGACGCTCAACGCGAAGTTCGCACTGTCTTCGTCGGCGGCTTCTGGGGCCAACTCGTCTCGTCCGCACTCTGGTTGACGTCCGCCGCGCTGGGAGTTTGGGTTAGTCCGCGCGCGGCGATCATCGCGGTGGTGCTCGGCGGCTTTTTAATCCTTCCAATTACGCAACTTATCCTGCGCTTGACAGGCGGGCGTACCTCGGTCAGTAAAGACAATCCGTTGTGGGATCTCGGCTGGCAGGTCGCTTTTACCGTGCCGCTCGGCATGCTGCTGCTCGTTCCGGTAGCGAATTTTCGTTTGAACTGGTTTTATCCCGCGTTGATGATTATCGTGGGAGCGCACTATCTTCCGTTTGCTTTTATGTACGGCATGCGCATGTTCATTCCGTTGTGCGCGATTCTGGTCGGCGGCGGCGTGGTGATTGCAATGCACTTCGCGGGATCATTCACTCTTGGCGCCTGGGTTGCCGGCGTGACCCTGTTCATTTTTGCCTGGCTCGGCCGCGCTACGTTCCAGTCTGAAGCTCGTCGCAAAACATAAGAGTCTTCGCGAAGATGGCGAGAGCCCCGCGAATTTCCGCCTGCTATAGTGTTCGCGCCCTGCAACCAAGGAGCTAGCTTGATCCTCAAGCAGTTTTATCTGAATTGCCTGGCCCACGCCTCGTATTTGATCGGCGACGAAGAATCCGGCACAGCCGCCGTCATCGACCCGCAACGCGACATCGCGCAGTATCTGGCCTTCGCCGCCGAACATCGCCTGCAAATCAAGCACGTTTTCCTGACGCATCTGCACGCTGATTTTGTTGCCGGACATTTGGAGCTTCGCGATCGCGTGGGCGCGACTATTTACCTCGGCGCCAAAGCGCAGGCGGAATACCGGTTCACGCCGCTTCGTGACGGCGATGCGGTCGAATTCGGCAAAGTCCGGCTGGAAGCGCTCGAAACTCCGGGGCACACCCCCGAATCGATTTCGATCCTCGTTTACGATCTCGCAAGTAGTGCAAGCGAGCCGCACGCCGTCTTGACCGGAGACACGCTGTTCATCGGCGACGTTGGACGCCCGGATTTGCGCGCCGCGCTGGGCTGGTCCGCTTCGGATCTTGGCGGGCTGCTGTACGATTCCCTGCAATCGAAGTTGTTGCGGCTACCGGATGTGAGCCTGGTGTATCCCGCGCACGGAGCCGGGTCGCTCTGCGGCAAAGCCATCAGCAAAGACACGGTTTCGACCATTGGAGCCCAGCGGCGGTTGAATTACGCGCTGCAGCCCATGAGCAAGCAGGCCTTCATCGATTTGGTTACCGCCGACCAGCCCGAGGCTCCGCCCTATTTCGTTTACGACGCGGTGTTGAACAGCAAGGAACGGCCTACGCTCGATGAAGCGCTGGAGCGTGAACTGAACCCGCTGACGCTCGACCGCCTGCTGGAATTGAAAGGCGAGGGTGCGCAGATTCTCGACACGCGTGACGCCGATGAATTTGCAGCAGCGCACCTGGCGGGCAGCGTGAACGTGGGACTCGGAGGCCAGTACGCCACATGGGCTGGGACAGTGTTCGAGCGCACGCGTCCGATCGCGATCGTCGCAGATCCCGGACGGGAGAATGAATCGGCCGTTCGTCTTGGACGCATCGGCTTCGATAATGTAGCCGGATACTTGCAGAACGGGCTGCGTAGCCTGGAATCACGGCCGGACCTCGTCGCCTTCACCGAGCGCGTGAGCGCGCAATTCGCCGCCGAACTTTTATCGTCGAATCAGCCGCCGCTAGCCATCGACGTCCGCGCGCCACGCGAACGCGAACAAAAACACATTGAAGGCAGCTTGAGTATGCCCCTCAATCATCTGGTGGAGAATATGGAAACGTTGCCGAGCGATCGCCTGCTGTTGGTCTACTGCGCGGGCGGCTACCGCTCGTCCATCGCCGCTAGCTTGTTGAAGCGCGGCGGATTCAACTCTGTCTGCGAACTTGCCGGAGGGATCGCAGCGTGGGAAGCGGCGAAGCTATCCGTCCGCAGCACCCCGGCGCAGTAATCCGCGCTGCAGCTCGGTGTGAAGCCTCGCTCAGGAGTTAGCCGCCGGCCTCGCAACCGGTGATCGACGTGTGGCACCGATCGCGCATCCGCCTCGGAAGCCCTGCACCAGCCGCTTCCTAGACCACCAAGCCGCTCACCGCTTTCCGCGCGGCAACGCCCAACATCAGCCGCGAAATTCCGGTCATCAGCAGGTTGACGCCCACCAGCGTTCCGATCGCCCACACGGTGCTCGACGGCCAGTGGAACCAGATAAGCGCGCCCAGGAACAGAGTGATCACCGCGTTCATCAGCAGCCAGCCCGAGCCGGCGTGCCCGCGCGACGCGAAAAACGCGATGAGTTCGAACACCGCCGCCATCAGGATAATCACGGCCAAGATCAGCGTCAGCGTCCCCAAACCGAGCAATGGATGCCACAAATAATAAAATCCGCCCGCCATGAACACAATTCCGATCAGCACTTGCCAGATCACGCGGCCCGCGCCACCTCCGCTGAATGCCGATACCAAATGCGCTGCGCCGCCGAAAATCAGCAGCCAGCCGACCAGAATCGTCACCGCCAAGCCTGCAACGCCTGGTTCAACGATCGCGAATATCCCCAAAATGATGAACAACACGGCCATCGCGATATACCATCCGCTCATCTTCTTAACGAACTGCGCTGCTACATGCACTCCCGGGGTCGGATTTGCTGACGCCATCAGACACCTCCACTCGCGCTTATTTCTTCGGAGAATGCCGCTCGCCTGAGCGGGGCTGTTACGGGCAAATGACCTTGAACGAAACCGCGCTGATTCTACTATCCAAATTCCCCGCCCCACCAATGATTCTTTTTCGAAGGAGCCGCGGCCTGTGCGGACCTGAGGCGTAAAGATTTCCTTTCTTTTTGCAGTTGCATCCGCGGCTTTTCGCCTGAACTTTCGTACCATTGACCCCAGTACTCCGCGCCGCTAGCTTTGAATTCTGACGGGAAATTCCTCGAGTTTTTTCGTTTTCGGGAGCGCTCATGCATCGACTTTGGTTTCGCCTGGCCTTCTATGTGTCGGCGACGGTTCTGCTCGTTGTTGCGGTAGGGCAAAACAGCGCAGCGCAAACTACGCCGACGCTCACCGTCGACGCAGCCGGAAGTCCGCACGCCATCAATCCCGACATCTACGGCATCGCGAATTACGGACTAGACGCGGGCTACGCGAAAGAAATCCAGGTTCCCAATATCCGCTGGGGCGGCGATGCAACCACTCGCTACAACTGGCAAGTCGATTCGAGCAACGCAGGTTTCGATTGGTATTTCATGGGCGGCAACGGCCAAGCCACGCCGGTTCCCAGCGCTTCCGCGGATTTGATGATCAACACTTATAAATCAGCTTCGAACGCGCACACTCTGCTGACCATTCCGATTATTCCTTACGTGAACAAAATGGCGGCATGGAATTGCAGCTTCCCTGTTTCGGTTTACGGCTCGCAACAATCGACAAATCCTTTCGTGCATCCCAACAATGACAATTGCGGGAACAGCATCGCGACCGACGGCACGCAACTGATGGACAACAACATCTTTGCGAACCACATCGACAACACCGTCGCTCTGCAACAGGGCTGGATGCAACACCTGATTACCACTTTCGGCACGGCCGCGAACGGCGGCGTGCCTTACTACCAGCTCGACAACGAGCCGGGCGGCTGGAGCAACACGCACCGCGACGTGGAACCCACGCAGCCGGATTACGACACCATTATTTCCCTGGGCCAGCAGTACGCATCGATGGTCAAGCAGACTGATCCCTCCGCCAAAGTTTTCGGACCCGTGGATTTCACCCTGGGCGGATGGATCGGAACTCCCAGCAAACAGAACAATCTTTTCGCCGGACAATATTATTTGCAGAAGATGGCTGCCTACGACCAGGCCAACAGCCAGCGCATCCTCGATTATTTCGACGAACATTATTACGGCGGCGGATCGACTGACGCCGCGCAGCTTGCTTCCACACGCGCGCTGTGGGATCCCACGTTCAATTCCGGTAGTTGGGTAGAGCAATTTTATTTCGACGGACCGATGCAACTAATTCCGCGCTTTCAGAATTGGATTCAGACTTATTACCCAGGAACGAAGCTCTCCATTTCGGAGTACAGCTTCAGCGGCGGGACGAATCCGCTGGTGGACGCGCTGACCGAAGCCGACGTCCTTGGAATTTACGGCCGCGAGAGCCTCGATTTCGCGAATTTCTGGACCGTGCCGAAACCCACCGACGCAGTCGCTTACAGTTTTCGTTTGTATCGCAATTATGACGGAGCGGGCGGAAAGTTCGGAGACACCTCGGTAAATTCCACCAGCACCGATCAGGCGCAACTTTCCGTGTACGGCGCACTGCGTTCAATCGACGGCGCTTTGACCGTGGTAGCGATCAACAAAACTACCAGCGCGATAGAGACCAGCCTGGCGCTCGCGAACTTCAATTCAACCGGAAGCGCCGCAGTCTATACCTACAGTAATGCGAACCTGACGCAAATTGTCGCCGGGACGCCCGTATCGGTGGCCTCCAACGCCGTGAGTTACACTTTTCCGGCCTACTCCGCGACCGTTTTCGTTTTCACTCCGGCTAGCTCATCTCCGGTTCCGGCCGCGACGAAGGCGTCTCTCACGGCGGCGCCCGCGCAAATAACTTTCGGGCAGACCGTCACGTTCACTGCTTCAATCGCTCTCGTCTCCGGGTCCGGAGTTCCAACTGGCTCCGTGACGTTTAAAGACGGCGCCACACAAATCGGCACCGGCACGCTGAATTCCTCCGGCGCGGCGACGTTCACCACCTCAAGTCTCGCTGTCGGCTCGCACTCCGTTGCGGCCGTATATGCAGGTAACGCGAGTTTTTCCGCGTCTACATCCGCAGCGGTACCCTTCACGGTCGCCGCAGCAGCGAAGACCGCAACGGCAACTTCGCTTTCCGCGTCCGCCACCCAATTGACCAGCGGGCAAAACGTCACGTTCACCGCAGGCGTCGCGCCGCAATCCGGAAACGGCACGCCGACCGGCACAGTCGCGTTCCTCGACGGCTCGTCGCAGATTGGCTCAGCGATGCTAGCCGCCGGCTCCGCTTCCTTTAGCAGCGCAAATCTTTCCGTCGGAGCCCACACCATCGCGGCCGCATATTCCGGCGACTCAAACTACGCAGCGTCGACCTCTGCCACAGTAACCGTAACCGTCGCGGCTCCGCCGGCAGCCGATTATTCGCTGACGATGAGCAATTCCTCTCTCACCGTAGCGAAGGGAGCCTCCGGCACTTTGACAATCACGCTAACGCCCAAAAACGGTTTCAAACAAGCCGTCGGCCTCGCGTGCTCAGGCTTGCCTACCGGCGCAACTTGCAGCTTCAATCCGCCAAGTCTCACTCCGGCAGGAAGCCCTGTTGCAACAACTTTAACCGTGCAGGCAGCCAGCGCCGCTGCAACTGACGTCCCGACGAGAGGTTCATTTCCCCGCCCCGGCAATATGGCTCTTTATCTCTGGGCATTGGCACTCGCGGGAATTTTTGGATTGGCTCGTAAGCAACCGGCTGTGGTGAGCGCGAAATTCAAGCGTGCATTCCTCGCATCGGCGGTCGTTGCAGTGCTGCTCGTTACAGCAAGTTGCGCCGGACTCCAGCCAAAAAGCTCGGCGGCCCAACCTGCCACTTTCATGGTCACCGTCACTGCGTCAGCCGCAAACGCGACAACCCACACCCAGCAATTTACGTTGACCGTAATGCCCTGAGAGGCGGGCCAGACGCGGGAACGGGTCTTTAGACCCGAGGCCTTGATGCACGCCGGTCGGGGACCGAACCACAATGCCTCACCACGGCGCGCCGGGATGAGCTACATCGTTTCGCTGTGGAATTATTCGCTGCGCCATCCCTTGCTCGCCTGCCACTCCAGCCACCAGCGCAGATTCTCTTCTATCTCGGCTCGTTCCTTGGCGGGGAGTTCGGGCCCTAATTCAGGAATGGGTCGCAGCGCATCCAATCCAACTCCTGCGCGGATCGCGTCGATATTTTCCGGGTCAGCAAGCGTCCACGGACGTACGCGCCCATCCCTCGGATCGTCCACCCACTGCGTACCATAACGCTGCGGCCGGCCCTCGTGCAGAGCGATCCGGTCTTCGAGGTAGGCTGCGTGCCACGCCGGAACGCGACCCTCGGCAACGCACGCCTGCAACGACTTCAACGCATCGCGTTGGAACTTCGGTTCGCCTACCGCGTGTTGAGCGACGAACCACGCAGCTTCGCAACCGTCCTTGCCCGCAATATCTTCGGCCGGCCAACCGTGCAGAGCGATAAGCTCCCGCAATCGGCTCGCATTGCGTTTGTGAACTTCCTCCATCCTGGGAACGTAGGGCCCGCCCAGTTCGCCCGAGGCCATCAATTCCTCGCGAACGCGCATATCCTCGTCCCGCATCGCCACCAATTCCTGCCGCAAATCATCTCTTACCATTGGCGGATTTTATCTCATGAATTTGCTTATTCAAGGCCTGGCGATGCCACCCAAGCTCCGAGTGTTTTCAGCCCGTGCGCGAAAACTGGGGATGTCTCCCCGACAGCGGGCTACGCTCTGCCCCGTTCTGAGGATTGTTGTATCCGTAGTTCCAATGCTAAAATTGCGACGTAGTGAAGTCTGAGTACAAACCAAGAATCCAGCTTCATTGTTTTCCAGTCCTGCACACAGTAAATATCGCAGCCCAGCCAATAAGCATCACAAAGCGACTCAAGATCATGTCGACGTTCGAACTGGATAGATCGGAAAAGCTTAAGCGAACGTTGTCGCGCAAGGTGCCGCTTCCGCGCAGGCACCGCGCACGCCGCGCAGTCGTGCCGATTCTCGCCTCATTGGCAATCGCTATCACGGCTGCAATGGCTCAGACTTCAGCGCAACTCGACCGCGATGCCGTGCTCGGCCATCTGAACGCGGCCATCAGCTGGTACCGCAATGCTACGAGCAAGCTCCAAACGGTCGGCCTGCCGAGCGACGCCATTTATCAGGACAACGCGCAAAGTCTCGCTGCCGAGGTCGTGCGGCTGGCCTTCGAGTCCGCCAGAGCGGAAGCGAAACTCATCAGCGCGACCGAGAAATCCACCGCCACTAACGAAACTCAGCCTTCCGGGGCCCAGCCCCCAGGAACCGCGGCGCAGCCGGAAAAGTACAGCCAAATGCTTGCGCGACTCACGGCGCAGATCGCCGAAGCGCAAACACGCATAGACGCCCTCGACAAACAAATCGCCTCCGCAAGAGGCAACAAAAAGGACAATCTGATTTCGCAGCGCCAAAATCTCCAAGGCGCCATAGAACTCGACAAGGCCATGGAGGACGTCGTCCAAAAGATGGCGATCTTCGCGGAAAGCACCTACGAGAGTTCGGCGAAAGGTTTGGAAGGAAGCATCAACGACCTCGCGCGCTCCATTCCGGAAGTCACGGGTATTTCGGGCGCTCAGGGACCTGCCACCAAGCCGGTCACCGCTCAAGTTGTCCAGCCTCAAGCTCGAAATGCGGCCTCGGAGGGATTAATCGGCGAAGCAATCGGGGTCTATTCGGAAATGCGGAGCATACACGAGATCGATAAACGGGTGAATGAAAATGCACGATTGCGAGCGCAAGTCACCGAACTGCAAAAGCCGATTCGAGCGGACTTGATTGCGACCGTCCATCGCGGAAGGGATCTCGCAAACTTGCCCGAGCCTCCGGGCACTCCGCAGTCCGCGCAACCCGCAGCCCCGCCGGCAACAGGCAATCAAGCGCAGCCTCCTGCTTCCCCGCAGGAATTTCAGGCGATCACCAACAATTTTAAACAGTTGTCCGGCGCGCTAATCCCGCTGAGCCAGGAAATCGTAGTGCTGGACGAAAGCCGCTCGAATTTTCTCGAGTGGCGGCGGTCCGTGGTCACCGAATCCGGAGGCGCCGTACGGTCGCTTTTGACGCGAGTGGTGCTCTTGGCGCTGGCGTTGGGCTTCGTTTTCGGCTTGTCCGAGGTGTGGCGCCGGCTGACGTTTCGCTACATTCGCGACCCGCGCAGGCGGCACCAGTTCCTGATCATGCGGCGCTTCGTGATCGGATTCCTGATTGGCGTGGTGCTCATACTGGGATTCGTCAGCGAATTCAGCTCGCTCGCGACCTTTGCCGGCTTTGTCACCGCGGGTATCGCAGTGGGTTTGCAGGGAGTCCTGCTCTCGGTTGCGGCATATTTTTTTGTGGTAGGCAGGTACGGCATCAGCGTCGGCGACCGCATCAGCATCGCGGGAGTCACCGGCGATGTCGTGGATATCGGACTCGTCCGCATACACCTGATTGAAATGGCGGGGACTGGAATTGATCTCTATCCCACCGGCCGGCTTGTGGTTTTTGCCAACTCCGTGCTTTTTCAAGCCGGCACTCCGCTCTACAAACAAATTCCCGGCGCGGACTATTCGTGGCATGAGGTAGTAGTGGCGCTCGCGCCGGACGCCAACCTCAAACTCGTGCAGGAAAAAATATTGGCCGCCGTTAATTCCGTGTATGCGCAATATCGCGCGGCGATTGAACGGCAATATAGCGAAATTGAAAGAGTGGTGGAAATCCAGTTGCAAATGCCATCGCCGGAAGGAAGATTGCAATTCGCGGACCTCGGCCTGGAATTCACCGTGCGTTATCCCGTGGAAATTCGCAGAGCCGCCGAAATTGACGACAACGTCACAGAGAAATTGTTGGAATCTCTCGCCGGCGAACCGAACCTGAAAGCCGCCGTTTCAGGCATCCCCAAGATTCGCGCCGCCATAAGGGGATAGCAACGTCCACGGGTTCATGTGACGCCATCGTGTTGGCACGATATGCGTCCTTAGGATCACAAGTGCAGGAACTTCTTCTGATACAGTCTCCCAATGGCCACCGGTAAGATAAATCCGATCGCAGCATACTCGGCCCCAAATATCGCCACTGACGCACCAACAAAACCCGCGACAGCGAGCGAATACACCCGCACGCTCATCCGAATTTGATCCGTCTTTGACATCTCAGCGAGATTGTCGGTGTGAATTGTTCGCCACCACAGAAGGGCAATGAACAGCGCGATACCGAACTGGTCGCCGAAGTAAAGAGCCATCGCAGTACGGTTGGCGGAATAGCGGCCGAACACTGCCGCTGCGAACGGCAGCAAAGACACAAATAGCATCGACGCCAGACTGAAAAATAGGCTTGCACGATCCACCACGCGCATCACTACGAAGATTCGTTGCTGTATCACCCAGAAAAGCGCCGCCAGGCAAAACGTCGCACACAGGCTGAAGAAAACCCGCCAGTTTGAACCCAGCGCACGCAGCAGCTCGCGCGCTCCGACGTGATTTTCTATTTCGGGAACCTTCAAGTCCAGGACCAGCAGCGTCATCACAATCGCGAACAGCCCGTCCGATAATCCCTCGATGCGATGCTTGGAAAGAGTGAATGTCTCCTTCGGCGGGGCGGGAGCAGGAACGTGAGGTATCTCAGCCATTGCGCGTCGCAGATGATGCCATGTCGACGCGATTTTTGCCACGCTCCGCGTGAACGCTCTCGATCTTTCTGATATAAGTACGTGTTATCGCAGGAGTACACCTATGGCCGAAATCACGATTCGCATCTCGGATAGAGCACAGAGAACCGCCGCGATTTTGTTCGTCGGGATTGTTCTTGTTTCGGTCTTACTCTATCTCCGGTCGTCGGGCGTTTTCGAGCCGAAATACCAATTGCGTGTTTACGTCCCCGAGGCATCAGATCTGGCTGTGGACGCCCCGGTACGAGTCAGTGGTGTTCGAGTCGGCTCTGTAAAAGCGATTAAAGTTGCGGGAGAATCGGCGAGCCCCGAGCGCGGAATTGAATTGCTTTTGCGCATAGATAAGCCGTATCAGGGCGTGATTCGCAGTGACTCGTTCGCCACTATGAACAATGACGGCTTCCTGGGCCATCGCTACCTAAACATCAGTCGGGGGTTTCACGGAAGCGTGATCGACGCGGGCGGAGAGGTTCGATTTACGCCGGCCCGGCAACTATCACTCGACTCAATGAAGGGAATGTTGGATTGTTTGCAGACTGGAGTAAAGTCGGGAGCGATCAAATCCGAAGCGCCTCCGCCCGCTCCCTCCAAACCTTAACCTCTACAATGCGAACCTGCTGCCTGATAAGAGCTGCTGGCCAACGCTCCATTTTTACTTATGCTTTTCTCTCCTGTAACATCGCCTCGTGAAGCCCATCGAGTTGCTCGGCCAGGCGCTTTCTCGCGACGGCACCGTCCTAAAGCTGATCCGCCGCGACGACGAGTACGTCATCCTCGCCAACGGCAAAAGCCTTATGTCCAGCCGCATGCACGGCTCGGAAGAAGCGCTCGCCACGTTCGCGTGCCGCCGCGCGATGATTCTGAAACAGCCGAGTGTTCTCATCGGCGGACTCGGCATGGGTTTCACGCTGCGCGCAACGCTCGAGCTCCTGCCGGCGGACGCGAGCGTTGTCGTCGCCGAAATAGTACCCGCCGTAGTCGACTGGAATCGCGGCCCGCTCGGCCCGCTCGCCGGAAATCCGTTGGCGGATCCGCGCGTGCAAGTCGAGGTCGATGACGTCGCTGTCACACTCACCGCGCGGCGCGGCCAGTTCGACGCCGTGCTGCTTGACGTGGACAACGGCCCGGCCGCCTTCTCCGGATCGAACAACGCCGGCCTCTACGACGACCGCGGAATCTCCGCCGCCTTCGCCGCTCTCAAGAGCAACGGCGTGCTGGCCGTCTGGTCCGCTAGAGAGGACAAAAAGTTCGAGCAGCGCTTGCGCCATGGCCGATTCACCGTCGAAGTGGAACACGTCCGCGGCCGACTGAAAAGCGGCGGTCCCCGCCACACAATCTTCCTCGGCCGCAAATCCCCAGGCAGGTAAATTGGAGCATTGCAACCAGCACGATGGAGCGCGAAAATACTCCCCTTGACATTCTACTGGAACGAGTCTACCTTCACCTAGCATGTCTACTAAAGAGCAACGCGAACGCATCGAACTGCTGCAAGGCACGCTGGACCTGCTGATTCTCCGCACGCTGGTGCGAGGCCCCGTTCACGGACACGCCATCGCCAAAGCCATCGAATTCAACTCCGACGAAGTGTTGCAAGTCGAACAGGGCTCGCTGTACCCCGCGTTGCACCGACTCATCAAGCGCGGATGGATTTCGGTGGAAGAAGGCACCTCGGAAAATAATCGCCGAGCCAAGTTTTACAAGCTCACAGCCGCGGGACGCCGCCAACTCGCAGCGGAAACCAGCAAGTGGGACAAGATGGCGGCAGCCATCGCGCGCATTCTGCGTCCGGCCGAGCAGGAGGGTAAATCATGAAGCGGCGCGAGCGCATGATGAACGATCTCGACCAGGACATCCGCGAGCACATAGCTACCGAGACACAGGACAACATCGCGCGCGGCATGTCCCCCGAAGACGCGCACTACGCCGCGATGCGCAAATTCGGCAACGTGGCGCGCGTCACAGAAGAAACCCGCGAAGTGTGGACTTTCGTCTGGATCGAGCAGTTACTCCAGGATATTCGCTACGCGCTTCGCACTTTCACGCATTCGCCCGGCTTCGCGGCCATTGTCATCATCACTCTCGCTCTCGGCATCGGCGCCAACACCGCAATTTTCAGTTTCATCGACGCGGTGATTCTGCGCCCGCTGCCAGTGCAAGACCCGCAGCACCTTGTCGTCTTGCGTTGGAGCGCGCACGCGCGCCCGAAACTGAAAGGTCACAGCAGCTACGGCGACTGCCTGAATCTCGGGGGCGATTGCTCGTTTTCCGTACCGTTTTTCAAATCCATCCGTGCCCACACCGACACTTTCTCTGGCATGGCCGCCTTCGCCGGCCCGCTCGACTACGATTTCAGCGGTAACGGGCCTGCGAGTATGGCGCAAGGCCAGTATGTCTCCGGCGATTTCTTCTCCACTCTGGGCGTCAACACGATCGTAGGCCGCCCGCTCGGTATGTCTGACGATTCCCCCTCCGCGCCGCCTGCCATTGTGTTGAGTTACGCCTACTGGCAACGCGCTTTTGGCGGCGAGCGCTCGGTCGTTGGCCGCATGGTCCGCTTGAACAACATTTCCACCGTGATTGTCGGCGTTGCTGAACCCCGCTTCACGAATTTGACGCCCGGCAACTCCATCGACTTTTTCATGCCGTTTTCGGTCGCTGATCGAATCAGGTCCGAGCATTGGGGCCACGGCGATCGCATATCCGACCCGGGCGTCTGGTGGTCGGTTATTGTCGGCAGACTGAAGCCGGGCGTTTCGCTCGCGCAAGCACAGGCTGCCGCCACCACCATGTTCGTCAACGAAACAACGCATGGCGCAACCCCGCTTCTGAACGAAGCGGATGCTCCCGCCATCAAACTTCTCCCTGCCGCAGAGGGCCTTGACGGCGAGAGCAGCCAGATCGCACCGATGTTCTATCTGTTGATGTTTGCCGTTGGACTCATCTTGCTGATTGCTTGCGCCAATGTCGCCGGATTGATGCTCGCGCGTTCCGCAACGCGTCAAAGGGAAATGGCCGTTCGCCTCGCGCTCGGCGCGGGTCGCGCGCGCATTGTGCGGCAATTGCTCACTGAAAGCGTGCTGCTATCTCTTGTCGGCGGCACGCTGGGAATTTTTCTATCCTTATGGGGGATCAACGCAATCACCGCGCTCTTTTCCAGTGGATACGAATCTTTTCCCTTCGTGATCGCGCCGGACTGGCGCGTGCTGCTGTTTACCGTCGGCGTCACCTTTGCCGTGGGAATTCTATTTGGTCTCGCCCCTGCCCTGCGCGGCGCGCGCATCGATTTGACTCCTGGGTTGAAGGAAACAGCTTCGTCGCTTCCCGGCAGTGCCGCGCACAGCGGGCGCTGGCTCCGTTTAGGAAATGTGCTGGTTGTCGCGCAAGTGGCGCTGTCAATTGTTGTGCTCATCGGCGCGGGATTGCTCGTCCGCACGCTGCGCAATCTTCGCAATTTGAATCCCGGCTTCGACACGCGAAGTATTCTGCTCTTCGGCGTTAATCCCACCGCTGCCGGATACTCCGACCAGAAAACCGCGCAACTTTATAGCGATTTGCAGCAGCGCTTTGCCGCGCTCCCGAGCGTAATTTCCGCGAGCTACTCGGCGGATGCCCTTTTGAGTGGAAACCATTCGTCTGACGACGTGCACCTCGACGGCGCGCCCCCGAAATCGAACGTCAGCGCTGAATGGCTGGCAGTGGGCCTGGACTTTTTCTCTACCATGCGCATCCCCATGCTTGCCGGCCGGACGTTCACGCCCGCTGATTTCGCTTCTGCGGCCGCAACTAACGCCGCAGTAACTGCCGCAGCGGACGCACCGGCCAAGGTGACGCGCCCCTACGGTACCACGAGCGTTAATCCGTCCGAGGCCCCAGCAGCTCCCCTGCCTGTGATTATCAATGAAGCATTCGCGAGGGAATTTTTCCCTAACCAGGATCCCGTCGG
>Ga0209330_1000269_pt1 | contig 24840 bp, 26 predicted proteins | sample JacPinW_OM2H0_O3_FD_187969 | JGI IMG/M metagenome (GOLD analysis project Ga0209330, IMG submission 187969) | Forest soil microbial communities from Algoma, Ontario, Canada - Jack Pine, Ontario site 1_JW_OM2H0_O3 (SPAdes) (version 2) | ecosystem: Environmental > Terrestrial > Soil > Boreal...
CCAGCCTCATTGAAGGGTACGGCTATTGCATCTCAAGGTTCCGTAATACTGCGAAAAGCACTAGCCAGTTTGGGGATCGTGACTAAGGCCCCTTATGCTCGACTTGCTAACCTTTGCAATCAGTCTAGAAGTGGTCTCATTAATGGGTGCGGGGGGCAAGCTGGAACGCATCTTGCATGTGCTGGCGGAGGAGTTACAGGCCCGAGGGAAACTGCAACTGGAGGGAGGCTTTCATCGACGCCTCCTTGCACGGGGGCAAAAAAGGGGCCTCGCGGTGGGGCGCACCTGCGCGCTGCCGATCCGCTCCTTCAGTTCCTGCAAAAACGCGTCATAGCGGTCCGCTAGCTCAGGATGATCGCGATCTCGTTGTGGCAAATTGCCTCGTCGTCTCATGTCCTGGGGAATCGCGCTAGGTTCCTGTTGGTAAGCATCTTGACTCCCGCCGCTAATGCCCATCTGGGGAATGCGAAGTCCGCAATATTTCGGAGCCCTCAATCGAAAACCTCCCGAGAGACTCGCGAAGTGGCCACAACGCTACATACTGCGGATAGCCCCCCTTGCGCCGTGAGGTCGAAAGCACCCGCTGCGAATCCAAACAATCCGTCTCGCGTCAGCAGCTGTGCTCAAATCACTTCTCCTTGACAGATCTAGTTTCAGCGTGCAGACAGTGATAGTTCTGTTTCTCCCACCACCAGCCCTCGTTTCTCGTATGCATTCGCGAAGCGAACTCGGACCAGCCAGAAAATCATCAAAATCAGCGGCAGGAAGCTCAGCAGAAGAAGCATCCCTGTTTTCCGCATCAAGGCTGGAAACAACTGTTGCCGTGCCAGGAATATGGACGCTGCGGCGACGAACAGAGCAAAGCACATGCGCCAAAGATGCCGCGCCAGGCGCTGGGTGCCGGAAAACCCGCGGCGCAACAGCATGCGCAGGTCCCCTACGGTAGCCAGCAGAGCCACGGAACCGAAGAGAAAAAAAGGCCACGGAGGAAGTTCGTACTTCAACCCCGTTGGACTAGTCATCGCTTCTATCCCAAACGTTGCGTCGATAACTCCGATTGCCAGGACAACGAAGAGCGCGCCCCAATCGAAAATGCCCGGTTTCCCGTCGCTGCGCCTGGCGGTGAGCCATGCTGTTATCACCAGATAGAACGTTAAGGTACCTCCCAGAATATTGCCCGGTTCGGCTTTCAGGACCGCCAGGAACGTCCCGGTAGCTGACAGGCACAGCATTGATACGACAAATACTTTTCCCGCGAGACCGTGCCGGCGGGAACCCTTGAGGAGAAACACTGCCACAAATCCCGACAGCATTCCCAAGGTGCCAGCAGAAATGTGAAGAAGTAGCATTGGCGAGTGCGACATTCTGTCCTCCTTATTTAGTGCTGTCCGAGATCCGGCCGATCCCCTCAATCGATGTTCTTGTTCGCCTGTTGCCGCGCTAGCTCGTCATCCCCGCAGGCGGGGATACCGAGAACAAACGGATCTCTGCTCACCGGCTCAACTCATAGAACAGAGCCGTGACCGCGATATAGAAAATGGACGCGATGAGATCGAATATCAAAGCCAAGCGGCCATGAGCGAAGATTACGATTCCTCCCGTCACTATGGTGACGAAATAAAAAGTACCGGTGATTCTGGTCTTGAAATGTGGAGACGCTGCTGCGATCCGTTCCTTCACTTCAGCGAAGCTCATAATCTTTCTCCTTTCGCGCGAATGAATTCTGTGCTCACGCGAGTCAGACCGGGCCTTGATAGCGGCGCAGCCGGACCGCTGCGGCGAGGAAAGCCGCGCTAAGTGCCAGCCCTAACCAGAGCTCCGGGCTGCTCAGGAAATTAAGCGGAGTGATGTGTGTCATGGGATTGGTGGGGAACGTGTCCGGCGACCCAAAGTCGATCGCTGGCGCGGCACCGATCAATCGAGTCCCCACCAGGGCAGCAAAATGCCATGTGCGGAACACAATCGCTTCGAGGCCGCCAATGGCGACAACCGGTAACGCCGCCCATAGCAGCGTGGCGCGGCGCGGCCAGCCGGACACCAGCAGAAGCCAGCAATAGACTGGCGCGGGCCAGAGCGTATGGGCCGTGAAAACGTGGTAGACGAGCAGGAGCGACATACGAAAGAACGACAGCTCCGTCCATAGCGGCGAGACGCTCAAACCGCTCGCCAGCAGTGCGGCGGAGCTCAGCAGCAGCATAATGAACTGCGCAACCACGGCAGTCGCGCATGCGAGCAGCGGCACGATGACGAGCGGAACACTCGCTTTCGCGAGCACTGTGGTGAGATCGGAGACCGGCATCGACTTCCAGAACAGAATGCTGCGATCGCGGCGCTCGCCGTACAACGCATCCGCGCAATAAAATACATTCACCAGGATGGTGGTTAACATCATCAGACCGGCCACGATATCGTAGGGCGTCGCGACGGCGTCGCGATGGTGCAGGTCGATCGACATGCCACGCAAGTTGCCTGGGAGATAAATCATGCTTATCAAAAAGCCGAACAGAAATACCGCGGCCACGCCCACAGGTGCGAGATAAATCCAGCGGTTCTCCCACAATTCGCGACGCACGGACCAATAGAACGTGCGAGTCACTGACGTCAAAGCGGGTGAGCCCGCCGAAGGGGCAAAAGACTCGGCGATAGGATTCGAGTGAGTACTCATCGGGATAGTCCTTGTGGTTGGCTGGTGTGATTGCTCATAACGGCAACGAACAGGTCGGCAATGCTGGGCGTGCGCACGTCGCCCAGGGCGGCGAGTTGCTGCCGATTGACATGATCCAATTTCTGATCGAACAGCAGGATGCTGCGGCCGAGCATTTGGCGCTCGTGAATCGGACTGAGCGCCCGCGCTGCGGCGACGCGATGGGGATTCACCATCACTTCCAGATAGCGCGACTCGATGTCTTCCATGCTGCAATCCAGTACGATGCGCCCACGGTTAATGAACATGACATCGGTAAGGACGTTCTGGATGTCTTCAACTTGATGTGTGGTCACGACGATTGTGCGGCTGCGGTCGTAGTAATCATTCAGCAGTGAATCGTAGAATTGCTTGCGATACAGGATGTCCAAACCCAGCGTCGGCTCGTCCAGAATTAGCAACTTCGCGTCAATTGCCATGACCAGAGCGAGGTGCAGCTGGGTCACCATGCCCTTCGACAATTCCCTGACCTTGCGCGCGGGCTTGATGTCGGTCTTCGCTAGAAAACCTTGCGCCTTGGCGCGATCGAATCGGGGATGCACTCCGGCAATGTAGTCGAGCGCCTGCGAAACCCGTATCCAGCGCGGCAGCACGGCGACATCGGCGATGAAGCAGACATCGCGCGTGAGCTGATCGCGCTCCGTCCAGGGGTCGCGTCCAAGCACTTTCAATTCTCCCTGATACGGCGTGAGGCCGAGAATCGCGTTGAGTGCGGTGCTCTTGCCTGCGCCGTTGGGGCCGATAAGTCCGAGGATGCGGCCCTCTTCGACGCGTAAGTCTATGCCATCCAGGGCCATGGTTGTGCCAAAGGCCTTGCGTAGGCCGCGTGCTTCGATGATTGGCAGAGCGGCGATTGGCGGAGCGGCGACGGTCATGCCTTCGGCTCCTGTTCTGCGGCACTCGACGACGGGCGACTGACGGCATCCAGAAGCTCCGCCGTGGTCAGGCCGAGCCGTTGAATAGTTGCGAAGACCCGGGGCCATTGTTCCGCAAGAAATTTTTGGCGTTCGCCTTGCAGCAGCAGATTGCGCGCGCCGGCGTTGATGAACATGCCGCGACCTCTTTTGCTCTCGACCAGCTGCTCGTCGACCAGTTGTTGATAGCCCTTCAGAACCGTGAGGTGATTGACCCGATATTCGGCCGCGACATTGCGCACCGATGGCAGCGGATCGCCTTCCTTGAGCACGCCGTCGAGTATCATGTCGACAACGCGGTCGCGAAGCTGGCGGTAAATCGGCTGGCTGTCATTCCACTCATGATCCATCATGTGTTCCCAGATATTCCCTGTGTTCTAAAGTAGCCTCCACGAAACCATGTAGCCCTTCCGAGAGAGGCGCGAGCGATCGCTGAACTCGACCACTGCGCCCGCTCGGAGTCCACACGATACATGGCTGCAGAAACAGCGTCACTTTGCCCTCTGCAATTCAAGGTGCGCCCGGACCAGCTTGTCGCCAGGCGCCATGTAAGTCCAGTCCTCGGTGTGATGGTTCGCATCGATCATGGTGAACAGTGCATGGTGCATGTGCCCGTACTCGGTGCTACCGGCGACATCGAGAAAATCGAATTCCACGGTTTTTCCTTCCGGCGAAACCTTGGCCGTCATGCGTGGCCGATTTCCTGCATCGCAATAATGCGTCAGGAGCAAACGGTCCCCGTCCAGATAAAGCATGGTGATCGGGTTGTCGTAACGACTGGGGTCGTCTGGCTTTCCCGCTTCCTTCATTTCATGTACTAGCGCGTTTCCCCTGGATGTCACGCGCAGCGTGACCCGGGTGGGCTTGCCGTTCATGTCGGGATCCAGCGGGACCGTTGTCACAGGGCCTTCCCAGGAACCGGCCAGAGTTTTTAGTTTGTCGAAGGACTTTTGCGCGTCGGTCTGAGCAAAGGCGACGGTGGAGAGCGAGATCAGAACAACGGACAGCATGAAACGAAGGGATTTCATATTTCATTTCTCCTTAAAAGCTTTCTACTTTCGGGTTAAGGGTTTCGCTCGCGTACTCAAGGTGTTGGCGTGATACCCTTGGTCGACATCTAGTGATATAGTTAACTATATCACTAAAAAATGCAAGCTTTTTTTCTTTTTATTTGGTCGTTTCTTTGCCGCCAATTTGGGTGGAGCTGCCAGAGGACGATTCGACTGGGCAACGCGCCGCCGGGAAAGCCGAATTCGAATAGGACACGGTCAGCGAATGCTCTCACCTGGTCGAACCTGTTGCTGATCAAGGACCAGGCACTGCACTGGCTGGGAAAGGCCAGCAAGAAAGAAGTGGGCGATTTTAATCAAAGTTAGGCAAGACCCTCATCTTGTAGCGCTGCATAGTGATCAACGCTTTCAAGAGCTGGTCAAACAGATGGGCGTGCCACAATGAGTTCTCCGGTTGCGAAGCGCCCGGGTCGATTCCGCGGACGCCGCGCGATTTGATCCTGATCAAGAACCGCTTCTTTGCCCCCGGTGCTGACAAACTGACAGCAAAGATGCGTTTGCCGCAGCGGCGTCGCCGAGGATTGGATTCACACGGCTACCCTCAAAATCTGCGACCTGTGGACGTGGCTCTCATCCATACAACCCGGTCCCGTCTAGCGTGGCCAGCGCGACCCTCTCGTGCCTTTCTGCTAAGGCGCCGGGAACAATGAGGAGAACCTGTCTGATGCGAGCTTTCATAACGGCATTGTTGGTGGCACTCGCAGTCACTGGCGCCCAAGCACATCAATTCACGGCCGACGCCCCCAAATCGGGGCGGTCTGCGCCAGATCCAGCCCCAAGCCCTGCGGCGATGATCGCGCGCGCGAAAGCGCTCGAGCTGAACACTCCGTACGTCCCTCCACCCGGGGATCCGCTGGTTCACTACGCGGCCGGGTTCGCCAAAGTAATATGTTCCGCCGTATTCATCACAGGACTCGATCCCGAGTTCGCCTCGGAGAACGTCGGCTACTTCACGGCGCCATACGAGGTGCGCGCAAAACTCGGGAAGCCCATTGTCGATCGGCAGCATAAACAGGTGCACGTCGCTGTGCCCGGCGGAGTGACGCGCACGGCCGTTTACCTCGGCGATCAAGGATGCGTGACACTCCCGGTCGGCAAGGCCTCTGTCGACTTCGAGCCCATCAAGCTGAAGACGACCTTGCCCGATGCTTCCACGCAGGCTTGGCCGATGGGCGATGTGCTGACGGACGAACCGCTTCCCCCCGAACTCAACATGGCGAAGGTGACGGAGGCGGTGGACGCGGCATTCGATCCGCCGGAGGGGAAGACCGCCGCCTTCGTGGTGCTCTGGAAGGGACGGCTAATCGCCGAGCGGTACGCGCCGGGAATCACGGCGCAGACGCCGCTCGAGAGTTGGTCGATGGGCAAGAGCGTAACCGCCACCCTGATGGGTGTACTGATCCAGCAGGGCGCCTACGAGCTGTGGCAGCCGGCGCCCATCCCGGAGTGGCAGGAGGGGAAGGACCTGCGGTCGGAAATCCGCATTGCCGACCTCCTGCACATGTCGAGCGGGCTTCGCATCAAGGCGCTCGAGGACCCCGATTACGATCCCGCCGGCACCTACGCCGACCACCTCTACCTGTACACCGGCGGCGTGGACTCTTTCCACTACGCGGCCACGCGGCCGCTGCAATGGCTTCCGGGTAAGGTGGGGCGTTATCGCAACACCGACCCAGTCTTGACGAACTACTTGATCCGCCTGGCAGTGGAGAAGCGCGGCGAGGAATACCTTTCATTTCCGCGGCGCGCCTTGTTCGACAAGCTCGGCATGCGCAGCATGGTGCTGGAAACGGATCCGTTCGGTAACTTCCTAAGCCAGGGCTATGAATTCGCGTCGGCGCGGGACTGGGCGCGACTGGGCAGTCTCTATCTTCAGGACGGCGTGTGGAGCGGAGAGCGGATCCTGCCTGAGAACTTTGTGAAGTTCGTCAGCACGCTGGCGCCGGCCTGGGTCGCCGATCACAACCCGGTTTACGGCGGATTCTTCTGGATCAACGGCGACGGCTCCTACCCGGTGCCGAGGAGCGCTTACTTCATGTCGGGTGCCGGCGGGCAAAAGACGATGATTATTTCATCTCACGACCTCGTCGTTGTACGGCTAGGGCACTTCAAAGGTGCGGATGAGGGCGTGAAAAGCTTCAAGAAATCTCTTGCGCTGCTGATGGAGGCAGTCCCTCCCAGCAAGTGAGGGGGAGCAGCTGGAGCGCGGGCTGCGTAAACGGCCCTGGGAATTCGTTGCTCTCGGCCAGAACGGGCGGGGCTCGTCGTTCAACCTCGAGATAAACGCGCGTTCTTTGGCAAACGGGACCTCAACGGACGACCGGGAGCACGAGCGTTCCCGCTTGCGAAGCGGAAGTTGCCGAATAACGGCCTTAACCGGCAGTAAGTCACGCTGACTCGCGGATTCAATCTGTCAACCGTGCGTTTACTCCGACACTTAGGTTCCACCCGTGCAACCATCGCTCGATGCTCTCCGTGCGCTTTCCGTTCTGAGCGTCGCTGGTTAGCCCCCAATAATCGGAGCACCGCAACCCGGGTAGTTTCCAGAGTTTGCTGGACGTTTACCCGTTGCGGGCGCAGCAGTAGTCATAATAATCATAATAATATAATCATAATAATAAAGGAGAGGTTCGCTTCGCCACATCTATAGCACCTTCGCACCATTCCGTGACGTCCCGCTGCGCGGTTCGGATTGATCCTTGCGATTGCATATTCGAGGAGGAAAGTATGCGCAGTGATAGCAACCGCAGGAATCAGGTATGCGAACGTCACCCAAACCCACATCATCGCGGCTGCACACTTCTGGTCCTGAACAGAGGCCATACTGAATAGCTGGGGCGTGGCCACATAGCAGGGATAGACGAGCCGATTACAGAACACGAATGCAGAAAGAATGTCGCATGGCAGCGTGGCGAGGAAGAGGTACAAAGCCAGCGACCACCGAGGTGACTTCGTCACATACGGCGAAGACTGCACGAGGGGACACCAGAACAAAAAGCCAGCCGCTAGAGCGACACATTATTGGGCATCCAGAACCTCTGAACACCTCAAGAACCATAGAATTCATCCTAGATTTTTCTGCAGGTGCCTGGGGGAATGGCTCGAAAACTGCGAATCCCGATTAGTCGCATTGGAGATCTGGTCTCCTTATTGTTGTAAACAAACCGCGAATACAAAAAGAGAATCTGCAAACCAGGAAATGCCATTCGTCCCCGATCAAGACTTATGTCTTGGAGTCCTGGCATCGAGTGTGGAAATCATTTTCGCGGCTGCTGGCGGGGCAGCGACATGGCCGGACAGCACGATATCCCTCGCTGGAACTTCTCTGCCGTAAATCTGCTTATTGGCGCCCTTATCGGGACGAATGGTTGATCCTTCTAGAGAAATACCGGCAAAGGCTCCGCGGGCACGAGAATAGCTCAAGATGTCCGCCCGCAAGGTGGCGTCCGTTTCTGCCGACGCATCGCGGCCGACCGGGCCTGCCGCTACCGATGCATCCGCTCCAAGCTTCACTTTGCTGGCCAGAATTCCCCTCGCACCACTTTCGTTCATTACCAGCAGCACAAAGTCTGTGGCCTCGCCACCGATTTGGAGGCCAAAGCTGCCGCCCTCGAGGGCCATCATGGTGGGCGCGCCCCACGATCCGCTGAAAGCCTCACCTTTGCGACAGGACATAGCACCTCGCCCGTAGCTTCCACCAACAATGAATGCAGCTTTCAAAACGGACGGGAAGACGACTACACAATCAGCCTTGTCGAGCAAGTCCTGGGGGATGTCGTCGGGAACATCGAGAATCTCTTTCAACACACTGCCGCTGTTCCGCAAGCGATCTTCGTCTTTTTCCTGGTCGGCGGCGGAAGCTGAACAGGAGAGAAGGGGCAGAATTACGAGCAACATGCTTATGAGATACATAATCGGCTTCTTCACGATGGTTTCTCCTTGCGCGGTTTCGAACGACCAGTCAGACTCTGCTATGACTTCCGGCTAATAGCAGAAAAGCAAGAATCTGCCACCGCGAGTCCTGGTTGACCCTAAGCAAAGGACTTGCCAAACTACGGCTGAGCGGGACAAACGGCGGGCACATCAATTGCAGAGAAACTCAGACGGGCTAGACCGCTCACTTCAACAATGCTGCTGGAACCAGTGTCCGCCATTCGACACTTGTCAGCCCGTCGTCACGGAGTCCTGAGATATGGGCCGCGGGATGGGTGGGCCAGACTGTGGAAGAGAACGCATCGAAGAAAAGGATTCTTTGAAGGAATACATCTAGCTTGATCCTCTACATCAAGCATTTGTGCTAACTGCATATCCGGCCTACGATTCCAGTAGTTATCCCGTCGCGCGGAACTGAATTCTGCGGCGAACGCGGGTGGCGTCCCCAGGCTTGCAGGAAGCGAACGGCTCGGCCAGACCGCGGAGACTGTCTTTGCTGGTCAGTCGCCGGAACAGGCTGAAGTAGCTAACCGGTCGGGCGCGCGGCTGTTGCCTGAGCTAAGCCTTCGGCGACAGCCTCGAGCCATTCCGGCTGGATAGTCCCGAGAATACGCTGGGGTGGTAGCAGACTTGGGGAATCGACCCGCCGGTACGGTTGATCAGATCGACGGGAAGTTCGTCGGGTTGAGCTTCTCGAGCGATGCCGTCAATCGAGACCTGGAGCACAGTTTTTCCTCAACTTGCTCGTAATAAGTTTGTTCCGGGCGCTTGGACGTACGGGTCAACTCGGTTACCGGGACCGACTAATTCAAATACCTTCGACGCCTGCGACTTCTTCCATTCGCCTCAGCACAGCCGAGAAGTCCTCTTCAGCATTGCGTGCCAACTCCTCTGAATTGACATAAAACGCCGCTTCGGTCGCAGGCATGGCGACATTCTCTTGTGCCGCAGCCTCTAGGATCAACTGAAAATCCTTGTTCATGAGACGCAGTGGAAACTGCTGAGCGTAATCATTGATCGCTGCCTTGGCCAGTTTTCCCACATGGGCCGGAGCGATCACGGCTGTCTTGGATAAGACTGTAAGCAACCGTTCGCGATCGATACCAGCTTTCTCGCCAAGCACTACAGCCTCAGCAATCGCCTGCATGCCGACACCTAACAGCGTGTTGACGACCAGCTTCATAGCGGTTCCGGAACCTGAACCGCCCAGAAGAAAGTACTGTTTTGCAATGGCCTGGAATATTGGTTTAGCGGCGCGGAAGACCTCTTCGTTGCCGCCTACCAGTAGCGTAAGGATGCCTTGCTCGGCGGCGGGAGTGCTGCCCGAGATGGCAACGTCCAGTACCTCGATGCCACCTCTGGCGCCGAGCCGGTGCAGCTCGCGCGAGCTCTCGGGAGAGATTGTGCTCATCTCCAGTACGACGGTTTTCGACCGTGCTCCGGCAAGAACTCCCGCAGGTTCGCTATAAACGCTCCGAACCGCATCATCATTGGTCAGGCAGGAGAGAACCACGTCGACAGTGCGCGCCAGCTGAAGAATATTTTCCGCCACGACAGCGCCCCGTTGAGCGATGGCCTCTACCTTGGTGAGATCCCTGTCGTACACACAGAGTCGGTATCCGTAATCAAGCAGCCGTTGCGCGATCCGACTTCCCATATTGCCGAGGCCAATGAATCCAAGCTTCGCCTGATCTGCAGTAAGACGTTTCATAGGGTCTCCGTCGTTTTCTGAATGTCGACGTGCAGGGGACAGCGCTTCAACGCGGCCGTCAGGACGCGGTCAGCGTCCCTGCCGAAAATTTTGCTCCCAAATCAGACGCCAGTCCGTCAGACATTCACCCTGGCACTTGAACTCTTTGCCAGGTCCACCCATTCTTCCGCCGCACCCAGGGCACACCCAATTCATAATGCCCGATATCACATCCCCACTCCCCGCGACTGTAATCCAATTCATTTTCATTGACTGCATAATCACCTCGCGAAAGAAAAATTTCCGGGCTTCCAGGTTGCGGCGGCGGCAAGCACCAGGAACTCCGCTGGCGCCGTCCGGTTGTCAAAGAAGCCACCCACTTAGGACTGCATGCATTTCCTGTTCCAAACGAGAGAAGCGGTAGTTGTGTTCAAGGACCTCGTGTCAATTACATTTACGCAACGGAGTTCTGCCCCGCAGCATCAGAGCGATATATGGCAATGTGCCAAGAGCAGCAGTCGCCTTCGCAGTCCTGCCTACTCCCGTTTCATCATTCCGCTGCAAAGGCGGCTCATGCTCTTGCGCATCTCCGAGACAGAAAAAGCTTATTCATTATTCCTGATGATTCTTGGTCTTGCACGTCCCCTGAAGCAATATTGCTGCCGCGTCGCGCACTTTCAGTGAGTTCTCAGGCTGGGAGCACTGGTAGGCAGTATCATGTCCATTCTCTCGCCGTGGGGAATCGCCTGGTGCAGCAGCCTCTCAAACCACCTTCTCGGTCGCGAACCCCGGTTCGTATCCAGCACCGGGGGGAGTCGGTAGCTCGGGGTCGGTAGCGCGAGTTGCCTTGGCGTTCGCGCGTCGGTGTGTGGCAATTTTGGCGGTGAGCAGGAGCGCTGACAAGCTTCCGAGGATAACCACGATCGCTCTCCAATCTCGCATCACCGGATCGTTCTTCATGAGGGTGAGTGCGAAGAAGACGCACAACAGGTGCACGCAGAACACCGAGAGCGAGGACTGGCCGAGCATCACCAGAGGGCGGATCGCAAAAGGCCTCAGAACCGATCGAAACCTGACCGCCAAGACTGCGACCGCAGTGAAATCGATCATCCGGCCCACTCCAAAATCCCACTTATCGAACAGCAAGCCGGACTTCCCGAAGGTGACGAGCCCGGCTACTTGGGCGTAGCGCAATACCAGAAAAAAAACCGCCACTATCGCCGCCGGAACCGCCATCTGCTTCGCCCGGTCGAGGCGAAAATCGTTCTTAGCCCAACGCACCCCCAGCCACAGCCCGACTAACCACCACAGCTGCCATGCCCAAAGATCGAACGCGCCCATCTCGTTCAACGGGATGTGCAGGCCGAAAGCGCGACTTTGCACGTGATATACGAAACTCCGGAATCCGAACTGCGCGAGCAGCCAGAGTGTGAAGCCTCCAGTGAGGGCGTACTTCCATCCAAATCGCTCCCCCAGTGTTAGTGCGAGTGGAGTCAACGCGAGCAGTACGATGTAAATCGGCAGGATATCCAGGAGCGGCGGCCTGTAGAGCATCAATGCCGCATCGGTGAAAGCGCGTGTGCGGCCCGCGGAAAAGTAGAAGTCGAGAAGATTATGCACTGCAGGTGTTTTGCCGTGCGCCGCAATCGGGGCCTCTATCACAAAGGCAAACGCCAGCAGCAACAGTTGGTACCAGTACAGCTTTCCGGTTCGCATCCCTAACTTCCGCCACATCGCGCCGTAGCCGTCGCGTTCGGCGATCCGGAAATAAATGCGGCCTGTAAACAGAGCGGAAATAAAAATGAACCTTCTGATGCGGCGAAAAAACCGAGCGGCTGATTGACGTATGTGCTCAGGATTGTTGGCAAATGAGTGCAGGTGATCCACACCAGCATCAGGCCGCGAAGGGCATCGAGTTCTTCTATTCTCTGTTGCATCGGTTCCCCGTCCTCACTTGTTTGCAAACCGGGCAATGTCGCCGCTGAACTTCTGCAAACCATGGGACTCTACGTATTGCCTCGCCTCCGCATCCTGCTTCAAATAGGCATCCCAGAACGCAAGCGTTTCGAGCTGCGCGCATTGGAATACCTGAACACGATGGGCTTCATCCCGAAAAAGGCCGGCGAATCCCATGTGCGTTCCACCCTCGAGTTCGACCTCGTATTTGTTGCCCGCGGGCCCTTTTGCGAATGCCTCACTTCGCCAAACCGGCTCCTGGCCAAATGGGCCGAAATCTCGCGAACCGTACATAAGCAGCATGGGCACACGAAGGGCATCCCAGGAGCCCGCGCTCAGCCCCATGATGCCTTCCCCTTGAGGCGATAACAGCACAACGGCAGAGACCCGCTTGTCCGCAAAACTCTGCGGCGCGGCTTTTCCCGGCAGCAGTATTGTCGTGCCACCGATCAGACCAGCCGTATAAGCGCCAAACGAGTGTCCCCCCACGCCGATATGCCGGAGATCGAGTTTGCCGGCCAGTTGCGGAGCAAGGGTTTCGACATGCTCAAGCGAATCGATGATGAAGGAGACGTCCTCGGGGCGGTTCTCCCATCCCTGGGGATCGCTGAGCGCCTGGCGCAGGGTACCGCTGAAGCCGGAGTCGGCAATGGAGTCGGCGTGAGAAGGATGAATGCTTACATATCCATAGCTTGCCCAGTATTGGCCGAGTCCGGAGTAAGCATCTTTGGATGCCATAGCACCGTGGGAAAAGATAATGACCGGAAACCGTCCTAAAGCTGCGGGATAATAGATTTTGATTGGGATGTTCTTATTGCGCGCCGGATCGTGTAACACAATATTGCCGACCGTCAGTACCTTATATGGCCCTGAAGTTGGGGCGTATTGGCACCAGCCAGTGCCTGACCACAGGCAAGCCGAAATAACCGCAATAACTGCCATCCAACTGGATCGCTTATGACGCACAGCTAAGATTCCCTCCGCCTTCTCGCAACTATATCGCTACCAGTTTAGAGTTGGTCTCGGCAAACTTGGTTTCACGGAAAACACTTCCGAGCCTGCGTTGGCGCGAGGTTCGGTGGCGGAGCAAGAACAACGCAGCGCCTCGGTTGCGAGTAGCACTGAAATCTCAACACGAATGCCCCGATCCGCTGCCACCCACATTCGACTTCACCTTTTCTTCTCCGTAGGGAAATGTGCGAACATCTTCTGCACTCCCTTGTCGAGATTCTTGGTGTTCTTCTGTGCATTGTTGGAAGGTACTTCTGTGAGGAGATAGGCCTGGACGGTCTGGAGGTTGTAGCCGAGCAGATCGCGCAGATGGAACTTCGAACTTCTGCTGCGGGGTGAGATTCTGTTTGCGCTTGAGCACGCACCAGCGTGATTTTTTCAACAGTGGCGGATGGCCATCCTGGTCCTGAATTCCACCGCACAAATGTACACTACGCTAGGTTTTCAGAAGCGACTTATCGATTGCCTTCAGGATAAGCTCTTGATTTTTGGTGAGAGCCACCGTGCGCGAGAGGTGGAAGCGATGCTGAGAATCGCGCAGATAAACTTTGTACATAGTACTGAGTTCGTTTAGCGCCTTTTCTGCCGTGAATTCCGTGTTGCGCAAGTGATAGCGAAGCAAGGATAACAGTAAGTACGCGAGATAGCAGAGGAAGACGTGGGCGCGCGCACGCTCGGCCAGCCAGTGGCGCACTGGACGCAGCTGTGTAATCCCTTTGAGACTACGAAAAGCTTTCTCGATCAGGTGCTTGTCGAAGTACAGGGGGAGCATTTGTTGGGTTGGCACCTGACGGGTGCAGAAGATACAAGAGTAGCCATCGAACTGCTCAGCGGCTGTCAACTTGTCGGAGCGTAAGCGGCCCTGGGCATCGAAAAAGGGTCGCAGTCCGGGTTTGATGGCCTTGCCTTCGGCCAGCAGTTTCTGGGCATAGAAGATCTCACTGCGGCGCGACTCTCGTGCAATCCCTTGGCGGCGCTCGTTCAGGCAGAGCGCCAGTTTACCGCGCACGCCATCGATTTCGTGGGGTCGCAGGACGGCGTAGAAGATGCCCGATCCGACCCGGACGCGGTTGGGAAATTGCAACATGCGCTTCCGGTCGGCCCAGGGACGCCAGGATTTTTTCAGGGCAGGATTGAGCGGCATGCCGCACAGCGTATCCCAGCCTAAGTCTTTGATGTCCTTGAGGTTGCGTTTGGAAACGATGCCCCGATCGTAGAGGAAGAGCCCCGGTCCAAGCCGGTAATTGCCGAACTGCGTGACCAGAGCACGTAAGGTACGAGAATCGCGCACGTTGCCATCGAAGACTTTATGGAACAGCGGCAAGCCTTCCCCCTGCGTGACGGCCAGTCCGATCTGGATCAGGGGCCGGCCGTTCACTCCTTCCTTGTCTTTTCCCAGCCCGCCCAGCGAACAGCTGCTGCCGTGAAGATAAGTATTGGTGACGTCATAGACCATCCCCGATGGATGGAGGCGATAGTGGCGGCAAACGGATTCAAACATCTGCTGCTGCCAGGCTTCGGCATCTAAACCTTCCAAGTAGTCCAAGGCACCGAGTAGGCGTTTCTCGGTCAAGCCGTCGAGATCCAAGAGAAAACTTAAGTCGGTGCGTTCAAACCACTGCGGCATGTGATTGAGGCTGCGGTAATCGAGGCAGTGGGCATAGACCAGGCTGAGGATTTCTTGACTATAGGGGCCGAGCTGGTCGGGGAGATGAATCTTCTTGGCCAGATGATGAAGCACGAGTAAGGGGCCGTAGAGCTTGACCTGTTCGACCTCAGCTTCGGACAAAGAAGTGGCGAGAATAGTTTTGCCATCGGCTTCGCGACCGACATAACGAATATGGCGCTGGACAACTTTGCCGTTAATCCGCCGATTCTCAACCTCGGCGAGGTAGACGCGGCCCTTGCGTCTGACTTTGCGGATGAAGCTCATGTGTGTGTAGTGTATATAATGGTACACTACACATTAAAGCTCACGAGTACCTACTCTGTCACCTTCGATACGTTTAAACAGCAGCTTACTCAAGGGTTGCGCTTGTATTTGGGTGGGCTGCTGGAAGCGTAGTGTATAAAATCAAGGACGATTTCAGGTATTGCGCCTTAGCGACGAGTCCCTGAGTGCACACTTTACAGATTTGATCTGAAAGATTTTAGTCCCCGAGCGTAGCCCGACGAGGCTGGTACTAGAAGGCCGAATTTCCTTCCCCGAAATCCTCAGCCTCCATGCGCGCAATGAGCGTAAAATCTCTTTGATAAACCACAGCAGTTACCCGCATCCAGCGCGGAGCACCGATGCGTCGCTTGTCGAAGGAGGACCCGATGGATCCCACTTATGATCGTGTGAAGTCGCGGAGAGGAACGCCTCTTGAGGCCAGCCAACCCATTCGGTTCGCAGGCTCGGTGCTTGACGCACAACGTCACGTCTGTGCCTTTTTTCATAACCCCGACGAAGAATACCGTGTGCTGCTTCCGTTCATCAAAGACGGGTTCGAGCGGGGCGAGAAGGCGTTCCACATCGTCGATCCCAAGCTGCGAGCCGAGCACCGCCAACGGCTCGCGTCAGCCGGCATCGATGTGGAGAGAGCGGAAACGAGTGGTCAATTCGAACTACGCAACTGGGCTGACGCATACCTGCGCGATGGTCACTTCGATCAGGATCGGATGCTCGCTCTCATCGAGGAGGTGCTCGACGGGGGCAAGCAGCAAGGGTTCGCGCGCACTCGGCTGGTCGCGCACATGGAATGGGCGCTCGAAGATCGGCCGGGAGTCGACGATTTGGTGGAGTACGAGACGAGGCTAAACTATGTTTTGCCACGCTATAAGGACCCGGTCATATGAATCTACGATCTCGCCAAGTTTGGCGGGCAGATCGTCGTCGACATCATGCGGACCCATCCGATGATCATCATCGGCGGCATCCTTCAGGAGAACCCTTTCTTCGTTCCGCCGGACGAATTCTTGCGGGAGCTGCGTGAACGGCACACCACGCGCAACACGGCGCCCCCGACAGCGGCTTGACCCGGAAGTGGAAAATGGAAAGTACAGCCGAGATCAAGCGCCTTCAGAGCTGCATCAACGATCTGATCAGTGTTCTGGCGCTTCCCGCGATTTGGAGTGGCAGCGAATCATCCCAGGTCCTCGGTACTCTGCTCGACGTGCTGCTCACCATGTTGCGCCTCGATTTTGCGTATGCGCGGCTCAGTGACGCGAGTGATGGTCCGCCGATTGAGGTAGTCCGGTCGGGTCGTCGCCAACATTCCTCCCTTCAGTCGCAGCCGTTCGGTCAAGCTCTCGATCGCTGCTTGACCGACGCCCAAACCGCCTCGCGGTGCGTGGTCCCAGATCCGGGGGGAGTGGGTGAAGTCTCGATCGCGTCGTTCCCGCTCGGCCTTCAGCACGAAGCCGGCGTTCTGGTAGCTGGCTCTCGGCGAGACGATTTCCCGACCGAGATCGAACTGCTCCTCCTGCGTGTCGCGGCCAACCAGGCGGGAATTGGATTGCAGGAGGCCCGACGCTCCGGCGAGCAGAAGCGTCTCGCAGAGACGCTCGAACAACGAGTCGCCGAGCGGACCAGACAACTGACAGCCGTCAATGACGAACTGCGCCGCAGTGAGGCATATTTGGCGGAAGCTCAAAGGCTCAGTCATACGGGAAGCTTCGGCTGGAGGGTTTCCGCTGGCGAGATCATGTGGTCAGAGGAAACCTCTCGAATCTTCCAATACGACCGAAGCACGAAACCGACCGTGGAACTCATCCTCCAACGGGTTCATCCCGAAGACGCGGCGCTCGTGAAACAGACAATCGAACGTGCGGCGCAGGATGGGAAGGATTTTGAGCACGAATATCGCTTGTTAATGCCGGATGGTTCCGTCAAGCATGTCCACGTTGTGGCTCGTGCCTTAAGCAATGCATCGGGCAGTATCGAGTTTGTAGGAGCGGTGATGGACGTCACCGCGGCAAAGCAGGTGGAACGGACCCTTCGGGAGAGCGAGGCATACTTAGCGGAAGCGCAGAGGCTCAGCCATACGGGGAGTGGGGCTTGGCGGGTAGCAGGAAGAGACGCGGTGAATCTCTCCGAGGAATGGTATCGCATATATGGCTTTGATCCAAAAGAGGGCCTGTCGGCTTGGGAAAAACGGCTGCAGCGCATGCATCCGGAGGATCGAGCCGAGTGGCGAGAGATAACCGATCGAGCAATCCGTGAAAAATCGGACTACGAAGGGGAACACCGAATCGTTCTTCCGGACGGGACTGTCAAACACACTCACACCGTTGGCCATCCTGTTTTGAACGCATCCGGGGATGTGGAGCAATTCGTGTGCACCATGATGGACGTTACCGAGCGCAAGCAGGCCGAGGCGCTGCGTGACGGAGAGAGCCGTATTTTGGAGATGATAGCCCGCGACGCTCGGCTGGAGGAAATACTGGAGCAGCTGGTGCGGGTCATGGAAGCCCAATTTGCCGGCTTGCTTTGCTCTGTCCTGCTCCTCGATGAGGACGGCCAGCACGTGCGGCACGGTGCTGCTCCCAGCCTTCCTCAGGGCTACACCGATGCCATCGACGGCCTCTCCATCGGACCGAAGGCGGGATCATGCGGTACCGCAATGTACCGCAGAGAATCTGTTGTCGTCACCGACATTCTCCAGGATCCGCTCTGGGAGCCGTACCGAGGCGTGGCCGAGTCCTATGGGTTGCGCGCCTGCTGGTCCACTCCCATACTTGCGCATTCGGGCACGACGCTGGGCTCGTTTGCCATGTATTACCGCGAGCCGCGAAGTCCGATCCCATCCGAGGCCCGTGCCTTGAGGATGGCCACCCACCTCGCCGGTATTGCCATTGAACGCAAGCTGGCGCGTGAAGAGCGTGAACGATTGCGACAGGCCCAGGCGGAACTCGCGCACATAAATAGGGTGACCACGATGGGCGAGCTGACCGCATCACTGGCGCACGAAGTGAATCAACCAATCGCGGCCGCTGTCACGGACGCTAATACCTGTCTGCGCTGGCTTACGCGCGATCAACCCGACGTGGAAGAGGCCCGCCAGGCTGCGTCCAGAATCGTCAAAGACGCAACCCGGGCTGGGGAAATCATCAGCAGAATCCGCCTGGTCTTCAAGAAGGGTTCTCCACAACGAGAGTTGGTTGATGTGAACGAAGTCATTCGAGAGATGATTGCGCTCTTGCACGGCGAGGCAACCCGCTACTCTGTATCAGTTCGCACGGAACTGTCAGATCTTCCGCAGGTCACTGCAGATCGCGTCCAGTTGCAGCAAGTGCTGATGAACCTCATGATCAATGGCATCGATGCCATGAAGGATATAGATGGGACGCGCGACCTAATCATCTGCTCGCAGCGAGCCGAAGACGGCCTACTAATGGTCTCGGTCAGCGACACCGGCGTGGGCCTGCCGCCGCAGCAGGCAGACCGGATCTTTAGTGCGTTCTTTAGCACCAAGCCTCAAGGGACCGGCATGGGACTGCGGATCAGTCGTTCCATCGTCGAATCGCATGGCGGACGCTTGTGGGCTGCGGACAACTCTCCCCGCGGCGCCAGCTTTCACGTTACCCTACCCATCAAAACCGAGGCAGGTGATTGATGTCCGCAGCTGTCCCCACGGTTTTCGTCGTCGATGACGATGACTTGGTGCGTGCAGCCATCCAAGGCATGCTGAAGTCGGTCGGCTTGCGTTCCGAGACTTTCGGAACCACGGAAGAGTTCCTGCGCTGCCAGCGGCCGGACGGGCCAAGTTGCCTGGTTCTGGACGTCAGACTTCCCGGAGTCAGCGGTCTGGATTTTCAGCGCGAGCTGGTTGACGCCGGTTTTCGGATTCCCATCATCTTTATTACCGGTCATGGGGATATTCCGATGAGTGTGAAGGCTATGAAGTCGGGCGCGATAGAGTTCCTGACCAAGCCATTCCGCGATCAGGACTTGCTGGATGCAATTCATCAAGCTTTGGATCGTGACCGGGTGATCCGTCAACAGCAGAGCGAGATCAGCGAGTTGCGCAAGCGCTACGAGGCGCTGACCACACGCGAGCGTGAGGTAATGGGCCTGGTGGTCTCGGGCATGCTAAATAAACAAATAGCTTTTGAGCTCGGAACCAGCGAAATCACTGTCAAGATTCATCGTGGGCACGTGATGCGAAAGATGAACGCGGAATCGCTGGCGGAATTGGTTAGAATGGCGGCGAAGCTGGAACTTCCGCCCGCCAGTCGCGGATGAGGGCCGTTCCAAACTCGAACGTTATAGTCTGGCGATTGGTTTGCTGCGGTGTCGCACTGGCGGAGGCCTGGCCGATCGATGCCACTTCGTCCTGTTTCCTTCTCGCTGTTACAGTGAGCGGCCTCCTCGGGGGTTAGGGCCAAGTCTATTGTCGGTTGCTTTCTCCTCCGTAGCCTTCGAATACTTTTTTCTACGCAGGACTTTCTCGATAGCTAGCGAGCCAGCTACGTATTTCGCGATTTGCAGTCTTCCTGGCTGCAGCATTGCTGATTACCGGCTTAATGGTGACAAAACGGCGCGTTGAGGAGTCCCGAAGCCGTACCGAAGAGGCTTTGCGTCAGTCGCAGGCGGATCTCGAACGCATCAGCAGGCTAACCACCATAGGAGAGTTGACCGCTTCCCTCGCGCACGAAGTGAATCAACCGATTGCCGCCGCCGGCACCGACGGCAATACGTGCTTGCGATGGCTTGCGCGCGATCCACCCGATGTGGAAGAAGCACGCCAAGCTGCGTCGAGAGTCGTCCAGGATGCAACCCGAGCCTCCGACATCATCAATCGAATCCGCTCGCTCTTCCAAAAGGAAACACCGCAACGAGAGTTGGTTGATGTAAACGAAGTCATTCGCGAGATGGTCGTCCTGCTGCGCAGTGAAGCAACGCGGTACTCCATGTCGCTCCGGACACAGCTGGAGGCAGATATTCCCCGGGTCATGGGAGATCGAGTCCACTTGCAGCAAGTGCTGATGAATCTCATGATTAAAAGCATCGATGCAATGAGGGATGTCGATGGGAGGCGCGAACTGGACGTCAAGTCGCAGCGAGGGGAGAACGAGGAACCTGTGGTGTCGGTTAGCAATACCGGCCTTGGGCTTCTACTTCAGCAAGCGGACCAGATCTTTAATGCGTTCTTTACAACGAAGCCTCACGGCACTGGCATGGGACTTCGGATCGGCCGCTCCATCGTGGAATCGCATGGCGGCCGCTTGTGGGTTACCGATAATCCTCCACGCGGCGCAAGCTTTCACCTCACCCTGCCCACCAAAATTGAGGCTCACGACTGATACTCACAGCCGCTCCCACCCTATTCAGGCCGGTATTATAAGCCTCATACCAAGGCATAATTGCGCCGTTGTTAGCGGAAGGATACGTTGCAACTATGGGTATTCAGGGGGAGGCGAAATTGGTCGCGATTGTTGATGATGACGATTTGATGCGCAGCGCATTGCAGGGAATGTTGAAATCGGTCGGACTACCGTCACAAGCGTTTGCGTCGGCGGAGGAATTCCTAGCGTCCGGCCAGCAGCAGCTGACTGCATGTCTGATCGCAGATATCCGCATGCCGGGAATGTCCGGTCTGGAATTGCAGGCCAGACTGAACGCGGAACACTGCAGGATTCCGACCATCTTCATCACGGCACACGGCGATACAGGAATGCGGATGCAGGCGCTAAGAGCAGGCGCAGTAGACTTCATGGCCAAACCGTTTGACGACGGGGTCCTGATCGAGAGCGTTCGAGCAGCTCTGGAGAATTGAGCGATGAACAGGGCGTGCACACCAGGAGGATCTCTGTGGGAGCTTTCCAAAAATTCGGGGGTGCTGATCAAGTTTCTTATGAGCGCAGATTCGAGCAGGTCATCGGCAATAGTCCTGCGCTTGAATCGGTGCTCGAGCAAGTCGAACGAGTCGCTCCTACGGATTGCACCGTTCTCATCCAGGGAGAGACTGGCACCGGCAAGGAACTGATCGCACACGCCATTCACAACCTCAGCTCGCGGTGTGGACGCGCATTCGTAAGGCTGAATTGCGCCGCCATTCCACTGGATCTCTTGGAGAGTGAACTCTTCGGCCACGAGAAAGGCGCCTTCACAGGAGCCATCGCACAAAAGATTGGACGTTTCGAACTGGCGGACAAAGGCACACTCTTCCTGGATGAGGTGGGGGATATTCCGCCGGCCCTGCAACCCAAACTTCTACGCGTTCTGCAGGAACAGGAGTTCGAACGCTTGGGCAGCAGTCGCACTCATCAGGTAGACGTCCGGCTGGTGGCTGCCACTAATCGTAATCTTTCGGACATGGCGAACCGGAATGAATTTCGAAGCGATCTCTACTACCGTCTGAATGTATTTCCGGTCCTGTTGCCGCCTTTGCGTGAACGTCGCGAAGACATTCCGGCGCTCATTGCCCATTTTGTGGAGATCTACAGCCGCCGGATAAATCGCCAGATTGAACACATTCCTCAGGCGACAATGTCTGCACTCACGTCGTACCAATGGCCGGGCAACATCCGCGAGCTGCAGAACTTGATTGAACGTGCCGTGATTCTTTCAAACAATGGCGAGCTGCCCAATCCGTTACCAACCGAACGGAGTCAGGCTGTTGTCGCTTCTCGAGGAGCGACTACTCTTAGGGACTGTGAGCACACTTTGATTCTGAAAACGCTGGAAGGAGTCGGCTGGGTGATTGGTGGCCCGAAAGGCGCAGCGGCCAAACTTGGACTAAAGCGTACTACACTGATCCATAAGATGGAGAAGCTGGGGATCTCTCGGCCTGGTCCGCAACGCCTCGCAGATGTAATGGAACCGGCACGGCAGGGGACGGACTCGCCACTCTTGTTTCAGTAACTCGCTTCACGCGACTTAATGGTTCCGCCGCCAATGTTATCTTTAGGGGGTTGCATTAGCCGACTTCCTCTCCGCCTAGGGTATCTCGCGCATTACCACCTGGCCGAATTACTCTAGCGATAGTTTCTTCCACCTTCCGCTAATCTTCCCGCTGTAGCAACCGTAGACCCTGAATCCCGGGCCAAAAATACTCACTACATCGATTCTTTCATTGTTGAGAGGGCTACCGGTATTTGCGGATGTAACTAATGTAGTGATTAATATATTAATATACCTACTACAACACTAAGACAGGATCTTTCGCAGAAAAAACAGCGCCATGTCCGTCGATGTCTTCGATATGAGGCCATGATCGTAGAGGTTCTTTTGTAGTGCCGAAAGGTCGTCCCTGAGCTGCGCCGAAGCCGGTGTGTAGCCGCCATGCTTGGGGTTGTGGAGAGCAAAAGTGCCTGCGGCATCGAGATAAATGAGCGCTGCAGCGCGGCCGGGATGGTACGTCGAGACGGCGCTCAGTTCTTATCCTGCAATCGAATGCCCGACGAGGATAGGATCAGCGATGTGCAAGGCGTCAAGAACACAATAGAAGGCTAACTTCCAATGTGAGCGATTGAACACACTCTTTGCACCACGAACGGGGCTAGAGTGGGGCCATGAAAAATCTGGCGGAGAGCGTGGGATGCGAATCCGCCCTCGAACGTACATTCAACAAGATAGAGAGCAACAGACGGCAGTTTTAGCGACCTTAATACATGCAAGGCAGTGACAACGGCAGGTGAGTAGCAGGTGGAGGATTTGTTGGCCCCTGCCCCGTCGCTCGTTACCTCTCCTCTTTCCTTACCGCGCTCGGGACAAATTCGCAGACAGCACCATAGAATGTGGCTGGATTGTGGGCTGGGAGTTTGACTTCCCAGGCAGCCAGGGAGATCAGCTTTTCACCTGGTGGGTTATCCGAACGTGCGCATCCGTCAGATGAAAGCCAACTTTTTCTATATCGTCCAAGCACTCGTTCACGTCAAAGTTGGTCTGGGCATCGCCCCTGTTCAGATCGAAAGCCTTGAACGCGGTCCATGGCCCGAACTGCGCGGGCAGGTTCCCGCCAACATCGTCTCGGGTAAAACCGAAGACGCGCCCAATTCCTCTAAAAATATGTACTTGCATTTACGATTCGCCTCGCTGGACTCACCGGATGATAGGTCCGATCGGGTCTAGAATCAAGAAATGCCACGGCGCACGAGGCTATTACGACCGCGCGGCCCCCTGCTCTCTCTCGGCAGAGTAGGTTCTCTCACGGTCTCCTACCAAAACGGGCGGCCTCCCCTGCCTGCAAGAATGCAGCCCCCGCCACACAATGTCTTCACGCAGTGGAAGTCATAGGTTCGAATCCTATAGCGTCTACCATCCTTAACTTCCGACGGTCCAGCCACTTGGGTGTGGCTGGTTGTTTTCCTGCCCACAAGTTCAGCCCGAATTCTTCTCGTCGTTGTGAGACTCTCGGATGCGGTATATCATTCCAGTCCTAACTGGAGGTAATGGATGACCAAACAACTCGTTTGGTGTGCATTCTTTATCCCAATCCTTTTCGTGACGCCAGTGTTTAGTGGGACGATTCTGGTGCCCGCCGATCAGCCCACGATCCAAGCGGGTATTGACGCCGCAACCAGTGGAGATACCGTCCTCGTGGCTCCGGGCACCTATAAAGAAAATATTAAGTTTAGAGGGAAGAGCATCAAGGTCGAAAGCAGCAATGGCAGCAAAGAAACCGTCATGGACGGAAAGCAGGCTGGACCGGTCGTGACGTTTTCCTCGGGTGAAAACTCAAAGTCCGTTCTTATTGGCTTCACCATCACGAATGGCCGTGGCAACAAAGCTTCCAATTACTCCGGTGGCGGAATATATTGCAAGAACTCATCTCCAACGATCCGAAACAACCTCATCACCGGAAATGTGGCAGCCGTTGGCGGGGGCATTGAGGTCTTCGGAGGATCGCCGCGTATCCTCTCAAATAGAATCATGAATAACCGTCCCGACCCGAGCATCGACGGCGGTTGGGGCGGGGGTATCGACTTAGAAAACGGTTCGTCGGCTGTAGTCATCGGCAACCAAGTCTCACACAATTTGTGGAACGGCAATGCGGGTTGCAACTGCGGTTCGGGCGGGGGAATCGCCCTCTATAACGCTGGAAGCCCATTCTTCGAAAACAATGTGATCTCCTTTAACCAGGCAAATTTCGGACCCGGCGGAGCCATTTGGAGCGTCAACAGCACACCTTTGATTGTTCAAAATCTCGTCTTCGCAAACACCGCGCAATTCGGGGGCGGCGTCTATCTCGACTCGCAGTCCACGACTTCCAGCGCTATCTTCGTGAATAACACCTTCGCAGAAAATGTAGGGAACGGCGTGGGGCTTCCAGGCGACGGAAGCGCTGTTTATGTCGTGGGCTACGATAACGAGGTCGCGTTCTTCAACAATATCTTCGCCGGTTCGGCTGGCCGCGAATCTTTCTTTTGTGCCCCAGCTGGGGTTCTGCCCGCATTGACTGATAACGACGGATTCGATTCCTTAGGTAATGGCTTCGGCGGCGATTGCGCCAACACGGCTGGCACGAACGGAAATATTGCCACGGACCCGCAGTTCATCGCACCGTCGCACAGGAACTTTCAGCTAGAGTCCACATCGCCCGCAATCAACGTTGGTGACAACGCCGCTCCTGACCT
>Ga0209330_1000270_pt1 | contig 24727 bp, 8 predicted proteins | sample JacPinW_OM2H0_O3_FD_187969 | JGI IMG/M metagenome (GOLD analysis project Ga0209330, IMG submission 187969) | Forest soil microbial communities from Algoma, Ontario, Canada - Jack Pine, Ontario site 1_JW_OM2H0_O3 (SPAdes) (version 2) | ecosystem: Environmental > Terrestrial > Soil > Boreal...
TCGGGAGCAGAAGAGTCTGGACGGATTCTGGCCCACCCTCACCGAGGAACAGCGCGACAGCATTGCCGCGGTGGCCATGGACATGTGGGATCCCTATGTAGAGTCGGTGCGGGAACATGTGAGCGCAGCCGAGAAGAAGATCGTTTTCGATAAGTTTCATATCGCCCAACATCTGGGGGAAGCGGTGGATCGGGTACGTCGCCGGGAACACAAGCAGCTGAAAGCGGAAGGAGATGAACGCCTGACCGGGACCAAATATGACTGGCTGCGGAATCCAGCGACCATGGATGGGGAGCAGCTGCGAGACTTCGCGCAACTGCGGCAGAGCGAGTTGAAGACGGCGCGCGCCTGGGCCCTGAAGGAGACCGCCATGGCGTTTTTCAACTATGTGTATGAGAAGCCGGCGCGCAAGCATTTTCAGTGGTGGTACAACTGGGCGGTGCGAAGTCGATTAGAACCGATGAAAGAAAAAGCGGCGATGCTGAAGCGGCGATTCGAAAACATCATCAGCTACTTGCGACATCAAATTACCAATGCTGCCAGTGAATCGCTCAATGCGAAGATCCAATGGGTGAAGTACACCGCCCGCGGATTCCGCAATAAACAGAACTTCATCAATGCAATCTACTTCCACTGTGGGGGGTTGGATCTCGATCCTTCGCCCACTAAATAGTCCGAAGCGCCAAAGTTTTACGACTATGCCCAAGATCGTCTTAGCGAATCGGACCCAGTTGCGGCCCCTGTTGTTTACGAAAGCTTCGCTCGTCTGGATAACTCCGAGGCATAAGCGCGAATCGGGTGCTACTAGTACTACCTGCCTGAGGCGCTCATGCACAGGGTTCCTACGCGGGAGGGATTTCCGGCGGCACCTGTATCAGCACCCGGCGGCGAATCGCGGCGGCCCCGAAGAAAGCGATATAGGAGTATAAGAGTAGCAAATGACAGTCACGATCAAGGACGGCTGAAGCCCTATGCGATCGGCTAACCTCCCGACGGTGGTTTCATAATGCACCTGCTCAATCGTGCTTTAGGATGCCGTCCGAATTCGGTCTGAGTTGCGTACCCAGTCTCGCAATTTCTGCTCGTCGGCTTCCCTAACGGTGATCCAATACGTGAAACGTGACCTGTGGCGCTATGTTTTCGGAATTGATTTGCGAGCAGCGTGGTGATCGAGAAGTCCATCCAGAATTTTCGGCCGCACGCGAAAATTTGTTTGCCGAAGGCGTGCGATGGCTTCGGCCAGGTCGATCAAGCCACGCTCGGCAGCTTTGTCGAGAACCGCAAGCGTTCGGAGCACAGGGACATTTCTGCGTCGCGCCTCGTGATAGGCTTTCGCCTCATCGACCACGAGCGCGACATGAAGTTCTTCGGCTAAGAGGATCGCGTCTCTTTCACCCCGGCCGAGCTCTCCGAGCCGTTCATCTGGCAAGTGCTTGGGGCGGCGGATTTCAAGCCACCGGGTGGGTTCTCAATCCACCCGCACACTGCATCCGGTGTAGCGGGATCGTGTAGCTCTTCCGAGACGGCGACCGGGATCACCACGTGGTGATGAAGGGCGGGCAGAATTTCGATCTCTCCGATGAGAACCAGGTAATTCAAGGGTGAGGTGTTGGAAACGACAGGCATTACATGCCCAGGCGACGGTACGTCTCGCGGTCCGCGTGCAGGTCTTCGAGCGTGTAGTCCAGATAAACTCCGGCGTTCTTAAGAAGCCCATCGACTTCATTGTGGCTGGTGCCTAGGAGTTCGGCGGCTTGGCCGACAGTCAGCGCCCCGGAGCGACAGCCTTCGATGGCGACGCTTTCCAGCAGAGCACGGGACAGGTCCGGGCGATTTCGCGCCAGGCTTTCGGCCACATCATCGGGCATGTCGAGTGTAATTCGCATAGCCTCGCTCTTTGGGTATTATACGCGCACGTTCAACCCACAAAGCTCTCCGGCCTGCGGCTCGCACGGCAGATAATTCGCATTGTAAGCGAGGACGTCCCTCCAGACGACACAAGACGGAAATCACACGCTGGAGTCTAATGTCTTGTTTGCCGACTACCCTGACTACCCAGCCAAGAGTCAACTCAATTAGCAGGTTTGTTGGCGCGCAAGAGCATCGGGTCGCCTTGCCGGATTTTGGAATTTTGCTCAGGCCCCGTGACTGCTGGCATCGTGGGCCAACACCGGTTGGTGAATTGCCCACCGCGGCGAATGAGCTGATCGGCCGAGGAGACGCGGACACACTCAGAGGGGAGGCTGCTTTAAGCAGTTGGAATGCGCGTCGGTGGCCAAAGCCTGCAAATGCCGATCAATTGCTCTCCTGCCCAGCGCAGTTGCATTGCGGTGCGCCTGCTTTTCGGCAATGAGCTTTTCCAGCCGCGCGCCTAGTCTTCGTGGGTTAAAAGCTCGCCTCGGTCGGCGGACCAGGTACGCCTATTGACATCTGTACCATCAGAGCAATGACTCAGGCGCCTTGTGGAAGTGGCACGCACCAGTTCAGGAGCGTGTTGCGGTGTTTCTTTCCAACAGATAATTCGTGATGCGTTCGAGGTCGCTCGCCGCTTCCTCCGACCAGCATTTTTGCTTTTTCTCTCTGTCCTTGCCAAGGACTTGGGCTACTTGACGAAATAGCCAAGTGTTGGCTCTCCGCTGAAGATGTGGCGCAGATGGAACGCGGAGCACTTCTCACACTCGATCACTTATTCTCTGAACCCCTTCAGCTCGCCCCAGCGTTCATTTGCTGATTCCGCCAGTTCTCGTGTCTTGAAGTTAGTTGGGTGAGACTGACCGATTCCGCGTCCTGCACCACTGCGCACTATCGATCCTGAGCAAACTGAAGCATAGAACACTTTGATTCTCTTGGCATCGACCGGACCCTGCCATGGAACTTCATTGGAATCGGCTGAGTGCCCTTTACGAATTGTGCTTCTCTCCGTTCTCCGTATGAAGGTGTGTTGTGCAACCTAACTTATGCACAGGTTTTGAGTTGACAAGCGAGAACTCTAGGGATGCCATACAATTCGCTTGCAGGGGACCTTCGATGATCTACGTGATGAAGCAAAAGCTCTTTTCCTGGGGCGACGATTTTGTGATCAAGGATGAGACCGGCCGAGACCGCTTTTTGGTTGACGGCAAGGCCTTCAGCCTAGGGAATCAGCTCTCATTCCAGGACTCGTCTGGCACACCGTTGGCATACATCAGCCAGAGGCTGTTAAGTTGGGGCCCCACGTATGAGATCTCTCGTAACGGGCAATTGCTGGCAACCGTACACAAAGAGCTATTTACCTTCTTCAACTGTACCTTCGCCATCGAAGACGAGAGAGCGAACAATCTGCACGCCGAGGGAAACTTCACGGACCACGATTACATCTTTACCCGTGACGAACAGCAGGTAGCACAGGTCTCCAAACAGTGGTTTGCGTTGTCAGACATATATGGCGTGCAGATTGCTCCCGACCAAGATGACGTTCTGGTTCTTGCATGTACTGTTGTCATTGATATGTGCTGCCACCCGGACGGCCAGAGATAGGCTTCCCGACCGTCAATGTGATTTGAAAATACTTTCCGTTATTACGCTTCATTACTTGACCCAGGATCTCGGGTCAATGAGCTTGATTCTGCCGATGCGGCATAATTATTATTATGACGAATCGGCGTGCCGATCCTGGGAGATTGTGGTGCCCGCCAAGAGCGACAGCCAGCATCCCAAAGTTCGAGCCCTGCGCGAAGAGGGCACCTTGAACCCTGCACCCGAAAAGGTCCAAGATCCAAAATTTCGCGACAGCGAGTTCTTCGACCCGCGCGATGTCGTGCAGGTCAAGTACGAGATGCTGCGCCGCGTGTCGGTCGAGAATGCGCCGGTGGCCCATGCAACCGAGGAATACGGGGTCTCGAGGCTGACCTACTATCAGACCAGGTCCAGCTTCGATGTAGCCGGGATCGCTGGGCTGGTGCCGAAGAAGCGGGGACCCCGCGGTCCGCACAAGCTCGAAGGGGCAGTAATGGCATTTGTCTAATCGCCAACCGGTCGACGGCGAACCAACCCGCATAGTTCGCGCATAGTTGAGCAAAAACAAAGGGAGCTAATTGAAGGCTCCCTTTTAATTGCTTTATTATCAGTATGATTTTGGTTGCGGGGGGTGGATTTGAACCACCGACCTTTGGGTTATGAGCCCACAAACACTATTATTTTCAACAACTTACAAGACGCGGGTGGCCCTCGAAAACCCTTGTAAGTACGGGTAAGGAACCGTTATTGGACAGTTAAAGGACAGGCGCGTTTATATCGAAGAATCTCCATTTTGCTTTTTTGTGTCTCATGGTAAACAAACAGACCAGAGCTATCTGTCACCGGGATCGCCGAAATACACGAATCCTGCCCACCAGAACGGGTGCCCGCTCCGGTTCATGGCTCGTGCAGCCTTGAGCGCCGTTAATTGAGATTCATGAAATGCTCGATAGCGAGGCAGCCCGCTCGAAAGCCAAAGGTGCATAAAGCCTCGCATCTGTTCAATTGTCTGATCCAGCGGAACTTCCCAGAGGGTGGTGACGACTGAGCGAGCACCCGCGATGGTAAATGCTTGCTTGAGACCGGCGATGCTTTCACCTTTTGTTTGTTCGAGTCCTTGATTTTCATCCTCCACCGTAACGCCCAGGCCAGATTCGCAACCAGCCAGGATCACGAGGTCTGTACCTTCAAGATCTAGTCCGAGAACCTCGTACGCAGTGAGCAGCCCGTCACTGACCTCACGCTTCATCAGGTTCAGGTCTTCTTTTAAGAGACTTCGTTGAGCAGCTTGCTCCTCCGTTATCCAAATATCTCCTGAAGCATACCCAAGAACATGATGATTTCTGCGATTTGCACCTGCGAGAATGAGCATCGACCGATGCAAAGGGTTGCCCGTCTCGAAAAAATCATCATTCAGGATGCGGTTCTCGGTAAGCTCAAGTTTAATGTGGACTGGCGGCATACTTGTCATGAAGTATCCATGCGTCGCAAACATTAGGATGCGCGGTGCACGGACGCGTGAAAGAAACTCTTCCGACGCCGCGGGGCCGAGTAGCGTTTTAGCCTTGATTCCATTTTGGCTACCCTCGGTCGCGATGGCCGTTATTAGGGAGCGAGTATCCTCCAGCGGCGGCCAGTCTGTGGGGACAAGTTCCTCCGATCGGTGCTGTTGCCCGATCACTTCGGACCCCTGACTTCCTTGTGAGGTCCCACCATCGTGATGAAGGCCATGGTCTGAGAAGGAGCTGTTGAACACCGCTAAACGCTCCTCCGCTGTGGAGTCGAAATCAGGGTCACCAACGAGCCACGCCTCAGAACTCGCCGATTTCTGTGAAGAAGTTCGCGTAAGGTCTCGTCCGCTTAGCAGGTATACAACCTCAACATCCTCCGCGAGATACTTCCATCCGGAAGATGATTTCCCTGTCGGGAGAGCATCAAAGGATACTAATCCCAGATTTCCGTCTGGCGCTATGTAGATGCGTTTTACGTGATCGGTCGCTGGCAAGACTGGATCAATGATCAAACGTTTTAGCTGGTCATTCAACTTTGCCAACTGGTTCTCGTCAAGAGAAAGCCCATTCGAATGGACCTGACTTCTTTCGCAGTCCCTGACTGCTTTTATCGCTTCAGTGATCGCCTTCGCTTCTCCTAAGTCGATCAGTTCAACCTTTCCGCTGGGTCCGTCTAGTCGAAAGACACCGTAGTGCTGTCCAGTTGCCGTCAACGTCGTCAGATCCATTGGCGAATATTTGAAATAATCCAACAATACTTCGCCGGGCCTGAGCTGCGATCTTACCTGTTCTACGGTCACCTGCTCGAGACGAATTCCTCGTTGGAGAAGGCTCGCCTTTCCTCTGAGCTCAAGTTCGAGACGGCTTGCGTCCGATGCCAGGGTCGTCAGGTCATCGTTTGATGTCGGCACCTCGATATGTGCCGAATCCAATGTTCGGCGTGAGAGCTCTTTCCGAACCTCGATGTAGCGGTCACGATAAGGCAGCGTCTCAGGAATTCCTGAAAATAGAATGCTTTGTTGCTCGACTCGATTCGCCTCAGACTGTAATGCCTTTGTGAGCAGCAATATTTCGTACGCCCGGGACGCTAAAGACGCAGGCGCTCTCAAGGCCACCGTATAACCGACATTAGAAATGGGAGCAAGCTCGTTAATATTGTCTTGCTTGTCTTGCTGCGTCATAGCAAAGAAATCACGGCTAAGCCGCGATCGTTGCCCACGGAGAGCAGTCGTAAGGTCATCCAGGGCTTCGGAAAACTCACCTGTCTTCGAAAGGACAAGGGCGAAGTTTCGCCGGACCTCCACTATCGTTTCTTGACTGACATTCACATCTTTCCGTTCAATGATGGCCAGCGCCTCACGGAACTTTGCGGCCGCCTCTTCTGTCTTGTCAGCGTTGGCAAGGTCGACGCCTATGTTGCTCAGACACACGACTTGGATTTTTTCGCTTCCGGGTCGGTTTTCTATTAAGGACAGCGCTTCTTTATATGCCCTGTTTGCGTCTTCTTTCCGATTCAGACGTTTATTAAAGTCATGCGCCATGTCCACTAATATTTCCGCTCTCATTTCGCGTAGCTCAGGTATGCCTGAAACCACCGCTAACGCTTCTTGGAGTGTCTGCTGACCCTCATCTCCGCGTCCTTCTTCAAACAAAGTTGTTGCGAGAACGATCCTGATCTCCCCACGCGTACGTTCCTTGTGGTCAAGTCGATCAACGAGGTCCAGGGCCTGACGAGAGTACTTCTCGGCCGCGGCGAATGCGCCAAGCTTCGCCTCGTCCAGTGCCAGGTTATAGAGACAGCCAGCTTGAGATTCGGGCGGCGAATTTCCTCGTTCCGATAAAGTTAGGGCTTCCTTCATCGTGTTCTCCGCGTCGTGTAATCGCCCTAGGCGCATGAAAAAAACACCGATGGACAATTTGGCGTCAGATTGGTCCGAGTCACTGGCGCCCACGCGTGCCTCAATCTCGGCTATCTTCTGCGCCGCGTCGAGTGCTTCCGGGAGTCGGCCCCTCCGCTCGAACAAGTACAGTTTCTGAATGAGCAGGAACTTTAGATTTTCTTCGGCTACCGTTCCCTCAAGCGCGCCGCCCTCAAGACTCTCGAATAGGGCGGACGCCTTCTGCCAAAGTGCCAGTGCATTTTCGTCGTCGCCCTTCTTGTCAGCGATACTTCCCAGCAACAGGTAACAATTGGCTTCTCCGAAGGGGACCAGCGCGTCAGGGTTTGGGATCTTCTGGTAAATTGCCAATGCCGCGCGGAGCGACTTTTCCCCTCGATCGAAATCACCATCATCGACAAAACCGCTGCCCTGCTTGACCAATTCCTTCGCGCGCTCGATGGCATCATCCTGCTTACTTTCAGCTTGCTGATGCGAAGCCGCGCCGCCGGATAAATCCGCGGCGAGAAGAACACTGTCGATATGTGCGGTAACGGGTAAAGCGTAAATGCCTTTCCTTTTAATCGAGGAATGCTTCACACCCGACGTTACGACGGAACCAGCTTTGCAGATGGCGGGGATCGCAAGAACGGTTGCTACGCTCAACAACAAACTCAAAAAGACGGTTCGGGTTGGCCTGCGAAAACTTCTAGTTCCGTGCGCATGATGGGCGTCACTGGCGCGGTTTTTTCGGACCTGCGAAATGTTCGACATTTTCGGCCGGACCATGTTCAGCCTCCTCGCTGGAATGGCGGATTATTCATGGCGGTTGCCTTCAGGCGCGGTGGTAAAGAAATAGGTGAGGGCCGCAACCGTAAGAAAGGAACTGGTCGCGACCACTGCATCCACGTACTCAACAAGAGCGCTGACTGCGTCAGTAGAAGAGAAGGTGAAAAGAAGAGTTCGTCCCACGATCAACAAGTTCCAAACAGCCGCGAGTGACACCGCCACCCAAAAAGCCCGCTTTGGTGCAAGTTGCTCAGTAGGAGCCGACTTGGCGAAAATTCCAGAGATGACCACGCCGAGTGGCACCGAATAAATTGCGAGAAAGCGGACTACCAGGTTTCGCAAGTCGTCGGAATAAATTGCATTTCGACCATAATCGACAGCAACCAGAAACAACTGCAATAACAGAGACGCTATGAAGATCAATAAAATCCAGAGTTGTGCCGTGCGAAATGTCATCTCTTCTCATTCCTGCTACTGGTGTTCCAGTGCGCTGAAAATCCCATCGGCAAAAGTCTCCGCACTCTTTTTGGATGAGTCGCTGACCAACGAACGCCAATCAGTATGACTTCTCCGTTCAAGCCCTTTGAATGCCACAGTGAACCTGACATTCGGCACTGCATCGCTAATCGGATATTGAATCAGAACAGATACTTCGGTATGTGTCCCATCATCCGACTGCGGGACCTCCTTGTATGTAGACACGTAAGTTATCAAGTTGTCTTTTTCATATGTTCGATACCCCGAGGGAAACGCATTGTTGAGAACAGCAAAGGCTCTTTCCGCGAATGGGCCCTGGCCACTCCAATGACCGGTCCGTGATTCCCTGGGAAACTCTGCTTCGTCCGGAATACTAGGTGCTGACGCCCCCATCAATGTTACGGGATGCTCGATCTTGGCCAAGTAAAGGAGATTTCCTCCGGCTGCATCCAGAAATTCGATCGTGCCCTCCGAGGAGATGTAGTTGAGGTCTCCCTTTGAGGGAACGCTCCCAACCCCTCGAATGTAGATTCGCTTGTGGCCAGGAAAGTCATAGCTGTATGAAATCCGGTAGAGGATCTGCGGTTGAGTGGCAATCTGAAAAACCGTGTTGATTTTGACGCTGAATGCAGCGTGAGCGGTCGCCGCCCCGCGTGTCTGACTTTGCACAACCCTCGGCTCGGCTACGGTAATCGCTAGCGAGACGATAATGGGGAAACCTAATATTGTCCTCGCAAGGAAATGATGCTTTTCGTCCGAAACGATTGCTCGATCACTTCGCCTCTGCAATCTGGATGACATTAGAGTTTCCCGTCCTTTCACTCGCAGCTGGCACGAGGTGAGGGCATTACTATACTGTGAAACCACGCCAGCCTTGCCTTCGAAATGTGCGCCGTGTCGAATCGCGTTGGTGAAGCCGGCATCCACACCTCGTGAGTGCTACCCGAAGCAATTGTTAAGTCAGACTGTAGCTTAGGATCAACCATGCATCCCGTATTCCGTCTACGGCTAGGCCCGCTCCACCTTTGGCAAGGGTGATGGAGACATTGGCACCACTTGTTGTTGTCAACGAAAGAGCTAGTGGGGTCACGTTGCCCCCAGCATTCGGCTTTGGATAGTCGAATTCGAGTAACGGAGCCGTGTCGAAGACCTGCGACGACGCGATGCCCGTGCCGTCAGGAGCTTGCGATCCCGGTTGCGTGCTCGCGATGGCTAGATCGATCGTATAGTTGGGTACGGGAGTCTTAACCGCATGCACGAATAGCGCCGCTCCTTGCAAGGTGATACTCCGAAGCCCACCAAGAAACGGAAAATGCTCGCGGGCTAATTTGAGACTGAGAGTGCGAGTGTCGGCGTTCGAGGCAGTGAGTTTCTGCCATTCGGAAGCAAACTGCCTCCGCAGATCGAGGCATTGCAGCAAGGGGCCCGAAGCCTTGCTCACGAGCGTTTTAAGGTAATTTTCAAGGTGAGTGAGAGCAGGGGCACGCAGATTGAGGTCTTCGCGGGATGTGTAGCGGATGTGCAGAATCGCATCCGAAATCGTGTCGAAGTCAAACTGCGAAAAATCCTTGATCACGTTTCCAGCCAAATATTTTCCGTTCAGGTCGAGTTCCCAGCTACTGATGGCCCCCGCTCCTTCGAAGGGAAGAAAACGCTCGTCGCGGAAATTGAGCTCAAACATGCCGCTGTCGTTTTGTCCGGAACTGGTCGCGATCGCGGTGTACGGAATGTTACGGTTCTCAACAAAGCGGGGATCCGCGGGATTGCCGTTACCGTCAAAGACGAGGGCATATGGGTCAGCGCCGCCGCCGAGGGTGCTGTCAACTCGGATCGAATGGTCGAGCAAGCGCAGAGTGCAGTTCACGGATGCATAGGGGCCGACCACACAAGGAATGGTCAAGCTGACCGATTTGATGCGCCGGAAATAGTGCCCGGGATAGTCCACATCGAATATTTCCTCGTTCAGGTCTATGTTGCAAATTCCCGTTTCCCTCAGCTGCATGAGGGCCATGGGATTGAGCCGGAACAGGGAGACGCTCTTGGTGATCTCGAACTCCCGCAGATTTTTCTCCAGGTACAGCGCTTCCATGCGCTTTAGGTCGCTGTGCAGCCACTCTCCCGCCAGCAGGCCCTGCCGACGATTGTCCCAGTTCGATGGGTCGATGAAACTGGCAGTATCATCCACCAATTCCATTTGGCACGCGCGCTCAGCGCGTTTGGCTTGCTCCAACGCAAGCTGATAGGTACGCATGTAGCAATGTGAGAGCTGGTCTGCCATCCACTTATAAAGCTGCTGGCTGGTGAATTTGTCTTTCAGGAATTCATCCACTTCCTGAACCTGCTCAATCTGACGCAGATGGTTGCTGAGTTCCTGCTCGGCCAGCGACTGGCGGGCCTGTGCCGCAATCGTCTGCTTACGGATTTGACGGATTTCTTCCAATGCCAGTTTGCTTTGGTTTAACCAGTCTTCTCGCCGCCGTTGGTATGAGGCCAACTGAGAGGCGCGGCTCGCGTGGAATTGGGCGTTGGCCGTGAAGGCGCTGAGTGCGGAAGCGATCGCATTGGCGGCATTGCCGAGGTTTGTTCCTCCGAACGTGCTGCCCTCAAACATAGTTCCAATCGTAAAGTTGGGCAGGGCGTGGAAGATGCCTCCAACCGTGTTTGCGATGGAGGTCGCGATCGCCCAGCCATTCGCTTCCTCCAGCGACCCGAGTTGACTGACTTCGGCTCCCGTCAAGTCCAATCCAGAGAAATCATCGGGTGCATTTTGAGAGATGCTCAACATGGAAAACTGTTCGACGATCGGCATCTCATCGGCGCCTTGGGTCAGAGTCGTCTGTCCGAGAAACTTCTGGTATTGCGTGAGCCGTTCTAGGGCAGTCGCCTCGCTCTGTTGCAGGGCGGTTACATTCTTTTGAGCCTCATCCACTTGGCCCTGCTTCACCTGCATGATGAGCTTGTTCATCTCCACTTCGTGCCCGGAGCGTAGGAGCGCCAGCGCCTCTGCATCCCGTTTTTCCAGTGCAGAAAGAAGCGCCGCACCGAACTGCTTCACCTCACCGGTAATCTCGATGGCCTTTCCTAGCAGGAAGGTGAACCTGTAGTGGGGCGATGGCCCATACAGATTGTCGAGGACGTCGTTGATATCAATTCCCGCCGCCCGAGCCCGAATCAGCATAGCCGGATCAATCGGAGGATCGTAGAGGGCCAGGGTTCGCGGCACTCCGTCAATGTCGCGGCAGGACCGGATCTTCCCTAGCCGGTCTTCCACTTTCGTCCAATAGTCGTCCAGCTTGTCATTGTGAGGGATGCAGAAATATAAGGATCCGATGGATGACAATAGAGTCGTCTGCGTCTTGTCTGATGATTGGCCGGTGAATCCGTACTCTTCAAGCCATTTCAGAAAGGCCAGCCAGGACTGAATCAACGGGTTGTCGGCCAGCGAGATCCAGGCGTTGGAGAAGTCATCGATTTGACCGGTATCGTTCAGAGCGCGATAGGTCATGGGAGGGGTTTGGACCTGAGGAGTTACGACCGCCGGACGCGGTCCCAGAATTTTCGACGCCAGCACGTAGAGTTGGGTGGCTTCGTTGATTGATTCGCGAGTGAACCGCTGAAATAACTGGTCGCCCCAGTTGATCAGGTTGTCCAGATAGGCAAAGACGATGGCCCAGCGAAATGCGTTCTGACGCATGCGGGCGATGGCAAAGGGATTGAAAGGATCTTTGCGCCAGCGGGCGATCTGTGCACGCACACCGGTCGGATCGTCGGTTTCGCTTGGGGCCTGGCCCTTGGCCAAGGCTGTGAGCAAGGAATTTACCGTGCTGTTGTCATCCTGATTGTGAAAAGGGGCAAACCGCCAATAACGCGAGGCGCTCGTGCCGCCGTCATCGATGGTCGGATCGAAAATGAAGTGGAACCAGTCGCGTGCTTCGTCGAAACGGTGGTGCTGCGAGAGGCTTTGCGCGATCATCGAGGGCGCGTGATAGAAAGTTTCCCACCAATAGATGGAAGAGGGGACGCGATAGTTGAATGCTAACCCATCGAATGTGACGGGGTTGTCGGTGTCAATGTTCTCCGGCTGATAGTCCTTCAGGAGTTTCTCAGGCGCGTCCGCGGCAGCTGCTTCGTTGGAAAAAAGTGTTGGCAAGTCCAGTGCGGCTTGGACGCGTTCGTTGGCCAACATGGTCTGCGATTCGGAAAAGACCTGGGCCCGTGAGCTGGCGCCCCGAGCTTCGGTGAGCAGATAGTAGGCAGCCTGATCGTCGCGATAATTCCAAATAACCATTTGTGGAATTTCGCTTGGTGCAGGAAGATCGCTGTGAACGGAGCTTGCCACCACGACCTCAAACAAGCCGGGGCCCGACAAACTATCAAAAACCGCCACATTTTGCAGCATGAGCTGAGTAGGAAAATTACTTTTGGCCTGCTGCATTCGATTCGCAAATGAGGTCGTGCCACTTATCAATTGCAGGGCGGGGGCGCTCAGGGGGACGTTTGGGGTGGCCTCGACCACGTACATGTCCTTACCAGTGACAAGAAAAAATGTCCCCACCGGATTCATTGCAACTTCGCGAGTCGTATTTTCTGATGGCGCGCTCCCAGCGTTTGCAGCGGGGTCAAGCGAGAATTCAAGACTGCAAACCTGCACCGGTGGAGAGTTGGGATCAAAAGTTATGGTCTGTGCCAGATCAGCCTTGGTTGTGGTTGAGTCTGGATGGCTGACCAAGACATCGAGGGCGACCATCGTTGCGCCATTTTGGTCGCCGGTCCATACATCTCCGGGCACGATGTCAGAGGGGGTAGGATCAATGAGCACGTTGCTACCGTCGGGCGCGATGTCCTGAAAGGTGATCAACCATTTGATCGCGTTGCCACTCCCATAAGTGAGTTCTCCTGCTGCATTAGTGGTGCCCAAAAAACATAGTGCGTTATCATTGCCCACGTCTGCCTGATCAAAAGGTAGTGGGTGAGCAACAGCGCTGAACGGGCCGTGTTTACCGCTACGAGCGTTGTAAGCTGCCGTTTCATCCCCCGCGTTGTTAGGATCAAGTCCGCGAATCCTCAGCCATAAACTGGCTCCCGCCGCGTCTTCATAGTTCGCGCCTCGTTTCCAGGAAGCGTGGGCAGCGATTGACACCTGTGGAAGGTCTATGTCTTTTAAGCCATAGGATTGGGGCGCAGCGCTAGCCGGTGCTTCGGATTGGTTTTGGCCCTGGGTTTCAAAAGCCGCGTAGCAGTCGATGCGGGTAGTCTCTAAACCAAGTATCGATCCATCCCCCCCAGCGCCTAAAGCCAACGACGTGGACCATACTCGAAATGTCCAACTTTGATTCTCGTCTTTGTTTATCAGGCGATTCGCCGCGATCTTGTCCCTGCTTATCTTCTTTTTGCTCCACCCCCGGGTAGTTCGCCGAGCCCATGCCATTTGGACTTCCCAGCTGTCATGGTCCTGAGTGTCTGATGCATTTATCTTCGTGATGACCGGCCAGGCAACGTGCAAGTCTCCACCGAAAACGAAGATCATGACGTGTTCGCCGACGATATCGAGATCGATTGTTTCCCAAGGCGTCCACTCCATCTGGTCGGCCCCAAGGTTGGAGCATTGCCGCCAGAAGTAATCGAAGGGGGTGTCGGCCGACCTGCCGATAACATAAAGGATGCGCTCCTGGGAACTTCCTTCTGACGGGGTCGTGCTGCCCATCGAGGGAACCGGGTGCTCGTGCATTCCTAAAACGATGATTTGAGAAACTTCCACCAGTTCGTCGAGGTAGGCGGAGTAGGCCTCGCGGCCGGTCTTGTCGGTCACCTCGTTTTCGCTGAGAGACGCCTCCAACTCGAGGAAAGGGTCACTCTTGTCGTCGCGAAGTTCGGGGAAAAGCCAATTTTCCGGAAACAAAAACACCTTCCGGTTCGCTTCCCAGACCCGATAGTTTTGCATCCAGTCCCACTGGTCCCGATTGGCGATGTCGCTGGGCGAAACATTCTTCTCCAGATTCATCAGGCAGCGGAAAACAAACAGCTGGATCGCGGCGGTACCTTGCAGCAATCGTGTCGTGCCCATGCAGGAGCCCATCTGAACATCAATCAGGTAGTACTCGTAGAGATCATTGGCTGTGCTCAAGGGAACTGAGGGCACGTTCTGTGTCAGCCACGCTCCGGGAACATTCGATTGCGCGACGAGATAGTCGACCAGGGCATCGCGACGCCGGCGCCGCAGCTCGTCCGTAATCGGCTTAATAACACTCGTCCAGTCTTCGCCGCCGTACTTCATTTGCAGCAGGTCTCGGGCAGCCTTGGCGGTATCGGCCGTAGGCGAGGGTGCGATTAGTAAATTGACTTGCGTGTCATTGGCCCCCAGCATCTTCTCGGCGGTGAGCAGGTCGAGCAAAGCCCGCAGGGGGATAGGGTCGCGAAAATCAAGATCTCCGCCCATATTGTTGAACTCGGGTGCAAGACGAGTCGCAGCCGCCCTGGCGCTGGAACCGGCCAATCCAAGAGCCGCATCCAGTACCGCGAGAGCGGCATCGCTGCTGGTGTCCAGGGCCGCGACGTAGGCCAGAGCTGTGGCACCCGCACCACCCAAAATGTCACGGATTCCCAGGAGCGTGGCCAAAGCGCGCCAATCACGGAACAACTTGTCTACGTCCGCCGCTGGCGGCGATAGAGGTAGCGCGTTGAATTCGAGGCAATGCATGCCTCCGCCTGCGCCGCCGGCCGCCCAAACGTCGGGCAGGAGTTGTAGGTCCGCCACGGCCAAGTCGAGTGTGGTGCACACCAGGATTGACTTTCGCAGCAGACGCAAAACCGCGGTGGCTTTTGCCGTAGCCGTGTTCCCGGAGATGAAGTTTTGGTCCAACAGGACCTGGACCGCACCTCTGGTATTGTCTGCTGGATCTTTTAACCTGCCCTCGTAGTTACCCTGATCGCCCAACAGCAGTGCGGTCATTAGATCTACGTCCGCACCTTGCAGCCCGGCCAGCCTTTCCACCACGGCGATGCCGACCTGTCTTTTCAAGTCCCGCTGTGCCGCCTTCGTGGCTTCCTGCTGAGCATCGAGCGGACCACCACCCGGATTTCCCGCGGCGATCTGGCTATCATCGGATACATAAGCAACCGTCGCGCGATCAATGACTGCACTGGCAGCTTTGCAAACCTGCTGGCACAGCGTGAGCGTGTCATCGGCAGACAGATCGAGGGTCGAGCCGACGCGTAGTTTGTCGCTCAGCAGGAACCGCAAATCTTCCAGGGAGAAACTTGTTGTCTTGATGAAGTTCACTGTCTCTGCGAACGCCACGGTTGCCGCCGGTGAGGCGAAGGGGTTGTACGCAATCAGTACTCTGGCGTCGGCGTAGTCATCCGGCGTCATGGTCAGCGTGCGCAACAGTGCGCATGCCGAATAGAGAGTTCCCAGATTTGCCAGATTCAGAACGTCAGGAATCGGACCGCTCGGGGCCAGCAGTTTGGTGATCCAGTCCGCGGACGCACCGATGGAAGCCGAAACAGTCGTTAGCTTCGCGCTGATGGTCGCGCCCGCTCCTGCACCGACAACCTCCTTCCTGTTGCCCGTAAGCGCCAGATCAGGATCTGGGGACGCGGTCTTGCTGCGGCTCTGGAATAAACGCTCATAAAGCGACGGGGTTGGAGTTGCTGAAGGATCTTCCAGATGTTGGTACAGACGGGTATTAAAGCCATGCCAGAACACGGCCAGTTGCTCGGGAGGCAAGCTGAGAAGCTGCATCAATCGAACAATGGACGCCAGGCCCAGGTTGGCGGTGTCCAGATTATTTGCCGTAATCCCGAGGGCACTGAGCGACATGTCAACGTCTTTCACGTTCCATCCCAACAGGCGCCAGAGCAGGACGAATCGATGAATGCGGTCGAGGTAGCTGGCATCGAGGCCGTCGATTGTCATGCTGCTCGGTGAACAGGCATCGATTGGGACGATGGTGAGTGGGTGCGACGGATCGGGAGTCACGAAGTCCGTGTCCAGGATCGCCCTCAACTCATCCAGAGACACGCGCGACTGTTGCAGCAGAATGGAAACCCTCGAAAGCACCTTCAGCGGAATATCGCTGACAGTTTGTGCGGTTGAGGAGTCCACGATGCTGGTCTTGTTGGTCCCCGGGGCTGCCGCCGCTCCCCAGAGTTGCCAGATGCTCGGAGCCGAACCATCCGAACCGATCGCCCCTAATCTCGTAGCCTGAGCTGGGCTCAGCCCCAGGACCTCCTGCGCGAGGGATTCGTTCGTCAGCCTGGTTACTGGACGGCAAAGCTCCAGTAATGTTTTTCTTGACGAGTACGCCCGCTCAAGCAGGCGTCGCACCTCAAAAATGTTCAGGTCGAAGGGTAATGTCCATGGGAACCAAGCTGAGCTCAGAGACGATTTGTTCGCGTCCGGGGATTTGTATGCTTCAAGATTCAGGTTCTGGGGCTGCGCCATCAGATCAATTCCCTCAGCCGTGCTCTGATAAGCCAGGGATGTAATCGAGAAGCTCGACGCGTGAAAAGTCAGAACGGCGGATTGCCCGGCACCTTCCAGTGAGTACCCCCCGGTGACGCCGGTTGGAGTGACTTTGAAAGACGCGTGGGCCGGCAACGACGGGATGAGCATTCCGCCCGCCTTGCCACTGGCCAGAGCCGCGTTCGTAGCATTTACGGCATTGGCCGAATACGTCTTTTCGGACACTACTTTTCCTTGCTTGTCGCTGAATTTGATCTTTGAGTCCTTATTGTTAAGGTCCACGAGAATCTGCTGGCGAACCGTGATCTTCCACTGCACTCCTGCCGTGACCGTGCTTACGCTGGTTTCGAAACCTACCTTGACGCGCGGTCCTCCAGCGCTATCTCCCATTGCAGTCAGCACAAGCTGCTGAAAGTCGGCGGACATCTGCCCGTTATTCAATGACGTGATCAGCGCGGGCACGTCGATTCCGTCCAACGAGATGTTCCGAATGATGGCCCCGAATTTCAGAGCGAATGACTGATCCCACGAGGTTAAGGTCCATCGCCGGTAGCGGTCGGCTACCACCCAGCTCAGACCACCCAGCGCGAGGAGTTGATTTTGATTTTGAGTCGCGACAAGGTTTTGCGGTATCTGCAAGGCCGTGCGGGCGAGTCCGGAAGTGATCGTTTGCGGCAAGGGGTTCTTTGCCATTTCCGCACTCGCCGAGGTTCCGGCTGGCAATTGGATGGTGATCGGCAGCGCCACCGCGTTTTCGAGCGTCTCATTCACCAGGTCGAGGTAGGGAATTTCGATCTCTGAGTTATCGCAGGAAAGCTCCAGATCTAGGATGTCCGGCCGGCGTAACAACAAAGCGTCGAGAGCTGGTCCCGAACGCTCCACGAACTTCATCAGGTCGACAAAGTATGCCGAGGGACTCAAGACCGAAAGGCAGTCCTCGCAGGCGCAACTATCCAGAGGTCCGAACAACGACTGGAGGGTAGGGAATGCCTGCAGACCACTGGTGTCCACATTCTTCGAGCCGTCAGGAATACCCGCGACTCCCTGGAGGGTCATTTGTGGCGACGCGACCGCCATGATTCCCATGCTGAGGTCATGCATCGCTTTCGCATCGTGATAAATCGCGTCTACCCTCTCATCATCGATCAAACCGGAAAGAGTCTGGCGCAGTTGCTGCGGCCCTCGTTCAACGATGGCCATCGGTCCGCGAATTCCAGCATTCAGAAGCTGCCCGCTCTCTTCCCAGGTTGTATTTAGTGTCTGGAACCTCTGTAACGAAAGCAGTGTGGAATTTAGCGTTGCCTTGTTCTTCACGCCGTCAAAGCTGGTGTCTTTCGGGAGGTTTTGCAGGTTGGCCGTGGAGATATCGAAATTCTGGTTGTTCTTCAAAAAGACAGAAACGTCGGACAATTCAGGCACAGCAGGCAACGATCCCTCGCTGATCCGGTTCGCTAAAGTCGCGCTCGGCTGCAAACGCTGAACTCCAGTTCGCAGTTGGTCGGCATAGGCGTCCTCGCTCAGATTACTGGTGGCAGGCGCCCCATTGGCGTAAGCCATGTCAAACCATTGATCGGCTGGAATGGCTGCCAGTGAACGTAACGATGAATCTGCATCCTTCTGCGTAAGCTTCTGGAGTTGAGTCAGGAGCGGGACATGGTTCGACGTGAGTTGTGCCAGCTTGAGCGTGCGTTCTACTCCTGCTGCTTCTTCGGAGCTCAACCCGCCTTCGGTCAGAGCAGAGGAAAATTTTGGATCGGAGATCGGCAGCTTCGCGACCACATTTGCGACCGTCTCTGATTTGTCCGGCTCAAGCGCCGTGGGCATCGTCTTTAGAACGTCTCCTAGGCTGGCCTTCGCTCCTGCCGGTGCAGGCTGCAACACAGATTGGACTTGAATCGTCGGCAAGAGCTTCGCGATCGCGTCTAGTTGTCTCGGCATGCCGGCCGGGATGATGCGTCGCGCGATCGCAGTCTTCAGCGCGGATATGAGTTCGTTCGTTTTGCGTGACCAGAGCGAGGGCAAGTCCGTCGGCAATCCCATCCGGAACCAGCCGTAGAAGGCTTCCATGGGAATCGTGGGCGCGCCCTTGTTCGCCCCGTATATTTCAGCCGTGCGGCGGTCTGAGACTCCTGCCGTCCCCAATGCACACTTGGCTGCCAGAGACATCCACAGCAAATGATTCCGATCGATGCCGGTGTCACCGTGGAGAAAGTCCAGATCGTCGGATGTAAGCTCGGGAAGTGAGACATCGCCCAGGACCGGTTCTAAGTCGTCAAGATAGATCTCCAGTTCCGAACGGGTATCGACAGGATCTGGAACGACCAGGTCCACAACTTCATTGTTGCCGGCATTGAAGCGGACCGGAGATGCAGCAAGAACCTTCTCTTTCGCGTCGTAGACTCGGACGACCAGGTCTGCAGTTCCTTTTTCCGCGCGCTTGAACTTGTCGGCCGTGTAGGAAATCTGGTAGGCGCCCTGCGCATCCGTTTTCGCTGCGTCGAGTAATTCTTCGCTCCGTAGATCCCGGTCATACGCACGGACTGTCAGCCCCGAAGCGTTCTTGCTGCTCGCGTAGGTAACTTGGCCGCGCACGATGAATTGCCCGGAGGGCGGAGCGCTGTCCAATGCGCCAAGATCTTTGAGGACTTTATTGATGGCGTTAGCAGTTGCGGCATCCACATCTCCCGTCGCAGGGAGGTGGTATTGTGCCTGAAACAAGCGCACCAGCACGCTGGTCGCTTTGTCTCCGAAAGTCTCCTGGCCGCGCTCGGTGCCGAAATCCTTCAGCAGCGTGTCGCGAGTTACAGGATCGAGAGCGATTCTGCCCCGATCGAGGAGTAGGTGAAGAGCTTCCTGCAGCTTGGCAACTTCGGGGCCTTGGCTAGACGGCTGAAGCGGAGGGATTTCTTCGTACATGCCTTTCGCCTTTCGTCATCCTTCTGCTCGGAGCTCGATTTTTGGCTCTCTCGGAGTAGCCGTTAATTATGGCTCCGGCACTCTCAAGATGACAGTGAATCTCTACTAAAAAAATCTGGAAACTTGAAACCACAGGCAATCGGATCAATACGGATGTTTTCGTTGATAGTCTTGGAATGCTTTGTCGCCCCTCCTAATTGCGTCGTTCGCTGTGCCAGCATCCGGAGCGGACTTTAAGAAGTCGGGAAGCCAATCGAACCATCCGGACTCTTCTGGTGGAGGAATCGGCGCTTTTGGAAGATGGCGTACCGGAGTACTCGGCACACCTGCATCCGCCCCGCGAAGCTGGTCGATGGCGACACCGTAGGTCTGGTTTTTGAGGTCGCCAAGCGAACCCACCGCGCCGGAACTAGCCACGGATTCGTTTAAACCAACGCCGTACTCGTTGAGTCGGTCGCCTGCTTCGGGACTAGCGGTAGCAGCTGAGGTGTCGGCAGCTTGTGTACCAAGCCGTGCCTCGACGCTGCTCGCAGCTGTCTCTCCCTTAGCGGCGATCTCCGCAGTCTTCCTGTTCACATACTCGGCCGTGCCGGCTCTAAAGGTCGCCTTGCTTGCATACTCTGAGAGTTGCAAGGTCATCGATTTCAAAAGTTCAGCTCGAGTTACTTTCGAACCTGATTTGTCCAATGCCGCCAGGGCATTCTTAGCTGCGGCGTCCAAGTTTGTAAGAGCATCTACTGCCCCTCCGGACTCAATGAGCGTTCTGACATTCCGAATCTGTTGGAGATCGCCGGCTCCGTATGTCTTCAGGTAGGCTGCCGTCTTTTCCCATATGATCGTTGTCGCTTTTTCGTACTCCTTGTCAGTGATCAGCGATTTTCCGATGATCTTTCGCAGAAATTCCGTCCCGGGCGATTTGTCCTTCGGATCGAGTTGCATCAGATATTCAACTAGCTTATGCGGAATTACATGTTCGGCGATCTTGGCTTTCCCACGTAGAGCCTGGTCTTCGTAACGAGCAATCGTCCCCAGGACTGCGTCGAGTTCCTTTTTCGTATCGCTCTCCCCTGCTGTGCCCCTTGAATCCTTCATACGAATCGGCTCGCCAGAACAATATTGGTACAGGTTAGGTCCGTCACGCATTTCCGCCGGATCTGTTGATGCCCACCTTCCAATCCACGGCGCATAGTATCTTGCCTCGTGATAACTCAGCCCACTCTCCTCATCCCTCTCCATCCCCGTGTAGCGGTATCGCTTGGCCGGTGCCTCGAGGTTGGCCGTGTTCGCGCGATACGCGCTGGTTCCATACGGATGAAATTCTTCGTAGGAAATGATCTCGGCGTCGTCTCTTAGTTCCAGGCATGCAGAACCGAGGTGGTCGCTGTACTGGTAACGCCAAAGCTGACCAGTCGGGAGCTTCGCGTTCTTGGTGGAAAACACATCGTCCACCAGCAGGACGCGGTTTGTACCTTCAAACAGGTGATGGGATTCGATCTCTTCCACCACGACGCCGTTCGATGTCGCCCGGTAGAGCTCGTAACCGCCGAGATAAATCCGCTCCTTGACGAGCCCGTTCTGCACGACCTTGCGGGTGCGTTGCTTACTCGCGTCGTATTGATAGAACGCATTTCCCCCGCCGCCGAGATCAATATTGACAATCATGTCGCGGTGGTCCCAGCGCAGATATTGAGCGGGAGTGACGTTCAGAAAGTTGAGCAAGTTGCCGTGCGCATCGTACACATGGGTTGTGGGGTTATCGTTGCCATCCCACGAAGTGCCCAACTGGTTGTTATCCGTTTTCGGTTCCATGTTGCGCGTGTAGGTGCCAACTCCGGCCTCGTGATGAATCGTGAGGATTTTTCCCGCCGTGTCATAGGTGAATGTTTGCGTGTATTTGCGGAGAGCGTTCGGATCGGTGATCGCGAACCGCACCGCCACTGGCTGATCTTCCGGATTCCCTGGAATCCCCTTGAACGCGCCGTTTTCTCTGCCGGTAGCAGTGATGAGGCGGTACAGCGCGTCATATTGGTACTGCGCATGTGGCTCGATCTTCTGATTCTGGAAGAATTCCGGAACAAACGCCTCGTCATAAATTTCGGTAATATTCCCGACCGGATCGTAGGAGTAGTTCAATTGCTGGAGAATATTGGCATCGGCCAGCTTTGAGTGAGTATCTGGGAATGGCGGGTCACTCACCGGCCGTGTCGTTCGCAACTGTGTCAGACGAAAAGTTTGCGGATCGTAGGCGTAACGCGTGACCGTGCCATTTCCCAGTTGGACATATTCCTTCTGTCCTTTTACGTTGTAGCCAATCTCCTGGATCGCGCCCGCAACCTGGGTATCCGCTTGCGCCGCAAAGCCTGCGGTGGTCTTTGAGGCACGCACTGTCAGCTGTTCACTCTTAAGAGAGCCACGTTCGCTGTACGCGGGCTCGTAAACCGCAACGCGGCTGCCCGTTCCCCGGTGCCAGTTGTAAAGCCGGGTCATCCGGTTGAGGGCATCGTGCTCCGTGATCTGGACAAAAGTTTCCGCGGTGAGTTTTGCTCCTGGATTGGCTCCTTGCCAGTCAATGAGCGATGCCTGTGGCTGGTTGTTGAGCGTTCGATGGACTTCCTCTACGTTCCCTTTGAAATCGCGACGGATTGTTTCTGTAAGGCCGCCGGGATCGTAGTGGCGCACCAACTTTCCTTGCAGATTATTCTGTAACGCTGATGCATCGTTGTTGGAGGTGTCGATGTATTCAAATCGTTCCACCATCTGAGCAGATTGATTGTTGGCCGCCAGCCATTGCTCCAGCGGTCGGTGCAGACTGTCGTACGTGGTGAGATAGATTCGCGACTCGTCGGTGGGGCCGTTTGCGCTCTGCCGCTGGTTGAAATCCAAGGCCAGCATGGGCTTCCCGGCCGCATTCGCGACGATCCAGCGATCGCCGGCATCCATGCTGTGCTGGAAAAGAAGGTTGCCTGCAATGTCGTAGCAGGGGACCGCGCATGGGTCCAAATCATCATTGGGATCGTTGTTCGCTTTTGCAGTTGTTATGTACTGCATGACGAGATTGCCGCGCGCGTCTCGGATCCAAAGAGCCTTCCCTTCGGCATCCAGCTTGGTAAAGGTCACATACTTTTCGTCATGGGCTGTGCCGGCGGCGTCGGTGAATTTATTGTGGACGACGGCGAATACATTGCGTCCCAGGCTGTCTAGAAAAGTCTCAGACGGAGTGCCCGCGTGTTCGCTTGCCAACTGGGCCGCCCTTTTCGCTTCTGCTGAGGCGAGCGCGCCGGTGTTAGCCGCGTACCAGGCGTTGCCCGGCTCGAGGACGGTATCGTTCTGGTCCCAGGTCGAAACCTCCCAGGGTGTGAACTCCACGCGGCTGTAGGAGCCATCTGGACTGTCGATGCGGATTAATCTCCCGGGTGCGTCGTAATACGTGATGGATGTTACGCCCACGTCCTGTTGCGCTTCGCTCTCGTCGAAGCGGTGGTCTGTGGTACTCAAATACGGTTCGAATTGCTTGACCGGTTTCCCTTTATTGTTGAGGACGCTCTTCCCGCTAGCGATCCACTGCAGGGCCGTTTTGCCTGCTGCGGGCTCGGCCTGTCCCTTCTTAACCAAGACTGAACCTAAGCCGTCTGAGTACTCTACAGCGACTTGAAGAGGGCTGGGTGATCCGCCGCCGGCTTCCACAACTGCGACGTGCTGCTCGCGCAGAATTCCACAGGCTGCGGCTGGATGATTGACCCAGGTCACGGATCCATCCGCAGCGACACCTTCTCCGAACCAATACACGTAGCGCGCCGTAGCATCTCCCAGCCATGCGCGCGGTTTTGCATCGCTGTAGTTGGAATTGAAAAACGCAGTTGCATCGGCGATGCTCGGATTGAGCAGATTGTCCGCAAGGCTGTCAACTCGGTCGCCCGACTCGCCTTTTCCCAGCAGCGCCATCGCTGCTGGCAATCCCAGGCGGTCGAATGCGATTGCGGACACATTTCCGTTCACCTCTTTCATTTGCCGTGGCGCCAGCACGCGGAAATCGAACTCATCTACAGAAGTCGTGTTGCCAAGCGCGTCAACGACAGATTGCAGATACAAATAGTAGGTTTGGTCAAACTTTATCTTCGTCACGTTACCGAAGGCGTCGGCGTATCTGTCCGGAATATAGAAAGGTGGCACATTGCCCGAAAAGCCTGCGGTGCCGGAGCGAATCCAATACTGGCCTTGGGTCTTGAGACCAGCAAAGCGAGTTGTCAGTTGGGCGCCGCTCAAATATCCACTCTCACTCGCGTCTGCAATGCGCGCCTTGGCCGTAGATCCCTGGATTGAATCATTCAGCTTGTTGCCCAATACCGCAGTTAGGAAATCGTCGGTGAGAGCGAGCTTGTAGTCTTCATACTTCAAGCCAAGGCGGCCCAACTTTTTGACCGGCAGTGACGTCAGATCGTCAGCAAAGTAGATCGTCCGCACATGTTCGACCACCCGCTGCTGAAGCGTGCCATCGGGGACCTGGTGATAGGGAATCTCTGTCATTGGATGAACGCTCGCGGCATCGAACGGCGCATCTCCCAGTTGGTACGACCTCAAGTCCGCAAGCGAAACGTAACCGTCCGGAGTCAGTCCGGTGAACTCGTAAGTCTTGACTTCCCAGGGCAGGGGGACTCGGTGGTCATCCATGCCCTCAGATGAGTCCACGTCCGTATAAGAAGATTGCGTAAAGACAAAGTGAGGAGTGCTCTGTGATTTCTGGATTAGAACTGGGGCGCCCGCAGGCAACGTTGGGTCATCAAGTGTGCCGCGTCGTCCGTAGGACAGCGACACGGACTGTAATACGTGCCCGAAGTCATCCACCTTCAAGTTCAGCGTGTGGGCAACCCGAGGATCGGGCCCAGCGACCGGCAGTGGGCTGAGTGGCAATTCGTAATGATAGGTAATTGCTTCGCTCTCGGTGACCAGAAAAACGGCAAAGGGATTGCGCCCCCGTGGCTGCAACCGGCGAATATGGCAGTTGCAATAGGCAGTTGAAAAAAGTTTGACAGGTTTATGAACCTTGTTTGCGAGCGCGGCCACATCCAGTTCGTAGATCTCCTGGCGCAAGACCATTCCTTTGCAAGCGCGCAAAGCCTCTCGCCACTCGTCACCGGAAAGGTCCTGGTCGGCGAAATCCGGTTCAGGCAGTTGGTTCTCCTTAAACTTTTGCAAGATGC
>Ga0209330_1000271_pt1 | contig 24682 bp, 20 predicted proteins | sample JacPinW_OM2H0_O3_FD_187969 | JGI IMG/M metagenome (GOLD analysis project Ga0209330, IMG submission 187969) | Forest soil microbial communities from Algoma, Ontario, Canada - Jack Pine, Ontario site 1_JW_OM2H0_O3 (SPAdes) (version 2) | ecosystem: Environmental > Terrestrial > Soil > Boreal...
GAGCTTCCCAAAACGAATAGCCTCGCGAATTCCACGCATTATGTCAAGGTAAAAGTAGATGTTGTGGTGGGTGTTTAAGATGGCTGCGAGAGTTTCGTTTGCTAAATAAAGGTGTCGTAGATAAGCCCGCGAATAGCGCTGACACACGGCACAACCGCATTTTTCGTCAATCGGCCGCGAATCATTTGAGTACCGCGCATTCTTGATCAGCAAGCGTCCTTCGGAAGTGTAGAGACACCCGTGGCGAGCGCTTCGCGTTGGCAGCACGCAGTCCATCATATCCATTCCCAGCGCGACGTAATCCGGGAGCTGCTGAGGCTGCCCTACTCCCATCAAGTAGCGCGGCCGATCAGCAGGAAGGCGTGAAGCGGCGGCTCGCGTCATTTCGCAAGTCACCGTATGCGATTCACCGACAGCGAGTCCGCCAATTGCATAGCCGGGAAAATTCAATTCTACGAGAGCGTCTGCGTTTTCGCGCCTAAGTCCCGGGTAAGTGCCGCCTTGCACGATGCCGAAAAGCATCTGCCTACTGGCATCGCCATGTTTCGCGAAATAATCCTGCGATCGGCGCGCCCAATCGAGCGTTCGAGCCGCAGCTTCCCGTGTACGCAGTTCGGTGGATGGCGCTTCGATGCATTCATCGACGACCATGATGATGTCGGCACCGAGCGCGATTTCGATCTCAAGCGCTTTCTCGGGTGAAAGGAAATGCGTAGAACCGTCAAGGTGTGAGCGGAACGCAACGCCCTCATCCGTCACCTTACGCAGCTCACTTAAGCTGAAGACTTGGTAGCCTCCCGAATCCGTAAGAATCGCTCTCGGCCAGGACATGAATCTGTGCAGACCGCCCATATCGCGGATGAGCTCGTGGCCTGGCCGAAGATACAAATGGTAGGTGTTGGATAGAAGAATCTGAACGCCGAGCGATTCCAGGTCCGCCTGGGTCTGCGCCTTGACGGTCGCCGCCGTGCCCACAGGCATGAACGCCGGCGTGTCGATCACTCCGTGCGGCGTCGTCAACCGGCCCAGCCGCGCGCCGGTCGGGTCGGCTGCAACTACTTCAAACTGAAATCCCATCCGAGCGAGTGTATCAGGAGAATGCCGCCGAGATGCCGACCTTGCACGCTACGTAAATCGCCCACACAACCACTATTGTAACGAGAGCTTTTCCAAACGAGATTTTCTTCGGATTTGCGGCGCTGTAGCCGACACCCATCAGGACCATGCTCCAAAAAGTGAATAGATCGAACGAACTCAGCAGAGACTCCTGCCATTTCGGCGCGTCATCGGAAAGAAATGCACCCGCGTTGGTTGCTACGAGATGCTGGAGATCGATCGTGGATGGATCTTTGAGAAATAAGACGAGTAGTCCCAGCAGCCCCCCAATAATGCCCGGCACCCAAGAGTGCGTAACGATGCCTAGAGAAGTCGTAAAGCCGATCCCCCCACCAATCATCATGTTAAACGCAACCATTAGAACAGCGGCGATAATTACGGCGACAATGAAAATCCCCAGTACCGCACCTACATACCCAAATATCGACGCAGCCTTGGTCTGCTGGTCCAGCATCTTCTCACGCTGCTCGGGTGTCATCTGGTCCATCTGCTTTTGGACTCGCGAATTTTGTTGATCCTGCCGGATCATAAAACTGCGCCAGCCAACTCGCTGCCCGAAGACAAAAATGGTCACAATCGAAAGGATGCAGACGAGCACGAGCGGTAAAATCCATGTAGGCCGTTGCGCGATCGATTCGAACGTCGGCTTGGGATTGAAAATCGCGCCGAATATTCGGCCAATCGAGCTTACGGACGGCGCGGCTTCCGGTGCGGGCGTCACTGGGCTAGCCATATTCGTTTCCTCCGACAGGCAAAGATTGAAGCGCTGGCTCTTAGCTCAAATACGCTTGGACGCGACGATAAGTTACATGTGGGCAGAGTGTATCCCAATTTGTGCGTATTACGGAACGTGGGGGTATGGAAAGGACGGTGGCAAAGGATCCCGTTCCTGGCGCGAGCGCAGCTGTCAGTTCATGCCGGAATCTGCGGCACAGCTGCGATGAGGGTTTTCGTATACGGATCTTTCGGAGCGCCGAGGACCTGATCCGCCGCGCCGATTTCGACGATGCGTCCGCGCTGCATCACCGCGACTCGTGTGGCGAGTTGCGCGACGACCGGAAGACTATGCGAAATGAGAACCAAGGTCAGCGAGAATTCGCGCTGCAGGCGAGCCAGTAATTCCAGAATCTGCGCTCCGACTGAGACGTCCAACGCCGAAACCGGCTCGTCAGCGATTACAAGCTCGGGCCTTAGAATTAAGGCTCGCGCAATTCCAATTCGCTGGCGCTGCCCTCCAGAGAACTCGTGCGGATAGCGGTCCGTTGATTCCGCGCCCAGCCCGACTGCTTCCAGGATTTCCGCCACGCGTTCGCGGCGCTTGGTCCGCGACAAGCCCGACTCGTGCACAGCCAGCGGCTCGCCAATAATTGATCCAACCCGCATCCGTGGATTGAGCGACGCGACCGGATCTTGAAACACCATTTGCAATCGGCGGCGCATCACCCGCAGATCCGCACCGCGCGCTCCGAGCCAATTCTGCCCGCGAAAGCGAATTTCACCGGAGTCGGGCTCGATCAAACGCAACAGCATTCGCGCCAGCGTCGTTTTGCCGCATCCTGATTCGCCGACAATCCCTAATGTTTCCCCACGCTGCAGCTCGAAGCTCACGTTATCAACGGCAACGGTTTGGCGTTCAAATTTCGTGAACGCTCCTGTCGAAACGGAATAAGACTTTCTGAGATTGCGAGCTTCGAGAAGTGTTTCCGCTGACATTTCAAATCTTCTCGGCGGCGATGTAGATTCCGGTGTTGATCATGTAGATCTCGGGCTTTTCGCCGGGCTTTGCTACATCGGCGGGTTCGAATCGCGGATGAAAATCCGCGCCATCGTCCGTCATCGAGGATTCCATAAGTTCGCGAGCCTCCGCATATTCCCGGTCGGACTTCCTCCAGCCGGCAACGTGCATCCAGTGATCGAACGTCCGCGGATGCCCATGTACTTCCGTTGCAACTATACGAAGCCCCGCGGCGCTAAAAATCCGATCGAAATCACTTCGCGCCAGCGAACGCGAATGCGAGTGGTCGCGAATATACTCGACTCGATGGTTCAACTCGCGAATCTTTGGGTCTTCCGGCACCACAATGTCGAGCACGCCGACGCGCCCTTCCGGTTTTATTACGCGAGCCATTTCATTCACCACCTTCGCCGGATCTGAAATGTGGTGCAGGCTATAACTCGTTACGGCGATGTCGAGCGAGCCGTCACCAAACGGCAGAGCTTGCGCGTCGCCGAGGGCGCAAAAGAGGTTGGAGAGCGCCTCCTTTTTTGCGTTGTTGCGTGCCAAAGCGAGAATCGCAGGAGTAAGGTCCAGCGCGCAGATCCATCGCACGTGGCGCGCAAAACGCAGAGCAAGCGTTCCGGGGCCGCAGGCCAGATCGACAGCGCGGTCGTGCGGACCCGCAGAGACCATGCGCGCAAGCCGCTCTGCTGCGGTTACACGATGCGCAACGGCATAGTCGCCGAAAACTTGGGCCGTGCGCGTGAATTGTTCGCGTACCAGCGCTTTCAATTCTTTGTCGTTGGCTGCGCACATGGAACGAGAATACACCTCGCATTATGATTAGCACGGGCCGGCCGAAGCTCCGGCACAGCGGCATCGCACTCAGCCACATGATGTGGACAGCGCGGCGCGAAAGCGCAACCGGGCGGAAGCGCATTCAATGCGGGCACAGTGCCGGGGATCGGAATCAAATTCCCGCGCTCGAGACGAGGCGCTGCACGCAGCAAACCTTCCGTGTACGGATGGCGCGGATGGCGCAGCACTTCCCCTGTCGGGCCGTCTTCCACGATCCGGCCCGCATACATGACGATGATTCTGTCGGCGACCTGCGCCACCACACCAAGATCGTGCGTGATAAAGAGCAGGGAAAGCTGAAGCTCTTTGCGCAGCTTGGCCAGCAATTCAAGAATTTGTTTTTGCACCGTGACGTCGAGCGCAGTCGAGGGCTCGTCGGCGATTAAAATCCCCGGGCCAGCGGCCAACGCCATCGCTATCATCACGCGTTGCCGCAGGCCGCCCGAAAGCTGATGGGGATATTGCCGGGCGCGCTGTTCAGGGTCGGATAGCGCGGCCTGTTGTAGCACTTGAATCGCGCGGTGATGAATTTCGTTTTGATTTGAGCCGTTTTGGTGAACGCGGATTGCCTCTTCAATCTGTGCGCCCACGCGCATTACGGGATTGAGCGCTGTCATCGGTTCCTGAAAAATCATCGAAATTTCGCGGCCACGCAGCGCGCGCATTTCATCGGGCGATGCACCGACCAGATTTATTCCGCGCGAATCCGCAGCTCGATCGCGTTCGTGAAGCCAGGCTTCGCCTATCCGCCGCGCCCCTGCAGGTTGCAGGCCCATCAGGGCCAGCGAAAGCATGGTTTTGCCTGAACCGGATTCGCCGACGATCCCGAGTGTTTCTCCTTCACCTAGCGTGAAAGACACGTCGTTCACCGGCCGCACCCAGCCAGTCTGAGTCGGCAATTCCACCGTCAGTTTGCGAACGTCGAGTCTTACTGCCATATGCACATGATAAGACGCAGCGCGAGCACCGCAGCGAAAATTTCTGCCGGCTATTCTTCAACGCAAGAGTAGAAAATGACGGCGGGATGCTAATCGACTCGCCTGACGGTCCAAACTGGTGGACAAAGCGCTTATCGTTTGTCTAGGGGAATCACAAAGCGCAGACCGGTGTGTGTGCCGGAGAAGCGGCACACTTTGTTGTCCGTGAGTCCTGCGGATTTTCCGGCGTTGATAACATCGATTTCGCGAATGTGCTTTTGGCCGCGCGGATACACAACCCAGATGCCACCCGACTTGCAAATCGAACGAGAGAGAGATTTCAACTGCGAGAGGTCTTCCTTAGCCTCCGCGGAAAAGAAGATAAGGTCCGCATTAACGATCCGACTGCCGCGTGAATACTCCGGGACTCTGTCCGCGAGGTCCTTCAGGAATTCCGCGTCTTCTACGCCCAACACCGCGATGCGCTGCCCCACCTTCACTCCGAGCTTATCAATCAAGGCGCGGTGCGAGTAATCTCGTTCAGGAGCACCCGCTTTCGATGAATCTCTCGCCGGCATCATCTAGTTTTCAATGGCTGTCTTTTCGCCGAATTTCTCGCCCAGCGCTTTGAGATAATCATCCATCGTTTTCGTGTATCCCAGGAATACGCGAGCTGCGAAACGAAAGAATACGTTGCGAATCTCGCCGTTTTCAGTGATACGTAACGTCGTGCTGCCGTCCGCCTGCGGAGCGAGTTCGTAGGTCCACGTCCCTCCGAAGGGCAAGTCAGGATCCGCAATTCGTGTAGTGAGGCGTTTCGGCGGAGTCCATTCAACAATTTCGTAAGGAATGGAGTGATCGTACTTGTCGAATTCGCTCCACGACGGCTTGCCGTTTACCGCAGGCAGCGCTTCCACGCCCCTTACGCTCTTACGCCATTCGGGAAACTTCGTGTAATCGGTAATCGCATTCCAGACTGCTTCCGGTGGCTGGCGAAATCGTGCTGCGCGCGTAGCGGTATGCTGCGCGGGCAGCAAGGCCCCGATGATGGCGACTACGCCAACCAGCGCCACGAGAACGCACAGTAGTAGAACAAAGCGCTTCATGGTTAAAAACTCCTTCCAGTCCAATTGCGGCGAATCATACACCTATTTACCTGGCTGGAATGCTGACACATAATGCGCTGTCACCCGGCGGATCGAGTCGTGCGAGGAGGGCCCCTTTATGCTCCCAGGCCTGAAAGCGGCGCTGAACTACCATCCGATCTTCGTCCATTTTCCCATCGCATTTTGGTTCGCTGCGCTGTTGTTTGAGCTGCTGGCCGTTTGGCGCGCGAGCGACGACATGCAGCGCGCGGCTTCAAGGATGCTTTACCTCGGTACGCTGGCTGCAGTTATAGCGGCGTTGACAGGATTAGTCGCGGTGAAATCCGTTCCCCCGGATGTTGCTCAGCGTGTCGCGGGAATTCATCAGGCCTTGATGCTCGTATCGACGAGTCTGAGCTTTGCCCTTTGCATTTTTGCATTTGTCGCGCGGCGGACTTTTACCGCTCAATTGCGAAAATTCATGCTGCTCGGCCTGAGCATTCTTGCAGTATTGGTTATTTTGGGAGCGGACCGCGGCGCGCAGCTTGTGTATGAATATGGCTCCGCCGTGAATTGGTCCACCGCCCAACAGCAAAAATAAGTCCACGCTCTCAGAGTTGAATTTCCGGGCAATCGGAAGAAAATTATAGACGGAGATCGTTGCGATGAGAAAACCGCGGGAAGCAAAACGGATGAGTGATGAAGCTGTGAAGGAGAGAACTGGCAAAACATGGGCGGAGTGGTTCAAAATCCTGGACCAGGCCGGCGCGAAAAAATGGCAACACAAGGAAATTTCCGCTTACCTTCGCGACGAGCAAAAAGTGGGGCCTTGGTGGTGCCAGATGGTCGCTGTCGATTACGAGCACGCGCGCGGTATTCGCGAAAAATTCCAGAAGTGTGACGGTGAATTTGCGGCATCCGGCAGCCGTACGCTGAGCGTGCCCATGACCAAGCTCTTCGAAGCCTGGACCGACGAAAAAGTCCGGCGGCGTTGGCTGCCCGATGCAAAAATGGAAATTACAACCGCTACGCCGAATAAGTCGCTTCGCGCAAAGTGGAACGGCGGCGAAAGCCGGTTGAGCGTGAATTTCTACTGCAAGGGATTAGGAAGGAACCAAGCCGCCGTCGATCATATGAAGCTGGCAAGTTCGGCCGAATGCGCGAAGATGAAATCCTACTGGTTCAACGCGCTGGACCGCTTGCAGAAAATCCTCGAAGCCTAGTCCACACTGAAGGGGCGGGCCTCAGACCCGCCCTCCAACAAACAGGGAATTACGAGAATTAATAGTCGTTCGCGGAGCCTTCCAGAAAAGCACGGAGCTTGCGCGAACGCGACGGGTGGCGCAACTTGCGCAAAGCCTTCGCTTCGATCTGGCGAATGCGCTCACGAGTGACGGCAAACGACTGCCCCACTTCTTCGAGTGTATGCTCGCTGCCATCATCCAGACCGAAACGCATTTTGATCACTTTTTCTTCGCGCGGTGTGAGAGTCTTCAATACGGACGAAGTCTGTTCCTTCAAGCTCAGGTTAATCACAGCGTCCGACGGCGAAACGACAGCCTTGTCCTCGATGAAATCGCCAAGATGTGAATCTTCCTCTTCGCCGATGGGTGTTTCGAGCGAAATTGGCTCCTGCGCGATTTTCAAAATCTTGCGCACTTTCGCGACGGGAATATCCATACGCTTCGCGATCTCTTCCGACGTAGGCTCCCGGCCGAGTTCCTGCACCAACTGCCGCTGCGTGCGGACCAGTTTGTTGATCGTTTCGATCATGTGTACGGGAATGCGGATGGTACGCGCCTGGTCGGCAATCGCACGAGTGATGGCCTGGCGAATCCACCAAGTCGCGTAGGTAGAGAATTTATAGCCGCGGCGCCACTCGAATTTGTCCACGGCCTTCATCAACCCGATGTTGCCTTCTTGAATCAGGTCGAGAAACTGCAAGCCGCGATTGGTATATTTTTTCGCAATGGAAACCACCAATCGCAAGTTTGCTTCGATTAATTCCTTTTTCGCTTGCTCCGCTTCCGCTTCGCCCCGAAGAATCACCTGGAGAGCGCGCTTAAGCTCGGTCGGACTCACTTCGCTCGCGAGTTCGATTTCACTCAGTTCCTGACGTCGATTTCTCAGGTCCTTGCGGGCTTCCGCCTGCACATCGCCCTTGGAAGCTTCCACGCGGCGCTCGAGCTTGACCGTATCGCGCTCGAGGAAATGAACGCGCTCGACCGTCTGTCGAATTTTCTCAATCAGGCGTTTCTTCTCTAGCGGATTAAAATCCAGCTCGCGGAAACGATTCGACATCTCCACGCGCGTCCGAGCCAGCGTGTAGCGCGCTCGGAGGTAGGGTCGCTTTTTCGACCGCGGGATCTTGTCCAGCTTGGCCGCCTGCTTAATCGCAACCAGGTAAAGCTTGGCTACTTTGTCAATCTGCTTGAGCGTCTCTTTTGTCTTTTGCTCGATTTTTTCTTCGGTTAATTCTTCGTCGTCGAATTGAACGATTTCCTTGATCGAGCGGGACCCGTTGCGCACGTCTTCGCCAACCTGAAGAAGTTCCTTCAAGATGAGCGGGGCGCGGGTGATCGTTTTCAGAACCAGCAACTGGCCGCGTTCGATTCGCTTGGCGATCGCTACTTCACCTTCGCGCGTCAGCAACGGCACGGTGCCCATTTCGCGCAGATACATCCGGACCGGATCGTTTGTCTTTTCGAGAGTTCCCGGAGTGAGATCGAGCTCGCCATCTTCTGAAGCCGACGAAACAGGCTCATCTTTTACTTCCGCCGTATCCGAAGGGTCCGCTGCAGCTAGTGCAGCTTTCGCGCTGGAAAGGTCTTCGTAAACATCAATGCCATAACGCTCGAAGGTCGAGAGCAAATCGTCAATTTCCTCCGAGGAGTGCACCTCGGGCGGCAAAATATCGTTCACCTCGTCGTAGAGCAAATATCCGCGCTCTTTGCCCATAGCGATGAGTTGTCGTACCTGATCGTATTTCTCTTCAAGAGCTACCGTCACGCTTCCTCCCTCTGCTGAACCGAGCCGCGCACACAGGGCAATGTCCAAAGCAAAATGTGGCCGGCACTAGACACCCCGGCACACCTTTGCGATGATCACAAATAAATTGTTATTTTTAAGACGATTCGAACCCGATCCTGGCCCCTGCGCCCGTATCCGCCGAGCCCGCGCCGCTTCTCCCACATCCATATGATGCTCGTCGCGCGCTCTTCGTTTCATCCAAAACCTTACGAGTATATAACATACACGGCACCGCGGTCAATCAAATGCCGTAACTTATTGGCCTGCCAAGAGTTTCTGCAGCTCCAACCGCCGCGTTATGATTCGCCGCAATTCCTCTGCGGCGGGCTTAGCTTCGAGTTGCTGTTGTAACTCGGACAGTTCCTGCTCTACGCGCCTGTTGCGCAGCACACTCAAACAGCTCTCCGCTTCGTCCCAGGTGTGCTCCGAGAAGGATTCGAAGAAAATCTCGAACAACATGCGCCGGTCCCGTTCATCCAGAGCTTCTGCGAAAGTTGCAGGATCGGAGCGCTCGCCCGCCTTGGCGATAAGCAAATCGAAGATCTTCTCGGTCTCAAGTCCCCGGTGCAGTCCACTCGAAACAATTTCATGGGCGAGTTTTTCGCGGAAGCCGTCTGCTTCCGCCAGCATATGAATCAAACGGCGCTCAGCGCCCTTGATGCTCGGTCCCAGCAATTCGGCTTTCGGCTTCACTTCGCTGCGGCGTTCGGTGGCCGCCCGGCGAAGCGCTTCCCGCAAAACGGGCTCGTCCACGTGCAATTCGGAGGCGATGCGCGTAGCCCACTCCGAGCGGAGCAATCCATTCGGAAGCCGTTGGATGTATGGCATCAGAAAATTGAGAGCCGCCACCCGCCCGTTCGCGGTGGTGCGATCCATCAATCGCGCGCGGCCAATCAGATAGTCCAGATACGGCGGAGCCTGCGTCAAAAGCTTCTTGTAAGCGTCGGCACCCTGCTCTTTCAGGAATTTATCGGGGTCAGCGCCGCCCGGCAGCGCAAGCACTCGGACGTCAAACTCTTTTTCGAGCAGAAGGATCAGCGAGCGCTCCGTGGCGGCGTGCCCCGCGATGTCTGGATCGTAATTCACGACGACTCGCCGAGTGAACCGCCCGAGCAATTTTATTTGTGGCTCCGCGAGACTCGTGCCGCAACTGGCGATCACGTTCGCGATTCCTGCGCGCGCTACGGCGATCGCATCCATATAGCCTTCCACCAAAACGCCGAAATCATTTTGACGCAGGGCTTCCTTCGCTCGGTCAAGATGATAGAGGACATTGCTCTTCGAATAGATCGGTGTCTCGGGCGAGTTCAAATACTTGGGCATGTCGTCGCCCATGGCCCGCCCGCCGAATGCGATCACTTTGCCGGCTTCGTTAGCTATGGGAAACATGATGCGCCGGCGAAAGCGATCGAAGAATCGTCCGCTTGGATCGCGGGACAGCAGGCCCGAGACTTCGAGCAGCTGTTCCGGATATTTTTGTTTCAGGAACCGGAGCAGCGCGTCGCCTGAAGACGGCGCATAACCCAGCCCGAATTTCATCAACGCTTCGCGATTCAGGCCACGGTCCTCGAGATACGCGTAGGCGACCTTTCCTTCGGGACTCTCGTGCAATTGGCGCGTGAAGAAAGCCGCGCCCTCGCGGTGCATCTCCACAAGCGCGCTCCGTTGCTGATTCTCGCGGCGTTCTTCCGGCGAACGCTCGCGCGGCTTGGGAATCGCGATTCCGCATTTTTCCGCGACCGTGCGTATGGCCTCCGGAAACGTGCACTTCTCCAGCTCCATCACGAATTTGAAAACATCCCCGCCAGCGCCGCACCCGAAGCAATGGTAAATCTGTTTCACAGGATGCACCGCGAACGACGGCGTCTTCTCCTGGTGGAACGGACACAGCCCGGTGAAGTTCTGGCCGCTCTTCTTCAGGCGCACATACTCGCCGATCACGCGGACTACATCCGCTTGCTGCTTTACCCGCTCCGCAAATGATCCTGCTTCAGCCATCGGGACGTTATTTTAAGCCAATTCCCTTATCGGATGTTCTCGCTAATCTCTTTATGAAAAGCGCGTTTGGAGGTTCTGGAAAGAAATGTTGATTGCAGTCGCGCTCTAGCTTCGCAACTCCGCTATCGTGATTGCTGTCCCGCCCCGATCTTCCGCCTCATGACTGACCTTATCGACCAGCGGGTGAGTAGACAAAAATTCCGCCAGCCCACGACGCAGCGCGCCGGTTCCGTGCCCATGAATGATTCGAATGCTTGGCAAGCTGGCCAGGGCCGCTTCGTCGAGGAACTTATCTACCCGGCGTGTGGCTTCCTCCACCGTACAGCCAATGACGTTTATCTCCTGGCTCGCGGGTTCGTCGCTCTGCTGCGCGTGAACCGTGACGCGGCTTGGGCGGTCAGATGCGGAAGGATCTGCCTTCGGCAATTTCGTATCGACATCGATGCCGATCACATCCCCAAGCGGGACGCGCATCCTCAGAGGACCTGCCTCCACCTCCGCCATGCGTCCATCTAGCCGGCGGAATATCAACGGTTGCTTGAATCCTTTCACTACCACGCGCAGCCCAGCAATAAGTTCTTCCGGAGCTACCGGCTTAGCCGGGGCCTCACTCCCAACGCCAAGATCGGCTTGTGACGAAGCCAACGTGTCCAGCACGGCCGCATCAGTTTCGGCGCGCGCTTCCGATGCAATCTTTCCGAATCGCTTCCCAGACTGTTTTTCCAGTTGTGCTCGCAACGCCCGATCGTGAATGTCCGCCGTAACACGCGCCATTTCACCTTCGAGCCGTTTCTGCGTTTCTTGAAAACTTTTTTCCAGCTCGGCAATACGTTTTTTCTGCCGGCCGACCCATTCGGTCTGAAGCGCGCTTCTCTCAGCTTCAATTTGAGCGAGTTCCTCGCGCGCCTCGCGTTTGATTGCCTCCATTTCGTCGCGGCTTCGATGAAGGTACGCGATCAAATCGCGCGCCTCGCGCGACTCGGGCGAAAGACTTGCTCGGGCGTGCTCCACTACTCGCGTCGGCAATCCGAGTCTTCTCGCGATTTCGATTCCACTCGACGTGCCGGGCACGCCCACCAGCAGTCGATATGTAGGCCGCAAATTGACTTCATCAAACTCCATCGCTGCGTTGACGATTCCCGGCGTGGTCGAAGCGTACGACTTCAGACGGTCGTGATGTGTCGTCGCGATAGTTAGCGCGTGGCGCGTCCGGAATTCTTCGAGCAGCGCCACAGCCAGCGCTGCGCCCTCCTCCGGAGCGGTGCCCGTCCCCATTTCGTCCACCAGAATCAACGAGCGCTCCGTCGCAATCTCAAGCATGGATTTTAAGTTGAGCATGTGCGCGGAAAATGTCGAAAGATCCGCAGCGATCGACTGTTCGTCTCCGATGTCGGCAAGCACGCAATCGAAGATCGGCATCTCGGCGCGTTCGGCCGCGACCGGAATACCGGATTGCGCGGAGAGCGCCGCCAATCCTACGCTCTTCAGCGCGACTGTCTTCCCGCCTGTATTAGGGCCGCTAATCACCATCACCGTCTCTTCTCCGCCCAATCCTAGAGAGAGCGCAACTGCCTTGCGTCCCTGAGGCCTAAGCGTAGCTTCGAGCACGGGATTGCGTGCTGCGTCCAGACGAAGGAAGTTCCCTGTCGTAAATTCCGGCATCACGCAATCGAGTTCTCGGGCGAAACGGGCGCGGGCGAAAATCGAATCCAAGTGAGCCAACTGTGTTGCCGCGGCTTCCAAGGGACCGCGTTCCGCTCGGACTCGGTCCGTCAACTCTTCCAGAATGCGTGCGATTTCCGCGACTTCGTCTTCGCTCAGTTGGACCAGTCGATTATTCAAATCGATAGCTTCCAGCGGCTCGACGAAAACTGTCTGGCCCGTCGCACTTGCTCCGTGAACCACGCCCGGCACAGTCTTACGGTCACCAGCGCGAACCGGAATTACAAAACGTTCGTTACGAAGTGTGACGTAGTCTTCACCGGTAGGTTCGCCGCGGGCACGCAAAATCCCTTCAAGTGACTTGTGGATTTTATTGCGTGCCTGGCCGATGCTCTCGCGAATGCGTTTCAGTTGCGGCGACGCATCGTCGCTGATTTCGCCGTTTGGCAGAATCGCCCGCCTGATCGCGGTCGAAAGGTGTCGAAAATCCACCAGCGCCGCCGCAACCTCCGTCAGCTTGGGATATTTCGCTGCCTCGCCCTTGAACGTTTGCCGTACGGCATGCGCCGTATCCATCAGCGACGCAACGTCAAGAAGCTCTGCGGGAACAAGAATCGCACCTGGGATCACCAATCGAGCGAGCCATGCTTCGGGATCGGCAAGCGAACCAAATCCAAATTCAGAACCGGCGCGAAAGTAGGCCACGCCTTCGCGCACCTGCGCAAATTCAGCATCGAGTGCCGTCGCATCCTGACTCGTCTGAAGCCCGAGCGTTGCGCGCCGGCCCGGCGCACATGTGGTATAGCGGCTGACGATGTCTTTCAGCCGGTCGAATTCCAAAACCTGTTCCGCGGGTCGAGACACAACCACCTCGTGTTGAATTGTAGCCCCGTTACCGGGGGGAAATCAGCGAGCGGGCAAAATCGGGGTGTTCCGCGAGAGGGCGGCTACCTGGAATTTCGGAATCAGAGAGTGGATCAGCGATTTAGCTCTCTGATGCCGACGTTCGCAAGCTCCAAGTCTTGTCCGCCCCTAGCGCGCTTTCTCATTTTTCTTTTTAGACTGCGCCGACGTTCCGAGGGTCTCGACCATTGCCACGCAGACCGCATCCATCGCGGATGTGGCGTCGCGTCCATGCGACGCATTGTTGTTACCGAAAATTGTAAAAACCAGATGTTCGCCGCGAAGAGTGGTGGCATAGCCGGACATCGCGCGAACATGTTCAAGCGATCCGGTCTTCGCCAGGATCCGGCCTGAAGCAGCCGTATCTTTCAATCTGTTTTCGAGCGTGCCGTCCACGCCGGCTATCGGAAATGTTGAAATATAATCCGCTCCCCAAGGCTGCTGTGATACGTACTGCAGAAGTTGAACGATCGCCCGGGGTGTTACCAGGTCGTCTCGCGACAGACCTGATCCGTCAGACAGAACCACGTCACCATCCGCAATCGCGGCTGTTTTCAGGAAATTCTGCTCCACCCAAATCCCCGCATCGGTCGAGCCGACTCCGGCCTTTTCCCGCGCGACGGTACGGAGAAACAATTCCGCATGCAGGTTCTGACTCACTTTGTTCGTCACGCGAATGCTTTCAAGGAGAGTCGGGGAGATATACTCGGCTAGCACGAGGGTATTCACAATTTTCGCCAAGTCGTTACTCACGCCGCCGGGATTGAGAGGGACCTCCGTCTTGGATGGAGCAGCCAGAGTGGTGGCATCGAAAGGCAGCGGTGGAGCTGCGTGCCGCACGCGAACCCCGCCAGTCACGTGCACTCCGGCATTTTCGAGCGTTTGCCGGAGCGTTAGTGCGGCAATTTCGCCCGGATCGCTCATTGCGAAGTCCAGTTTGATGGGCGCATGTCCAACGGGGATGGAACCGCGGAGCAGAATAAATGCTTCTCCTGGCTGGCGTACCACTGAAAAATCAGGTTTCCCGCTGCTCGGGCCGGTACCCACTTCGTGCCCAAAGCCATCCAAAGCAGCCGTGGGTTCGACCACCAGCATAGCCGCATCACCCTCTCGCTGCGCGGGGCTCACTACGATTGAAAAAGAATTGTCGTTGAACGCAAGCGCGCTGACGGGCGCGCCAAATGTGAAGTACAAATCCCCAACGCTCCAGCCCGCCGGATACGGATCGTAGGGAAAGTAACTGTCATCCGCGACAATATCCCCGTTCACCTCCGTCAGCCCTTTCGCCACCGCACTTTGCACCATCTCCGCTAGGGCCGCCTCCGTAGGACCTTCGCGTTCCACTTTCCCGGCGTACGGAAATTTCCGGTTCGAAAGATCCGGATCACCGCGGCCCACTAGAACTAAGTCGCCGTCAAGCCGCCCGTCGCTCCCGAGCTGGCCGGAAGTTTCCAGAGTCGTATGAAAATGAAAATCAGAACCCAGCGTTGCGAGCGCGAGCGTCGATGTGAAAATCTTCGCATTTGACGCCGGAGTGAAAAATCTATCGGCGTTCAACTCGTAAAGTGTCTCGCCGCTGTCTCGATCTGCTACCAATACTCCCCATAACGCTTTTTGCGCATGAGCTTCCGACAGGGCGGCATCAACGCGCGCGCGAAAGCGCACCACATCCGGCCGTTTGGCTGCCGGCTTTTTCTTTGCTGACGCTGTCTTCGATGCGGCTGTTGTGTTCTGCGCTTTTACAATCGGCCCAAAAACGCTAAGAACGGTCAGCAGCGCTATACCGATAAAAAAGCGGCGCCGGACATGCGAAAGTAGAGCGGATTTGGTCATAGGTAAATTGTGCCGAATTGAAACGGAACCGATTATATTCGATTCTTCTCTCGCGCCGCGCTCGCAGAAAGGTTGCGATTCCACAGCGAAACCCATATGATATGGCTCTCCACTGGAGGAGATTATGAAGAGGATTCTATCGGCCCTGCTGATAGCGGTACTGATCGGAATACCCGCGATGCTTACCCCCACAGCCCTGCGCGCGGATGATGACACCACAAAAGACGAAGATCGCATAAAGAAGGCCGGTCAAGTGGTAAAAGAAATCATGAATATCCCCGACAACATTCCGCAGAGCCTCATCGACAAAGCGGACTGCGTCGTCGTATTTCCTTCCGTGCTCAAAGCGGCATTCATCGTCGGCGCCAGCTACGGACGCGGCGTCATGACCTGCCGTCGTGGCGATAATTTCAACGGACCGTGGAGCGCTCCATCGATGATGGCTCTCGAAGGCGCCAGTTTCGGCTTTCAGGCCGGCGGACAAGCAACCGATTTCGTTCTGCTGATTATGAATTCAGACGGCGCTAACGCCATTCTCCAAAGCAAGGTAAAAATCGGCGGCGACGCATCCGCAGCAATCGGCCCGGTCGGACGAAATGCCGCAGCAGATACGGACGTCACTTTACGCGCCGAGATTCTAACTTACTCCCGCGCACGCGGCCTTTTCGCGGGCGTCTCACTTGCGGGTTCCACGCTGCGTCCGGACAATGATGCCAACGAACGCGTCTATGGAAAGAAGATTTCGGCCAGGGACATTGTCCTTCATCACGCTGTTCCTCCGCCGCCGTCGGCCGCACTGCTCCTTTCAACCCTGAGGAAACATTCGCCGAAGCACAGTTCCTAACCGAAACGCTCTCTAAACCGATCCAGTACCTATTTTCTACTCAAAAGCCGGACGAAGCAGGCGGTGGATGTACAATGCCCTCTGCTTCGGAGTCGAACCGAAATCCCAGGCCAGGCAATACGATTCCGAGCTTTAGCTCCGAATCCATCCTATTCAAGAAAGGTTGAAACCGTGAAAAAAAGAATGATCGTTTTCGCACTTTGTTTGGCTGTCGCTTCCCCGATTTTCGCTCAGAAAAAAGAAGATGAGCGTCTAGAAAACTCGGCCACCGTGTTGCGGGAAATTCTCGTGGATAAGGGCCTGCCCACAAGCATCGTTGACCAAGCCGATTGCATTCTCGTGTTTCCCAGCGTCAAGAAAGTGGCGGTCGGCATTGGCGGCAGTTACGGACGCGGTGTGTTGGTTTGCCGCAACGGCGGAGAAATGAATGGTGACTGGGGCGCGCCGGCGATGTACAAACTTGACTCGGCCAGCGTTGGCGTGCAACTCGGCTCCACAGCTACCGACTTTGTGCTGGTGGTCATGAACCACCATGGCGCAGAGCAAATCCTAAATGGAAAGACAAAGCTTGGAGCGGACGCCGCTGCCGCCGCCGGTCCCACGGGTGCTCAGGCCGTCGGTTATAACGCCGCGTCTATGAAGGTGGACGTTCTCACTTACTCGCGGACCAAGGGACTCTTTGCCGGTGTTTCGCTGGTAGGCGCATCAATGGACACCGACGAGGATGCCAACAAGGCTCTGTATGGCAAACCGATCAGCGCGAAGGACATTGTGGAAGGCGGACAAGCAGCTCCGCCGGCCGCCAAGCCGCTGATTGACGAACTCGACAAGATTTCGGCCTCTCGCAAGTAGTTTCTGTATCGGAACGCAACAGAAAACGTAGGCGCACTCGGACGCACATTTATGGTCCGCTGATGCCTTCGTGCTGAACCTGTCAACCTGTAAGAGTGATGCCGGGAAGAAATTCCCGGCATCACCGCGTTCCAGCCAAGCCCCCTAGTATCAGCGTGACCGTCTTGACCCTTCCTGAAATATGACCTATAGTCGTAGTCGCCTATAAGTCATTATTGGAGAGTCTCTGCAAATGAAATCTTCCGGAGCTGTCCGTTCGGTTCGTCGCGGTGGACGACTTCCTCAGCCCAACCGGCGCGAGCGCCGTCGCGCCGAAACTCGTGACCGCATTTATCGCGCCGCCCTCCGGATCTTCGCTGAACGCGGCTATCTTGAAACCACTGTCGAAGACATCACCGAAGCCGCCGATGTCGGAAAAGGAACGTTTTTTAATTATTTCCCCACCAAAGAACACGTGTTGGCCACTTACGGAGAGCAGCGCGTCGCCGCGATCGAACTGGCCCTGAAAAAAGCTCACTCTGCAAATCGCCCTGTGTTGGCCGTTCTCAAAGAATTGGCTACGGATCTTGCCGGTCAGTCTTCGCAGAGTCCTGATTTGCTTCGGTCTATTTTCGCAGCTCATTTGTCGTGTGCTCCGGTGCGCGCAGAATTGCAAAACCGGCTTCAGCGCGGGCGGCGTCTCCTGGCGGAAATTTTTGTGGTGGGCCAGGAAAGAGGCGAGATTCGCCGCGATCGTTCTGCCGCCGACCTCGCTAGGCTTACTCACCTCATCCTAATGGGCGTGACCATAGCCTGGGCGTTGAATCCGGATTCCCCGCTTCGAAAATCAGCAGAGGATGTTTGGGAGCTGTTCTTCCCGAGTCTTTCCGCCGACATAACAAGGAAAGGCAAGCTAAAGCGGAAAGCAAGACGCTAACGCATTCGTCGCAGTCAAATTTTGTTGCCTAGCTGGGTGAATCTGGAAGCGCCGATTTTCATCTTACATAGCAGGGAATTGGAGGGGACTCCATGAAGCCTCGAGTGGCTGTGTTAATCCTTGGCCTGGCAATCTTTTCGGGAGCGGCCAACAGCTCCATGTGGGCTCAGGCGACCGCCGGGTCGGTTGCTGCCCAGCCCGGAAATTCAGGTTCGAACGGCAGTACCACTTCTTACTCTGCTCCTTCTTCTTTCTCGTCCGCCGTTCCAGGGCAGGCGCAAAGCTCGTTCTCCGGCAGCGTGCCTTCCAAGCTTGTTCCGGGCGTTCTGCCAATTTCGCTCGACGATGCCATTAATCGCGGATTGAAACAGAACCTAGGCTTGCTGCTCTCAAGTCAGGATGTTGGTGCAGCTCGCGGCCAGCGCTGGCAGCAGTTGAGCTCGCTCTTGCCTAACTTGACGACGACTAGCTACGTGAACAAATCTCAAATTGACCTTGCCGAATTCGGATTCAGCGGTCTTACAGGTATCACGATTCCTTCCATCGTCGGGCCTTTCACTTACTACGATGCGCGTGCTTACGTCACGCAATCTGTCTTCGATTGGAAAGCCATCAACAACACGCACTCCGCTTCACAGAATGTCAAAGCCGCGCAGTACACATATAAAGACGCGCGGGATCTCGTGGTTCTCGCGGTCGGTTACAACTACCTTCAAGCCATCGCGGACGAAGCGCGTATCGAAACGGCGGAAGCTCAAGTGAACACCGCGCAAGCGCTCTACGATCAGGCTTCGGACCAGCTCAAAGCCGGAACTTCGCCTGCAATCGACGAACTTCGCGCGCACGTTGAGTTGCAGACTCGCCAACAGCAATTAATTCAAGCCAGAAATGATCTCGCCATTCAGAAACTGACAGTGGCGAGAGTGATCGGGCTTGCGCCGGGTCAGGAATTCGATCTGACCGACAAGTCTCCCTACGAACCTCTTGAGGGCATCACCGTCGAGGACGCTGTGAAGCGAGCATACGCTACTCGGTCGGATCTTCAGGCTGCGCTAGCGACTGTCCGTTCCGAGGAGTACTCGCGTCGTGCGGCCCATGCTGGATACTTCCCATCGGTTTCGGTCAGCGGCGATTACGGCGTTGCCGGGACATACTCAAATCTTTCTACGCATGGGGTTTTCGACTTGCGCGCGACGTTGACGATCCCAATCTTTGAAGGCGGCAAAGTTCAGGGTGACGTCTTGGTGGCTGACGCACAGCTTCAGCAGAGCCGTGACCGGGTTGAAAATCTGCGCGGCCAGATCGACGCCGATGTCCGGACCGCGCTGCTCAACCTCGAGTCCTCGGCACAACAAGTAGTTGTAGCCAAAAGCAATGTCGGCCTGGCAGATGAGAGTCTAACGCAGTCGCGAGATCGCTTTGCGGCAGGCGTCACCAACACCGTCGAAGTTGTCCAAGCGCAGGAAGCTGTCGCCACGGCCCACGAAAATTACATTTCGGCACTCTACAATTACAACTACTCGAAAATCACTCTGGCGCGGGCTATGGGTTTCGCGGAAGAGGGCGTTAAGCAGTATTTCAAAGGAAAATAATCTATGGCACAAAGAACGGACGTCGAACCAGCCAACAATCCGCCGGAGCAGACCGTAGCTCCGCCTGCTCCAGCCGGTGCCGCGATTGCGTCGGAAACTCATTCGGCATCCGAGCCTCCTCCGTCTCGCGCGGGAAGTTTCATTCAGTCCAATCCAAACGCTCGTCTTTTTCTGATTTTAGGAATCTTTGTGGCACTGATTGTCGGGTTCTTCGCCTGGCGCTACTTCGGAAGTTATGAGTCTACCGACGATGCTGAAGTGGACGGCCATCTGATGCCGCTGAGCGCTCGGGTTTCAGGCTACGTTACAAAAGTGAACGTGGACGACAACCAGTACGTCACCGCCGGCACTGTGCTGGTCGAAATTGATCCCCGCGATTATCAAGTCGCGGTCGACCAGGCTCAGGCTGCGTTGGAAGACGCGCGCGGCACAGCTCAGGCCTCCAACCTCAACGTCCCGATCACGAACGTAAATACCGCGAGCCAGCTCTCCTCGTCGGAAGCGGATATTGAAAATGCGCAGGCGGGAATCGCGGCTGCTCAACAGCAGTATGACGCCGCCCAAGCGCAGCTCGCCGAAGCTCAGGCCAACGACGCAAAAGCTCAGTTGGACCTAGGCCGTTACAAGCAACTTGTCGATAAGCAGGAAATTTCCCAACAGACGTACGACCAAGCGGTTGCCGCCGCGAAAGCCAACGCAGCCGGCGTGGTCGCGGCACGCTCTTCTGCCGCAGCCGCTGCGCAACAGGTAACTCAGGCGCGCAGCAGGCTCACCACCGCCGAAGCAGGCTTGCGCGCATCACAAACCGCTCCGCGTCAGGTCGCCAGCTCCGAAGCTCGCGCTCTTTCCGCCGACGCCACCGTAAAACAAAAGCAAGCGCTGCTCGATCAGGCCGAACTGAATCTCCAATACACCAAGATCGTTGCGCCTGTAAATGGTGTTGTCACGAAAAACGTCGAAGTCGGCATGAATGTCCAGCCCGGTCAACAGCTGCTCTCCATCGTTCCGCTTGAAGATGTTTGGGTCACTGCTGACTTCAAAGAAACTCAGTTGAAGCACATGCGCGTCGGCCAATCCGCCAAAATCGAAGTGGACTCCAACGGCCGCACTTATAAAGGCCATGTGGATAGCTTTGCTAACTCCAGCGGCGCCCGTTTGAGCCTGCTGCCTCCTGAGAACGCCACCGGTAACTACGTGAAAGTAGTTCAGCGCATACCCGTAAAAATTGTCCTGGAACCCGGACAGAACAAGGATCTCTCGCTGCGGCTGGGGATGTCGGTGGAAGCCAAAGTTTACGTGAAGTGACCCTGGCGCGCTTATGCCATCGGAAGCCTACCAAAGGCCACCTGTAAATCCGTGGATTATCGCGCTCACCGTAACGCTCGCGACATTCATGGAAGTGCTCGACACTAGTGTCGCGAATGTCGCGCTTCCTCACATCGCCGGCAGTCTTTCTGCCGGCCAGGATGAAAGCACCTGGATCCTGACGTCCTACCTCGTTTCAAATGCCATCATTCTCCCCATGAGTGGGTGGTTTTCGCAAATGATCGGCCGCAAGCGCTTTTATATGTCTTGCGTGGCGATTTTCACCATCAGCTCGTTTTTGTGCGGACTAGCTCCCAGTCTTGGCATGCTGATTTTCTTTCGCGTCCTCCAGGGAGTGGGCGGAGGAGGTTTGCAGCCGAGCGAACAGGCAATTCTTGCTGACACATTTCCGCCAGCCAAACGCGGAATGGCGTTCGCTGTCTACGGCATGGCTGTTGTTCTTGCCCCGGCCATTGGCCCCACTCTCGGCGGATGGATCACCGACAATTTCGACTGGCGCTGGATTTTCTTTATCAATATTCCCGTCGGCATCATTTCCCTTCTTCTCACCAACCGGCTGATTTCCGATCCACCCTACATGAAGGAGGAAAAGCGATCAGGTTTCAAAATCGACTACATTGGGTTGGGATTGCTCGCCCTGGGCCTCGGCACCTTGCAGGTCGTGCTGGACAAAGGGCAACGCGACGATTGGTTCGGATCTCATTTAATCGTGATCATGACGACCATCAGCGCCATCGCCTTGGTAGCGGTAGTAATCTGGGAGTGGCATCACAAAGATCCCATCATCGATCTGCATCTGTTCAAAGACCGCTCTTTTGCTGTTGGAAATATGCTGATGTTCATGGTCGGATTCGCATTGATGTCCAGCACCGTGCTGCTCCCGCTCTTCATGCAAACGATTATGGGCTACACCGCGGAACGAGCTGGCCTGGCGTTGATGCCCGGGGGATTTGCGATTCTCGTGGCTATGCCCGTGGTGGGCTTTCTTCTGGGGCGTTATGATGCGCGGCGCCTGCTGCTCTTTGGAATGGCCATGCTTGCATTCGCGCTATTCCATATGACGCGCTTCGATACGGCGGTGGACTTCCGCACTCTGGCCACCGCGCGTGTATTCCAGGCTATCGGCCTCGCGTTTCTGTTCGTTCCAATTAATACTGCAGCATACGCATTTATTCCGAAGAACAAATCCAACGCGGCTTCAGGCTTGATCAATCTCTCGCGGAACATCGGGGGTAGCATAGGAATTTCGCTCGTCACCACCATGCTGGCGCGACGGACTCAATTCCATCAAGCCAACTTAAATAACGACATACACGCGGGAAATCCTCAGCTAAACGCGATGATTGCTGAGACTACGCGCGCGTTGATTGCCAAGGGATCATCGGCCTATCAAGCTTCGCACCAGGCCTATGCACTCGTCGCAAACATGCTCGATCAGCAAGCCACGATGTTGGCTTACATAGACAACTTCTGGCTACTCGGGGTCTGTGTGTTGGTCATGCTTCCTTTCGTTTTCCTGATGAAGAAAGTTAAGCCCGGGGGCCCAATAGCGGTACACTGATGCCTCTGGAGGGGGCATGCAGGTTCGCATCATCACCGTCGAGCGCGAATACGGAAGCGGTGGCGCGCTTATCGCGCGCCGGCTTGCCGAAAATTTAGGCTGGAAATTATGGGACCAGGAACTCACCGCGGAAATCGCCCGCCTCGCCAAAGTCGACCATAACGCCGCAAGACGATGCGACGAGCGCGTAGACCCTTTGGTTTACCGGCTCTTCAAGGTTTTCGCGCGAGGAAGCTACGAAAGAGCGCTGCCGGTAGAAGGCTCTGCCTCCGGGTTCGACACGGATCAAATGGTCGATATGCTGCACAAAGTGGTAAAGGATGTCGCGTCCAGGGGGAACTGCGTTATCGTGGGCCGCGGCGCACCGTACATTCTCCGGGACAATCCAAACGCTTTCCACGTTTTCATCTACGCCTCACGCGAGGAAAAAATCCTGCGCATAAAATCAATCGGGAAAACCGAGAAGGAAGCTGCTCAACTCGTTTCCGAGATCGACGCCGAACGCGCCTCCTTCATACGCCATTATTTTGGCGCGGAATGGCCCTGCCGCGCGCTTTATAACGCAATGATTAACTCGAAATTTGGAGACGAGTATGTAATTGAGATGATCCTGCAGCATATCGCCGCCCTTGAGAAATTGTCCGCCCCGCAACGCGCCACCGCATAACTTTCGTCAGTTCCCTCTGCTTTCTCGATACGAGTTGGGAACCCTCCGCCGCATTACCACGTTACCGCTCCTTCTAAATGTTCGCGTTTCGAAGGCCGGGTCGGTTCACTTCGCCTCGCTCGGCTTAAAGTTGGGGTTCTGAATAATGCCCAGGACATTGCCAAACGGATCCTTTACAGCGCCGATCAGGATTCCTCCGCCCACATCCTGGATTTCTTCGAGCGGCGTCGCTCCCATCTCCACCAGGCGTTTGTAGCTGGCCTGTGCGTCTTCCACTCCCCAATAGGCCACACCGGCTCGAGCGCGCTTCGCAGCCGCGTCCTTCGCTGGCAGAAGCCCCAGCTCGTATCCGCCCACATTAAAGCCGACATAGAAAGGCTGATCGAAATACGGCTGTTCGCCCAGCACTTTGCTGTACCAGGCTTTGGCTTTTGCAATGTCCGGAGCGTCGTATACGGCGGTTCGCAAACCTAAGAGCATTGTGGGCTCCTTCGCATCGCCTCTGGCAGACCTCGCAGACGACACATCCACCCGGCCGGCCAAAAACGCGCACAAACATATCACGGAGACAAGCATCGTGAACGCGGAAACGTGTTTCAGCTTCACGTCCCGCACAGGTTTTATCTCCATGGGCAAAATAGGACTCTGCAATTCCATCTGCCGCGCGATTTTGGGGCTGCGGCGAGTCCCTACTCGTAATTTCGCTCGAGCCATTACGCTCCTCCCCCTTGCCAAACAAGTTGCATCTGAGGTGATTTCCAAGCCCGCGATTCATCCGTGTGTGTGCGCAAACCGAGCCCATACTTACGGCGTAATTTCTCCACGCGCGCGGTGATTTCCTTGCTATACGCTTCCGGCACACTCCCGTAACGACCGTACCACGCGCGATATTGTTGCGAGAGTTTCGGGAACTTCTTATCCAGAAACGGCATGAACTGCTTCAGTGACGCCGGCATCAGGAAAAGCACTCTCCCTGCGAGCCATTGCGCTCCCGCATCGCGCGCCCCACGCGCCAGCGCATCCAGGTCTTCCTCACCGTCCGTTATTCCCGGCAGAATCGGCATCGCCAGTACGCCTGCTGAGATTCCAGCCGCGCGCAGTTTCCGAACTGCTTCCAGACGAAGATCCGGCCGCGGAGCGCGGGGCTCCAGCAGCCTCGCGAGACGAACACGCAAAGTCGTAATGCTTAGGTTCACGGTGATGGATGAACGCTCCGCGATGCGCCGTAGCAAATCGATATCGCGAACCACCTGATCGGATTTCGTCGTAATCGAAAGGCTCAGCCCTTCGCGCAGCGCCATTTTTTCAAGAATGGTGCGCGTAGCCCCGAACTCGCGCTCCGCCGGTTGGTAGGGATCGGTCGCCGTACCAATCGCGATATGTTCTCCCCAGATTTTCTCTGTGGAAAGATCGAGATCAACCAGCGCGCCCGCATCTTTTTTGACGTAAATTTTCGACTCGAATTCGCCGCCATCGATGTCCATGTATTCGTGTGTGTACCGTGCATAACAATACTTGCAGCCGAATTCACAGCCGCGATAGGGGTTAACCGTCCATCGAAACGGTACCCTCTCCGAATCACAGCGGTTCAGTATTGACCGTACAGGAAGGAGAAAGTACTCCGTCCCGCGCTTGGTTTCAGCGCGGAGGGAGGAAGCGGCGAGGCGTGCAATGCCGACCAGTTCCGTAGCGGGCTTCGTTCGGAGCGGTGATCCCGATTCTGTCGGGACCGGCTCCGGGGGCGCGGAAGCGTCACTCGGTTGCTCACAGGTGCCGTGGCGAGCGGCTGTGGGGAAAAGGGTGAG